>Ga0070698_100009006_pt1 | contig 10731 bp, 4 predicted proteins | sample KBSK1502metaG_FD_65477 | JGI IMG/M metagenome (GOLD analysis project Ga0070698, IMG submission 65477) | Corn, switchgrass and miscanthus rhizosphere microbial communities from Kellogg Biological Station, Michigan, USA - KBS K1-50-2 metaG | ecosystem: Host-associated > Plants > Roots >... | reverse complement strand
GCAGGGCCGTTGGGAACTTCAGCGCGCAGGCGCACCTGGTCTTTTACCCAGAGGGAGGCAACTCGGCGGAGCTCAGCGGAATAAGCTATGTTAGTTCGACATATTCGATAAAGACGAGGCGACGATCTTTTTTTGTCGGAATGGCATCGTACGGCTTCTCGTCGTCGACGAGGTACTCTTCGTACTCCGCAATCACGAGACGATAACGGGTGGCTTGTCCGACCTGTTCCGGCAGCGTCACGCTACCATCCCATAATGATGGGGCTACAAAGATCTTGTCGATTAGTCCTTCCTCGATGAGCGCGGTGAATTCACGTTCACGCGCCAACTGCTTTGCACGTGTGCGCTGCACGCCAGTTGCAATTTTCCGGCCGGAAACTAACGATATCGGTGTGGACAAGTGAATTCCTTCCTGAACAATGGCGTCGGGCTCGCGTTGCCACCCGAAGTCCTCGCCCCACGCAGGATCGAAACGCTCGACCCGCACTTCGACGATGCTGGAAGCGGAGACCGTGGGAGCTTGCACACTGCGGAATGTTCCGCCGGTAACCTTCACACTCTTCGCCGGCGCATTTTTGGCTTCCGCGTGCGAGCTTGAGTCGGAATAAGTTGATCCGAACACACTGAGATGTCGTGTCCTGGGCTCAGCTGTCTGAGTGACACTCAGCCAACGGTCTGGGACCAACGGCATGAAGTCAGCCAGCACCACGCTCGAGAGGAAAGCATCCGTGAGCGACACGGGTTGAAACCGCGCGAGCGCGAGCCGAATAAACGGAAAGTAAGCCGCTCCTGAACTCACTTCGATGTCGGCATACCAGAGTTGTCGATCTTCGTCGAAGAAGACATCGTGCGGGGCAATTTCCACCAGGGTTTGTGCCGTTCGCTGTTTGAGCTCCGGGTGTGGCAAATTTGTGGTTTGGAAAAGACCGGCCGGCTGGTCCGCTTCCGCTGCCGGTGCAAACGCGGGAAGCCACTTGCCGGTGGGATCTGGTTCCGTGCGAGCGAGCGGAAAATTGCCACGTTTGGGAAAGTCGCCAGAGACAAAGGGACTGAGCCACACGGGATCATTTCCCCACTGAGTAACAAAATTTCGTAGCGGCTGAGTTACGGGATCGATACTCGGATCGTCTGAAAACGTTGCCGATGGAAGCACGACCGCCAACATCTCACCGTATCCTGAAACGTTCCATGGTCTGTTCAAATAGATTCGCAATCCGCCGCCGCGACGTAGACTTGTTTTGTTCGGTTGATCGGTTGATCGCACCCATCCGAACGTTGGGACGACGTACAACACTTCGGGAGCGGGAGGTGGTGCTGAGCTTGGAATCCAGGTTTTCACGCGATTTCCGGTGACCTTAATATTCTTGTCTGTTGGTGTCGTTTTGCCTGCGACAACCTCAGTCAAGACGCTGGGCGGCAGGAATTCGCGGAACTTGGATGTAGCGTCGATCCAGTATTCGATCCTACGGTAGCGAGTGTCGTTGAATTCGTGGATCTTTTTGGGAATGCGATCATGGAAAAAACCTCCCACACGAACTAGGTCCGGAGCTTGGAGGAGATATTCGTGGCCACCTGCGTAAGTCTTGTCATCCGTGATTTTCACGGCAAACGCATGATCTGATCGCGCGCGATTCTTGCCTGCTGCCTTGTCGCCTAGGTCCTCGGAAGGTTCATTCCACTGTGCCAGTACATCGAGATGATTCGTGCTCTTGATACTGCATTTCGCGGTGAAATTTGGTAGCGCATAAGTGGCTCCGAATGGCCGCTGGACGGCGTATTTGAGGATGTCCGGTGAGACAAGCGGTTTCTGCACGGCGTGAACGAGTTCGAGTTCGCGCCATGGCGTAAGCATCCAATGTTGCCCATTGAGCGCCAGTTTCGCGAGCGATGCCTGTTGAGCTGGAGTAAGCCAATCCCAAACACCAAGAAGCTGGAGGGCAGCCTTGCTGGGTTTTACGCTCAAGCGCAACGTAACGCGCTCGGCTTTCGGTAGCGGGACTAGAAGAGTGCGCGTTGCTTTGTCAAAGTGCGGCTTATCCGTGGGATCTTCGAGCAGTTTGATTTTGAAAGGCGCGGCGTTAGGCCACTTGGCACCATCGTAGAATGGGACGGAGAGGATTTGGTCGGATGGGAATCCTGGAAGATCGAAGATGCGCGCCGCGACGTTGTCGGCGAGGGGATCGGGAAGATATGGCAGCGCTTCGCCTTCTTGCACTACTGCGAATGCGGTCTCGGCCGGAACAGCGTCGGCAAGGGGGCCTGACGTCAGAATTTTTTCTTCGGGAAGCGAGTTGTCCTGTGCGGCAAGTAAGGTGAAGAAAGACGGATCCAGGATGCCGGCACGATCGAGCATGCCATGCTGCTCTGATTCTCTCGCTGTCGTTCGAGATGGGACTGCGAATCTTCGTGCGCTCTGAGTACTAATGATTGTGTTGGCCGCAGGGGTGTCATTGAAAGTCCGGATGGCCACACGTTCCATCGACTCGCCTTCGGAGGGAGCCTCCACACCGCCAACAGCAGGTTTGAACAGGGCGATAGCTGGGGCGGACACTGGTTCATAACGCAAGTATGGGCGAGCGTTTTTCTTCGGTGATTCCGCTCCGAAGTCTTTGGCTTGCGGGAGCAACGAGTTTCCCGCCAAGTCGGCGATTCGCGCGCGAATCCAGTACCGCCGGCCGTATCGCAATCGAGGAAGGGAATTTGCGACTACCTTGAACGCGGTTCGCAGCGGCAATCCTACGGGTATTTCAGGCTCTGCATCAGTTATGTCTTCCGAATGGTCGGCCTCACGATGGCGAATGGTCTTGCCCGGAGGTGGAGCACAGAGACTCCATCCGTTCCACGCCACTAACGTTTCGTGTAGCCACACGAGATCCGGATTACTTGCCGCGTCGGCAGGGGTTGTCGCGGCCAGGCGTAGGGTGCCTTCTTCATCGGCAACATTCAGCACAGTCCCGCCATCGTTAATGTCGTAACGAGCGTCGCGGCGACACAGGGAATGCCATTCTTGGCTAACTGAGTCCCAAATATCTATTCGGAAGCCACGGACCAAATCCTCGGCATACAGAATCGGCGGGGGTTGAGAACCGCCTGCTTGAATGCCTTCGGCGCTATTGTTGAAGGCTTTTTGACGATCGAACGTGTCCTTGAGCATTTGTGATCGGCCGCCATGCACCAACAGGAATCCGGCGTTGCGCAATGCTGGAGCGCCGGTCTTTCGTTCTTGTTTGGTGACAGGATCGAGCTGCGTGTTTGGATTCGCTCGAAGCAGGGAAAGTGACCGTGCGAAATTCAGAATCTTGAGTCCTGCTCCATCGACATCGGTTTGCAGCAAATCGAACAGCTTCGGATTGAAATCAAGTAGCCCCCCTGCGACCTTGTAGTCGGATTTGGCAGAGGATGGTCGCGCGTTTGCTTCGAAGCGCTTCGCATCAAGTAAGGTATTGCTACGCGGCGAAACATCCGGATCGCGTTTGACGTTGGCCGAACCGGCGGGCAAGCTCGCCTCAACCCAGAGCATCGCGTTCAACGAGGGAGTAAAGGCATCTCTTGCGATGGATAGATCGATGACCAGGCCAAGCTTTCGCAAAAGTGTTGGATATTGGTTCATGGTCGACACGATTTGGTGAAAATCGATCCGCTTCTGGAACTCCGTAGGATCGGGCAGCGGCGTACGCTTATATCCGAGCCATCGAGCCGCAGCCTGCGCCTCATCGCGCGGCGATGGATAGCGGTCCAGTTTGGCTGTAGACGACGGAGTATGAAACAGCTGGAACAAGGCCATATCTTTTGCCAGGCCCTTCAGCTGGTCGAACTCTTTGTTTCTAAACGCCGCAAACTGCGCGCGAGGGTTGCGCACACCGTTCTTGAAGTCCACGAAGCGGTCATCATTGTCCATACGGTCGACGACATCGACCAGCGATTTCCAGCTTGGATCGCCAAGCACCGCGGAGACCTTCGGCAGATCGTCATCCGCCGTTGCTGCGAGTCGCGCATAAAGGTTTCGTACCAGGGTGTTCACATTCGTTGCCGGGTAGGACAAGACGGAATGGGTCGACAGGTCTCTGAATTTGTAGTTTTGTACGAAAGTTGTAGGCGGAAAAAGTGCGGTCCATACACTCGAATCCGCTAATGCCAAGCTGTCGTCGACACGGTTTTTGCCGGCGAAGCTATTTCCCGGAACAGTGACCGAGCTCGTCGCGAAGTGAATCACGAACGTTGTGTTGCGGACCGTACTCGGCCAATCGATGAAATCGGGAAAAGTTGCGAGTTGCTGCAAGTCGGCTTCCGCATCAAGGCGGGGCGAGACAAGGAGGGAAACGCGTAACGACTTGCCGTCGACAGTGTAGCCGTTAGGCAGCGCGGTCCAGAGCAAAGATTGCTTGGCCATAGCTACACCCCCTCCACCGCAAACGCGTTGCAGTAATCTGTCCAGGTCGAGACATCTGGAACGAGTTCGATGAACTTGGGGTCAGCATCGGATCCACCAAACTCCCGGCGGCAGCTGACTGATACGCTGAAGCTCAAGAAGAGCACGTCGATTTCTACCTCGAGCGTGGCCTCACCCCAGACAACCGAATGGTGGCTCTCTTTCAAGTAAGCAAGCTGAAGATTGAACGTGAGGGAAGCAGAAATCAGACCAAGTACGGAAAGCTCGCCGTGTAAGCGCACGTACCCGGCGAGTTCAACCGAGGTCTTCAGCCAGTGGAAATACACGCCGGCCTTGATTTCAACGCTGCCGCTCGCGACGCCGAGGTTGATCGAGACGGCCGCGCCGAATTCGAGCGCAGCTTCAATTTCTCGTACTCCTTCGGTGCCTACACCAATGGCGAAGAACCCACCGCCTCCGAGTAAGGATACGGTGAGGCTGAACGGCCGCTGGCGTTCGGCGAAGTTAAAACGCACTTCCGCGGGGCTGCCATCGAACGGCAAGGCGAAGCCTGCGCCAAGAGAAACGTGTTCGAGAGCGAAGATGCCCACCGCGACCGACGGAAGATTGATTGAATAGCTGGCACTGAGACCGCTGGGCGTCACCAAAAGGCTTGGTGGGTCGCTAAAGCCGTTAGAAGGAATAATCTTGCGCAGCTCATTCACAAATTCGAGCGGTCCTCCGAACGCGATCGTTTCATCTCCTGGATGCAGCTCGACAGCTACGTCGGGCTTCGATCCAGTTTGGGACGTGAACTGTAGGCGATCGAACCAGACTGTAACGAAGCCGAACAGGTTGACTTTGAAATTGACGACTGAAGCGGTCGCCTTGAAGGTAGTGGCATCGGGTTTCGCGATCGGGGAGCTGACAACACCGTGCATGTCCAAAGTAGTGATGCCGCCCGCGTTTGGAACGAACAGACCGAGCGGATCCGATTTGTTGATGTTCGTGTGCCAATCAAAACGAGCTTCGATCTTGTCCGGGAGCCGTGTGCTCAATAGTTTTGGGACGTCTGCTCCTGCCAGTGACGGCGCAAGACCGAGAATCGAAGCAAGTTCGACTCCGCCCAGGATTTTCGCTCCCTTGAAAAAATCGGCAGGATTGAAAACGTTGCCGATAACTTGAGCCAGAGCTGACTCGATGTCGCTCGGATTAGCGGGCGGTTGTGCCGCCACCGGACCCATGATGCGCGAAAGTCCCTGGATGGACATGTTGGGTGTACTCAGTCCGCCGAGCGTGTCGCTCTTTACAGAACCGCCGAACTCAAGCGGTAAGGGGTTGAGTGTCTTAAGGAAAACCTCACCTGGGTTGCCACCGCCGAACGCTCCTGTCTTGTACACATCGGGGTAGGTCACTCCGATGATGGCGTCGGGCTTTTGCAGGAGGCGCTGAATTGCGGCAATGCCAACCTGGGCAGCCTCAATTTCCGGATAGAACTGCGCTTTGTCCAGCGGCACGCTGGCGATACTACCAGCGTCAAAGGTGACCTCCATGGTTGGCAATTTGGGATCGCCCTCCGCTCCCGGCTTAAGCGGGGCGAAGCAAATAGAGGCACTGCCGAATGACGCGGTCCGACGGGGCTTTAAGGGGGCGGCATTGTATTGCTTCACGATGTTATCGATCTTTGGATGCTTTTCATTCGCGTTCTTGCCTACGAATAGAAGCGGCATCGCAAATGTAACTCGTTGACCGGAGAGGTCGGTCGCGGCAATTTGAAACAGGAAGTCATCCGTTTTCCGAAGCATCGGCCAGAAACAATCTTGGTGAAGCAAATCCTTGTATATCGTTCCGTTCGGATCGTCGAGAGCACATGCAATGTCGCTAAATGGCCAAAGATCGGGGGTTTCATGCGTCAGCATCTCTACTGACAAGAAAGGGAAATTGTTTCCGTGAAACACGTGTCCCGTGCCGTCGTAATTTTTAATTCGTTCGCGCACGCGAATAAAAGAACGCTGTCGCAATACTGCAACCCGATTCTTTGTTCTGGGAAGCGACTCGAATTTTCGCTCAGTCACTACCACCAGAACAGCTGCATGCCCAAACGGACAAAGAACTCCGCGGTAGGCAACCCTGACGTAGTGATCCCGGCCCAACGTGGCGAGATGTCGCCATTGCTCGAGTGCGATACCTTCTGGCAGATTTTCCCAGTGGCCCTCGACGTCGAGCAAGGCACCGAGAGCCGATAACTGAAGCCGCCGTGCTTCGGCGGCGTGCGGCACGAACGACTTCTGGTCAAAACCGGCCATCAATTCCACCATCGATTGGCGGTCGTTTGCGTTCAAGCTCATCAGGAATGGTTTCGCGTTATTTACCACGTCCGTTATTTCGGCTTTGGACAGGTCATAGTCAGGCGACCACAGCGCGCGCACTTTGGTGGGAAGGGCAGGTCCGATGCCGTCTTTAGTCTTTGTGAGACCGGTGTGCCACAATTCCGTGCGGCCGTTGTGAATGATGGGTTTTGTTTCGTGCCACCAGTTCGCTTCTGGAATAGGCGACAGAATGACGCGGTACGGCAATTCGAGTGCGGTGACAAGCGGCGAAGGTTGATGTGGAACAAGAAAGACGGACACAAATGGGAAGTCCGATATGCGTCCCGGTACGAAATCATCACCCTTGGAACTGGCAAAGGCCTCCGTTGTCATGAGGGACAGCGCGGCGAGTGCAACGTCGCGCCGGGCTGCGTCATGCAGCGGCGCGAAGTTTTCGGCGATCCTATCTACCTCTTGCTTGAGTGAACGCTCGAGCCCGGCGGCAGCAGCTTGAGTCGCTCCGTTCCGGAGAATTTCTGCAGCGTGCCAGGCGATGCGCCGGGCAGCAACACCAAGCGATTTTTCAATCTGGCTGCCAAGGCCAGCGGCACGAAGCAACGCTGACCTTGCATGGGCTCGCGAGGAAGAAGCTTCTCTCAACCAGTCTTTGGTTAAAACTCCAAATTCTTTCCGTCGATCAACGAGCGAGGAATCTGGATCGGGAAGAGCGTTCGGTTCGAGTCCCATCGGCCATCTGCGGCAAGCGTCAAGAATGGCCTCAAGGGTAAACTCGAGATCGCTTTCGCCAATAGGCATGACAAAAGCGAGACGGCTGCGGCCGGCCATCCGGATTTTTGCCGAGGGCAAAGACGCAACAGTCTCCAGGTCGGGATAATCCAAGAAGGCTTGTTCGCCGAAGCTCTGAGGAGGCAATTCGACAATCAACGTCGCTGGGGATCCGGCCTCGTTGCGCGTGACCTTACGAGCCCCGTCGGCACCACTCAAAATTAGATTATCAAATATGAAATCACAGACCAGCAGATCATCCGGGCGGGCGAACGAGATCCGAAATTCGACTGGACCCTTCGGTGCGAGATGTTCCCAAATCTTGTTCAGGTCGATGAATGGAGAGATACGTCGAAGCTTGCTGAGAAGTTGCGCCTTTCCGGTCCTTAATATTTGGGCAGTCTTTTTGGATCGTTGATTCGGACGAAAACGTTTGCTCTTCGAAGGGCGTTCCGGCACTTTGTTCCGGGGCATAGGGCCTCCGATTCGATGTCAACGCGAATCCGGAGCGCCCGCATTTCTGTTGCGGACGTTCTGTGGGCAGGCTAGAAGGCTGCAGCGTTTGCCATAGGGAACGCGCACTCTCGAGCGAGCACCTAGTGTGACCGGGAACATAGCGCACGCATGGCAAGCTGTAAACGTATTTTTTAAGCTCCGGTAGTAACGGATTGAGCGGCTGAAACTCTCAGGAACAATTCAAAAGGATTCGGACCAGACCCGCAGATAAGGCACAACTCCATGTCCGTTGTGCAGTTTACTCATTCAGTTGTAAGACCCGTGAAGTCGGGCAACCCGTGGCAAGGCTCATAGAACAGTAGCAGTACCGGAAGATCGATCGAGCGCGGAACAAGATCCAAAAGGAGAACATTCTCATGAAAATTCAGAACTCGACAAAAGGAGAGGTGGGCGAGTCTGCTGCCAATTCCAACGAGTTTCCTGATCTCGGTGCGTTTTTCGACGGGCACGTTGAAAGAGAATCTGCCGATCAAGACGTCAACGCCACCACGAAGACTATGGTCCCTGAACCGTGTGTGCATTGTGTTCCCAGCAGACTGCCGCGTCTACAATGAGTACTTCGTAAGCCAAATTCCCAGAGATGCGAAGATTACGCCCATCTCCCGCACTATCGGCAAAGACCAGGTCGTGGACGAACTCATTGTGAGCTTCACGCACGATGCGCAATGGACGATTTGCTTCCCGGAAACCCTCCACGGGGAAGAAAGTTGAACTTCCGCACGTGGGTCATGAAATTCGAGAACGGAAAAGTCGCGCACGAGCACGTCTGGTGGAATCAAGGCTGAATGGCACGCTGGACAATATTATCCGTGCTACCCAACTGAGCCCCGTACAAAATACGTGACGCAGATTGTAGATTGGAAAGTATGGACGTTGGCTTTGGTAAGAGCCGTCGCCAGGCCCGTTTTTTCTTGGGCCTTCAAAGTCTCCTTTGGAGACTCAGGCCTGTTCAGAACGATCCTTCCTTCGGTTTCTCGGAGGGCACTTCCCAGGGAGTGGGGTTTTGTGGATCAAGACGAAATGTGAAACAGAAAGTCCAGAAGAAGCGAGAAGCGTGCCCGGGGCTCACAATCAGCACAGATATTAAGGATGCCGGGAATCTCCCTCTGGCAAAAGACCTCCCGGGCCTGATTTATCATCAATGTGCGCAGGGCAATGAGTTCTGGTCAAGGCATCGACCAGGACCAGTTTTTTGACCATACAGGGTGAAGGAGCCAGAGAAATACTCCAAGGGTGAGTGGCTCTGCAGGAGCGAAAAGGTGCTGGCACCAGCCGGAGAGGGTCGCTGGTGAGATTGGGAGGGAAAGGTGGTGAGGAGGGAAGAGGCCTCGTCGATTTGCTTGCGCGTCATCCGGTGCGAGAGCTCGTTGCGGCGGTCGGCACCTGAGGCGTCACCTGCGGCGAGCGCCCGGGAATACCAAGTGTAGGCAGCGACGTAATCGAGTGGCAGGCCTCTCCCCTGCTCGTACAGGTAAGCTAGGTTTGTTTCCGCGGAGGGTAGACCGTGTTGCGCGGCAAGCCGCAGCCATCGGGCAGCTTCCGTGTAATCGAGTGCGACGCCCAGACCTTTGTAGTAAGAAACCCCCAGACTGTTTTGAGCCTCGGCGGATCCTGAATCGGCTGATGCGCGAAACCACCTGGCCGCTTCTTGGTAATCGCGGGGGATCCCGGAGCCCAGGTAGTAAAGTGTCGCCAGATTGCACTGGCCGACTGGATTCCCGTGTTGCGCGGATGCGAGATACCATTCGAACGCCTTGCCCATGTTCTTCGGGACACCCTGCCCATGCTGATGTAGAGAGGCCAGATTGTTTTCGGCGGACGAGTGGCCCTGGAGTGCCGCGGCACGGTAGTTCACCGCGGCCTTGGCATAGTCCAGGGGTACACCTTGGCCATGTTCGTACAAGTAGCCGAGGAGGAATTCCGCGCCAGCATTACCCTGGGCCGTGGACGCACGGAGCCATTTGAGGGCGGATTGGTAGTCCCTATTGGTGGGATCGTGGCTCAAATAAGACTGCGCGAGGTTGTATTGAGCGACGGCGTCGCCCTGTTCCGCCTGCGATCGCAGCATGGAAAAGGACGTGCTGGCATTGTGCTGAGTTTGTGGCGCTGAGTAACCTGGCTGAACCGCCACAAACACGGCGGCGAGAAGCAACAACCGTGTAAAAAACGAGTATGACTGGCGCAGGTGCAAGTTCATCGTGGTCCCCCTTGTTGACGCGGAAGTTCATTTCGGTGCGCGAGACTCTTCTGGCCGGTTAAAAGAACGGCTGTAGAGCCAGCAAGCACCGCGAGCACAGCACCGCGATGGCGCAAACGGGCCGGCGGTGCGGTGCCGGGAAAAAGCCGACCGGGCACTCGTACTCCCGGCACGCCGAGCGCGCGACGAGCCCTCAGAACCACTCGGCTGAGCTGGACTGCTACTGTAATAACGAGAGAACGCACGAAAAGGTTTGGTCTTGTTGCGAGATTTTTACAAAGCGCGTTTTCGAACTGCTGTTTTGATTGGCACGCCAGGGAATTGCCGGTGTCCTGAAGCGATTACGGCAAGAGGGCCGCGAGCATTCGAAAAGACGTTCGGATGTAGCGATAAAATGATGCTCGTTGGCTGAAGCGCAACAGCCTCAGGTTGGGTCCTTTCTCAGGAGCGATTGGGACGCCTCCAGCACGGTTACGATCGAGCTGCCTAGTCCGGATCAACCTTTCGCCCACCCTTAATAGATATGTATGTGCGCCGCATGCGCGCACGCGTCC
>Ga0070698_100009003_pt1 | contig 10732 bp, 9 predicted proteins | sample KBSK1502metaG_FD_65477 | JGI IMG/M metagenome (GOLD analysis project Ga0070698, IMG submission 65477) | Corn, switchgrass and miscanthus rhizosphere microbial communities from Kellogg Biological Station, Michigan, USA - KBS K1-50-2 metaG | ecosystem: Host-associated > Plants > Roots >... | reverse complement strand
ATACGTCGCTGCGGTACTAGTGGCACGCAACCTGAACTTTACGACGCTCAACAGGAGAGGTCTATCCCTTTGTTTTCAACCTTGCCAGAACGGTTCCCCGTCCAATTTGGACGGCAGTGGATTGACATAAGATGACGGTTCCCCGGCGTCATGTACGGCGCTATCTGGAGGGGAGTCAAGTAACTAGGGGCAGCTACGACGGTTCTATTCGAGAAAACTCGGAGATAATGGTAGGGCCAGTTAGAATCGCCAGTTTCTGTCACGTATACACCGTCTATTCGCAGCGCTGCACGCTTGCTTTCCGTGACTTTAAAACTTCTCCCTAGAATTCGGCCGAGGATTTTTGTTACACCGGGTTTCCATCCTTCAAATAGATTAACGTAGTTCAATTCTGCAAGGCGCTTATGTGACGGGGAACAGTCTTCAAGGCGTACTGGAATGAGGTAGATGTCATGATCGGGATACGTGTCAAGTACATCGAGCGCTTCTCTGATCTCCGACTGAACTCACCGAACGTCTAGCAGGCTGCGGAAAAATTGATTCGTAGAGCTTTCTTCTTTGTGGTTGTCATCGTTGATGATGTCGGATTGGTTAATTTCGGGTGTTTTTCTGATGCCTGAGTCTGGCTCTAGGCGCCGGCGGGCACACCTCGGCCCGGACCTACAGCGCTGGAACAGTCGCCAAGTTTCGCATGCGCACCAGATTGTAGGCCGCGCAAGCGAAGGTAAAGATCCAGTCCACGTTGCAGACCCCACGATGGCGCACCTTCCGCATCAGTGCAATCGTCTTCAACCAGCCAAAGCATTCTTCAATCCGCTTCCTCTTTCTTTGGCTGATAGCATATCCAGGGTGGCGTGCGGTGCGGCCATCAATCGCGCTTCCGCCCGGTCGCGCGTGGTTCTGCGCGACGTGGGGCGTCACTCGCAGATTCCGGCACTCGGCCACAAACCCGCGCGTGTCAAACCCTTTGTCGCCGCCCACCGTCACCGGCTTCGTTCCCGGAATCTGCTCCAGCATCACCAGTGCCGCGTCGCGTTCCGCCGTTCCGTTGGCCTGGAAGACTTCCGCGTCCACGATCAGTCCGTTACGGTTCTCCACCAACAGGTTCCCGCTGTAACTCAACTTGGACTCCTTGCCCCCACTTTTGCGCGCCAGCAGAGCCTGGGAATCACTTTTCGATGCATGCGTCTCATTCGACCGCTGCTCGCCGCGAAAGTTCACTGTGGGATTGCCCGGATCGTCCGGCGGCGATTGTTTCCCATCCTTCGGCTGAAAACTCTTGGCGCTCGCCCACGCTTCCAGCAGCGTGCCGTCGACCGTGAAATGCTCGTCGGACGTCAGACCTTTCACCCGCGCTTGCTCCACCACCCGCGCCAGAAACTCTTTCGCCATGTCGGCCTCCAGCAAGCGATCGCGATTCTTGGTGAACACCGTCGCGTCCCACACGTCATCATCCGCGTTCAGCCCCACAAACCAGCGGAACAACAGGTTGTAGTCGATCTCTTCCATCAGCAAACGCTCGCTGCGGATCGAGTACAGCATCTGCAGCAACGGCGCTCGCAACAGTTGTTCCGGCGGAATCGACGGGCGCCCCACCTTGGCGTTCATTGCGTCAAACCGCCTGCGACAACTGGCTGAGCACTTCGTCCACCATGTCCCGGACTTTGCGCAGTGGATGATCTTTCCGCACCCGTTCCTCCGGCGACAAATAACTGAAGATGTGATTCTGCTGCTGATCGGCTCCGCATATGCCTTCTCGTACCATAAGAGGCTATGGATTACGAGTGGTTTTTTCAGCAGCCTCAGCCTAGGTGAACTCGCGGGTTTCTTCGACCGATATTGGCTATGTGGAATTGAGGGCCACGATCCAGATGCAGTAAAGAAGTACCGCAACAGATTCAAATGCGCAAATCGGTGCAAAGCAGAACGCCTAGTTTTCAGGATTCTACTTTCGCTCTCCTTCCAACGGTCAGCCGTCATTCCCCTACACAAGGCGCTCCGTCCCATGCGGGAATTAGGTCCATATTACTGGACTGTGAGCATGACACTCGTCGAGTGCTGCAGGGGCCCCGAGGTGCCGGCGATCGTGATGGTGTAACTTCCGGCGGTCGTTCCGCCACTTCCGTGCGAACCGTTGTCGTTGCCACCTCCTCCACACCCGCCCTGGAACAAGGTGCCAGCAAACAACAACGAACAGAATAAGAATGCGAACGGCCATCGCTTCTGCCCGCCACGCGATCCGATACTAATCAGCCCGAGCCCGATCATCGGCAGCCACATCGCATAGAACCAGCTAGAACGCCAGGATGGTGAAGCGAGCGCCACCCTTGGCGCAGTAGTCGTGACCGTGAGCGTGACCGGAGTGCCGGGATTAACCGAATTCGGAGTAATGGAACATTGCGGGGCCAATTGCGGCGACGGCGACACCGAACAAGTGAGGGCAACGGAGCTGCTGAAACCGTTGACCGCACCTAGAGTCACCGTCGAGGTGGCTGACCCTCCGGGGCTTACCGTCGTGGGATTAACGGCGGAAGCAGATATCGAGAAATCTGGCGCCAGCTGAAAAGTTGCCATGACATTCTCGTTTGCATTCATCGTCACCAGGCAAAAGCCGGTTCCTGTACAGGCCCCACCCCAACCCGCAAACGTGGAACCCGGGGCAGGTGTGGCGGTCAGTGTGACTATGAAGCCGTTAATGAACTTGGCGGAGCAGGAACTGCCGCAGTTGATATCTGTAATTGGCAGATTGCTGGTAACGGTTCCACTGCCTTTGCCAACATCGGCCACGGTCAGCGTGAATAATTCATAAGTGAAAGTTCCCGTCGCGCTGTTGTTGCTTGAGTCCGGATCACCTCCGCCGCCACTCACGGTCGCCGTATCAGTAACCGTGACTGGCATAGGCGGCGTCTGGGTCTGGATGGTAATAATGGCGAGGGTTCCGGTTGACAGCGTACCAAAATCACAGGTAAGCAGGGCGACTCCCTGGCAGGTGCCAAGGCTAGAACTAACGGAAGCAGACGTGAAGTTCCCGGATAGTGAATTGCTAAGCGTTACTGCAGTTGCGTCGTGCGGGCCGCGGTTGTTTACCAAGACCTGCAGCTGAGGGTTTGGAGGATCCCCCAGGGCACTCGTCGTGTTTATCACATTCACCGAGAGGTCGGCGCCGCTAAGCCTGCTGGTGTTCAGCATTACGCCGATGCTGTCCGCGTTGTTAGCTCCCACAAAGTCCGGCAGCCCATCTCCATTGAGATCACCCACCGACCCGGCCCCCACTGGGCTGACGAATGTGAGTGCCGGCTGGAAGCTACCATCTCCATTCCCTAAGAAGATTCCGATGCCGTCATTGGAGCCCCCCACCAGATCGAGCTTCCCATCGCCATCGAAATCACCGCCCGTTCCTGCGCCACCATAAGTGACGAAACGATGGCTGAAAGTCCCATCGCCATTGTTCAGGAGCACATCTGTTTCCGCAATGGCAAAGACGTTGCCACGCCACGTTATTGTTAAGTCGAGACGATTATCGCCGTTGAAATCTCCCGCGCTGATCGAGGAAACCCCGGGGGCAGTGTAATCCAGTTGAGGTTGGAAACTGCCATCGCCATTGCCAAGTAGAATGATAATCTTGCCGCAAAGCTCCTCCGAGCCACAGGCTATCGATGCGGTCCCAATCAAGTCCATTTTTCCGTCGCCATTGATGTCACCTGCAATGGTGGGGCTACCATCAACCGTGTACGTGACCGGCGGCCGAAATGTGCCGTTGCCATTACCCAGCAGCACGATCAAATCGGTACCACTCGCGTCCGTGCCAGCAACGGCCACGTCGAGTGTGTGGTCTCCATCGAAGTCGCCGACGACGAGTGAACCTGGATTGTGTCCTGTAAGGATATTCACTGGCTGCTTGAGTGTGCCATCAGCGTTCGCTAACAACAGGCTAACGCCGCCAGTTACGCCAGTTGAGCTGTCGCTGGGGTTCACCACAAGCAGGTCCGAATTGCCATCTCCATCGAAGTCGCCCACAGCAATGAAAGACGGGTTCTTTCCTGCCGGAAAGTTCTTCGCCGCTTGAAACGTGCCATCTCCATTTCCCAGCAGGATGGCCACGTTGCCATCGTGGCCCAAGGGGGCATAGCCGCTGTTGGCTACGGCCAGATCCACCTTGCCGTCTCCGTTGAAGTCACCCATGACCACACCCGAAATCGTATCGAACGGGCTCGAATCCAGAGGGTAGTTTTTGGCGGAACTGAACCCGATATTTGCGCCGACTGCCGAATGGCACAAGGCAAACAACAGCAACTGCGTGGCGACAAAAAGTCTTAATTTTTCGAACATGGCGCCTCCATTACAACGACGAATTCCCTCTGCAGCAACGGCACGTTCCTTCTAGCGCGAGCCCGAGGCAACGATCCCGATTTCCTCGAGAAACGTTGAGTGCGTGCAAGCTCAGTAGAGTGAGGCGTGTCAGGTTCGCGCCGAACTTCTACCTAGCCTAAGACTGATCGCACGCAGCAATCCAATTCTGGTCATAACGCCTCATCGCGCTAGACAGAGCCGGGCAGGGCTCACGCCCTGCCCGGCAGTTAGTCCGCTATCTTGTTCACGTCCGCCGTCAGCACTACTGGGACGTTGGTGCCGTCCGGCAGTGTCAACGATTGAAAAATGTCGCGGGCGTGTTTCCGGTTGTTGTCGTAGACCCCTTGCAAAACTGCCGTGCGCTGCAGTTGTCCGTTCACCAGCACGTTGACAGTCGCTGTGGCAGTGCAATCGTTGTTCACCGAAATGGTTCCGGAGATATCTTCCACTGCGGAACTTCCAGCCACGCTGCGGGTCTGGCTGCCGGTAATGTTTCCAGCCGCGTCCTGGTGATAGTGGCCAACCGATGCGGCTGGCAATGGTCCACTGGGCGTGAAGATCGTTCCAGTGTAGGTGTATGCCCAGTTCCCGGCCGCATTTGCGAGCGAGCATGGGCTGGCATTGGCTTGCATCGGCACCAAGGCCAAGATAGAAGCAGCCACCAGTGCGAGCAGCACATGTGTGTGGTTGTCCTTCATAACGATTCTCCTTCCTGGGTTTGTCAGGTCTACGGGGAAGAGCGCTTGGCAACAACTTTCGACTTGTCGCATCGCGCCACCTCATAACGTGCCATGAAGGCTGAAAAGAGCTCATGCAAAATAGGCAAACGAGAAAAATTCAGCCGGAACCACTCTCGCGGTTCGCCGGCGTTCCCAGTTCCCGAGCCAGCCAGGCCTTGGCCATAGCCCAATCGCGTTTGACAGTCGCAGTGGAAATTCCGAGCAGGTCAGCCGTCTCTTCCACCGACAGCCCGCCGAAAAATCGGAGTTCAACGATCCGCCCCTGCTGCGGATCGAGTTCCGCAAGGCGGGTTAATAATTCGTCTAGAGCCAGCAGATCTGCCGATCGTTCGCGGGTAAATACAACAGCTTCGTCCAGCGAGATCTTCTGGGCCGAGCCACCGCGCTTGGCGGCATGGTGCTGACGCGCGTGCATCAGCAGAATGCGTCGCATCAAATGTGCCGCAACGCCAAAGAAGTGGCTGCGGTCGTAAACGACGGCCGGCTTCAATGCAACCGTGGCAGCATTTGAGATAAGGGCGGTAGCAATGAGCATCACCAGCCCAACAGAGTTCCCTTTGCTTCCCAACATAGTAAGCACCCTTCTTCCCCGCAGTCAGATTCCCGGACAGATCCCCAGTCCATCTCGGTTCACGTTCGTGGGCATGCACGAGCCTTGGTCGGAGACCTTAGCCATTCCAGCTTTCACGCCTCCGGCACGACAACCCCGACATGTTTCCGTCCCAGCGATCCTGAGACCCTAAAATTTCCGACCTCGCCGGGCGCTTCCCACGATCCTTCGACGTGGAGCGTCCCACCGGCAGTGCCGGGTCCACTCACTTTGAGGTCGGCGAGAACTGACTTGTCCGCGCCCCAGACGATTGTCCCGTCCACAATCACATCGTTGGCAAACGCGCAGCCGGTCAGCGTGGTCGTCCAGGCAGCGTCGCCATAATCTGTGTGAAAAGTTCCGGCGCGGAGTCCGACGCCATCGCCCGAGCCGATGGTGCTGCGCTGCAAGGCGTCGGTCGCCGCCGCGACCGCAACGGTAACGACCTTGCGCTCCGCGAGATCGATCTGATTCTGCCCGCGTGGATCGAGTTCAGCGGGTCGCGCGTCCCCGGCTCGCAAGGGGAAACGACCCACTGCCGGCCACACCGTCTCCGGCGTCTGAGCACAGCTGAGGTCCCATACCTGCAAGGTTTCCACGAATTGGGCAGCAAGATTGGCTGCGCACTGTGTCCAAAATACGGTTCCGTGGCCTGCTTCGGCGACGGGCACAAACGTGCTCCCAGGGAACAAAGTCGCCACCTGGCGCACTTCTTCGAGAGGCACCGCTGTGTCCATATCCCCATCAAGCACCAGAGTCGGGACGTTTGGATACTGGGCATGGGGCGGAGCCACAGGCGAAGAAGGCGTCGGTATCTGCCACCACAGACACTGTGTCACGGTACTAAAGAGCAAACTAGTTGAGCTCCATTTGCTGAATGGCGCGAAGTAATCGGGCGGAAGGTCGGAAATAGCGTCAGAAAACTGGTGTCGTCGCTCTCCAATCGAAGCAGACCACTTCCACGGTTCGTGCGCATCGGCACACTGGGTGGCAAACTCGGATCCAACTGAGTAATAGGTTGGATCACCGTAATCAGTGACGAGCGGGAAAATGCTCTCCGCGCCGAGCCGCAACAAAGGTGCGCTATCGCCGTTTCTCGACGACTCTCCCGCCGCCAGCAGTTCCCCGACGTTGACGAACTGGCCCACCGGATTGTCGACCATATACAGCAACGTCGTTTCGTCTATTTGCACTCGGACTAGATTGCCGCTGGCATCGTGCGCCATTCCTACAAGCGGATGTTCTCGGATATTCGAGATCAGGCGACTCAGTTCGGTGTCTGGATCGGTGTGGTCGGATGAGCAAACTACCGAGCGCAGACAGTCCAGGCGCACTTCGCGCGGAATGGATCGAGCGCGATAGTATTCGTTGCTGAACGGTTTCAGCATTGGCGTCCCCTGTGGCGCATCAAGCATGATGGAGCGCAGGTGCTCTCCGAAGCGGGTGGCGTAAGCGGTTGCGTCTTCGCCGCCATAAGACCCTGTAAAGTAATCGATTTTGTCGTAGCCGAGAGCGGCGCGGATATCGTCGATGTCTTGCGCGATGTCCCCGGTACCGAAACTGCTAGCTGCATTCCCTAATTGGGCGGCGCAATCGCTCTGAGCTTTGGCGAAAGGGGCCGCTCCGTGCTGCAGTTCTTCGCAGTCAATGTTGGTTGAAAACCCGCGGCCCCGGTCATCGATCGCGAGAATGTCGTGGACATCGAGGTCCTGTCCAAGCAGTGCCAATCCGAGCTCGCGCTGCGCCGTGGTCGAGTAGCCTGGCCCGCCTGGATTCGGCACGATGGCGCTCACCGCCGGGCCTGGGTTGGAATGTACGTAAAGCTCAAAGTAGATGTGGATCTTACTCTTGTCGGGGTGCTTGCGATCGAGAGGCACGGGGAGGTAGCCGCAGAGAGCGCCCAGTGCCTGCGCCTCTGGCACGCACTGGATCCAGACCACATCTTTGGATGCCGAACCCGGCGACTCTGGGCTCCTCCTGCGCATTAGCAAGGAGACCGGCTGGCGCGGAACGTGAGGGAGACGCACAGGGAATTGGAACGACGCTGGCGTCTCCCTTTGTTGGGCTTGGGCCGTGTTAACGAAAGCCAAGTCCAACCACAAGGTCAACGTCAAAACGGCGAGGATACCGACGTGCTTCATAATGCCGCCTCCACCGTGGTTCTTGCCCCAAAGACATAAGGGCAGGGCTCCCGTCTTCCCCGCGCGCTCAGTTCTTGGAAGATACACGGCTCGCATCAAACGTAATCACAACCGGAAGGTGGCTGCCGTCCGGCAAGGTCACTGACTGGAAAATGGCTCGTCCGTGGGTAAGGTCGCTGTCATAAGCCACTGACAGGACACTGGTCCGCTGCAGCTGACCAGCCACGAACACCTGGATGGTCGCCGTGCCGGTGCAGTCCGCATTTACGGTTACAGTTCCGGTGATGTCTTCCTGCTCTGCTACTCCCCCGAGCGTAAACGTTTGGCTCCCGGTCACATTTCCCTTTGCGTCTTGGTGGAAGTGTCCCACCGCTGCTATCGGCAACGGATTAGGAACGAAAACCGTTCCGTTATAGGTGTAGGCCCAGTTACCTGCGGCCGTGGCCTGAGAGCACTGACCGGCGTGAGCCTGCAGTGGAAGCATGCTCAGAGTGCATATCGCGGCGACTACGAGCCCTGCACGGGCAAGGTTTCGTTTTATAACCTCCTCCTGTTGGATTTCCGGCGCAGGCCCTTGCAACTTTGACTGCGTGCCGGAAGTATTTGCGCTCGAAGATGTACCAGCCCAGGGATGAGGAAGTACTGAGGATGCAATGATGTTTGGATGATCTTGCACCCACACTCGCAGTCTCTCCGAAGCGGAAGAATTGTGCTATAGTGCTGCAACAGTGCGGGTTGGGGGCAGTATGGATGGCACCTTCCGCGTTGGGCCCTGGCTGGTCCAGCCAGTCCTGAATACGATCTCCCAGAACGGTACGACGGTTCGGTTAGAGCCGAAGCAGATGGAAGTTTTGGTGTGCCTGGCTGAACACTCGGGCGAACCTGTTTCCAAAGAAGGACTCTTGCGGGCTGTATGGCCCAATACCTTCGTCTCCGACGACGTGCTGATTCGTTCGGTTTTCGAGCTGCGGCGGGCATTTGAAGACGACGCCCGTGAGCCACGCTTCATCGAGACGATTCCCAAACGCGGTTATCGGCTGCTGGCCGCGGTCACGCCGGCAAATGGAGACTCAGCCGCGAGCTACTCCTCTGCAGCCGCGATCGAGCCCGCGCGGCCGATCAGACGCAATTGGAAGGTGACCTGGCTCGCTGTTGCCAGCCTAGTTTTTCTGTGCGGGACCCTTGTCGGTTTCAACGTAGGCTTTCTCCGAGCACATATCTTTGGAGGTCCGCCCATTCATTCCCTCGCGGTTCTGCCGCTGAAGAATTTCTCCGACGATCCATCGCAAAAGTACTTCGCCTCCGGGATGACAGAAGAATTGATCACAGATCTTTCCCAGATCAGCGCGCTCAAGGTCATCTCCCGCACTTCATCGGATCTTTACGAAGACACGCACAAGAGCTTGCCGGAAATCGCGCGCGAACTGCATGTGGACGCCATCATTGAAGGATCGGTCGCACGTTCGGGCAACCGCGTACGCATCACGGCCCAGTTGATCTACGCGCCTGAGGATAAAAACCTGTGGGCGCGGAGTTACGATCGCGATTTGCAGGATGCCCTCGCGCTGCAAGGCACCATCGCGAACGACATAGCAGATAAAGTGCGCATTCAGATCGCTCCTACCGAGCAAACCCGTTTGAACGCGCCGCGTACCGTCAGCGCGAGTGTGCTGGATGCATACCTTGAAGGCAATTATCACCTGCACCAGGTCGGTCATGGACTTGTTGACGAAGAGGATCGGAAGGCAGCGCGGGAGTTTCAACGTGCCATCGACGAGGATCCCAGTTTCGCCCCTGCTTATATCGGGTTGGCCTATGCTCACGCCCCTATTCTGAGGGGGGCGGGTCTAATGAATCCGTCACCACGAGATTACGAGATCAGGAAGAATGCGGCCGAAAAAGCTGTAGAGCTTGATTCGGATTCGTCGGAGGCGCACGAATTAGTTGCCAGCGTGGATTGTGAAGATTGGAACTGGTCTCAGGCAGAGGAGGAATTACACAGGGCAATCGCACTCAACCCCAATAACGCTGACGTTCATGATGAATTCGCGAATTTCCTGATCGCAACTGGACGGCTGAACGAGGGCCTCAAAGAAGAGCAACTTGCGCAGGAACTGGATCCCAATGTCGATCACCTGTCCGGTGCTCTCTTGTATGAAGGTAAGTACGATGAATCGATCCAGTTGTCACTGCGGGACCTAGAACGCCAGCCCAATGATGGCTACGGCCACTATGGCCTTTTTCAGACTTACGCGTTAGCCGGCAAATATCCAGAGGCGATCAAAGAACTGGAGGAAACCGGAAAGCTGATGGGCTTCACGGAACTCGTAGCCCCAGTCGATCACGCTTTCAAGACTGCGGGTTTCAAGGCCGCGATCCGCTTGCTGGCAGGAAATCTCGAGGGGCTACAGAGGGAAGGACAGCTTTACGCGCCAGATATCTTGGCAGAGTTCTACGGCGTAGTGGGTGACAAAGACCGCGCCTTCTACTGGCTTGAGGACGCGTATCGGCATAAGCAGCGCACTGGAGCTGGCGGAGGGATGTTATGGCTGAAAGGGAATCCGATGTACGCGTCCTTGCGCTCGGACCCCAGGTACGCGGACCTTGTCCGCCGGGTCGGGCTTCCTCAGTAGTCTCCGCTGATGAATGTCCATGGCAAACTCGCATCTGGGATTGTTCTGGTCTTTCTTGAGTTCCTCGCGGTTTCCTCTGAAGCACAAACCCAAACCACTGGCCGTATCGTGGGCAATATCCGTGACGAGCAGGGAGCTATCATCGTCGCCGCATCAGTTTCAGCGGAGAGCCTCTCCAACGGCGAAAAACATACGGGCGTCAGTGATGAATCGGGGAACTATGCGCTGGCGTCCTTGTCACCTGGCAGTTTCGAAATCCGGATCGCCGCTGTTGGCTTC
>Ga0070698_100009002_pt1 | contig 10732 bp, 7 predicted proteins | sample KBSK1502metaG_FD_65477 | JGI IMG/M metagenome (GOLD analysis project Ga0070698, IMG submission 65477) | Corn, switchgrass and miscanthus rhizosphere microbial communities from Kellogg Biological Station, Michigan, USA - KBS K1-50-2 metaG | ecosystem: Host-associated > Plants > Roots >... | reverse complement strand
TCGTTGCCGGCCAGAAGCTTCAGGTCGTCAACTTCCTTCTCAAGTTTCTCAAGCTCGCGCTGGCGCGCTCCGGCGACGCTGTCTGCGGATGGAGATATTTTCTTTTCTTTGACTGACATGCGCTCCCTTAAGCCGCTGCCGCCTTGTCTCGAATTCGTCGCACTGCCTCGGTCAATTCCGGCGTTGCCTTCACGCGCTGCTGCGACGGCGCGACGGCAACCGTACCGTCCGGCGACTCCAATTCAAACACAACTTGGCTCGTACCGGGTGCTCCTGCGAATAATTTCTCCAATAGGTCAAGCGTGCCCTCGTTGATTGAAGCGATCGGGATGCGCACGCGAAACTCCTCATGCGCCGCTGCCCGCTCCGCGATGTCGGCAATTCGCCTGGCCTCCTGCAGGGAAAGCCTGGTACCCGCTTCCTCTATCTGCACCCTGACCTTCAACAGCAACGGGGTTCCCGGCTTCAGAGTCTGCTCATGCTTCGCAAAACTTTCCGGAAATGCCAGCAGCTCCTGCACGCCGGTCATGTCCTGAATCGTAAAAATTGCCCAGCGCGCGCCCTTCTTCGAGCGCATTGGCCGCACGCCCACAATCAGCGCGGCCACGGCAATCTCTCTGCCATTGCGCTGCCCCTCAACTTCTTCCAGCCGCACCACGCCCCATTCCGCCAACCGCGAACCGTATTTCTCGAGCGGATGTCCTGAGACGTAGAAGCCGAGCATCGCATATTCGCTCGCCAGGCGCTCTTCTTCGCTCCACAGCGCCGCTTCTCGCAACAGGAACGGCGCGGGCGACTCCGTGGCGGCACTTCCGCCAAAAAATAATCCATGCTGGCCAGAATCCCGCAAGCGTGACGCTCGCTGCAACGCCGCCAGCGCGTCGTCCACCGACGCCAGCATCGGCTCGCGAGGCCCAAGCGAATCCATCGCGCCGGATTTGATCAGGCTTTCGAATACTCTTTTGTTCAAAAATCGCGATTCAATCCGTTCGCACAAGTCGTAAAGCGACTTGAACTCTCCGCTGGAAATCCGCGAATCGCGAATGGCTTTGGCCGTGTTCTCTCCTACGTTCTTGATCGCCGCCAGCCCGAATCGAATCGACTCTCCCACCGGTGTGAAATACAAGTCGCTCTCGTTCACATCCGGCGGCAGAATCGAAATACTCATGCCGCGCGCTTCGTTGATGTACTTCACGGCCTTTTCGGCGTTGCCCGTTTCCGAAGTCAGCAGCGCCGCCATGAATTCCACCGGATAATGCGTCTTCATGTACGCCGTCTGGTAAGCCAGCAGGGCGTACGCGCAGGAGTGCGACTTATTGAAGCCGTAGCCTGCGAACTCCTCCATCAAATCAAAAATCCGTTCCGCCTTCTTCTCCGGAATCTTGTTCTTCGCGCATCCAGCCAGGAATTTCGCACGCTGCGCCGCCATCTCTTCTTTCTTCTTTTTGCCCATCGCGCGGCGCAAAAGATCGGCTTCGCCCAGAGAAAAGCTCGCCAGCCGATTCGCAATCTGCATCACCTGTTCCTGATACAAGATGACGCCGTAGGTTTCCTGCAAAATGTCCTGCAGTTGCGGCAGCTCGTAGCTGACCTTCGTCTTCCCATGCTTACGGTTGATGAAGTCGTCGATCATGCCGCCCTGAATCGGGCCCGGCCTATAGAGCGCGTTGAGCGCGGTCAAATCCTCGATCCTGGTCGGCTGGTAGCGCCGCAGGATGTCCCGCATGCCATGCGACTCAAACTGAAAAATCGCCGTGGTATCGCCACGCGCAAACAGTTTGTAAGTGTCCCCGTCATCCAGCGTCAGGTTGTCGACTTCCACTTTGACGCCGCGGTTCTGCTCCACCATTTTTACCGCGTCATGCAGTACGGTGAGAGTTGTCAGCCCCAGGAAGTCCATCTTCAACAGGCCGATCCGCTCGAGAGCGTTCATGTCGAATTGGGTCGTAATTTCGTCGCGGTTGGTCTTGTAAACCGGCACCAGATCGGTAAGCGGCTGCGGCGAGATCACCACACCGGCCGCATGCGTCGAAGCATGGCGCGAAAGCCCTTCGAGCCGCAGAGCCACGTTCATCAGGTCCTTCAGCTTCTCGTCGCTGTTTACCGCTGACTTCAGTTGGGGCGCATCTTCGAGCGCCCTGTCGAGCGTGATCCCCAGGCTGGCCGGCACCATCTTCGCCAGTCGGTCTACTTCGGCGTACGGGATCTCCATTGCGCGGCCCACGTCTTTGATCGCCGCCTTCGCCGCCATCGTTCCGAAGGTAATAATCTGCGCCACGTTTTCGCGACCGTATTTCTGTGTGACGTACTCAATCAGCTCGCCGCGGCGCCGCATACAGAAATCAATATCAATATCCGGCATCGAGATGCGTTCCGGATTCAAAAAGCGCTCGAACAGCAGGTTGTACTGCAGCGGATCAACGTCCGTAATCCGCAGCGCGTAGCTGACCAGGCTCCCCGCCGCCGAGCCTCTGCCCGGCCCGACCGGCACGTCTTGGGTACGCGCGTAGTGAATGAAATCCCATACGATCAGAAAATATCCCTCGTACCGCATTTTCTGGATCATCTGGATTTCACTGGTCAGCCTGCGTTCATATTCAGAAAGCGGATTCGCGAGCGCTCCGGCCTTGGCCAGCCCCTCGAGGTGCGGTAGCCGCGATGCAAATCCCTCGCGAACCACTTTTTCGAAGTAACTTCCCGGCGTGTGCCCTTCGGGAACCTTGAATTCAGGGAACGGATGCGGGATGCGCTCTACCTTCACGTTGCAGCGCGCCGCGATGTCGACCGTGAGGCGCAGCGCCTCCGGAATCTCACCGAACACTCGCGCCATTTCCGCCGCGGTCTTGAAGTAAAACTGGTCCGTCGCGAACTTCATCCGGTTCGCGTCACCCATCGTCTTGCCGGTCTGAATGCACAGCAACACTTCCTGTGCGTGGGCGTCTTCGTGGTGCAGATAGTGGCAATCGTTTGTAGCCACCAGCGGAATCCCCGTTTCCTTCGACAGCCTTACGAGTTGGGGATTGGCCTTCTTCTCGATTTCCAGTCCCTGATCCTGAATCTCGAGGTAAAAATTCTGCTTGCCAAAAATGTCCCTCAGTCGGTACGCATTCTCCCGCGCCTGATCGTACTTTTCGTCAACCACCGCTTCGGTCACCGCGCCGCGCAAGCATGCAGACAGCGCGATCAATCCTTTGCTGTGTTTCGCAAGAAGGTCGTAATCGATTCTCGGCTTGTAATAGAAGCCTTCGAGGAATCCAGAAGACACCAGCTTGATCAGGTTGTGGTAACCCTCAAGGTTTTCGCACAACAACACCAGGTGGTTGCTGCCGCGCGGGCCGCCTTCCGCCTCCCCGCCATTCCCATTGCCGCCGGTCTTCTCCCCGCGTTCATGCCGGCTGCCTTTCGCGACGTACACCTCGCAGCCGATGATCGGCTTTACGTCGCGCTTGCTTGCTTCGTAGAAAAAATTGGCCGCGGCAAACAGGTTTCCGTGGTCTGTGATCGCCACGGCCGGCATTTTCTGGCGGGACGCCTCATCAAGCAGCTCGCCGGTTTCGCAGGCACCGTCGAGCAGGCTGAAATCCGTGTGAACGTGCAGATGAACGAACTCTGGCTGTCCCATGAACTTCGATTCTAAATCGCCGCGAAAAGAATTGCGATGTTCTTTCGCACGTTTTCAACAGAAATCTTTTTTCGCACCGGGATTCCTCTGCGTCAGACTTTCCAATCAAATCGCGCCCGGACTCGGAGCTTCACGCTGCCGCCGTTATTTCTTTTTTGCTTTCGACGCCGGTTTCTCGGATTTTGCCGCTGGCCTCGAGGCCGCAGCGGGCTCCGGCTTGCCTTTTGGTTTCCCTTGCATCTTCATCAGCGCGTCGTGTGCCTTGTCTGAACTCTTGCCCGCCTTTTTGTCTTTGCCCTTGGGCTCTTTTTGTTTTGGCGGTTCCTTGATTCCGGAAAGTTTCCTCAAGGTCTTTTCCCGCTCCTCGGGAGTCCTGCCTCGCCCGTTCAGTTGCAGCGCGAACATCTGTTCAACCACCGCATCGAATTTCGGTCCTTCCGGCATTCCAATGCGCGCCAGTTCCTCGCGTACGGTGCCGATTCCAGCTCGCAGCGGCCGCCACTTGTTCAGGTACGCCTTTATTTTCGAAAGCGCCGCGGAATTTCTCGTTTCCGCCAGCAAGTACCCCAACCGGTCCACAGGCAGCTTCTCGATAAACTTGTACGCGTCGATCGGCGCGTTCAGCTTTTTCCCCGACAATTCCTTGGCCGACGCCTCTGCTTCCTCCGCAAAGTTCAAAATGGTATCCGTCTCCGCCGCACGGAATCCCAGTTTGCTCAGAAGGCCCGACTGCTCACGATCCTTCAGCCGCCCGAGAATCGCCAATAACATCGGTGTCGCCAGCCGCGGCCGGAGCCCGGCCATCATTAAATCGTCGCGCACCTTGCTTAATCGGCTGATCGCTTCGTAGTCGGGCTTTTTCTTCGCCAGCAGCGCATGCACAACCTCCATCAGCCCGTGCTCTTCCCATGATTTCAATGTGGCGTTTGGCTGCTCTTCCCGCGCCAGCGCACGCAATTCCCCGCCTGCATCTTCGGGCGTGATGCTGTGATGCAGATCCCGCTCCATCGCCAGTTCCAGCCATTCTTGCGTTCGCTGCTCCAGCTTGAATCCCATCCGCGCTGCAAACCGCAGAACACGCAACAACCTGACCGGTTGATTCGTAAAGCTGTGAATTGTCAGCGCGCGCACCTCGCCCCGCTCGATATCCGACAGTCCGTTCGTCGGGTCGAGCAGCAATCCCCGCGAAGCCGGGTTCAGCGAGATTGCGATTGCATTCAGAGAAAAGTCGCGCCTCCGCAAGTCTTCCATGATCGTCGACCAGCGAATCTCGGGCCGCGTTCCCGGCCGCACATAGTGATCGTCGCGCGCCGCGGAGATGCTTCCCTCGCCTTCGCCCGCAAACAATATTTCGATGTGCCGCAGCTTCTCGTCCTCGTGAAGCACCTTTGCGCCACCCTTTTCCAGTTCACGCGCGATTTTTGTGGGATTGCCTTCCACCGTAAAGTCCAAGTCGCGCAGTGTCGCGCCCGTAATCAGGTCCCGCACCGTGCCGCCTGTCAAATACACATTGAGCCCCAGAGCCGCGGAAAGCTCCTGCACGCGCATCATGGTCGCGCGCTGCTCCGGCATCAGCCGGCTCTCCAGCAGAAACATATAATCAGGCATTGCTCTCCCTCGGCTTCAGGCCGGCTCCTCGACATCGTCTGAGCCGCGCCCACATTTGTGACTCTGGCCCGCCGCGCTATGCGCGCGGATGGTGCGCCTTATAAATCTGCTTCAACCGCTCCTCCACCACGTGCGTGTAGATTTGCGTCGTGGAAATGTCGGAGTGCCCCAGCATCAGCTGCACCGACCGCAAATCCGCTCCTCGTTCGAGCAGGTGTGTCGCGAAGCTGTGCCTCAACATATGAGGTGTCAGCGACACACGCAATCCCGCTTTTCTCCCATACGCGGAGAGAATCTTCCATACGCCCACTCGGCTGATTCTCCCTCCCCTTCGGTTGACGAACAGGAAAGCTCCCGCGCTGCTTCGTCCGGGCCCAATCAGCGCCGTACGGCCGTCGCGTAGATAGCGCTCCACAATTGCGAGCGCTTTTCGTCCCACCGGCACGATCCGCTCCTTGTCGCCCTTGCCGATGCACCGCACGCACCCGACCTTCGTGTCCAGGTCGGTCACCCTCAAGCTGGTCAGTTCGCTTACGCGCAAACCCGTGGAATATAGCACTTCCAGCATGGCCCGGTCGCGTAAGCCGAGTGGCGTCTTCTGGTCCGGCAATTCCAGCAGTTTCTCCACCTCTTCCAGCCGTAAATAGCCCGGCAGGGACCGCCGGATCTTCGGCGATTCCAGGTGCGCCGTCGGATCATCGGAAATCAACTCTTGTACCTGCGCATGCCGGAAAAAATTCCGCAGCGTCACGAGATGCCGTGCCACGGTCTTGCTCTCGAGTTTCTGGCGGTACAAGCTCGAGAGGAAGTCCACCAAGTCGTCGCGCTTCACCGCACCCAACGCGAGCTTCCGCTTCTTCGCAAAATCCTCGAATTTCGCCAAATCCCTTCGGTAAGCGCTCAGGGTGTTGGACGCCAAGCCCTTTTCCACCTGCACGTGGGTCAAATACGACGAGATGGCCGCGGCAATTTCCATCAGCTCTCCACGTACGCTTCGCCGTCGCGTCGCTTCCGCGTCGCAATTCCGTAAATCTCCTCGATCTCACTGCACCTGAAAATCCAAGCCAGCGCCAGGTACAACACCGTCGCCCCGACGATCAGTGCCGTAAAAACACCCAACTGCACCAAAAATCTCGAGTGAATTGTAAACTCCGTGTAGTGCCCGCCCAGCCAGCACGCGGCGCCCATGATCCCCGAGCACAAGAAGATCTTCGAAAACGACTTCATGATTTCGCGGATGCCCATTGGCCCGTAACGCAGCCTGAAAATCAGGATCAACGCAAAGAAATCGAAGTAGCAGGCAATTGCCGTCGCCAGCGCCGGCCCGCCGTTTTGCACCCGCTTGAAGAAAAACTCGAGAAAAACAATATTCAGCACAATGTTCACGAGCATCGAAATCGCCGCGACGATGACCGGTGTTTTCGTATCCTTCGTCGAATAGAACGCCGGCACCACCAGTTTCACTGTAGCCAGTCCCGGCAAGGCAATCGCGTAGTACAGCAACGCGCGCGCGGTCAACCGTGTCGACTCCGCAACGAATCGTCCATGCTGGAACAACACTCTGATGATCGGCTCACGCAGAATCATCAGTCCCAGCATGGCGGGAATCGTAATAAACGCTACCAGCCGGACCGAAAATGCCAGCGTCTTTTTCAATCCGTTGAAGTCGCTCGCCGCCGCTTGGTGCGACATCATCGGCAGAATCGCGGTGGCCACCGCAATGGCATATCCCCCGAGAACCAATTCCATCACGCGATCCGCCAGGTACAGCGCTGCCAGACTTCCTTCCGGCATCTTGCTCGCTGTCGCAAACCTGGTATCAATGAGCAGGTTGATCTGCCCAATTCCGATTCCAAACAGCCGCGGAATCATCAGCCGCGCCACATTGCGAATTCCGGGATGCGCAAAGGAAACCCCGAACTTGAACGTCATCCCCTTCTGCACCAGCAGCGGCACCTGGGTCAAAAACTGCAGCACTCCGCCGACAAGAACTCCCACCGCCAGCGCCGTCGCGGGGCTTTTGAAATACTTCCACACCGCAGCAATCGAGAACAAAATCGTCGCCAGATTCAGAAAAATCGGTGTCGCTGCCGGCAATCCGAACACGTGAAAACAATTCAGAATTCCCATCGCCAGCGCGGCCAGCGCTACAAAAAACAGATACGGAAAGATGATACGGTTCAGTTCAATCGCCTGCTCCCATCCCCCTTCCTTGCTGCCACTCGAGGCGAACAGGTGAATCACGTAAGGGGAAAACACCATCCCCAAAACCGTGATCGCGGCCACCACCAGCGCCAGTGTCCAGAACAGGCGATTCGCAAAGTCCCAGACCTCCTCCTGGTCTTTTTCCCGCATGTATCCTGTAAACACCGGGATAAACGACGCGGTCATTGAGCCTTCCGCCACCAGCCGCCTGAAGAGATTTGGAATTCGATACGCCAGCAGGTAGGAGTCGGCGGCGACAGTGGTTCCGAGCAGGAGAGCTATGCGTTGGTCGCGAACATAACCGAGAATACGGCTGATAATGGTGACAAGCGAGATGATGGAAGCCGATTTGAGGATTTGCTTCTTCTCAGTCAACGAGCCACGCTCCTCGGGCCTAAATCCATTAAAAACAATAGGTTGACAGGAATTTCGCGCTTAACATAACATAGAATTTCTTTATGTGCAAATCGCCGTCTTCTGAGGGGGTAAAACCCGTCCTTTGAAACTCCGCGCCCCAGCATCCACCCACAAGAAGGTGATCGTCGAATTACACGACCGCAAATCGTTCCGCGGCTACCTTAATCCCTCGCGTCTCGGCCAGCTCGACCCACTCGATCTGCTTACCCACGATGGCGAGCATCAGGAGCTTCCGCTCTCCCGCATTCGTTCGATTTATTTCGTCCGTGATTTCGATGATGATTTCGAACCCGAGCGCAAAGTATTCCTCAGCCGCCCCAAGCTTGATGGACTGTGGCTGCGCCTGCGTTTTCTTGATGGCGCTTCTCTTGAAGGCGTCGTTCCGAACGATCTCCTGTCACTCCTCGATAACGGCATTCAGATCACCCCGCCTGATCTCAACTCCAACACCGACCGCATCTTCGTCCCTCGCGCCGCTCTCAGTGAGCTCACGGTCCTCGGCGTAGTCGGCATCGCCCGGCGCAAACCCGCCGCCGCTCCATTAGCCCAGCCGACGCTGTTCAACGAATAAGCACTGTTCTTCGCTGTCAGCGCCTCGCTCGCGGCGGATATCTCTGCTTACTCCGCACTTCGAGCGTTCTCAGCGCCTCTACGTTAGACTTTTGCTCCCCGGCGCGTACAATGCCTCCGAGGCATACCAAACAACCGATGTGCCGTTCCTTGAAGCTCCTGGCTGCACTCCTACTCACTCCAATCGCGCTTCCCGCGCAAACCAACACCTCCGCTACGGTCGGTGAGGTCTCCTTCGCCAACTCCGGTCCTGCCGCCGCGCAACCGGACTTCCTCTACGGGCTCGCGCAGCTTCACAATTTCGAATATGCAGACGCCGCCTTACATTTCCGCCGAGCCGAAGAAATCGATCCCGCCTTTGCAATGGCCTACTGGGGCGAAGCCATGACCAAGAATCATGGCATCTGGCACGAGCAGGACCTTTCTGGCGCCCGCGAAGTTCTCCAGCGCCTGGCTCCGACACCCGAAGCCCGCCTCGCCAAAGCTCTTACCTCGCGCGAAAGGCAATATCTCGCCACCGTCGAAATTCTCTATGGCCAAGGCTCCAAGGATGACCGGGACCAGAAATACGCGGACGCCATGTTCCGCCTCCACCGGAATTTTCCGGAGGATGTCGACGCCGCGGCCTTATATGCGCTGGCCATTCTCAGCAGCGCCGAGAACGGACGCGATTTTGCCACCTACATGCGCGCCGCGGCGGTCCTCGAAGAGATTTTTCCTCGACATCCTCGCCACCCTGGCGTTGTTCACTACCTCATCCACAGCTACGACGATCCCATCCACGCACCGCTCGGCCTGCGTGCGGCGCGCGTTTATGCGCAGCTTGCTCCCGAAGCGGGCCACGCGCAGCACATGACCTCTCATATTTTTCTGGCCATGGGCATGTGGGACGATGTGGTGAAGGCCAACGAAACGGCGGTCGCGGTCGTCAATCGCCAGCGCGCGGCAGCCGGAAAACCTCCGCGCAATTGCGGCCACTATAACTACTGGCTCGAATACGGCTACCTGCAGCAGGGCCGCGTAGCGGATGCACGCCGCATCCTTGGAGGTTGCCGTCAGGAAGCGCAGGGCCAGGCGGCCAGTCTTTCCGCGAATCCGCAAGCCACCGCTGATCCGGACACGAGCTCCATCGGCTCGTACGCCGCAATGCGCGCAAATTTTCTGATTGACTCGGAGCTGTGGCAGGACGACGTGGTGCGCTGGACTCTCCCTGCGGGCAATTATCCCTTCGCGCAACTCACGATGGACTACACCGATGCCCTGGTCGCCTACAGAACCTCCAACTTTGCTGCGGCCAAAGAAGCTCTCGCTCACATGGAAGACGACTTAAGACGGGCGAATGCGGGACTCGATGCGGAACACTCAAACGAGCCGAACGAACGCAACCGCGTGGCCATCCTCGTGGACCAGTTGCGCGCCCTTCTCTCTTCGCCCAAATCGCCCGCTCCACAGTCGGTCAGCTTGCTCCAGCCGATTGTTGCCAAAGAACACGCGATGCCTCTCGAATTCGGGCCGCCCTTCATCTACAAGCCCACCGACGAACTGCAGGGCGAACTCTACCTCCAACTGGGCCGGCCTGCGGAAGCCCGCGAGTCCTTCCAGTCCGATCTCGCTCGCGCTCCCGGGCGCCGCCTCGCAGCTCGAGGTCTTGCGCAATCTCAACAGCAGATCTCCTCGGCAACAGACTCGCCGCGCTCGCCTAAGCCGTCGGGTGCCGGCAACCACGTTCGCCACTAGTTTTCCTACGGCACGGGCGAGTCGTTCCGCTTTGTAGCTATCGTCAGTAGGGTTCTCTTTTCTCCGCTCGAATGAGCCGCGTTCACGGCCTGATGCCCAGTGCTTTTCTGCCGTTCAGATCCGAACCGCCCGAAACGCCTCTAAGCTCCACAGATCCAGTTTCTCGTCATGACAAAGCACGTAGCGGCTTCCATCCGACGTCGCCACTCGAAAATACGTCAGCTGGGGCGAGTACCAGCGGTCCTCCACCTCAACCACCTCATACTTCGATCCATTCATCACAAACCGTACCGGACGCTCGTCTGCCCGATAGCCCGAATGACTCTCCACGGTGATCAACATGAAACCAACTCTAGCCTTCCTTCTGCGGCGACGCCTGTCTCTGTTTCAGCCTGACTTTCCCACTCGCCAGGTTATAGACCCCAGCCTCAACCTTCAACTGACCGGCGTTCGCAGCATCACGAATGACCGTCGACGACGTCCGCAGCAACTGCGCCTGATGTTCCGCATTCAGCTCCACCGCCCGGTCCAGATTCCCTCCGGACTTTGCGACCGCGGGCCTCAGGTGTTTGT
>Ga0070698_100009001_pt1 | contig 10733 bp, 9 predicted proteins | sample KBSK1502metaG_FD_65477 | JGI IMG/M metagenome (GOLD analysis project Ga0070698, IMG submission 65477) | Corn, switchgrass and miscanthus rhizosphere microbial communities from Kellogg Biological Station, Michigan, USA - KBS K1-50-2 metaG | ecosystem: Host-associated > Plants > Roots >... | reverse complement strand
TGCGGTCCAGCCGGGGGCGGTCCAGGAAGTGCAGCAGCGCGCCGCGGTCGCGGCCGAAGACCTCGCCGGCGAACGTGATCACGTGCCCGCGGAACACGTTGTGCGTGACGGACAGCCGCCATATGTCGTCGAGCACCTGCTGAGCCTCCGCCTGGTCCGAGGCGGCGACGTCCAGGCTGACGCCATCGGACGGGGCTCGCTCGTCGGGGCCGCGCAGCAGCAGCGCGATCGGCCCGCTCGCGTCGTCGACCAGGTAGAGGCCGCACTGGACACAGGCCCGGGTCTCGCCAGCCGGCCCGGCCGACACCGCGGTCGTGGCCACGCTGCCCAGGCTGAGCCGCTCGGCGTAACGCCCCGGCTGCAGCAGATCGGCCAGCCCGAAGTCCATGTGCCGGAACCCGGTGACGCCGGCCAGCCGGTGAGCGCGGCCCCCGGCGGCGAGCCAGGCGTCGAGGCCTGCCTGCACGTTCAGGTGGTCGTAGCCCTGCCAGGACCCGCTGACCACGGGACGGCTCGCCGCATCCTGGCCGAGGTGGTCGCGGAGCACCCGCTGCACCGGCCCGTCCTCGGACCGGGCCACCAGCACCGCCTGGCGCACCAGGCGCCTGGCCATGCGGGTGATGTCGGCGAGTTCCGGCCGGTCGTCATGCCCCCATAGGTCGGCGTGCTCGGCCACGGCGCCCCTCCGCATCCGCACTCACGCCCGGGAACAAAGACCCCAGGTCAACCGTCATCGTAGCGGCCTCGGCGGTCCGGCGGCCGCTGATATCAAGGCCGAGTGATAACAGTCTTGACTTATATAAGTAGAGGCTGTATTTCTGATCACATGCACGCCTTCGATGTCCTCGGCGACCCGGTCCGGCGCCGGATCCTGGAGCTGCTCGCCGACGGGGAGCAGTCCTCGGGGGCCATCTGCGCGGTGATCGGTGCGGAATTCGGGATCACCCAGCCCGGGGTGTCCATGCACCTGCGCGTGCTGCGGGAGAGCGGGTTCGCCACGGTGCGCGCCGCGGGCGCCCGGCGGTTGTACGCCGTCGACGGCGCGCCCCTCCGGGAGGTCGACATGTGGCTCGAGCGGTTCCGCCGGTTCTGGGATCAGCGGCTCGACGCCGTGGGCACCGAGCTCGCGCGAGGCCGCCGCCGTCCGCCACGCAGCTACCTACCAGGGAGGAGAACGTGATCGATATCGACGCGGAGCGGGGAACCGCTGTTCCTCGCGCGGGTCGCCGACCCCGTTTGAAAGACTGGGCCGCGGGCTGCCCGCCGCGCGCCCGCCCATCCCTGGAGGTTTCATGCTGCCCTGGTCCGCTGAGCTGGCTGGCCAGCTCGAAGAGCACGTGATCACCAGCGAGCTGCTGCGGGGCAACCCGCTCGGCGACCCGCACGAGCGGCCGCTGTGGGTGTACCTGCCGCCCGGGTACGACGACGACCTCGACCAGCGTTATCCCGCCGTCTACGTGATCCAGGGCTACACCGGCCACCTGGCCATGTGGCGGAACCGCGCTCCGTACCGGCAGCCGTTCACCGAGACGGCCGACGCGGTGTTCGCGCGCGGCGAGGCGCCGCCCGCGCTGGTCGTCTACGTGGACGCGTGGACGGCGTACGGAGGCAGTCAGTTCGTGGACTCGCCCGGCACCGGCCGTTACCACTCCTATCTGTGCGACGAGATCGTGCCGTGGGTGGACGGGCGGTACCGGACGCTCCCGGAGGCCGCGCACCGGGCGATCATGGGCAAGTCCAGCGGGGGGTTCGGCGCGATGATCACCCCCATGCTGCGGCCTGACCTGTTCGGGGCGCTCGCCACGCACGCCGGCGACGCTCTCTACGAGATGAGCTATCTCCCCGAGTTCGCCCAGGCGGCACGGCTGCTCCGCGACTACGACGGCGATATCTGGCGGTGGTGGGAGGACTTCCGGTCCCGGGTCTCCTTTACCAAGGAAGCCGATCATGCCCTGCTCGTGCTGCTGGGCGTCGCCGCCTGCTTCTCCGCGCACGAGGACGGGACCGTGGACCTGCCGTTCCACCCGAAGACCGGGGTGCTGCGCCCGGAGGTGTGGGAACGGTGGCTGGACTGGGACCCGGTCCGGATGGTGCCAAGGTACGCGGGCGCGCTGCGGTCGCTGCGGGGGGTCTGGATCGACGCGGGAAACCGGGACGATTACTTCCTGGACCTCGGCGCGGAGGCGTTCCGGGCCGCGCTGCGCGAGGTCGGCGTCTCCGATAGCGTGATCCGCTTCGAGCTGTTCGACGCCACTCACTCCGGTATCGACTACCGGTACCCGCTCTCCCTGGCCTGGCTCTGCCAGCGCATCTCCGCCTGAGCCAGCCTGCGCCGGTCCGGCGCCGATCTGAACGCTATGTGAACGGATCCGTGAGTCGCCACGTATCACTGGGGTATACGGACTCCCTGGGTCACAGCCGTAGTGAATGGAGAAACACGATGCGTAATAGATGGTGGGCGGCTCCCGTTCTCGCAGCCGCCGTGATCGGTCTGGCCGCGTGCGGAAGCTCGTCGCCCAGTAGCTCCAGCACGACGTCCGGGGGTACCGCGGCCTCGGGATCGCAGATCAAGACGGGGAGCACCACCGTCGGCACGATCCTGGAAAACTCGGCCGGGCACGCGATCTACTGGTTCGCGATCGACACCCCGACCAAGTCGAACTGCACCGGCTCGTGCCTCACCTACTGGCCGCCGGTCAAGGGGCCGGTGACCGCGGCGAGCGGCGTCTCGCTGCCGGGCACGTTCGGCACGATCAAGCGGGCCGACGGCACCACCCAGGCCACCTACATGGGTCACCCGCTCTACACCTACGTGGGTGACAGCTCCGCTGGCCAGGTCGGCGGTAACGGTAAGAACCTGTCCGGCGGCTTGTGGTGGGCCATGACCCCGTCCGGGGCGAAGGCCACCAAGACCGGCACCTCGACCAGCTCCGGCGGCTACGGGTACTGATCGCCCCCAGGCAGATCGTCTCCGGGAATCCTCCCCGGCCGCTCCGGCCGGGGAGGATTTCTCGTCGGAGCGGCACTCTCAGCGCCAGGTGACGACCGCGGCGGGGTCGGTGGCGTTGAAGTGATCCGACACCCGGGCCAGGTGCACCCGCATGGCCTCGACCGCCCGGGCGGAGTCGCGGGCGCGGAGCGCGCCCACGATCGCGCGATGATCGGCCTGGTACTGCTCCCGGCGCTCGGCCGAGGAACTGCGCCGCTTGAGGTCCCCCCAGACCTGCCCGTGCCGCGCCGCCTCGATGTCCCGGTAGAGCGCGACCAGCAGCGGGCTGTGGCTGGCCGCCATGATGCCGCGGTGCAGCGCCAGATCCCAGAACTCGAACTCCTCGTAGCTGGCCGCCGCGTCGCCGCCGGCCAGGCAGCGGTCCATCTCCTCCAGGTCGGCGGCCGTGGCCCAGCCCACGACCAGCGACATCGCGGAGGGCTCGAGCAGCCGCCGGATCGTCATCACGTCCGCGGGCGCGAAATCCGCCGCTGGAGCCGGGTCCGCGGCCCGGCCCCCGTCCGCGGACGGGGCGCGCGCCGCAGCGCTCGCGGCGGGCAGCTCACGCAGGAACGTGCCCCGCCCCACCTCGCGGGAGATCCGGCCCTGCGCCTCCAGCATCGCCAGCGCATGCCGCACCGACGACCGGGTGACGCCCAGGTCCGTGGCGAGCTGCCGCTCGGTGGGCAGCCGCGAGCCTGGGCCCTGGCCCGCGCCGGCGGCTTCGGAGAGGATCAGCTCGGCCAGCCGCAGTCCCCGTTCGGTGTGAGTGGTCCCGGCAGGCTGCGTCCCTCCGGTGTGTCGCATGTGTCCCCTAAATCAAAACCAATTGGACCAATCTTAGCGCACACCCCGGCCGTAACGTTACCCGATCGCGTCCTTGGTGCCGCTTGACCCCCTTTCTCGGCCCGACCTATGCTCAACCAATCTAGTAGGTCCGACCAATCTGGCCCCACGAGATTGGCTTGACGAGGAGGACCGCACGTGAGGCTTGCCACCATTGCCACCCCCGCCGGGCCGCGACTGCACGTCCGGGCGCGTTCCGGCTACGTCAATGTGGCCGAGGCGACGGAGGATGCCCGCCTCTCCTCGCTCCAGTTTGTTCTCGAGGCCGGGCTGGCGGCGATGGACGCCATCCGCCCGCTCCAGGACGCCGAGGGCCGGGAGGTCGACGAGGCCGACTTCGCGCCGGCCGTGCCAGCCCCGAGGCGCATCCTGTGCCTGGGCCTGAACTACAGAGAGCACGCGCTCGAGGGCGGCCGGGAGGTCCCCACCTGGCCGGACGCGTTCGTCCGCGGGGCGGACAGCGTGCTGGGGCCCTTCGCCGACCTGGTCGTGCCCGCGCTGACCGAGCGCTTCGACTACGAGGCCGAGCTCGGCATCGTCATCGGCTCGGGCGGCCGGTACGTCACCGCGGACAAGGCCCTCGACGCCATCGCGGGCTTCGTCGTGCTCAACGACGCGTCGGCCCGTGACTGGCAGCGCGCCGCCACCCAGTGGACGGCGGGCAAGAACTTCGAGGGCAGCATGCCGATCGGACCCGAGGTGGTCACCACGGACGAGGTCGACGTCAGCGACCTGGCCATCAGCTCCACGCTCAACGGCCAGGTCATGCAGTCGGCCCGGACCTCGCAGATGCTCGTCGACGTGCCCAGCGCCGTCGAGTTCTTCTCCTCGTTCACCCGTCTCGCGCCGGGCGATGTCATCGCCACCGGCACCCCCGGGGGCGTCGGTTTCGCACGGAATCCACCGGTCTGGATGCACCCCGGTGACGTCATCGAGGTCACCGTCGAGGAAGTGGGCACCATCCGCAATCGCGTCGTCGCCGAGCAAGGCGCGCCCAGCGACTGGCGGTGGCGGCCCGGCCAGCCGCTGAAGAGCGGTTTCTGATCAGTCCACCAACGCAGCACGGAGAGACGATGAAGTTCAGGACCCTCGCTGCGGTGCTGGCCGCCGCGCTCGCCGTCGGCATGTCGGCGTGCGGCAGCAGCGGCAGCAGCACCGGCACCAGCACCGGCAAATCGTCCGGCCCGACCGGCTCCACACTCACGATCGCCGACGTCGCCCCGTTCACCGGCCCGGACGCGGCCCTCGGGCCGACGTACCTGGCCACCTGCTACGGCGCGACCATGGCGATCAACAACGCGGGCGGAGTGCTCGGGCACAAGCTGGCCTGCAAGACCGTGGACACCAGGGGAGACCCGGCGGACGCGGTCCCCGCGGTCAACCAGCTGTTCGCGACCACCTCCAGCCTCGCGCTGGTGATCGGCTGCACGTCGGACGAGGCCGCCTCGGTCGTGCCGATCATCAACGGCCACAAGATGGCCATGTTCTGCATGACCGGGCAGTCGGAGTTCGACCACGTCGTGTTCCCGTATTTCTACCGGCTCGTGCCTCCTGACCTGGAGGAGTCCTACGCGATGGTCGCGATCGCGCAGGAACTGCACTACAAGCGGATCGCGCTGGCGTTCGGCAACGACATCGGGTCGCAGACCTTCATCCAGCCCGCGATCGGCGCGCTGAAGAAGGCCGGGATCACCCTGACCACCAACCAGACGCTGGACCTGAAGGCCTCGACCTTCCGCACCGAGGCCGAGGCGATCATCCAGTCGCATCCCGACGCGATCATGACGGAGGCGCTCGGCAACGCGGACCCGACCCTGTTCGCGGAGGTCAAGCAGCTCAACGGCGGCAAGATGATCCCGATCGTGGCTACGTCGGCCGCGATCTCGCCGCCGTTCTTCAAGGCCGCGGCCGCGGCGGTGGGCGCGTCAACGTTCGCGTCCGACTTCCGCGCCGACAACCTGGTGACGGAGACCAGCGGGCCCGCCTATCAGGCTTTCTCCGCCGCGCTCCTGGCCGAGCAGGGCAAGGTCCCCGGCGCCACCGGCAACTTCACCACCTACCTGAGCGCGCCCGGCGGCGTGCACCTGTACGACGGGATCAACCTGGCTGCCCTGGCCATGATCATGTCGAAGAGCACCAGCCCGAGCGTGTACGCCCCGGACATGATCACGATCGGGAACGGGGTGCCCGGCGCCACGGTGGTGCACTCGTTCGCCCAGGGCGCGGCCGCGCTCAAGGCGGGCAAGACCATCAGGTACGAGGGACCGGGCGGCCCCACCAGTTTCGACAGCTACCACGACTCGACCGGCATCTTCCAGGTCGACACCTACAGCGCGTCCGGTGCCGTCAACGTCGTCGGCAACCTGACCGCGGACCAGCTGAGGGCCCTGTCCGGATGATCTTCCATGGGCCGGCCGGTCACCGGCGACCCCAGGCGGGCCGCCGGTGACCGTCTTCCTCGCGTCCATCGGATTCGGCCTGGTGACCGCCGCGGTGCTGGCTATCGCGTCGGTCGGGTTCACCTTGCAGTTCGGCGTCACCGACGTGCTCAACCTGGCGTACGGGGCCATCATGATCGCGGGCGCCTTCATCGCGTACGCGGTCAACCAGGCGGGCACGTCGGTATGGCTCGGCCTGGCCGTCGCGGTGGCCGCGTGCTCGGCCGGGTCGGTGCTGCTGAACTCCGGGGTGTACACGCCGTTCCAGCGCCGGGGCACGTCGCCGATCACCATGGTCATCGTGTCGCTCGGCATGACGCTGATCATCGAGTTCAGCGTGCAGGCGATCGCCGGCGGCACCGGCGTGTCCTACACCATGGGCCAGGGCAGGACGTTCCACCTGGGCGGCCTGATCCTGACGACGGTGCAGCTGGTGATCATCGCCCTGAGCCTGGTGATCATGGCGGGCGTGCACACGCTGCTGCGGTACACCAGGCTGGGCAAGGCCATGCGGGCGACCGCCGCGAACAAGAACCTGGCCCGCAACTGCGGGATCAGGACCAGCCGCGTGATCACCATCACCTGGGCGCTGACCGGCGGGCTGTGCGGGCTGGCGGGCGTGGTGTTCGCGATGGACTCCGGCAGCTTCGACCCCACGAGCACCGACGTCTTCCTGGTGCTGATCCTCGCCGCGGTGTTCCTCGGCGGTCCCGGCCAGGCCTACGGCGCCATGCTCGGCGCGGCGGTGATCGGCATCGCCACCGAGGTCAGCGCCGCCTTCATCCCGGCCGACTACAAGTACGTGGCGGCGTTCGTGGTGCTGCTCCTCATGCTCGGCGTGCGCCCCGCCGGGCTCCTAGGCGCTCGAGCCTGACGAGGGAGGGCCGTGTTCTACGTCATCAACCTGCTGATCTACGCCGGCGTGGACGCCATGGCCTGCCTCGGCCTGAGCCAGCAGTTCGGGGTCGCCGGGGTGACCAACTTCGGCTTCATCATCTTCCAGGCCGCGGGGGGCTACACGGCGGCGATCCTGGCCCTGCCGCCCAAGTCCGCCAACGGCGGATTCCAGTCCTATATCGGCGGGTGGAGCCTGCCGTTCCCGGTCCCGTGGATCGGCGCCGCGATCGTCGGCGGCCTGATCGCGCTGCCGTTCACGTTCCTGGTCGGCAGGCGGCTGCGCGGCGACTTCGCCGCCGTCGGCCTGCTGGTCACGGCGGTGCTGCTGAACCTGCTGGCCACGAACTACGTGCCGCTGCTCAACGGGGACTCGGGCCTGTCGCTGATCCCGCAGCCGCTGCAGGGGGAGTACAGCCCTCAGTCGACCGGCTACCAGTGGGCCTTCGTCGCCGTCGCGCTGCTGCTGGCGGCGGGCGTGTTCCTGTTCGTTCGCCGGATCACCGAGTCACCCTACGGGCGCACGCTCCGGGCCATGCGCGACAACGACGTCGTCGCGGACTCGCTCGGCAAGAATCTGCTGTCGCTGCGGACCGGGATGCTCGTGCTCGGCGGGGCCATCGCCGGCCTGTCCGGCGGCGTGCTCGTCTCCTACATCACCACCTGGTCCCCGGCGGCCTGGGGGTACGCGGAGACCGTCGTGCTGTTCGCGGCGGTGATCATCGGCGGGGCGGGCAACCACGTCGGCGCGGTCCTCGGGGCCGTGCTGGTGCCGGTCGGGTTCGAGGAGGTCACGCGGTTCATCCCCACCTCGAACAACCTCCCGCCGAACCTGATCCCCTCGCTGGAGTGGGTCGCCATCGGCCTGCTCATCGTCGGGTTCCTGTGGTTCCGGCCGCAGGGAGTCCTGCCCGAGCGCAAGCGGGTGATCGCGCTGCCGCCCGGCGAGGGCAAGAGCGCGCCGGACGCCACCCTGGCCTCGGTCTGGGAGCGCCCGCGGCCGCCGGCGAGCCGCCCGGCCCCGGCCGGCCCCGGGGAGGTGGTTCTGGAGGCCGCCGGCCTGGTCCGGGACTTCGGCGGCGTGCGGGCGGTGGACGACGTGTCGCTGCAGGTCCGGCGGGGCACGCTGACCGGCCTGATCGGGCCCAACGGCGCCGGCAAGTCCACGGTCCTGGCCATGCTGGCCGGGACGCTGCCGGCCTCGGCCGGGAAGGTCATCTACCGCGGGCAGGACGTCACCGGAGTGCCCGCCTTCCGCCGGGCCCGGCTCGGGCTCGTCCGGACGTTCCAGCTGGCCAGCGAGTTCAAGCGGCTGACCGTCATGGAAAATCTGCTGTCCGCGGTGCCGGGGAACCGCGGTGACTCCCTGCGCGGCGCGATAGCCGGCAAGCGCTACTGGAAGCGTGACGAGGCGGCGGCGATCGCGCGGGCCCAGGTCATCCTGCGCCGGTTCGGCCTCGAGGGCGTCGCCAACTCCTACGCCGGCGACCTCAGCGGCGGCCAGCGCAGGCTGGTCGAGATCATGCGCGCGCTCATGACCGAGCCGAGCATGCTGCTGCTCGACGAGCCCATGGCCGGCGTCCACCCGAACCTGGCGCGGCGGATCGGCAACGAGCTGGTCGCGCTCTGCAACGAGGGGATGACGATCCTGATGGTCGAGCACGAGCTGGCCATCATGGACGAGTTCTGCGATCCGGTGATAGTGATGGCCGAGGGCGCGGTCCTCGCGGAGGGAACCATGCAGCAGCTGCGCGGCCGCAGCGAGGTGGTGGAGGCCTACCTTGTCGGCTGAGCTGACCCTGCACGGCCTGCCGGTCCGGGCCCAGGACGTCACCGCCGGGTACGGCGGGGACCCGGTGATCCGGGACATCACCGTGAGCGCCGCGCCCGGGCAGGTGGTCTCCCTGGTCGGCCCCAACGGATCGGGCAAGAGCACGCTGCTCAAGAGCCTGGTGGGGATCGTGCGCGTCTCGTCGGGCACGGTGCTGGTGGGGGAGCGGGACGTCACCAACCGGCCCCCGGAGGAGATCGCCCGGGCCGGGGTGGGCTACGTGCCGCAGGTCGACGACGTGTTCGCGCCGCTGACCGTCAGGGAGAACCTCGAGATGGGCGGCTACCTCCTGCCCCGGCAGCAGGTCGCCGAGGCCGTGGAGCGAGTTCTGGCGGTCTTCCCGCGCCTGGGCACCATGCTGGGGCGCGCCGCGGGCAAGATCAGCGGCGGCGAGCGGAAGATGCTCGCCATGGGGCGCGTACTCATGATCAACCCGGGCGTGTTCCTGCTCGACGAGCCCACCGCGAACCTGGCCCCCAAGGTGGCCGCGGAGCTGCTGGACCAGCACGTGCGGCGGCTGGCGTCCGGCGGAGCGTCGGTGCTGATCGTCGAGCAGCGGGCCCGGGCCGCGCTGGCCATCTCGGACCAGACCTACGTCCTCGGCGGCGGCGAGGTGCGGATGCAGGGCCTGCCCGCCGAGCTCTCCGCCAACCCCGACTTCATCGAGTCCTTCCTCGGCGGCGCCCGGGCGCTCCCCTCCGGCGACTCCTGAACGAGCAGCGGGAAAGCGCCCGGTACTCGTGTTGCTAATGTGTTAACCGGTGTCCACGATGAAGCCGGTCTCATCTGCCAGCAGCCGGCGCCGCAGGCGCTGGCAGGGAACGGCGGCGGTCGCCGGGATCCTGGGCCTCGCGCTGCCGCTGGCCCTCGCGGCGCCGGGCGGACCGGCCGCCGCCGGGAGCGGCCGCCCATCGGCCGTTGCGTCCGACGCCTCGTGTCCCTGGCTCAGCCAGTCGCTCCCGATCGGCCAGCGGGTGCGTATGCTGCTGGCCCACATGACGCTCGCTAACAAGATCAACATGGTGACCGGCGCCGGGCCCAGCGAGCGGTACGTGTTCTACATTGCGGCGATTCCCAGCTTGTGCGTCCCGGCCGTCGGCGAGGAGGACGGCCCGACCGGCGTCGGCGACGGCCTCGCCGGCGTGACCCAGATGCCCTCCGCCGTGTCCCTGGCCGCGACCTTCGACCGGTCCCTGGCCGACCGGTACGGGCAGGTCGTCGGGTCCGAGGAACGCGGCAAGGGAGCCATGGTCAACCTCGGCCCGACAGTGAACATCGACCGCGACCCCCGCTGGGGCCGGTCGTTCGAGGCCTACACCGAGGATCCGTTTCTCGACGCCGCGATAGCCGCGGCCGACATCAGCGGGGTGCAGAGCCGGGACGAGATGGCCCAGGTCAAGCACCTCGCGGTGTACAACCAGGAGACCAACCGCAACACCCCGGCCGACAACGCGATCGTGAGCACGCGGGCGCTGCACGAGATCTACCTGCCCGCGTTCTACGCCGCGACCATGAAGGCCAGGGCGTCCTCGGTCATGTGCGCGTACAGCACCATCAACGGCGAGGCCGCCTGCCAGAACCGGTACCTGATGCGGGCCACCCTCGATCGGCGGTGGGGCTTCCCGGGGTTCGTGACCTCGGACTACGGGGCCACGCACTCGACCGTGCCGTCCGCGGCCGCCGGCCTGGACCAGGAGATGCCCGCGGCCCAGTACTACGGCTCCGCGCTGCGGGC
>Ga0070698_100009000_pt1 | contig 10734 bp, 9 predicted proteins | sample KBSK1502metaG_FD_65477 | JGI IMG/M metagenome (GOLD analysis project Ga0070698, IMG submission 65477) | Corn, switchgrass and miscanthus rhizosphere microbial communities from Kellogg Biological Station, Michigan, USA - KBS K1-50-2 metaG | ecosystem: Host-associated > Plants > Roots >... | reverse complement strand
CGCGGCTGGATCCAGGGCTTCCCGAAGAAGCTCGGCCGGATCGAGCTGACGCGAAGCTTCGCGCTCACCTCGCCGGCCGCACCGCAGGACGGTCCCGGCGGCCGCTTCGCGGGCACGCTGGCGGCGAACGAGCGGCGGCTGGCGTGGGGCGCCGTCACCCTCGAGCGGGAGAGCGAGGCGGGGCCGACGCACAACGACCCGCCGCTGCTCAACGTCCGCCACTTCCCCCGGCTCGAAGCCGGCCGCCACGACGATCCGGCCGTGCACGAGCTCGTGCGCGCGCGAAGCCGCGACCGGTCGGTGTCGCGGGTCTGGGAAGGGAGCGCCGAGCTCGAGCTGTACGACGCGCCGCACGAGGAGCTGGCGGGGCTCGCACCGGTGCGGATGGGCAAGGGCTTCCGCTTTTCGTTCGCGTACACGGTCGACGACCTGGAGACGGTTGCACAGCTGTGACGCGCGCCGGTAGTCCCGCCGAAGGCAAGGTCGCGCTCGTCACCGGGGGCGGCACCGGAATCGGCGCGGAGATCGCGCGCCGGCTCGCCCGCGACGGCTACCGCGTCTGCGTGACGGGCCGGCGCCGCGGTCCGCTCGAGGAGGTTGCCGCGAGTGTCGGCGGGCTCGCGCTCGCCGCGGACACGAGCGACGAGGACGAGGTGGCGCGGCTCCTCGCCGAGGTCGCGGAGCGGCTCGCGCCCGTCTCCGCGCTCGTCTGCAGCGCGGGCGCGAGCGCGGGGGGCACCGTCCTCGAGCAGACCCTCGCGCGCTGGCAGCGCGTGCTCGCGACGAACCTGACTGGCGTCTTCCTCGTCTGTCGCACCGCGCTGCCGCAGCTGATCGAAACCGGGGGCGCGATCGTCACGATCGCGTCGCTCGGCGGCCTCCGCGCCGCTCCCGCTTCGGCGGCGTATGCATCCTCGAAGGCCGGGCTCGTGATGCTCACCCAGTGCATCGCGCTCGACCACGGGCCGCAGGGCGTCCGCGCGAACTGCGTGTGCCCGGGCTGGATCCGCACGCCGATGGCCGACGCGGCGATGGACGCGCTCGGGCCGAGCCGCGAGGAAGGGTACGCCCGCGTGAGCGGGACGAACCCGCTGCGACGGCCGGGTATGCCCGAGGAGGTGGCGGGAGCGGTGGCGTGGCTCCTCTCGCCGGACGCCGCCTACGTCAACGGCGCGGTGCTGAGCATCGACGGCGGCATCGGGGCACTCGACGCTGCGTCTGCGGAGTTCGTCACATGAGCTCGCTCCCGACGATCGCCGGCGTCGCCGTCTCTCCCGACCACTTCATCGGCGGCGAGCGCGTCGAGAGCGACGAGCGGTTCGACGTGCTGTCGCCGATCGACGAGTCCGTGCTCGCCGAGGTCGCGCGCGGAGGCGAGCGCGAGGCCGAGCTCGCCGCGCGGGCGGCGGAGGCGGCGTTCCCCGCGTGGGCCGCGCTCGGTCCGTCGGGTCGCGCCGCGCATCTGCGCCGCCTCGCGGACCTCGTCGACGCAAACGTCGAGGAGCTGGCGCGCGTCGAGTGCCTCGACACGGGCATGCTCGAGCGCTCGCTGCGCGCGCGCGTGATCGCGCGCGGCGCACGCAACTTCCGTTCCTATGCCGAGCTGGCCGAGGCTCACGTCGAACGTGCGTGGAGCTCGAACGGAACGGAGAACCGCGTCGTGCGGATGCCGTCGGGGCCGGCGGTCGTGATCACGCCGTGGAACGCGCCGTTCATGCTCTCGACCTGGAAGGCCGCGCCCGCGCTCGCCGCCGGTTGCACCGTGATCCTGAAACCGCCGGAGTGGGCGCCGCTCACGTGCTCGCTCCTCGCGGATCTCGCCGCAGAGGCCGGCCTGCCGCCGGGCGTGCTGAACGTCGTGCAGGGGATCGGCGAGGAGGCGGGCGCCGCGCTCGTCGCGCACGCGCGAGTGCGGCGCATCAGCTTCACGGGCTCCACCGAGACCGGCCGGCTGATCGCCGCCGTCGCCGGACGGAATCTCGTGCCGTTCACCGCCGAGCTCGGCGGCAAGAGCCCGCTCGTCGTCTTCGCGGACGCCGACCTCGACGCCGCCGCGGGCAAGGCGGCGCACATGTACGACGACGCCGGTCAGAACTGCATGGCCGGCACGCGGATCGTTGTCCAGCAGTCGGTCGCGGACGATTTCCTCGAGCGCTTCCACGCAGCAGCCGACGCACACGTGCTCGGGGACCCGCGCGACGACGAGACGACGATCTCGCCGCTCGTCCACCGCGAGCACCTGGAACGAGTGGCGGGCTTCGTCGCGCGGGCGCGTGCGAACGGAGACCGGATCCTCCGCGGCGGTCGGATCGCCGACCGCGGCGGTCTCTGGTACGAGCCGACGCTCATCGCACCGCGTTCGAACGACTCCGAGATCGTGCAGCGCGAGGTCTTCGGGCCTGTGCTGTGCTTCCAGACGTTCCGCGACGAGGACGAGGCCGTTGCGCTCGCGAACTCGACCGCGTACGGGCTCGCGGGCACCGTGTGGACCCAGTCGCGCGAGCGCGCCGAGCGGGTCGGACGCGCGATCCGCGCGGGGACCGTGTGGCTGAACACGTTCCTCGTCCGCGACCTGACCGCGCCGTTCGGCGGCGTCGGCGCAAGCGGCGTCGGCCGCGAGGGCGGCGACTACGCGCTCGACTTCTACAGCGACCTCAAGACTCTGCAGATCCTCGAGGGGAGCGTGAGATGATCGCCCACACCGACAGGAGGACGATGGCGACCGGGCTCGAGCTCGAAGGCGTGAAGACCGTGCGACTGCAGTACGCCGACCTCCACGGGGTCGCGCGCGGCAAGGCGCTGCCTGCCGCCGAGCTCCAGAGCGTCGTCGAGGACTGCATGCACTTCGTGGAGGCGGTGATGACCATCGACCTCGCGCACAACATCGTGTCCGGCTTCGAGACGGGCTTCGAGGACCTCGCCGCGCGTCCGGACGTCTCGACGCTGCGGCGGGTGCCGTGGGAGCCAGATGTGGCGGTCTGCATCGCCGACCTCGAGCGCGTCGCCTCGCACGAGCCGCACGCCCTCGACGGACGTGGCGTGCTGAAGCGCGTCGTCGACGGGTACGCGGAGCTCGGTCTCGTGCCGGTGGTCGCGCCCGAGCTCGAGTTCTACCTCTGCGAGCCGGACGAGACAGCTCCGGTCGGCTGGAGGCGGTACGTCGGCCGCGACTCGAATGCCTACACGGTCGGCCTCCGCTCCGACCCCCGGGGAATCCTCGGGCGGATGATGGAGGCGGGCGAAGAGTTCGGCCTGCAGGTGATCTCGGGCAATCACGAGTACGGGCGCGGCCAGTTCGAGATCAACATCCGCCACGGTCCCGCCGTCGAGTCGGCCGACCGCGCCTTCTGGCTGAAGTGGCTGGTCAAGGAGTTGGCCGCCCGGGAAGGGCTCCTCGCGACGTTCATCGGTAAGCCATGGAACGACGACGAGGGCTCCGGCTTCCACCTGCACGTCTCGCTCGGCGCTGCCGACGGCGGGAACCGCTTCGCCGACCCCGACAGCGATGACGGCCTCGCCGACGTGACACGGCACTACATCGCCGGTGTGCTCGAGCACGCCCCGGGGATGATGGGCTTCTTCAACCCGACCGTGAACGCGTACCGTCGGATCGACGCCGAAGCGCTCGTGCCCACGCGGGTGAGTTGGGGCCACGACAACCGCTTCACGTTCGTGCGCGTCCCGCGCGAGCGCGGGCATGCGACCCGCATCGAGGTGCGTGTCGGCGACGGCTCGGCGAACCCCTATCTCGCCTACGCCGCCGCCCTCGCCGCCGGGCTCGACGGCATCCGCCGCCGCCTCGAGCCGCCGGCGCCGCTCTCCGGCTTCATCTACGAGCTGCCGGAGGCGGAGCTCGGCGCGCTGCTGCCGACGACGCTGCCGGCTGCGCTGGCGGCGCTCGCGGCGGACGAGTTCCTCTGTGCTGCGCTGGGCAAGGAGCTCGTCGAGACGTTCACCGCGATCAAGGAGTACGAGCTGAACCGCTACCGGCGCTGGGTTACGGACTGGGAGTTCCGCGAGTACTCGCACCACCTCTGAGACGGCCGACCGTGTCAGTGTTTATGTGTTTATGTGGGGCGGCTGCGGGCGTACGCGTGGGCGGCGTCGACGAGCCCGCGGAAGAGGGGGAGGCCGCCGTTGCGCGCGTCCTCCTCGGGATGCCAGAGCACGCCGAGGCAGAACGGGCGGATCGGGTCCTCGATCGCCTCGACGAGGCCGTCCGGAGCCTCGGCTGTCACCGTCAGCCCGCCGCCGATCCGGCCGAAGGCCTGGTGGTGATGCGACGAGACCGTCTCGAGCTCGTCTCCCGCCAGCGCGCGGAGGCGACCGCCGGTGATGCGGACCGGATGGCGTCCCCACTCCCCGGGGCCAGGAAGGTGAGGCACCGGTTGGGCGGTCGCGTCGAGATCCTGGACGAGGTCGCCCCCGTAGGCGATGTTCAGGAGCTGCGCTCCCCGGCAGATCGCGAGCACCGGCAGGTCGCGCGCGAGCGCGTCTCGCAGGAACGCAAGCTCGGCGCGGTCGCGGACGACGTTCGGCTCGCCGGTGGCCGGATGGCGCTCGGCGCCGTACGTCGCCGGGTCGACGTCTTCGCCGCCCGCGAGCACAAGGCCGTCGAGACGGTCGAGCACGAGGGCGGGGGCCTCGACGAGCTCCGCCACCGGAGGAACGAGCACGGGGACGCCGCCGGCGGCCGCGACGCCCTCGACGTACCCCTGCGGTGCCAGCGTCACCGGATACTGGCGCCAGGGCCCCCAGTCGACGGGACGCCAGTAGGCGGCGATCCCGATCAGCGGCCGGGTGTGGGCGTCGGTCATCTGGGATACCGTATTCACAGTGGCGACGAAGGGCCTGACGCTCGACCTCCTCGACCACGACCTCTTCGCCGACCACGAGCCCTGGGAGCTCTTCGAGCGGCTGCAGCGGGAGGCGCCCGTCTACTTCCATCCGGAACCCGACGGGCGTGGCTTCTGGGCGTTGACGAAGTACGACGACGTCCTCGCCGTCCTGAAGGATCCAAAGACCTTCTCGTCCGAGCTCGGGGGCGCGGCGACGATCGAGGACTTCCCGGAGGACGTGCTCGCGGCGCGCCGCAACTTCCTCGAGTTCGATCCTCCGAAGCACGGCAAGTACCGCCGGCTGCTCGCCGCCGACTTCACGCCGAAGGCCCTGCGTCGCTACGAGGAGTGGCTCCGGCGTCTCGTCGCGCATCGCCTCGAGGAGGCGCTGCCGCAGCGCGAGTTCGACCTGGTCGGTGAGCTCGCCGCGCCGATCCCGATCCGCGTGTTGGGGCACATGCTCGGACTGCCCGAGGAGCAGCTCCCGCAGCTCGCGCTGCTCGGCGACCGCCTGCTCGTGGACACCGAGCCGGAGCTCGTGGGCGACCTCGCCTATTCCGGTGAGCGCTCCGAGGATCGCTACAAGCCGTTCGGCTCGCCGTGGGCCGACGAGCTCTGCGCGCTCGGCCGCGCGCACTACGCGGAACGTCGCGAGTGTCCCCGCGACGACGTGCTGACCCGGCTCGCGAACGGGGAGGTCGACGGCGAGCAGCTGTCGGAGCAGGACCTCGACAACATGTTCGCGCTGCTCGTCGTCGCCGGCAACGAGACCACTCGTCAGGCGATCGCACTCGGCGTGCTCGCGCTCGCGGAGCACTCCGACGAGTATGCGCGCCTGCGCGACGACCGCTCGCTCATCCCGTCCGCCGTCGAGGAGCTCCTCCGCTTCGCCTCCCCCGTCTGGTTCTTCCGCCGGACGGCGACGAGAGCGACGACGCTTCGCGGCGTCGAGATCGGGGCCGGCGACAAGATCGTCGTCTGGTTCGCGGCCGCCAACCGGGACGCCGACCACTATCCGGACCCACATCGACTCAATGTGGCGCGGAACCCGACCGACCACCTGACCTTCGGACGAGGCGGCCCGCATTTCTGCCTCGGCGCGCACCTGGCGAAGCTCGAGCTCCAGCTCTTCCTCGAGGAGCTCGTCGACCGTGTGGCGAGGGTCGATCTCGCCGGCGAGCCGGCGCGCATCCGGTCGAACTTCGTGAACGGGCTCAAGCGACTGCCCGTTCGCGTGGAGGCTGCGTGAGCGGCTACGCGGCGTCCCTCGCCTTCGTCCAGCCGTACCAGAGCCGGCAGTTCATCTGACCTGCTTGCTCGGTGGTGGGGGGAACGATGAAATCGGGAACGTCTCGACCTGCGGTGAGCGCTGCTGGGCCAGCAGGCCGCCGTCGACGACCAGCGTCGTGCCGCTGACGTAGGCGGCGTCGTCGGAGACGATGAAGGCGACCGCTGCCGCGATGTCGGCGGGCTCGCCGATCCGCTCGAGAGGCACGGTCGCCGCCGCCAGCGCTGCAGATTCGGCCGGCTGCCCCTCCTGGCGGATCAGACCAGGGACGATGGCCGCGACGCGGATGCCGTACGGCGCGAGGTCGAGTGCCAGGGCGCGCGTCAGCGCCTCGCTGCCACCTTTGGAGGCGTCGTAGGCAGCCATGCCGCGGTGGGCGCGGGTGGCGCCGCCGCTCGAGATGTTGACGATCACGCCGCGGCCGTGGGCCGCCATCGCCGTCGCTGCACGGCGGGCGCAGAGGAACTGGCCTTTCAGGTTGACGTCGAGGACAGCGTCCCACCAGGCCTCGTCGCTCTCGAGGAAATGGCGGACGCCGCCGCGAACCACGGCAGCGTTGTTGACGAGGATGTCGGGGGCGCCGAAGCGCGACTCGAGGCGATCGAAGCAGTCCTCGACCTCAGCGGCGGAGCTGACGTCGAGGCGGTAGGCGAAGGCCTCGCCGCCGCCGTGAACGATCGCGGCCGCCGCCTCCTCGACCGCCGGGTCGACGTCGGCGAGCGCGACCGTGGCGCCCTCGGCCGCGAGCCGCTCGGCGATCGCGCGTCCGATGTTGTGCGCTGCACCCGTCACGAGCGCGACCCGATCCGTCAGTCGACCGTTCATGCCTCACCTCTCTCGCCGGGCGCCTGCGCGCTCGCGGCTAACTCGGCCAGGACCTCACCGGTGGCCGGGTCAAACGCGCACAACGTTCCGCCATCCTGTGAAGCTAGGCGCTTGCCGGCGATGACATGGAGCGCGGTTGTGACCTCGGTCGGCATCGATCAACCTGCCTCAGTAGGAGCGGGGGAGGCCGAGCACGTGCTGGGCGAGGTAAGCGAGGACGAGGTTGTTCGACACCGGGGCGACGGAGTAGAGGCGCGTCTCGCGGAACTTGCGCTCGATGTCGTACTCCGCAGCGAAGCCGTAGCCGCCGTGGGTGTCGAGGCAGGCATTCGCCGCCAGCCACGATGCCTCTGACGCCAACAACTTGGCCAAGTTCGCGGCGGCGCCCGCCGGCTGCCCTTGCTCGAACAGCCACGCCGCCTTGTAGCGCATCAGGTCCGCGGCCTCGACGGCGGCGAGCGCGCGCGCGATCGGGAACTGGACGCCTTGATTTCGCCCGATCGGCCGGCCGAAGACAACGCGCTCGCTGGCGTAGGCGACCGCCTTGTCGATGAACCAGCGCCCGTCGCCGATGCACTCGGCGGCGATCAGCACCCGCTCGGCGTTCATACCGTCGAGGATGTAGTGGAAGCCGCGACCCTCCTCGCCGATCAACGCGTCTTCCGGGAGCTCGACGCCGTCGAAGAAGACCTCGGTCGTGGCGTGGTTCATCAGCGTCTTGATCGGGGTGATGGTCATCGTCCCGGCTGCGCGCGCCGCACGCATGTCGACGAGGAACGTCGACAGACCGTCGGTCTTCTTGGCCACGTCCTCCCGCGCCGTCGTCCGCGCCAACAGCAGCATCAAGTCGGAGTGCATCGCCCGTGACGTCCAGATCTTCTGGCCGTGGACGACGTAGCCGCCGTCGATACGCGTCGCTCTTGTCTGGATGCTCGTCGTGTCCGAGCCGACCGTCGGCTCCGACACAGCGAAGGCTTGCAGCCGCAGCTCGCCGGCGGCGAGCTGCGGTAGATAGTGCGCCTTCTGTGCTGCGCTGCCGTGCTTGAGCAGCGTTGCCATCGTGTACATCTGGGCGTGGCAGGCGCCGGCGTTACAGCCCGCGGCGTTGATCTCCTCGAGGATGACACTGGCCGCGGTCAAGCCAAGGCCTGCGCCGCCGTACTCGTCGGGGATCAGCGCGCTGAGCCAGCCGTGCTCGGTCAGTGCTTGGACGAACTCCTCCGGATAGCGATCGGGTTCGAGCGCCTGCCAGTAGGCGCCGTCGAAGCGCGCGCAGAGCGCCCGCACCTCGTCGCGGATCTGCGTCAGCTCGCCGGTGTCGAAGTCCACTAGCCGCGCTCCCCGGCCGCGGCGAGCGCAGCGAAGGCGCGCCGCGGCTCCTCGTCGTCGAGCGCCAGGATCGCCGTCTCGAGCCTGTCACAATCACCGTCCGCCAAGGCGAGGCCCGCGTTGTCGCGGAACTTCGCGACGACGGCCTCTTCGGGAAGCGGATTCTCGGGCGCGCCCTGCTGATGCTCGAGCCGAGCTGCGAGGACGTGACCGTCGTTGAGCCGGACGCGCAACCCGCCGGGGAAGGCCGAGCGCTCGCTGGCGAACGGCTCGATCTCGTACGTGATTCGCCGGCTCAAATCGGCGATCGCCGGCGCAGTCAGCTTGTCCGCGGTGAACGACGCCAGCGACAGGCGCCCGTCGACGATCAGTGCCGCCAGCGCGAACGGGAGGCTGAACTTGGCGTCGTAGTCGCTGCGCGGCGCCAGCTTCGCGGCGGCCGGCTCCAGCACGAGCGGCACCGCTGCCGCGGGCACGGAGACGACGATCTCGTCGATCGCGCCGGCGTCGAGCGTCAGCGTCGCCGCCGCGCCGAGGACGCCGTGCATGTAGTGGCAGACCGGGAACGGCTTGTAGGCGAGTCTGGTCGTCTCCCACGTCGTCCCCAGCGTCGCGAGTTGGCCCTCGAGTCCCTCTGCCGCGCTCGCGGTGAACGCGTCATAGAGGCCGAATCGCCCCTCGAGCACGCTGCGCGGTCCGGCGCCGCCGGCGGCGGCGAGCGCGGCCGCGAGCAGGCCGGCGTGCGCGGCCCAGCCGGCGTGCAGCGGCTTGGTCGCCGTGCCGTCTGCGAGGTAGGCGAACAGGCCGGAGGCCAGCGAGCCGGCGATGCCGAGCGCATGCGTCGTCGTCCTGGCGTTTGCCCCTTGCAGGCGCGCGGCGGCCGCGGCCGCGCCGAAGACGCCGGCGATCGAGGTTGGATGGAAGCCGCGGGCATGGAAGGCGCCGGAAGCGGCAGCTCCGACGCGGGCGACGACCTCGTTGCCGACAACGAGCGCGGCGACGAGGTCGCCTCCTGAGCTGCCCGCGCGCTCGGCCGCGGCCAGCGCCGCCGGGACAACGACGGCTGCGGGATGGGTGATCGAGGCGCCATGCGTGTCGTCGAAGTCGAGGGCGTGGATCAGGCTGCCGTTGGCCAGGGCCGCGTTCGCCGCCGGCAGCCGCGTCGCGTGCCCGATCACCGTCGCCTCGGCGACACCGCCCATGGCGGCGGCGACCGTTCGCCCGGCGCCGCCGACGCCGAGCGCGGAGGCGGCGAGGCCGCAGCCGATCGCATCGAGGAGATGGAGCTGGGCGCAGCGTTTGACCTCTGCCGGGATGTCGTCACCGGCGAGGCCGACGGCGAATGCGCTCAGGCGCTCGGCGGCCGTCGGACGGCCGTCGACCATCATCCGCGCCCTCCGCGGACGGCGCGCATGACGGCCGGGTAGCTGCTCGGGTCGACGAGGGCGTCGACGAGGTAGGGCCCGCGGTGCGACCGCGCCGCGGCGAAGGCCTCCTCCAACTCGGCTACGCTCGCTGCGCGGCCCGCAGCCGCGCCGAGCCCACGCGCCACGGCGGCGAAGTCGCTGTCGCTGAAGCGCACGGCGCGCCGTCCGCCTTGCTTTCCGACCTGCTTGATCTCAATCAGGCTCAAGGAGGCGTCGTTGAAGACGACGACCGTGATCGGCAGCGCGAGCCGCGCCGCCGTCTCGAGTTCGGCGAGGCACATGCCGAGCCCGCCGTCGCCCGTGAAACAGACAACGCGCCGGTCGGTGAGGGCGGCGCCGATCGCGGCTGGCAGCGCGAAGCCCATTGTCGCCAGGCCACTCGAGATCAACACCTCCTCGGGCTTGTCGACGAGCCAGTAGGTCATGGCGACGAGCATGTGCGCGCCGGAGTCGACGGTGGCCACCGTCCCCGGCGGGAAGGCGGCCCGCGCCGCGCCGACGACGTCCTGGGGCCGCAGCCCCTGACCCGGGAGGTCGAGTGCGGCCAGCGCGGCGAGGAGATGCTCCCGCGGCGGCGACGTCGGCTTCAGGCTCTCGAGTGGGCGCAGCAGATCGACGCTCTCTTGAAGCGGGGCGACGACCTCGGCGGCGAGGTCGAAGTAACGGCACTCGGTTGGCGCCTCGGCCAGGGCGACAACCGGCGCTGTGTAGGGCCATGGGCCAGGGATGAGCTCGACCGGGTCGAGGCCGACGGCGACGATCAGGTCGGCGGCCTCGAGGACGGGGCTCTCGATCGTCGCCCCGGTCAAGAGCCCGGCCGCGGCGGGCGACGATTCCGCGACCAGCCCCTTCGCCTTGTACGTGGTCAGGATCGGGCAGTGGAGCCGCGCGAGCGCGGCCGTGACCGTCGGCGTGCAGCGACGCCCGCCGACACCGACTGCGACGACCGGCGCGCGGGCGGCACCGATGAGCCCCGCCGCCGCCGCTCGCGCCTCCGCCGTGTCCCTCGGCGCCAGCCTTGGTGGGA
>Ga0070698_100008999_pt1 | contig 10734 bp, 7 predicted proteins | sample KBSK1502metaG_FD_65477 | JGI IMG/M metagenome (GOLD analysis project Ga0070698, IMG submission 65477) | Corn, switchgrass and miscanthus rhizosphere microbial communities from Kellogg Biological Station, Michigan, USA - KBS K1-50-2 metaG | ecosystem: Host-associated > Plants > Roots >... | reverse complement strand
CGCGACACGCTAAAGGCTCTCAGCACTTCGCATCGCCTGTTCACGAAGCTCCGCGCCCAGCGAGACCTGGCCGACGTCACACTCCGGCTGCGGCACCTCGAACATCGCTTTCAGCACCTAGTCAAGCAGTGGGCGCAGTCGATCGAATCGAAGGATGCGTATACGCTGGGTCACTGCGAGCGCGTCGCGGATTACGCCTGCGCGATCGCGACCGACATGGGATTCGACGAGACGACGCTGTTCTGGTTCCGCGTCGGCGCCCTCCTGCATGACGTCGGCAAAATCGTCGTTCCCTCGGACATTCTGAACAAACCGGGCGCGCTCACTCCAGAGGAACGCGCGATCATGGAGCGACATCCGATCGCGGGTATGGAGTTGCTGCGCGATGTCGAGTTCCCGTGGGACGTGCTGCCCATGATTCGCGGGCATCACGAACGCTGGGACGGACACGGCTACCCGGACGGACTTGCCGGTGAGGCCATTCCGCTGAGCGCACGCATCCTGTGCGTGGCCGACGTGTACGACGCACTCACCACTCAGCGTCCGTACCGGCGCGCGTTCGACGCGCGGGATGCGCTGAAGCTCATGAGTGCGGACAGCGGCCGTCAGTTCGATCCCGAGATCTTGACTCGCTTCCTCCGTATGATGCCTGGGCTGTCCGACCCAAACGCGGTGAAGCTGCCAGCCACGGCGGGCATCGAGTTTTCAGTCAGTACGCCGCTGTCGGCGCCACGAAACCCCCGCATTCTGCCGAGCTAGCGCACTCTCGCTGGCTGAAATGGGAAACGCGGGACGTACATCGGCGCACCTCCCGCGTTTCTCTCGCGGATTCGACTTAGACGTCCGGATCCGCGTCCGACTCGATCTCGCCGATCTTGCGCTGGACTTTCCCCTTCAGCTCTTGGCCTTTGCCCTTGAGCTGCTCGCTCGCGTCTCCTGTCAGGCCGCCGACCGCATCGCGGACGCGACCCTCGCCCTCTTTAACCGTTCCTTTGATTTTGTCCTTGAGTCCTTCGTCCCGAAGATTGTCTGTCACATGATCTCCCATCCAAGGCTCGACCTGAACTCATCGGGCAAGCCATGGGCCTCGCTTCGGCGGATCTGCGCAAACAGACAAACAGACAATAGACAATAGACAATCAGACTTGCGATATATCGGCGACATATTTAACATAAGTCCGACATATCTCCGCTATATCGCAAGGAGCGTTCATGTTCAGGGCATTTGCGTTCGGCATTCCCATGGGTGACGACCCGTGGTGCGCCTCCGGTCGAGGCCGTTGGGGCTGGGGCGGATTCGATGGATTCGCCTCGGAGTTCTGGGGTCCACGCGGACGGCATCGTCGCGGTCGGATGGGTCGAGTTTTCGAGCAGGGTGATCTCAAATACGTCATCCTTCGCCTGCTCGAGGAAAAGCCGCGTCACGGGTACGAAATCATCAAGGAGCTGGAAGACCGTTTCGGCGGCGCGTACTCGCCGAGCCCGGGCACCGTGTATCCAACGCTCACCATGCTGGAGGATCTCGGATACGCGAAGGCAGCTCAGGACGAGGGTGGCCGCAAAGTGTACGAGATCACGCCCGAAGGGAGCGCGTATCTCAAGGAGCACAGCACCACGGTCGACTCGATCTTCGATCGCATCGCGCGCTTCATGGAGGGTTTTCTGGACGCGCCGATGATGGAGCTCAACAGCGCCTTTCGTCGGGTCGCTCGTTCCGCCTACGGACAGGCCTCCAAGAATGTCAACGACGGCGCAAAGCTGCAGCGCATCAGGGAGATTCTGGACCGGGCTGCCACCGAGCTGGAGCAGCTGGAGAAGAGCGGCGGCTAGACGGCGAGTCGCACCGCCATAGATTCTAGGCTCGGGTCGCGGCAATCCTGCCGCGACCCGTTTTTTTCTTTTGCGAGGCCGTTTGGTCGACCAGGCAATACCGCCATCACCGTCGCCGGCTTCACCTCCGCGCGAGCCGCGGCCCAGCATGGTAATGCCGCAGCTCCCGCCGCAGCGCGAGTATGTGGAGGAGCGTCCCACAGGCCGACGGCTCACGATTCTGTCGCTCACTGCGCTCGGTATCGTCTATGGCGACATCGGCACCAGCCCCCTATACGCCTTTCGCGAAGGATTCACGGGACATCATGCGTATGCGGCCACCCAGGAAAACGTCTATGGACTGTTGTCGCTCATCACCTGGGCGCTGATCCTCGTCATCAGCATCAAGTACCTCGCCCTCGTCGTGCGAGCCGACAATCGGGGGGAAGGCGGCATCCTGGCGCTCCTCGCACTGGTGCTTCAGCAGGAACGCCGCTCCGAAGATCATAACAAGCGCGCCATTCTCGTTCTTCTTGGACTATTCGGGACGGCGCTTCTCCTCGGCGACGGCATGATCACGCCGGCGATATCAGTGCTGAGCGCGATCGAGGGCTTGAAGGTCGCTACGCCTGCGTTCGAGCCGTATGTCATTCTGATTACGCTCGGCATCCTCATCGGATTGTTTTCCGTGCAACAGTACGGAACAGCACGAGTGGGTGGCTCGTTCGGGCCAATCACTCTTCTCTGGTTTGTGACTATCGGCGTGCTCGGCCTCACGGAGATCCTGAAAGAGCCGCACATTCTCGCGGCCCTCAGTCCACATCACGCCGTCGCATTCTTCCTGAACAACGGACGGAACGGATTCTTCGTGCTTGGCGCCGTCGTGTTGGCAATTACCGGCGGTGAGGCACTGTACGCCGACATGGGCCACTTCGGTAAGCGACCGATCCGGGTCGCCTGGTTCGTGGTCGCGCTCCCGTCGTTGTTGCTCAACTACTACGGACAGGGCGCCCTCCTCTTGCGCGACGCGTCCGCGGCCGTAAATCCGTTCTACCTGCTCGCGCCGCGCAACGTGCTCTACCCGCTCGTCTTCATCGCCGCCGCCGCCGCGATTGTTGCGTCACAGGCATTGATCTCAGGTGCGTTCTCGCTAGCGCAACAGAGCATGCAGCTCGGCTATTCGCCGCGACTCAGCATCATCCACACGTCGTACAAGCAGGCCGGTCAGATCTTCGTTCCAGAGATCAACAAGCTGCTCATGGTCGGCTGCGTGGTGTTGGTTCTCACGTTCCAGACGTCCGACAACCTAAGCGCCGCGTACGGCATCGCCGTCACGGGGGCGTTCGCGATCACGACCATTCTCTACAGCGTCGTGGCACGCCAGCGGTGGCACTGGCGGCTCTCAACCGTCCTGACGTTCTTGATCTTCTTCCTGATGATCGATCTGGCGTTCTTCGCCGCGAACGCAATCAAGATCGCCAGCGGCGGCTGGGTAACGATCGCCATCGCCACATTCATCTTTACGCTCATGAGCACGTGGAAGACGGGCCGCACCATGCTGACCAGAATCCTCCAGGCCGGCTCGCTTCCGATGGACCTCTTTCTCACCGACGTCGCGAGGAAGAAACCGCCGCGCGTCCCCGGTACCGCGGTGTTCATGACGTCGACCGCCGACGGCGTTCCGCTCGTGCTATTGCATCACCTCAAGCACAACAAGGTGCTGCACGAACAGGTGGTGTTGATGTCGATCAAGACCGAGGAGATTCCGGAGATTCCATCCGAGGAGCGGCTCACTCTCGAAAAGCTGGACCAGGGCTTCTACCGAGTCTCCGTGCGATACGGCTTCATGGAAACCCCCGACGTGCCCGAGATTCTGTACCGGCTGCGACAGGCGGGCCTCAAGGCCAAGCAGAACGACACGACCTTCTATCTCGGCCGCGAGCGCGTCATCGTCTCGGATCGGAGACGCGGAACGCGCGCAGGCACACGCACCGCTCCGGAAGACATGGACATGAGCATGGCGCGCTGGCGAAAGAAGTTGTTCATCTTCCTCCAGCGGAACGCAAAGTCAGCGACGGAGTTTTTCGGTATCCCGCCGAACCGCGTGGTGGAGCTCGGAGCGCAGGTCGAGTTCTAGCTACTCGGCGATCAGATCTCGGAGCGTTCCCACGAGCTGATCCGCGGTAAAGGGCTTCGGCAGAAATCGCGTCGCCGCCTCGTCCATCGAGGACAGCTCCAGCGTCCCCTGCGTGTACCCGGACATGAAGACGACTCGCAGGTCTGGGCGCCGCTCTCGCAACGCACGCGCAAGCTCGGCGCCGCCCATCGCCGGCATGACGACGTCGGTCAGCACGACATCCACCGCGTGTCCCTCGCTTTCCCACAGTAGGAGGGCGTCCTGACCGTGTTTGGCCTCGATGACACTGAAGCCGTATTTCCGGAGCATACGCTTGGTCGCTTCACGCACCGCCGCTTCGTCCTCGACCAACAGGACCGTGCCGCGCGAAGCCGTAGCCGGGACATAGGGTGGGGAGACGGGCACTGGCTCCGACGTTTCGAACACTTGCGGCAGCATGATGGTGAACGTCGTTCCAGCGCCGGGCGCGCTGTCCACGGCGATGTATCCGCCTGACTGCTTCACGATCCCATACACCGTCGAGAGACCGAGCCCAGTGCCCTGTCCCGGTGGCTTCGTCGTGAAAAACGGCTCGAAGATGCGCGCCTTCGTGCCTGGCTCCATGCCGATTCCCGTGTCGCGCACTTGCAGCGCGACGTAGCGACCTTCCCTGAGCCCGCGATGCGCGCGTGCCTCCGCGGCGCCGACGTCGCGATTCATTGACTCGATCGTGAGCTGGCCACCGCGAGGCATCGCATCGCGCGCATTCACGGCGAGGTTGACGAGAACCTGCGCCAGTTGGCCCGGATCCGCGCGCACGTGTCCGAGCGTCGGATCGAGCGCGACGGACATTGCGATGTTTTCGCCGATGAGACGTCGGAGAATCTGCTCCGCCTCGCGGACCACGGCGTTCATGTCGAGCACGCGTGGCTGGAGCATCTGCTTGCGGCTGAAGGCAAGCAGCTGCTGCGTGAGCGAGCGGGCGCGACGCGATGCGCTTTTGATCTCCTCGATGTGCGAGCCTGCCACGGAATCCGCCGACAGCTCCAGCGCCGCCAGCTCCGCATTGCTCATGATGGCCATGAGGAGGTTGTTGAAATCGTGCGCGATTCCTCCTGCCAGCTGGCCGACGGCTTCCATCTTTTGCGCCTGGCGGAGCTGGTCCTCGCTCTCGCGCAGCGCTTGTTCGGTTTTGAGTCGCTCGGTGACATCGCGCGCTACGAGTACGACGCGATCCTCTGGAAGCGGCGATATTGTCGCCTCGAACGAGACGCATTCTCCCTTGATCTCCAGCTCATACGCCAGATCGACGGGCGTGCGGCTGTCGAGCGCCTGACAGATGTGTTGGAGAAACAGATCCGCCTGATCGCGCGGCAGGATGTCGTGCATACGTCGTCCGATCAGCTCGGTTGCGGGCCGATAGAGCCGGTCGTTGGCGCTTGGCGCGATGTCCAGATATGTCCCGTCGCGGTCGAGAACGAGAATCACGTCTTGCATCGCGCCGATGAGCGCCCGCGACCGCGCCTCGGCACGCTGTAACGCCTCTTCGGCGAGCTTTCGATCGCTGATGTCGATGACCTGCGAAACGAAGTATGCCGGCTGCTCGTGCTCGTCGCGAACGAGCGTGGTGGTGAGAAGGGCCCACATCGCCAGACCCGACTTGTGGACGTAACGCCGTTCCCAGCGCGCCTCCACGACGTCGCCGCGAAGCATCCGCTCTCGCAGCTCGGTGGCGCGACCACGATCGTCGCGGTGCATGAGGTCCGTCATCCGAAGCGACCGGAGCTCGTCCACGGAATACCCGACGAACTCGCAGAATGCGAGGTTCGCGTGCAAGTATTCGCCCGATGGCGCTGCAACCGAGATTCCCGCGGCCGATTGCTCGAACGCGATTCGAAAAACGTCGCCGAGCACCGGCAAACTCTTGAAGGAAGGCGAGAATGTCACGACCGGAGATGTAGCTGCGCTCTCCATATAGTGCAGTATCGGCTGGCGCCACACAAACTTGAGCCGGCCGCGACCTCGCCTTTTTTCACCCTGTTTACATCGTGATGCGGGTGATTCTCAGCCTTGAGGACGTCGACGGCATGGGTGGCATGGGCGGCATCGGCGCGATGCGAGGCATCGAAAAAGCGTCGCCCATGAACATCGATCGCCCGCGTTTGAGCGTCGACAGCGCCACCGTCTTCACTTTGAGCGTGCGCGTTTTTCCCTCGCCATAGACTCGCAGTTCGACATCGTCGCCTGGTTTCAACTTCTCCAACTCGCGCTGGAGTCGCTGCACCTTGGCTTGCGACACGAATTCATCACCGGCGTCCTCACGGTTCACGCGCAAATCGATGTTGTTGAGCGCCGCGATTCGATTGCCCTCCTCGATCCCGGCCTTCGCGGCCGGACCGTCGTCGTCCAGCCACATGACGAGCACGCCTAGCGTGTCGCGCTTGCCGCCGCTCGAGCCAAGACTGACACCGAGGGCGGCGCGCGTCTCTCGATCGTCGTGAACACGTCGCTCGAGATGGTACAGGCTGTCGTAGGAGGCGGTTTTGACCTTCACGTTGCGAGTTTGGCCGCTGCTGTATACACGAAGGTCTACGTCATCGCCGGGCTTGAGCTTTCCGAGCTCGCGCGTGAGACGGCGACTCATGACGCTCGACATGTCCCAATCGTCGACGTCCGCCGACGCGAGCTTGAGATTCACGCCGTTGATCGCGGCGATCCGATTGCCTTCCTCGATCCCGGCCTTCTCCGCCGGACCACCAGCGGTGACCGAGCTCACGAGGACGCCGAGCGTGTCGCGGGCGCTCCCCGAAGACGTCGCGATGCCGATAACGGCACGCGGCAGATCATCATCGAAGGAAAAACCAAAGGCACGTGGTGTGATTCTGCCTGCGCGCGCCTCCCCTTGGGCGCTCGCGCCGCTCGACCACGCCGCAGTCGCGGCAACACTCAGGGTGAGAAGCAGTCTGCTGTGCATTGTGACCTCGAAATGCGGTTGGGGTTCTGCCCGGTAAGACACGCGCTGGGCAGCCGACGGTTTACTTATCTTCCTATCGTGTCCGCCCCCGCCCGTGTCGCCGCCGTTGTACCCGACCTCCACGCCTTCGAGCATCACTGGCAGGACGAGGCCGACGCCGCGTTTCTCTATCGGGTGCTCGCGTCAGCCGAAGGGGACGCGCACAAGAAGTCGCTCTACCTGCGCCTGGCTGAAGTCGAGGACAAGCACGTGCAGGTGTGGGGGGCTTTACTGGCGGAGTACGGGCGCCAGCCGGCGGCGCATCGTCCAAGCGCGCGCACGCGGCTCCTCGCCGTACTCGGCAGACGCTTCGGTCCCCGGTTTCTCCTGCCGATGCTCCTTGCCGAGGAAGGACGCGAGGTCAAAGGCTACCTCGACATGCATCGCAGCACGGCGAGCGGCGTTGCCGGCAAGGGCGAAGCGCTCACCCTCGCGCGCGAATCTGCGGAACATGCGGAGACGCTCAACCAGATCTCGGGGCGCACAGGCGAGCCGTGGCATCGCACGGAGTCCGGCGGATTCCTCCGCAACGTCGTCTACGGATTCAACGATGGGCTGACCGCCAACTTCGGGCTGGTGGCGGGCGTCATCGGCGCGACGGCAACCACGCAGCACCACACCGTCATCCTGGCCGGCGTTGCGGGCATGATCGCCGACGCACTCTCGATGGGGAGCAGCGGATACCTCGCGGCGAAGAGCGAACAGGAGGTGTACGCGCACGAGATCGCGATGGAGCGCGACGAGATCGCGCTAATGCCGGAAGTGGAACGCGACGAGTTGGCCTTGATCTACGAAGCCAAGGGAATGGATGCCGAGTCCGCGCAGCGACTAGCGACGCAGGTGATGGCGGATCCGCAGCGCATGCTGGACGAACAAGTGCAAGAGGAACTCGGCATCGGAGCGCCGCGTATGTCTCCGTTGCGCGAGGGTTGGGTGACTGGCGCGTCGACGGCGATCGGCGCGCTCATCCCTGTATTCCCGTTCTTCTTCTGGCAAGGTGAGACCGCGATCATCGTGTCGTTCGTGACCGCCATGCTGTCTCACTGGATCGTAGGCGCGGCGCGCTCGGTCTTCACGGGACGCAGCGTGTTCCGATCCGGACTTGATATGTTCGTTGTAGGTCTTGGAGTCGCAATCGCCGGATATTTCGTCGGCGAGTGGGTCAGTCGATTGCTCGCGTAACCTTCACCTCAAGAATCTCGACATGCATCGTTTCGTCTGTGTCATCTCGATCGCAGCGCTGGCGATGTCGGCGCAAGCCGGCGCGCAGCAGACCGTTCCTCCGGCGTCGCCGACGATCGGCGCGTCCGGCGGATTCGGTGGCGGCATTGCGATTCCCGTTGGCAACTTGTCGAACACGAATGCGGCCGGGTACACGCTGTCGGGGCTCGTGGACTTCTCGGCGGCTGAACAGCCGTACTCGTTTCGCGCTGAGCTGATCTACCAGCGCTACGATCGCAAATCGACCGCGCCCGCCACGATTCACGGTATGAACATGACGTCTCTCGGCGCGTCGCTACTGGCGCGCAGCCCCAACAAGGCCTCGAGCGTGTTCATCCTCGGCGGGATCGCGGTCTACCATGTGACAGACAATGGAACGAAGCCGGGCGTCAACGGCGGGTTCGGGCTGGAAGTGCCGCTGACGTTTTTTGTGGGAATGGCCGACGTGCGCCTCCACTACGTCCTCACGGAGGGCAAGCCGATGTTGACGATTCCGATTACGCTCGGCGCGCGGTTCTGAACACTCGCGTTTGTCGTAAGCGAGCCAGAGTGTGAGCGCGCTTTGTCGCTCTTACGCTCTCACCACGATGTTCAGCAGCCGTCCCTCGACGAACACCACGCGCGCGGGATCGCTCGTGACGAAGCGCGCGATTCCCGGATCCGCCATCGCGGCGGCGACCGCGTCCTCCTGAGTCGCGTCCGGCGCGACCTGGATCGTCCCGCGCGTTTTTCCATTCACCTGCACGGCCAGCGTGACCAGCTCGTCGGCGGCGAGCTCGGGATCGAACGACGGCCAGCCGCAATCGAAGATGCTGCGTCTGTGACCGAAGCGTTCCCAGAGCTCTTCCGCCACGTGCGGCGCGAAGGGCGCGACTAGCTGCACCAGCGGCTCGACTTCGTTCACGTGCGGAGTGCGGTCGTTGGCGCGCAACACTTTCATGTATTCCATCATCGCCGCGATCGCAGTGTTGTAGCTCAGGCGCGGAACGTCCTCGGTCACTTTGCGGATCGTCTTGTGGAGCTTGCGGAGCACGTCGACGTCGGGGGCGCCGGAGCGCTGCATCTCGAGGGCGGAGGACCAGAGCCGGTCGAGAAATCGCTTCGCGCCTGAAATTCCGCGATCCTGGAAGTCGCCGCCCTCTTCGTACGGCCCGAGGAACATGAGGTACGTGCGGAACGCATCCGCGCCCCATTCCTCGATGTATTCGTCCGGGTTCACGACATTGCCCCGGCTCTTCGACATCTTGGCTCCGTCGCGAACGATCGTTCCGTGCGCGCGGAACTTCGCGAAGGGCTCGTCGAACGGCACCAGCCCCGCGTCGCGTAGCACCATCGTCACGAACCGGGAGTACAGCAGATGCAACACCGCGTGCTCGTTGCCGCCGATGTACGAATCGACCGGCAGCCACTTGTCGGTGAGCACGGGGTCGAAGGCGACATCGTCGCGCCCGGCGCTGGGATAGCGCAGGAAGTACCACGAGCTGTCGAGAAACGTGTCCGAGACGTCGGTCTCGCGGCGCCCCATTCCGCCGCACGTCGGGCACTTCACGCGATACCAGCTTTCGACACGCGCGAGCGGCGAAACGCCAGAATCGTCCGGTTGGAAACTCTCGACCTTCGGAAGCTCGACCGGCAAGTCCGACTCGGGCACCGGTACGACGCCGCATTTGTCGCAGTAGATGATCGGGATCGGCGGACCCCAGTATCGCTGCCGCGAGATGCACCAATCGTGCAGCCGATAGTTCACCACCTCGCGTCCACGATCGTGTTCCGTGAGCCACTCGACGATCGTGCGCTTCGCCTTGGAGATCACCATCCCGTTGAACCGGCCGGAGTTGACGAGCTGCGCGGGATCATGTGAGTCCGTGTACGGCTCCGTCAGGGGGGTATGCTCATTCTCGCTCGGTGCCGCCACGACGCGCGTGATCGGTAGGCCGAGCGCCTTCGCGAATTGGAAGTCGCGCTCATCGTGACCAGGCACCGCCATGATCGCGCCAGTGCCGTATTCCATAAGCACGTAGTCCGCGATCCAGATTGGAATTGGTTGTCCCGTCGCCGGATTCATGGCATAGGCGCCGGTGAAAACGCCGGTTTTGTCCTTGTTCACCTTGCGTGCAACGACATCCTGCTGCGCCGCTCGCTTGCGGTAATCGTCGACGCTCGTACGTTCTTCGTCCGTCGCGATCCGCTCCACAAGGGGATGCTCTGGCGCGAGCACCAGATACGTCGCCCCGAAAATCGTATCGGGGCGCGTGGTGAACACGCGGATGTCGGTGGGCGGCAGCGCGCTCATCTCGCTCGTGCTCGTGCGCATAACTGTCGCCGCACCCGCGAACTCCATGTAGTCGTGCAACCGGAAGACAATTTCCGCGCCGTCCGATCGGCCGATCCAATTGCGTTGCGCGGCCTTGGTGCTCTCGGACCAGTCGAGATGATCGAGATTCTCGAGCAACCGGCCGGCGTAATCGGTAATCCGGAAGAACCATTGCTCGAGCAACCGCTGCTCGACCTTGGTACCGCAACGTTCGCACACGCCGTTGATCACTTGCTCGTTGGCGAGCACGGTCTTGTCGTG
>Ga0070698_100008998_pt1 | contig 10739 bp, 8 predicted proteins | sample KBSK1502metaG_FD_65477 | JGI IMG/M metagenome (GOLD analysis project Ga0070698, IMG submission 65477) | Corn, switchgrass and miscanthus rhizosphere microbial communities from Kellogg Biological Station, Michigan, USA - KBS K1-50-2 metaG | ecosystem: Host-associated > Plants > Roots >... | reverse complement strand
CTCGCGCACGCCGCGCACGATCTCGGCCACCTGATGCCGCGCACGACGCCCGCGTTCGCGCGCTTCGCGGGTGTGGCGGCGCTGCTCGCGCTGCCGCTCGCGCTCGGCGAGGGAGCGCTCGGACTCGCGCTCGCGCTGCTCGGCGTGGGCGCGATCTACGGCGGCCGCGCCCAGCGCGCCGCACTGCTCTTCGCCGCCGCCGGGATCGGGATCGGCGCCTATCCCGCGATCCGCTATGCCGGAGCGGCGCTCGCCGCGCTGCCCGACGATCCGGTCGCCCAGGCGGCCTGGGCGGTGGCGCAGGGGATCCCGACGCCGGTCGAGACGCAGCGGCTCTCCGCGCTCGCTGCGAGCGACGCGCTCGCCGCGCGCGGACTGGCGATCCACGCGCGCCGCACCGGCGACGTCGCGCGCGCGGACGAGCTCTACCAGCAGCTGCTCGCCGCCGGGGTCGACGACGTCTCCGCGCAGAACAACGCCGCCGACGTGCAGCTCGCGCTCGGCCATACCGAACGCGCGATCGAGCTCTACGCCCTCGCGTCGCGCAGCGAGTCGCCGGTCGTGTTGTACAACCTCGCCCAGGCCTACGGTCGGGCGTTTCGCGTCGAGGACCTGAACCAGGCGATCGCGCACGCGCAGCGCGCGGGCGGCGAGCAGGTCGCGCGGCTCACCGCGCTGCAGAGCGGCGGTGCGGAGGGCTTCGTGGCCGATCTGCCGCCGCCGACGGGGCTGTTCTGGTCGCGCGTGCTCCATTCGCACGCCGGCGCCGATCTCGCGCAGGAGTTCCGCGATCACTTCGCGCCCGGTCGGCTCGGCCGCGACGCGCGCGCCTACGCGGCGGCCGCGGCCGCGCTCGTACTGCTCGGCACCGCGCTCGGCTCGCGCGCCCATCCGTCGCGCGCGTGCCGGCGCTGCCGGGAGCGCATCTGCCGGCGCTGCGGCCCGCGCGGCGGGTCCGGGGATCTGTGCGACGGGTGCACCACGCTCTTCTTCGCGCCCGAGAAGACCGACCGCACGCTGCGCGCCGAACGCGTGAACGTGTTGCGCGCGCGCGAGGAGCGGATCGGACGGCTGCACACGTGGCTGGCGCTCTTCGTGCCCGGCGCAGCCGGGCTGGTCGCCGAGCGCCCGATTCTTTGCTGGCTCGGCGCGACCTACTTCTCGCTCGCGTGCGCAGCGCTGGTCTGGCGCGACGGGGTCGTGCCCGATCCGCTCGTCGCGGGCGCGGTCGCACCGGTGCTGTTCGTCGGCGCCGCGGCGTTCGCTGCGGTCGGTTATGCGATCGCGGTGGCGGTCTCGCTCGCCGCGCGGAGGCAGGACTAGTGTCCGTCGGCCTCTCGGGAAATCTCTCCGACTTCAGCATCGCGGACGTGTTCCAGCTGATCGGCCATCAGCGCAAGACCGGCACGCTCGAGCTGAAGAGCGGCGCGGCGCGCGCGCAGCTCGTGTTCGACCGCGGCCAGGTCGTGTCGGCGGCGGTCAGCCGCGGCCGCGACGACGAGATGGATCCGCTCGCACGGCGGCTGGTGCGCTGCGGGCAGCTCACGCGCGAGCGCGCCGACGAGGCGGCCGCGGTCGCGCGCAGCTCGGCGCAGAGCGTCGCCCGCACGCTGGTCGCGCGTGGCTGGCTCGACGCGGCGGCGGTGCGCCGCGCGCTCGATCTCGTGACGAGCGACGCGATCTTCGACGTCCTGCGCTGGCACGGCGGCAGCTTCGACTTCCACGCGAAGTCGGTCGACCACGATCGCGACCCCACCGAGCTGCTCGCCGCCGAGCAGATCCTGATGGACGGCCTGCGCATGGTGGACGAGTGGCAGAGCATCGAGAAGCTCGTGCCCTCGGAAGACACGGTATTCGAGCGCGCGCACGAGTCCGGGCCCCGAACGGGCGAGACGGCGCGCGTGTTCGCGCTGATCGACGGCCGGCTCTCGGTGCGGCGCGTGATCGATCTCGCCCAGCTCGGCACGTTCGACGGCATGCGCATCCTGTCCGAGCTGCGCTCGTCCGGCTCGATCCACACGGTCGAGGCCGCGGGCGCGCAGGCGCTGGTCCAGCGCGCGTGGTCGGTCGGGTCGGCGTGGCTCGCGGTCGGGCGCTTCGCGATGGCGCTGGTTCCGCTCGCGGCGCTGACCGTGGTGGCGTGGTGGGCGGCCGAGCCCGCGCCGCGTGCGCCCGCGGGCGACCGGCGGATCGAGCGCGAATCGCTCGCAAGCCTGCGCGACGACTACGCCGTCCGCGCAGCTCGCCATGCGATCGAGGCCTATCGCCTGTCGCGCGGCCGCTGGCCCGAACGGCTCGAGGATCTCGCCAGCGCGGGCCTGTTGGCGCCGGAGACGTTGGCGACCCTCGAGGGGCGCGCGTACTATTCGAACCATCGCAACCAGGGACCGATCTTCCTCGCTCCCGAGCGCTCCTGACGCCGTGCGCTCGCGGCGCTTCGCGTCCCAGCGCGAGGAACCCCACTGAACCGCAACGAGTCGAGCACCCGTCAGACCCTCGTCTTCGACGACAACGCCGCGGCCGCTGCGCTCTACGGGGAAGGCGACCGCACCCTGCGCACGCTGGAGCGCGAGTTCGGAATCCACGCGGGAGCGCGCGGCAACGAGGTGCGGCTGGTCGGGCCGACCACCGAGGTCGGGCTCGCGCGCAAGGTGCTCGAGCATCTCTACGGCGTGCTGAAGAGCGGTCGGCCGGTGGGCGCGCCCGAGGTGCGCGACGCCGTGCGCATGGTGATGCAGGAGCCGGACGTCGATCTCGACCAGGCGATCGACGACGTGCTCGCGGATGTCGGCTCGCGCCGGCGGATCGGCGCGAAGACGCTCGCGCAGCGCCACTACATCGACCTGATGCGCAAGCACGATGTCGTGTTCGCGATCGGGCCCGCAGGCACCGGCAAGACCTATCTCGCGATGGCGATGGCGATCGCGGCGCTGAACCGCCACGAGGTCGCGCGCGTCGTGCTGACGCGCCCCGCGGTCGAGGCGGGCGAGAAGCTCGGCTTCCTGCCCGGCACGATGGCGGAGAAGGTGAATCCGTACCTGCGCCCGCTCTACGACGCGCTCGGCGACATGATGGACTACGAGAAGTCGACGCGGCTGGTCGAGCGCGGCGCGATCGAGGTGGCGCCGCTCGCGTTCATGCGCGGGCGCACGCTGAACGACGCGTTCGTGATCCTCGACGAGGCGCAGAACACCACGCCCGAACAGATGAAGATGTTCCTGACCCGGCTCGGCTTCGACTCGAAGGCGGTGGTCACGGGCGACATCACCCAGATCGACCTGCCGGCCGACAAGCGCAGCGGTCTGGTCGAGGCGGTCGACGTGTTGCACGGCGTCGAGGGCATCGGCTTCATGTCATTCGACGAGCGCGACGTGGTGCGGCATCCGCTCGTGCAGTCGATCCTGCGCGCGTACGAGCGGGCGCGCGAGGAGAACGAGCGCGGCAGCAAGGGATCCGAGGCCGGATGACGGTTCGCCTGCACGGGCGCCGCGGTCCGCTCGATCGCCGGCGCCTGCGAAAGCAAGCGGTACGCCTGTTGCGCGAGCTCGGCCGGCCGAAGGCCGAGCTTTCGATCGCGCTCGTCGACGACGCGGCAATCGCGGAGCTGAACGCGCGCTACCGCGGCGTCGAGGGTGCGACCGACGTGCTTTCGTTCTCGCTGCTCGAAGGCGCGCACGCGGAGCGGCGCGGCGATCTGCTCGGCGACGTCGTCGTGAGCCTCGACACCGCAGCGGTTCAGGCGCGGCGCGGGCGCCGGTCGCTCGACGACGAGGTGCTGCGCCTGTTGATCCACGGCACGCTCCACCTGCTCGGACACGACCACGAGCGCGACGACGAGGCGCGCCGCATGCGCGCGGAAGAGCGCCGGGTCTGGAAGGCGCTTCGAGCGTGACGGCGAGCCGGCGCGCGCTGTGGGGCGGGGCGGCGGCGCTCGCGCTCTTCCTCTCGTTCCCGCACCCGGTCGCCGGGCGCGTGATCGACCTCGGCTGGCTGCTCGCCTGGATCGCGCCCGGGCTGTTCGTGTTCGCGCTGCGCGACCTCGCGCCGGGGCGCGGCGCGCTCTGGGGCTTCGCGATCGGCTGGGCCGCCTACTCGGCGATCCTGCACTGGATCTATGTCGTGACCGTCACCTACGGGCACGCGCATCCGGTGGTCGGCGTGATCGCGCCGATCGCACTGGCGTCCTACATCGCGGCGTTCTTCGCGCTGTTCGGGCTCAGCCAGGCGTGGCTCGCCGCGCGCGGGCTCGCGTCGCCGTGGAGCGCCGCGCTCGCGTGGGCCGCGCTCGATCATTTTCGCTCGTTCGCGCTCTCCGGCTTTCCCTGGGCCGAGCTCGGTTATGCGCAGCACGAGAACGCGGCGCTCCTGGGCCTCGCGTCGTTCACGGGCGTGTACGGGCTCTCGTTTGTCAGTGCGCTGGGCGGGGTGGCGCTGCTCGACGCGGTGTCGGCCGCGCGCGCGCGCTCGTGGCCGAGCGCCGCGGCGCTCTCGGCGTTGGTGGCGGTGGCCGCGCTGCACGGTCTCGGGCTCGCGGCTCCGCGGCCGGCCGACAACTCCGAGCGCGTCCGCGTCGCGGTGATCCAGGGCAACATCGATCAGGGCGTGAAGTGGAGCGCCGAGTGGATCGAGGAGACGCTCGCGCGCTACGAGTCGCTCTCGCGCGAGGCCGCCGCGGACGGCGCGCGGCTGATCGTCTGGCCCGAGACCGCGGTGCCCGGCCCGCTCGAGTTCGAGCCCGAGCTGCGCGCGCGGATCGAGGATCTCGCGCGCGAACTCGGCGCGGCGCTCCTGGTAGGCGGCGTCGGTCTCTCGCTCGACGCGCACGGCCGCCCGACCGCGTTCTACGACAGCGCGTTCCAGTTCGGGCCCGACGGCCGGCTGCGCGACCGCTACGACAAGACGCACCTCGTGCCGTTCGGCGAGTACATCCCGTTCCAGGATCTCTTCGGCCGGATCCTCTCCGCGGTCGCGCGCGGCATCGCGCAGGTCGGCGTGGCGCCGGGCGCCGCGCCGCGCGCGCTGGCGATCGCGTTGCCGGGCGACCGCGAGATCCGCTTCGGGACTCCGGTTTGTTTTGAGTTGCTCTTTCCCGATCTCGTCCGCCGCTTCGCCGCGGACGGCGGGCGCGCGCTGCTCGCGATCACCAACGACGCCTGGTACGGGCGCACCGGCGCTCCCTATCAGTTTCTGGCGATCACCGAGCTGCGCGCGGCCGAGACCCGCCTCGCGATCGCGCGCGCCGCGAACACCGGCATCTCGGCGTTCATCGACGGCGACGGGTCGACGCGCGGCCGCGCCACGCCGATCTTCGAGGCGACCTGGCGCAGCGCGGACCTCCCGCTCCATCCCGCCCCGGCCGAGGCGACCTTCTACGTGCGCCACGGCGACGTGTTCGCCTACGCGTGCTGGGCGCTGTGGCTCGCGCACTTCGCCCTCGGGGTGATCCGCCGGCCGATCTCCAGCCGCGGCTCGAGCCGCGATCGCCGCGCCTGAGCGATCCTGTCGCGCCCCCGCAGGTAGCGTCGAGCCGGATCTGATCGGTGGACGCTCGCCGCGGGGGAGCTGCGGCGCCGGTGCCGGGGCAACGCGCCAAGTCCTCGATTTCATTGGACTGGGTGCGGCCGGTGCGCGCCCTGAGTCGATCTCGTTCTCGATCGAGCGCCCGCCCCTCGGGCGTCGCCGCTCGCGAGCTGAGATCGCGGCTCGTCGGCGCGCGTCGGCTGTCTGGCTGTGAGAGAAGGGGGTCGCAGCGACAAACGCGCGGCGCCCGCAGCTCCGCGCCCGGTCCCCGCTGTCCAAATTCGTCCGTGTGTGAGTATGTTAGGTTAATGTTAGTCATATCATTGACTGGATCCAGAACATAGCTACAATCAAGTTATGCGACGCGGCGAACGTCGGCTCGTCATGGAATTGCGGACCCACGGCGGACGCCGCGAGGGTGCCGGACGCAAACCCGCTTCTGCTCGACCGCCGATTCACCACGTAAGGCGCCCGACGTTGCCGTCGCATTGTCCATCACACGTCACTCTGCGCGTGCGGCGCGGTGTTCCGTCGCTTCGCACACGTTGCTTCGTTCGAGAGTTCCAGGCCACCCTGCGCGCGGCGTGCGAGCGCCGAGAGTTCCGCGTGTGCCAATACTCGATCCAGCGCGATCATCTGCACATGGTCGTGGAGGCCAACGGGAAAGAAGCGCTGGCGCGCGGGATGAAGGCGGTGGCGGCGCGGCTCGCGCGAGCCGTGAATCGCGTGTTCAGGCGTAAGGGCCGGTGCTGTTCGGGCGCTATGGCGCCAGCGGTCTGGCTCCCCGCCGCCCGTGCGGCTCGACGTCGCATCGTCCGGCGCCTGGTTCGACGGCTGGAAGCGATCCCTACCTTCGATGGAGAAGCGCGAGCGGCGAGAGGTCGCGCACCCTCGGACGTGGCTCCTGGTGAAAGGATGGCGCCAGTATGGGCTGATCGATCCAGTCGAGACGCCGGGATGGAGGCGTGGTCGCGCGGACTAGCCGGACTTCTTCGCGACCGCGAGCAGGTGGCTGCCAGCATCGACGAGGCCGGGCTGCTGGCTCAATGCGATTTCCAGGGAGGTCAGAGCTCGAGCGGCCCTGGCATTTTCCGCGATCCTGGGCAGGGGCTGTTGCTCCGCGACCAATGGATTCGACGTGGCGACGGCCTCCACTTCGAAGCCAGTGCTGATCAGCGCCGCGCGAAGGCCACCGGCGGTGAACAGAGCGAGGGGCTGATGAAACTCCGGGGAGCCCGGCTGCGTATAGACCACGCTCGCCCCGGACAAGACCGCCTGCCAATCCAAGTGTTCCTCGACGGTTTCCAGGAATGTGGCGGCATCGAGGGGCCCGAGCAGACGCAAGACCCCATAGAGTGACATGACGCTCAGCAGGATCCGCCCCCCGGGCCGCGTCACTCGCGCGAGTTGATCGAGCGCATCCATGTGGCGCTCTCGTGTGTAGGACACGGCACCGCCGAAGCACACGACGACGTCATACGAGGCCGCGCCCAGAGACGTCAGGTCGAGCACGTCCAACCGGTGAAATCCACCGCACTGGTCGAGTGCGCTGCGTGCGGACAGTCGCTCTCGGGCCAGATCGAGCTGAACCTGTGATAGATCGACGAGGGTGACGCTGGCTCCGCGCTCCACGATGTCGAGAGCGAACCGCCCCGGGCCCGCGCCAACGTCGAGCACTCGCATTCCCGGCAGTACCTGCTGCGCAATGAGCCGCTGGTGCACGGCGTACTTGATTCGCCCTTGCAGCGAAGTCTCCAGGCGGTCCCACTCGCGGTCGCCCAGGGCATCGAAGTAGTCGGCAACTGTTCGTTGGTCGTAGGTCATGTCAGTCTCGAATGGACGAACACTAGCGAGACAGGACCCATCCCTTCGGAGCCGCCTTCCACGCCGCTCCGCGCAGCTTCGAAGCGGCGTATGGGGTGCGGGCGCCATCCAGATGAGGAATGCTCCCCGGCCATGACCGAGGCGAAGTCGCAAGCCCCCACCGATCACGAGCTGTCCGAGCGCTTTGCGGGCCTGCGCGAACGCTGGGACGAGCTCCGGGGGCGTCTTTGACCTCGCGCGGATCCGCGAGCGGATCGCCGAGCTCGAGCAGAAGTCCTCGGATCCGGAGCTGTGGAACGACCGCGAGCGCGCCGAGCAGCTCTTGCGCGAGAAGCGCGGCGCCGAGCGCGAGGTGGCGCGTTACGACGCGCTGATCGGCGCACTCGACGACGCCGAAGTGCTGCTCGAGCTCGCCGCGGAGGCGAATGACGACGGCACGCGCGGCGAGGCGCTCGAAAAGCTGATCAGTGCCGAGCGCGAGCTCGACAGCGCGGAGCTCGAGCGGCTGCTCGGCGGCGAACACGACGCCGGGCCCGCGATCGTCTCGATCAACGCGGGCGCGGGCGGCACCGACGCCGCCGACTGGGCCGAGATGCTGCTGCGCATGTACCTGCGCTGGTGCGAGTCGCACGACTACGCCACCGAGGTGCTCGACGTGCAGCCCGGCGACGAGGCGGGCATCCGCGGCGTCACGTTCACCGTGAACGGCCAGTACGCCTACGGCTACCTCAAGGCGGAGGAGGGCGTGCACCGGCTGGTGCGGATCTCGCCCTTCGACTCGCAGGCGCGCCGCCACACCGCGTTCGCGAGCGTCTCCGTGATCCCGCAGATCGACGACTCGATCGAGGTCGAGATCGACGACAACGACCTGCGCGTCGACACCTATCGCGCGGGCGGCGCCGGCGGCCAGCACGTCAACAAGACCGACTCGGCGGTGCGCCTCACCCACCTGCCGACCGGGATCGTCGTGCAGTGTCAGAACGAGCGCTCGCAGCACAAGAACCGCGCGTCGGCGCTCAAGGTGCTGCGCGCGCGCCTGTACGAACATGCGCGCCGGCAGCATGAAGAGAAGGTGGCCGCGCTGCGCGGCGAGAAGCTCAAGATCGACTTCGGCAGCCAGATCCGCTCCTACACGCTCCACCCGCAGCAGCGCGTGAAGGACCACCGCACCGATCTCGAGATCGGGAACGTCGAGGGCGTGCTCGAGGGCAACCTCGACCGCTTCATCCGCGCGACGCTGCTCGCGCGCGCGGGCGGCCCGAGCGCCGCCGCCGGGAACGCCGCAAGTCGCGCGCAGCGAGGCGAAGCCGAGCGAAGGCCATCAGAATGAGCGAGCGCGACGTCCGCCGCGCCAAGCTCGCCGCGCTGCGCGCCGCGGGCGTCGACCCGTATCCGGCGCGCGTCGGCGCGCGCGAGTCGATCGCGTCGGTGCGCGAGCAGTTCGCGGAGCGCGATGCCGCCGAGCTCGCCGCCGACCCGCACGACACCGCGATCGCGGGCCGCGTGATCGCGCTGCGCTCGTTCGGCAAGCTCGTGTTCGCGACGCTGCTCGAGAACGGCGAGCGCCTCCAGATCAGCGCAAAGAAGGCCGAGCTCTCGCCCGAGCTGTTCGAGTTCGTCAAGCGCCTCGACGCCGGCGACTTCGTGCGCGTCGCGGGGCCGCTGTGGCGCACGCAGAGCGGAGAGCTCACCGTCGACGTGCGCGAAGCGGAGCTGCTCGCCAAGGGGCTCGCGCCGCTGCCCGAGAAGTGGCACGGCCTCGCCGACGTCGAGGCGCGCTTCCGGCAGCGCCACCTCGACCTGCTCGTGAACGAGGACGCGCGCCGGATCGCCGTGCTGCGCAGCCGCGTCGTCACCGCGATGCGCGCGAGCCTCGATGCGCGCGGCTTCCTCGAGGTGGAGACGCCCGTGCTCCAGCCGCTCTACGGCGGCGCCGCGGCGCGCCCGTTCACCACCCACCACAACACCTACGACCAGGACCTCTACCTGCGCATCTCCGACGAGCTGTACCTGAAGCGGCTCGTGGTCGGCGGGCTCGACCGCGTCTACGAGATCGGTCGGGTGTTCCGCAACGAGGGCGTGTCGCGCAAACACAACCCCGAGTTCACGATGATGGAGTGCTACCAGGCCTACGCCGACTACCGCGACATGATGGCGCTCGCGCAGGCGCTCGTGCAGGAGATCGCGACGAGCGTGCTCCACACGACACGCGTCGAGTACGCCGGGCACGCGCTCGAGCTGGCCGGCGAGTGGCGCCGCGTGACGCTGCGCGACGCGATCGCACACGCGACCGGCATCGACGTGCTCGCCCATGCCGAGCTCGGGGCGCTGCGCGATGTGGTGCGCGCGCGCGGGCTCGACCCGGGCGACGCACCGAGCTGGGGGCGCCTGGTCGACGAGCTGTTCAGCGCGCACGTCGAGCCGACGCTGATCCAGCCCACGTTCGTCACCGACTATCCCGTCGAGTTGTCGCCGCTCGCGAAGCGCTCGCCCGCCGACCCGCGGCTCGTCGAGCGCTTCGAGCCGTTCCTCGCCGGGATGGAGATCGGCAACGCGTTCTCCGAGCTCAACGATCCCGACGATCAGCGCGAGCGGCTGCTCGCGAGCCGGCGCGCGTTCGAGGCCGGCGACGACGAGGCGCATCCGCTCGACGAGGACTACCTGCGCGCGCTCGAAGTGGGGCTGCCGCCGACCGGCGGCCTCGGCATCGGCGTCGACCGCCTCGCGATGATCCTGTGCGGTGCGCCGAACCTGCGCGAAGTGATCACGTTCCCCCACATGCGCCCGGTGGCCGACGGCGCGGACGGAGCCGGCGAGTCCGGCGGGGAGGACGGATGAGCGCTCTGCTCGTCGCCGGGTGGTCGGTGCTGACCGCGGCCGGCGGCACCGTCGCGCTCGCGCTGATCCTCGCGATCGCGCTCGGGATCAACGCGCTGACGCTGCTCTTCTTCGCCTCCGCAGTCGTGGCGCTCGAGCGCTTCGCGCGCGTGGCGGCGCGTCCGGCGCTGATCCTCGCCTGCGGTCTCGTCTGGGCGGCGCTGCTCGGCGCGTTCTCGCTGTACTGGAGCGCCGAGGCGCTCGCGGGCGCCGACGCGCTGGATTGGCTGCGCGCGTTCGCCGTGGGCTTCGCGCGCGCGGCGGCGAGCGTGCTCGTGTTCGCGGGCGTGTGCCGCGTGGGACTGCGCCGCATCGCGCCGCGGCGGCTCGCCGCGGGCGTGCTCGCGCTGCTCGGGATCGCGAGCGCGCTCGTGCTCGGCGGTACCGCGCAGCTCGCCTACGCCGCAGCACCGGCGATCGTCGCCGCAGGCGCGACTGCGATCCTCGCGCTGCGCCGGCGCGCCCGCCGCGAAGGCGAGGTGAGCGAGGCGCTCGAGATGTTCGCGGTGCTCGCGGCC
>Ga0070698_100008997_pt1 | contig 10739 bp, 8 predicted proteins | sample KBSK1502metaG_FD_65477 | JGI IMG/M metagenome (GOLD analysis project Ga0070698, IMG submission 65477) | Corn, switchgrass and miscanthus rhizosphere microbial communities from Kellogg Biological Station, Michigan, USA - KBS K1-50-2 metaG | ecosystem: Host-associated > Plants > Roots >... | reverse complement strand
CGTCGCCCGATGTCCCGTCGCCCCGCTCGCGCAGCGCCTCGACGACCTCGGCCACGCCCTTGGCGTCACCCGCCGAGAGCACGCGGACCCCCTGCACCGTGCGCTTGATCAGCCCGGACAGCACCGTGCCCGGGCCGACCTCGATGAAGGTGTCGACGCCCAGATCAGCCAGTCTCCGCACGGATTCCGTCCAGCGCACCGGGCCGGTGAGCTGGCGTGCCAGCAGTTCGCGCAGGTCCTCCGCACTGGTGACCGGCTCGGCGGTGGCGTTGGAGACCACCGGGATGGCCGGGTCCCGGAGCGGTGCGGCCGACAGGAACGACCGGAAGATGTCGGCGGCGGGCGCCATCAGCGGCGAGTGGAAGGCGCCGCCGACGCTCAGCGGTACCACCCGCTTGGCGCCCAGCTCCTTGGCGGCCGACGGGAGCCGCTCGAGCGCGGGCCACTCGCCAGAGACCACCACGTTGCCAGGGGCGTTGTCATTGGCGATCGCCAGGACGTCCCCGTCGCGTGCGGCGCCGACGGCCATCTCGACGCCCTCGACCGAGAGCCCGAGCACCGAGCTCATCGACCCCGGCCGGGCGTCCGCGGCTCGCTGCATGGCCTCGGCTCGGCGGGCGACCAGCGTGAGGCCGGCTTCGAAGGACAGCGCACGCGCGGCCACCAGAGCCGAAAGCTCCCCCAGGGAATGCCCGGCGACGAATGCCGGGCGGATCCCCGCGTTTCGCAGCGCCCGCAGGGCGGCCACCGAGACCGCGAAGATCGCCGGCTGAGCGATGTATGTTTGGCGAAGCTCGTCGGGAGAGGCGCTTTCGAGCATCTTGGTCAGGTCCCAACCGAGACACGTGCTGGCCCAGCCATAGAGGTCGCCGGAGCTCTCGGACGAGCTGGCCCAGTCCAGGCCCATGCGCGGGGCCTGGCTTCCTTGGCCTGGAAAGACGAAAGCGATACTCATTACTTGCTGGCACCTCGTAGTGGCTATTACCCACGCACCGCGAGAACCAACGTCGACGTCGACATCGACGTCAGCGTCGGCCCGGCGGCCGTGGGAAGCGCTGCTCGGTGGATCGGAAACGCGCGGTCTAGACCGCGCCGCGCCGCGTTAGGTTACAGGTCCGGCGGTTCCCGGACGGCTCGGCCGGCGGGCGGGCTTCGCCGCCTCGGCCGGTGGAGCTGAGTCGTCCGGTTTCCGAGCGAGAGCTTACGCGGCCGAGCGGATCCGTGAAGCCTTCTATCCACAGCAGGTCAGCGACCATCTGCCCAGATCGCTGGCCTGGGGCCAGTCGCCGCTTGTGCCGTAACGATTTCAGAAGGCCGCCGAACCCCTGGCTTGCCTGGACGTTCGCTCCGCGGTCGAACGGCACCCGGTGAGACGGCACGCGGAGTTATCCACATTCTTGCCCGACTGCCTTCCTCCGCGGTCACTGCCGGCTCATTCTTGCGTGGCCGGTTCGCGCTGATTCGAGCCGGCCTCCCAGGGCGCGGGTCACCCCCATGACTTGTCATGCCCTTGACCCCTTGATCGGAGGAGGACTGTGGCTGTGGACATCGCTCGTGATCTCTGGCCCCTGGTCGTGATCGCGCACGAGGACCCTGGGACGGCGGACTCGCTGCGCCATGCGATCGAGACGTTCGCCGGCTGGCGCACGGTCCTGGCCGAGCCGGACCCGGCCAGCCTCGGGGCGGCACTGGCCAGCGGCCCCGCCGCTGCACTGGTCAGTTGCGGCCTCCTCGGGCAGGTCCCGTCGACTTCCCGGGTGCCGCTGCTGGCCATCGGTGACGACAGCCGTCCCGCGGATCTGCGGGCCGCGCTCGCGGTTGGCGCTCGTGGCCTGCTCACATGGCCCGACGGAGCCGCCGACCTGCCCGGTGAGCTGGCACGGGTCGCCACCGTCACCCGGCCGAGACACGTCGAGGCGCCGACCTTGCTGATCGCGATACGCGGCGTCCACGGTGGCGCGGGCGCCACGACGCTGGCGGCCCATCTTGCCAGCGCCTGGTCCCGCTGGGGACCCGCGCCCGTGCTGCTCGCCGACCTGTCGGGGGGCCTTGCCTTCCGCCTGGACCTCGCGCCGGGCGTCCGCACCTGGTCGTCGCTGGCGCCGACAGCGGCGGCTCTGGACGGGCTGACGTTGTCCCAGGCGCTGAACGAGCCGATGCCGGGCCTTTCGGTCCTGCCGCTCATCGGTCTGGCGGACGGGTTTCCCGAGCCGTTGCCGGACCCATGGGTGGTGGATGCTGTCGTCGAAGCCGCACGCTCGACCTACCGGCTGGTCGTGATCGACCTGCCGGCCAAGGGCGGCGCCGAGGTCGACACGGTGATGGCCCGCGCGGACGTGCTACTGGCCGTCGGCCGTTCCGAGACGGCTGCGGTTCGCGCACTGCAGTCCGAGCTGGATGCCTGGGTGGCCTTGGGCCATGACCGTCACTCGGGCGGCGCCGTGGTCACAGGCGCTCAGGCTCGCGCCCCACTGGCGTCGCGGGACGTCTGCTCCGCGCTGGAGGAGCGCCTCTGGGCGCTCGTCCCAGCCGCGCCAGCCGAACTGGCGGCCGCGGCGGAGGACGGGATGGTCCTGCTGGACCGCCAGGATCTGCCCGCCGTCCAGGCCATGGTGACCTTGGCCAATCGTGTCGTGCCGTTCCCGCCGGCGGTGAAGAGATGAGCGTCACCCCCACCGAAGTGGGATCCTCCCTGGTCGACCGCGTCCAGCGGCGGCTCTGGTCCAACGGCCACCCAGACACGGCGACGGGCGACCTGCAGACGGCGGTCGCGGCGGCACTGCGCGACGAGGGCGTCGTGCTGCCGGCGGCCACCTTCGCCGCGACCGTGCGGGCCGTCACCGACGAGCTGACCGGCCTCGGCCCGCTGGCACCACTGCTCGCCGATCCCACGGTGACCGACGTGCTGGTGAACGGACCGGGGGAGGTCTGGGTGGATCGGCAGGGCCGCCTCGAGCTGACCGCGGTGCGGCTGCCCTCCACCGCTGCCCTGGCCACGCTGGTACAGCGCGTGGTGGCGCCGCTCGGCCTGCGCATCGACGAGGCACGGCCATGGGTCGACGCGCGACTGCCCGGCGGCCAGCGCTTCCACGCGGTGCTGCCGCCGGTCGCCCCTGACGGCCCATTGGTCACGATCAGGACTTTCTCCCGGAGACGGCTGGCGCTGCCTGACCTCATCGAGGGCGGCACGCTGGATGCGACCACCGGTCGCCTGCTGGAGGCCATGGTCGCCGCCGGGGTCGCCACCGCGATCTCGGGTGCCACTGGCAGCGGCAAGACCACCATGCTCAATGTGCTCGGCGCCGCCATTCCGAGCGTCGACCGCGTCGTCGTGGTGGAGGACGCTGCCGAGCTCCAGTTGCCCGGCCCGCACGTCGTGCGCCTGGAAGCGCGGCCGCCCAACGTCGAGGGGCGCGGAGAGGTACCGCTCCGAGAGTTGGTCCGCAATGCGTTGCGGATGCGGCCGGACCGGATCGTGGTGGGCGAGGTCCGCGGAGCGGAGGCGTTCGACCTTCTGCAGGCGGCGAACACGGGCCACCGGGGACTCCTCACCACCCTGCACGCCGGTGGTCCGGACGAGATCCCGGCTCGTCTGGAGGCGATGGCGCTCGCCGCGCCTGGAGCGGTCCTCGACGTCGTTCGCCGCCTGATCGCCGGCGGGCTGGGCGCGGCCGTGCATCTGGAGCGTGGTCCGACCGGTCGCCGGGTGACCGCGGTCGCGGAGCTGGTCTCCGACCGGCATGGTCGGACTCGTGCGCGGTTGATCCGAACCGCGTTCGGCAAGCTGGGTCTGTCCGCCACCGGCCACGTCCCGAGCTGGGCAGACCGGCTCGACCCGTCCGTCCGCGTCGCCTTCGACCCATCGCTGGACGATCGGCGGGACTCTGCGGCGCCTGACGAGTTCGACCCCTCGCCCGGCGGTCCACTCGGCCTCCCGGCGCGCGGCGCCTTCGACGGGTCTCCGGGCGATACGCCGTGCTCTCAGGATCGCGACGTGCTCGATGCGAAGGTGCGCAACCTGCGCGGGCCGTCGATCCACGATCCCTCCGCAACAGGCTGGGAGGACCGAACCCGAGTCCTGTCGGCGGGGTGGCCATGATGTCGACCATCGGCTCATTGGTCCTCGTGCTGTTTGGCGCCGGCTTGCTGGTCCTGGCCATGAGGCGTCCGGATCGGCCCGCCGGAGAGGCTCGCCGTTCCGCGCCTCGCCCGGACAGGCTCCGCGCGGCGGGAGCGCCGGTTGCCAGCGCGATCTCAGCGGCACGTCGTCGTCGTGGCATGGAGGCCGACGTCCCAGAGGTCCTGGACGTCCTTCGAGCGACCATCTCCGCCGGAGTCGCGCCGCGACGCGCGCTGCAAGCGGCGGCGGAGAGCGCTCCGCCATCGCTGACAGCCATCCTCGGGGAGGCGGTCAGTGCCTGTGAGCTGGGATCCGGGGTCGGCAAGGCGCTCGCCGAGGCCGGCAGGACCCACCAGCTCACCGAGCTGATGGTCGCCGGAGAGGCGCTGGACCTCTCCGAGCTCACCGGGGCGCCGCCAGGCCGGGTGCTCGCCGGGGTGGCCGAGGCGGCCGCCGACCGGCTTCGCGGCGAGCAGGCACGAATGGCGGCCACAGCGCAGGCGCGCCTCTCCGCGCGGGTCGTCGCTGGGATGGCACCGGTGTTCCTGACCATCCTGATCCTCACCGCCCCATCCGATGCCGCCTTCCTGATCCGTGGTCGTGCGGGCTGGTCAACCCTTGCCGCTGCCACGGCGATGGAGGCGATCGGGATCCTGTGGGCTCGGCGAATCGTTCGGGGTGCCCCGTGATCGCCGCCGTGCTCGGCACCCTTGGCGCCGCTCTCCTGGTGATGATCGTGACGGCGGCGAAGCGGACCCGCCGTCACCGGGCGCGCCCCGCAAGCCGATCACCCCGCCTGGCCGCGGGCGGCGCGGGGCAGCCCGTCAGGGCGGCGGGCGCCCGTCGAGGGTCGCCCGTCCCCGGTTCCCCTGCCAGCCCCCCAGGTCCGCGTCCGACCCGACCAGGGGCGGTCTCCGGCTGGCCAGTTGCGCCGCTGCTCCCACCGCCCTCGCCCTCCTCACCCTCGATGTCCCAGCGTCCAGAGTCGTTCGGCGCATCGTTGCCCGACCGGGGACCGGTTGCTCCCGGGGTCCCTGCACAGCGGGTCCCCGCGGGCCGGCGTGGCTGGGCCATCGTTCTGGGGGTCGCCGGGGCGTTGGCGACCGTTGGCGTCTCACTGCTCGCAGGCCGGGGCCCAAGCCTGCTCTTGCTGGGCGTGATCGGTGGCGCCCTGCTCGTCAGGCGAGCGGCGGCTCGGCGAGCGACGTCGAGGCTGCGGGCGGAGCGCGCTCTTGCCGCTCCGGCTGTCATCGACCTGCTCGGCGCCTGCCTGCTCGCCGGCCTCAACCCCTACCGGTCGCTCGTGCGGGTCGCGGAGCGTAGCCCCGCGGCGCTGCGCGGGGAGCTCGCTCGGGCCGCGGCCGAACTGGACATGGGTCGGACGCCCGCCGCCGCGCTTCGTGCGGTGGGCGAGCGCACGAGTCTCGACGAGCTCAGGGCCGCTGCGGCCGCGCTCGAAGCCGCGGAACGGTGGGGAGCGCCTCCGGCGGAGGCGCTGGCGGCTCGCGCCGAGGCGCTTCGCAGCCGGGCACGCATGCGTGCTGAGGCCGAGGCGGGCCGCGCCGCCGTCCGGCTCGCCTTTCCGCTGGTGTTCTGCTTCCTTCCCGCCTTTGTGTTGTTGGTCGTGGTCCCGACGATGGCCGGAGCGCTCCGGGTCCTCGCGCCATGACTGCCCGTTTCGCCAGGCGCGCCACCCACTCAACAGCGCCGACGCGACCACCACCCTCGCCTCTCCGTCGGCGGCTGCCGCACGGCCGGTCAGCCACTCGATCCCCGCCGATGGCCGGCCCTGCCGATCAGCCCATCCATATCGAGTCGAAAAGGAGGATTCGTCATGTCCGCTATCCGTCGCCTCTTCTCGGAGGGATCCGAGCGAGGGAGCCAGACAACCGAGTACGCGCTGCTCATCGTGGTGAGTGCCACGATCGCGAGCCTGGCGCTGGCCTGGGCCCGCAAGGGCGCGATCGCGGGTCTCCTGGACGTGGTCATGCGGCAGGTCCGCAGCCTGTTCGGGATCGGATGACCAGCCGGTCGAGGCCGAGCGCGCGGGACGGTGCTGAGCCGGCCGCCCCGCGCGCTCGGCCAAGAGGCGTGCATCCGACCGGGGCCCGGCCGCCTTGCTGGGCGATGGTCCGCACCCCGCGACCCTCGATGGCCGATCGGCGGCAGCGGGGAGCGGTCACCGTGGAGCTGGTCGGTGTGATCCCGCTGCTGGTCGCGGTCACGCTCGCGATGGTGGGCTTGATCGCGGTCGCCAGGGATCAGGTTCTTGCGCAAAGCGCCGCTCGTGAGGGCGCCCGGGAGGCCGCGCTGGGCTCTGACCAAGCCCGGGCCGTTGCGGCGGTGCGGGCCGCCCTTCCCGCCGGTCGGGCGGCGCGCGTCACGGTGGTCCCAGCGGCCTCGGACCGAGTCCGTGTCAGGGTGGAGCTGGAGGTTCGTCTGCTGTTCGGCGTGCCTCCGGTGGCCGTCCGCGCTGAGGCGGTCGCGCTGCGCGAGCCGGGCCCTGTACCTCGGGCGGCGGGCCCATGACCAGCAACGGGTCGGGAATGGCCGACACCTCCCTGACCGCGCTCGCCTTCACGAACAGGCGTGCGGGCGTCGAGCGACTGGCGGGCCAGCCGCCCGAGCGTGGCTCGGCGTCCCTGATCGGGCTGGCGTTGTGCGCGTTCGTGGTGATCGCCACGCTGGTGACCGCTGACGTCGGAGCACTGGCATTCGCCAGGGCGCGTGCGCAGACAGCCGCCGATCTCGCGGCGCTCGCGGCTGTCACGCCGCATCCCGGCGGCCCGCTGGAGCAGTCAGCGGGCACTCCGCCGGGTCTCCCCGGTCTCGGCTCACCGGCGGAGCGGGCCAGTGCCGTCGCCGCGGGCAACGGCGCCGACGTGCTCGCCTGCTCCTGCGGACCGCTGGAGGCGACCATCAGCGTCGGCGTGCGTGCGCGCCTGATCCCGTTCGGCGCCACCGTGCAGGTCAGGGCCTACGCTCGGGCGGTGTTGCGATCGTCGATGGCTCCAACGACGAGCGTCCCCCCGGCGGCGACACCGCATTCGTCCGGAATCGCTGGCCGAGCGGAGACCTCCGCCCGGGGGCCGGCGACCTTGCATGCCGGTCTGCCGCGAAGAGCGGCGGGCCTGGCGCCGTCTGGTGAAGTCGGCGCCAGGCCCCGGGGGCCGCGGTCGGTCAACGGCCGATCACAGGGAGTTCGCGGGCTACCGGTCCACCTTGTTGAAAAGGCCGCCCCGGGCGCCCGAGTCGGCCCCGGTCGGAGCGGGTCGCTCGTCGCGGCGATCGGGGTTCCCGTGAGGGGGGATCCGCCCCGAGACCTGCGTGGTCTCTCCGGAGCCCTCCGCGCCGGCCATGTCGCCGAGGCGGCTGGTGCGGCGGTCACGGTCGACCTCGTCACGCAGGTCGGCGTTCTCGCGCTCCAGCTCTCCGATGCGACCCTCCATGTCCCGGTGGACCGTGCGGCGCTCCCTGCGCCTGAGGCGACGGTTCTTGGACGAGCCCCAAGCGAGGAAGAGCAGCGACGCGAAGACGAATCCGGCTGCGGCGGCGATCACCAGGAGTTGGCCCTGGGTGAAGCGGGTGATGGTCTGGTTGAAGAGTTGAACGCTGCTGGCGTCGGTGTTGGCGACCACGGAATCTCCGATGACGACACCGACGATCACGGCGAGCAGCAGGAAGAACACGGCCATCCTAGCCTCCAATGGCATTTGCTAGCCCCTTTTGGGGCCGCGGATCTTTCCAGCCTTCCTTGTTGCTGCCCCGCCATCGCGGAAGTCAAACGGGGCAAGCGGGGTAGACCTGGCTACGGCCGATTTATCGAGCGTTTCGCCGCGTCGAGCGCGAGGCGTGAGGCCTGCTCGGGGCTCTGGGCGATCGGGAACGCCTCGACGGGCTCTCCGGAGAGCGTCAGACCCCAGGTCGCCAGCCCGATGACGGGGAGCCCCATGCGCAGCCCGAGCGCGATCTCCGAGAGGGTTCCGAACCCTCCGCCGACGGCGACCAGCGCGTCGCTGGCGCGGACCAGCAGGACGTTGCGGCCCTCGCCAAGCCCTGTCGGCAGCGCCACGCTGAGGTATGGATTGCCGGAGGCGCGGTCGCCACCGGGGAGCAGGCCGACCGTTCGCCCACCAGCTGCCTGTGCGCCACGGCACACAGCGGTCATGACCCCGAGCCCCCCGCCGCACACCACGATGGCACCGGCCTCGGCGAGGCACCGACCGAGCGTCTCCGCCATCGGGATCAAGGAGGCATCCGGCTCCGATGCGCCCGCCACGCCGATGTACACGCTCACGTCGTGCCTCGCTTCCGCGGGCCCCTCCGTGCCCGCCGTGGGGCGGAGCCACCCTCGGCCGCCGCGCTCGCCGGCTCGGCGTCCCGCCGCAAGGACCCGTCAGGTGGACCGCTGGGTGCCGCCTCGCCAGGCGTGGGCCCGTCCCCCGAGCGCCGGGATGAACCGCCACGGCCCCGGCTGGAACTCGCCGCCGGAGCCTCCGCGGCGGGGGCGGGGTGGGTCGGTGGTGCCGCTGAAGTCCCTGAGGCGGCGGAGGCGGGGGGACCCGCCGACGCGCGGGGGGCGGACGGTGCGGCGGCCCTGGCGGGCGCCGCGGACGAGGGTTGGGCTCCGGTGAGGTCGATGAGGAGCTGGTCGAGGAGGCGGACGGCGCCGGACTTGTCGAGGGGGTGGTTGCCGTTGCCGCACTTGGGTGACTGGACGCAGGAGGGGCAGCCGGTCTCGCAGGGGCAGGACCTGATGGTGTCCCTGGTCGCGCGCAGGTGCTCGGCCGCGAGGTCGTAGCCGCGCTCGCTGATGCCGGCGCCGCCTGGGTAACCGTCGTAGACGAAGATGGTGGCCATCCTGGTGTCCTGGTGCCAGGCGGTCGACAGGCCGCCGATGTCCCAGCGATCGCACATGGCGAACAGCGGCAGGAGGCCGATCTGGGCGTGCTCGGCGGCGTGCGCGGCGCCGGGGACGTCCCTGGCTTCGAGCCCGGCGGCCTCCAGCAGTTCCGGCGTGAGCGTGTACCAGTAGGCGACGGTCGACAGGTGGCTCGGCGGCAGGGAGAGGTCCTCGTAGCCGAGCAGCTCGCCCGACCCGACCTTGCGCCGCTCGTAGCCGACGACCTGCTCGGAGACGGCGACGCGTCCCAGCCAGCGCGCGGAGCGGGGGAGTTCCCGGTGACGGAGCGGCTCGAGGATCTGCACGTCGGTGTCGTGGCGCGCCTGCGTGTACTCGTCGCCGGTGGCGGCCTCCACCAGGGCGGCGCCGGCGTCCAGGTCCAGGTCCACCACGCGGTACGACTCGCCCTGATGGAGGTAGACGGCGCCCTGGTGCACGGTGGACGGGGCTCTGGACCGGTCGACGGTGCCGATGACCTGCCCGGTGGCGGCCTCGACGATGGTCACCGGTGCGCCTCCCGCGTTGCGCAGGTCCACGCCCGGCGCGGCTGAGCGGCCGGCGCTGGCGCGGTAGCCGCGACGGCTTGGTCGCAGCACGCCCTCGTTCTCGAGGCTGGCCACCAGCTCGCGCGCTGGCGGGCCGAACAGGGCGAGGTCCTCCTCGGTCAGGGGGGCCTCGTAGGCGGCGCAGGCCAGGTGCGGGGCGAGCACGTAGGGATTGCCCGGGTCGACCAGCGCGGCCTCGTGCGGCCGGCCGAACAGGTCGGTCGGATGATGCAGGTAGTAGGCGTCCAGCGGGTCGTCGAGGCCGACCAGCACGGCCAGCGAGGCCCCGCCCTGCCTGCCGGCGCGTCCCGCCTGCTGCCAGAGCGAGGCGATGGTGCCGGGGAAGCCGTCGAGCACGATAGCGTCCAGGCCGCCGATGTCCATGCCCAGCTCGAGCGCGTTGGTGGCTGCCACGCCCAGGAGCTTGCCGGAGACGATGCCCGCCTCCAGGGTGCGCCGCTCCTCGGCGAGGTAGCCGGCGCGGTAGGCCCGCACCCGCCCGGCCAGCGAGCGGTCCACCTCGGCGACGCGTCGGCGAGTGTAGGTGGCGACCAGCTCGGCGGCTTTGCGCGAGCGCGTGAAGCACAGCGTCCGGACGCCGGCCTCCACCCCGGCGGCGAGCCAGTTGGAGGCATCGACGTTGGCGCTGCGGCGCGTGCCGGTGGCCTCGTCGAGCAGCGGCGGCTCCCACAGCGCGAAGGTGACCCGGCCACGCGGGGAGCCGTCCGCGGTCACCGCCTCGACCGGAAGGCCGACCAGCCGGCTGGCCAGCTCAGCCGGGTTGCCGAGGGTGGCGGAGGCGAGCACGAAGGTCGGGTCGGCGCCGTAGCGGTTCGCCAGCCTCCGCAGGCGCCGCAGCACGGCGGCCACGTGCGAGCCGAACACCCCGCGCAGGGTGTGGGCCTCGTCGACGACCACCAGCGCCAACTGGCCGAGAAAGGCGCTCCAGCGCTCGTGACCGGGCAGGATCCCCTGGTGGAGCATGTCGGGGTTGGTGAGCACGAGGTTGGCGTTGCGCCGAACCATGGGGCGCTCCTCGGCCGGCGTGTCGCCGTCATAGGAGGCGGCACGGACGCCGGTCAGCGCGAAGGACCGGATGGCGCGGAGCTGGTCGTGGGCGAGCGCCTTGGTTGGCGCCAGGTACAGCGCGGTGCGATGGCCCTCGGCCAGC
>Ga0070698_100008996_pt1 | contig 10740 bp, 9 predicted proteins | sample KBSK1502metaG_FD_65477 | JGI IMG/M metagenome (GOLD analysis project Ga0070698, IMG submission 65477) | Corn, switchgrass and miscanthus rhizosphere microbial communities from Kellogg Biological Station, Michigan, USA - KBS K1-50-2 metaG | ecosystem: Host-associated > Plants > Roots >... | reverse complement strand
CACCGAAGCGCTCGAGGATTCCTTCGCGGCCACCCTGCGCCGCGTGCTTGGTCCCGCGCTCCAGCGCTACGGCATCGATCGCGCGCCGGCGGAAGCCGAAGCCGTCTCGCTCGTGCGTCCCAAGCTCTTGGGCTGGCTCGGTGAAGAAGGCAAGGACGAGGCCGTGCGCGCTCGCGCGGAAACGCTGGCGCGGGCATTCCTCAAGGATCGCGCCTCGGTCGACCCATCCCTCGTGGGGCCGGTGCTCCGCATCGCGGCCCTCCGGGGCGACGGGACGCTCTTCGAGGAGTATCGAAAGAAATTCGAGTCCTCGACGGTCCCGAGCGACCGGTTTCCGCTTCTCTCGGCCCTCGGCTCCTTCCGCGATCCGGTTCTTCGCGAGCGGGCGCTCCGCTACGCGCTGACGGGGCCGCTTCGTCCTCACGAACTCTTCTGGATTCCGAACGCCATGTCGGGCGATCCCAAATACCTGGATCAAGTCTGGGCGTGGTGGCAGGCCAACTACGACGTCGTCGCCGCTCGGATGCCGCCCGACTACGCCGCCTACATTCCGTACGCCGCCGGCGGGTGTTCCGAGGAGCGGCTCCGGCAGGGCGAGGCGTTCTTCGCGGATGCGAAGCACAGCCCGCCGGGAACGCAGAAGGAGTTGGCGAAGATGGCGGAGGGCGTGCGCGACTGCGTGGGCATGCGCGCCCGCGAGGGCGGGGCCGTGACCCGGGCCCTGATGCAGCTGGCGCGGGCGAAGTAGCGACCTTTTCTGAGGCGTGGGGCGCGCGCCAGCGCGTCACATCATCTGGTGGATCTCGACCGCCGTCCAGGCGCCGCTCGAATCCCTCACGGAGATCGAGTCCGGGCGGAGCGCGCCCAGAACCCGCTTGCCGACGGCGCGCGCTTCGTGACCCATGTGGTCCGCCAGATCGGACGACGGAGCGAGAAGCACCACGACCTCGCCGGAGTCCGTCAGGAGCCCCACCGGAATCCCCAGCCGCGCGCACGCCGCGGCGCACCCCTCGATCGTCCCGCCCGGGGTGCGATGGTCGTCCGATGCATACGCGCGATCGAGCGAATAACAATGCGTGTCGATGAGGGTCCCCTCGACGGACGCGGAGCCCGTGGGATACCCCGTAGTGACCGTCGAGCCTGCGGAGCGGGCGGCGGGGGGCGAAGCCGCCAACCCACTCGCGCAGCCCGACGCGAGGAGGGGGAGTAGGAAGAGGAAGGTGGCGGCGCGGCGGCAGTCGAGCATGGCATGAATACGGGCGGGCGCTGGCGCTGGGACGCCGGGATTGCCGTCCCATCCAGAGCGGGCCGTCCCGGGCATGAAAAAGGGGCTAGGGAATAAATCCCTAACCCCTTTTATTTTAATTGGTTGCGGGGAGAGGATTTGAACCTCTGACCTTCGGGTTATGAGCCCGACGAGCTACCAGGCTGCTCCACCCCGCACCGTGATACTGTCCCAACGTTCCCATCCTGTAAAGCCCATTTCTGATCGAAGGATCGGCGCATCGAAAGGGTCATGATCGGCCGGACGATTTCGCGGTATCGCGTGCTGGAGCGGTTGGGAGCTGGGGGGATGGGCGAGGTGTACCGCGCCCACGACGAGCGCCTGGCGCGCGACGTCGCCCTCAAAGTGCTCCGCCCGGCCGCGGGTGGCCGGCTCGACCGGGACCGGATCCGCGCCGAAGCGCGCACGCTCTCGCAACTCAATCACCCGGGCATCAGCGCCGTCTACGACGTCGAGTCTTCCGACGGGCTCGAGTTCCTGGTTCTCGAGTTGGTGGAAGGGGAGACGCTCGACGAGATTCTCAAGCGCGGCCCGCTTCCCGAGGCCACGGTTCGCGATTACGGAGCGCAGATCGCGAACGCGCTGGGCGCGGCCCACGATCGCGGAATCGTCCACCGGGACCTGAAGCCCGCGAACGTCATGATCTCGCCGAGCGGGCGGGTGAAACTTCTCGATTTCGGTCTCGCCCAGCATTGCGGCGCGACCGCGGCCGCCGAAACGACCGACGGGAGCGATCCCGGGCTCCTCGTCGGCACGCTCGCCTACATGTCGCCCGAGCAGATGCTCGGCCGCTCGCTCGACGGGCGAAGCGACCTCTATTCACTCGGCGTCGCGCTCTACGAGATGGCCACCGGACACCGCCCGTTCGAGGCGGAGCTGGCCACGGCGCTCATCAACGACACGCTCAACACGGTGCCGCGCGCCCCGCGGCACTGGGCGTCCACTCTCTCCGACGATCTCTCGCGGTTCATCCTGACCCTCCTGGCCAAGGATCCGGGCCAGCGTCCGGAGTCGGCGGCGGCCGCCGCTTCGGCCCTCCAGGGTAGTGCGGGAGGCGCCCTCGCGACGGGCGCGGCGGCTCCCCCGAGGACCGAGGTCGCAGAGCGGACGATCGGCTCCCTGGCCGTCCTCCCGCTCACGAACCTCTCGGGCGATGCGGAGCAGGAGTTTTTCGCGGACGGCATGACGGAAGAACTGATCCTGAATCTGGCCAAACTGCGGGCGCTCCGCGTCGTGTCGCGGACCTCGGTGATGCAATTCAAGGGCGGCCGCGCGGCGGTGCCCGAGATCGCGCGCGCCCTCGGCGTCGATGCCATCGTGGAAGGGGCCGTGATCCGCGTCGGGGATCGCGTGCGCATCACGGCGCAGCTGATCGACGCGCGCGACGACCGGCATCTCTGGGCGCAGAGCTACGAGCGGGACCTGCGCGACGTGCTGGCGCTCCAGTCCGAGGTGGCACGCGCGATCGCCGAGGAGATACGCGTGCAGATCCTGCCCGTGGAGAAAGCACGGCTCGACCGGGCGCGCCAGGTGGATCCCGTCGCGTACGAGGAGTATCTCCGCGGGCGCTTCCACTGGAATCGCCGGACCGAGGAGGGCGCGCGAAAGGCGCTCGAGTGTTTCGAGCGCTCCATCGCCCGGGATCCCGGATACGCCCCGGCGTACGCCGGGCTGGCCGACGCCTACGACACGCTGGGGAATTACGACTACCTGCCGCCGCACGAGGCGTTCCCGCGCGCCGACGCGGCCGTGACGCGCGCGCTCGCGCTCGACGACTCGCTGGCCGAAGCCCACGTCTCGCTGGCGTCGCTTCGCTTCAACGCGCGGTGGGACTGGGAAGGGGCGCTCGCCTCCTTCCGCCGGGCCCTGGCCCTCGATCCGAAGAGCGCCGCGGCGCATCACTGGTACGCGGACCTGCTCACGGCCGTGGGTCGCGCCGACGATGCGATCGCGGAGGCGGGGATGGCGCGGTCGCTCGATCCGCTCTCCCTGATCGTGAACACGGGCTACGGGCTCCACCTCTTCTACGGACGTCGCTACGAGGAGGCGATCGCGGCGCAAGAGCGGACGCTGGAACTCGATCCTTCCTTCTCGCCGGCGCTTCGAAGTCTCGGCGGCGCGTTCGAGCAGACCGGGCGGTTCGACGAGGCGATTGCCACCTACGAGCGCGCCCACGCGCTCTTGCCCGGCGAGTTGTCGGCGAAGGCGCTCCTGGCCCACGCGTACGCCGTCTCGGGGCGGACCGCGAAGGCGCGCGAGCTTCTCGCGGAGCTGACCGCCGCGTCGGGGGCGCGCTACGTCGCGCCCTTCACGCTCGCCGCGATCCGCGTCGGGCTGGGAGAGCATGACGCCGCGCTCGAACTCTTGGACCGCGCCTGGCGTGGGCACGACCGGGGGATGGCGTGGCTCAAGGTTTCGCCGCGTTTCGACCCGTTGCGGGGCGAGGCGAAGTTCGAGGAGATCTTGCGGCGGCTTCGGCTGGACGACGAGTCGGTCCGGGCGCTGTTCGCGTAGCGCGAACGACGACTACTTACAGAGTGTCCGGTTCGGCGTCCTTGTAGCGGTAGAGGATCTCGTCTTTCTTGACGAGGTGGAACCGCTCGCGCGCGACGCGCTCCTCGAGGAGAGGATCGCGTGCCTCCGCCTTCCGCCTGAGTTCCAGCGCGTCCACTCGGACGGCCAACTCGGCTTTCTTCTGCTTCAGGGCGTCGGTCTCCCGCTTGAGCGTCGCGATCCGGAAGATCCCGGAGTCGCTTCCCACGTAGGACCACGCAAGGTAGGCGGCGAGCGCGAGCGCGCCGATCCAGAGGCCGCGATGCTTCCGCCGCGCTTCGGGCGGTGGGAGGCGGAGGAACCGTTTCGTCGGCTCCTTCCGCGGCGGTTTCGGCGGGCTCTGGTACGGCGATCGCATCATGTCGCTACGCCCTCGCGCCCGCGCCGGTGGAAGCGGCGCGCCCCGCGGCGCCCGCTCCGGCTCCGGGGCGCGGGAACGCTTCCGCGCCCGGATACCGGGCCTCGTCCGCCAATTGCTCTTCGATCCGGAGCAGCTGGTTGTACTTCGCGATCCGGTCGCTCCGCGAGAGCGATCCCGTCTTGATCTGCCCGGCGTTCACCGCGACGGCCAGATCGGCGATCGTCGCGTCCTCGGTTTCGCCCGAGCGATGCGAGATCACGGTCGTGTAGGCGGCGCGCTTCGCCATCTCGATCGCGTCGAGGGTTTCGGTCACGGTGCCGATCTGGTTCAGTTTGATCAGGATCGAATTCGCGATGCCTTCCTCGATTCCGCGTCGAAGGATCTCGGGATTCGTGACGAAGACGTCGTCGCCGACGAGTTGCACGTACGCCCCGAGTTCCTTGGTCTGGAGCTTCCACCCGTCCCAATCGCCCTCGGCGAGGCCGTCCTCGATCGAGACGATCGGATAGCGCTCCGCCAGGCCGCGCAGGTAGGCGACCAGATCGGCCGACGACATGCCCTTCTTGCCGTCGAGCGTGTAGGTCCCCTTGTCGTAGAGTTCCGAGGCCGCCACGTCAAGCGCCAGCGCGACGTCGTGCCCGGGCTTCATACCCGCTTTCTCGATCGCGCGCACCAGGAAGTCGAGCGCCTCGGCGTTGCTCTTGAGATTCGGCGCGAAGCCGCCCTCGTCGCCCACCGCGGTGACGAGGCCTTTTTCGCTCAACAGTTTCTTCAGCGTGTGGAAAACCTCGGAGCCCATCCGGAGCGCCTCGCGGAACGAGGGGGCGCCGATCGGGACGATCATGAACTCCTGGATGTCGAGGTTGTTGTCCGCGTGGGCCCCGCCGTTCACGACGTTCATGAGCGGGACGGGCAGGGTGCGGGCCGCGGCGCCGCCGAGGTAGCGATAGAGCGGGAGGGCGTGCGCGTCGGCGGCCGCCTTCGCGCAGGCGATCGAAACGCCGAGCAGCGCGTTGGCGCCGAGGTTCTTCTTGTTCGGGGTCCCGTCGAGGTCGATGAGGAGCCGGTCGATGGCGGGCTGGTCCGCTGCGTTCTCGCCCACGAGCCGGGTCGCGATCGCCTCGTTCACGTTGGCGACCGCCTTCAGGACGCCCTTCCCGAGGTAGCGCCGGGAATCGGCGTCCCGGAGCTCGAGCGCCTCGCGCGACCCGGTCGACGCGCCGGAGGGAACCGCGGCGCGCCCGATCGAGCCGCCCACCAAAGCCACCTCCACCTCGATCGTCGGGTGGCCCCGGGAATCGAGGATCTCGCGCGCGTATACGGATTCGATTTCGGTCATGGTGAGGACCGCACGCTAGGGCGCGGTCGCCGCGCGCGTCAAGGGAAAAGCCTTGACCGGACAACCGCCTGCGCCTACGGTCCGCGCCCGAACGCCCCCGCCCGGGGGCGGCCCTTCGGGGGGCCGGATTCCCGTACTCGGACGAAACTTGGCGGCGCGATGGGGCGTAGAGAGCGTGACGGTCCCGCGATGACTCGACGGTAGTGGAAAGCGACGAGCGGGAGCTGATTCGGCGGTGTCTGGCCCGGGACGAGCGCGCCTATCGCGAGCTGGTCCGGACCTACCAGGGCTCGGTGATCAACCTGGCCTGGAGGATCACCGGCTCCGCCGACGACGCGGCCGAGGTGGCGCAGGAGACCTTCATTCGGGTCCTCCGCTCCCTCCATACGTACGATCCGGAACGGCCCTTTCGGTCGTGGCTCTTCAAGATCGCCTCGAACCTGGCCCTGGATCTCATCCGGCGCCGGAAGCGGCGCCCGATCGGGCTCGAGGACCTGTCGGACGAGGACGGGCCGACGATCGAGGCGGTGGATATGGGCCCCGCACCGGACGAGGGGATGCGGAGGGAATGGGCCGATGAACGGTTCGCGGCGCTGGTGGCCGGGATGCCGGAGCACTATCGGGCGATCCTGCACCTTCGCTACCGCGAGGAGTTCTCCTACGAGGAGATCGCGGTGACGCTCGGGATGCCGCTCGGAACCGTGAAAGTGCGGCTCCATCGGGCGCACGAGGCGCTTCGAAGGAAGTTGAACCCAGAAGGGAACGCGACGTGAAAACGAATCTGACCTGCGATGCCTGCCGAATCGAGCTGACCGCCTACGTGGACGGCGAGCTCCATCCGGCCGTCGCCCGCGTGATCGACGATCACACGGCTTCCTGCGCGTCGTGCCGCGAGCTCCTGGCCCAGTATCGGGCGATCGCGGCGAGCGCGCGCCGGCTGCCGTCGATCGCGGCGCCCGCGTGGCTCGCGGATCGCGTCGTTGCCCGGATCACGCGCCCCGCGCGTCTTCGCACCCTCTGGACCCGCGTGAGTGCCGCCACCGCGGCCGCCTCCTTCGCGCTGACCGTGGGTGCGATCGCGTTCTGGCCGCGGCTCTCGGAGCTTCTGGGATTGCCCAAGACCGCCTCGTGGCTCGCGCCCGGGCTGGACAGCATCCTCGATCTCGTCGTGGCGGGGCCGAAGCGGCTCGCCATGGACGTCGCGTTCTACGAACCGATCGTTCGCCAGGTCTGGCTTTCGATCTCGTCGCTCTCTTCCATTCCCCGCGCCGCGCTCCTCGCCCTCCGGACTCCGGAAGCGCAGGTGACCGGCGTCGCGCTTCTCACCATGGGAGTCGCCTTCTACCTGATTCTGCGACCGTCCCGCAGCCATGAAAGGGGGATCGGCCATGCGTGCCTATCGCTCTAACGTGCGGAAGGGTCTCGCACCGGGCATGACGAAATCACGCCTCGCAACCTGGACCACGCTCCTCTTGCTCGCCCTCGCGGCGACCGTGGGGCTGGGCGCGGTGCTCGTGGAGCGGGCCCAGGCGGGGGATTCGACCGCCGTCGACGACGGTGGATTCAACGTTCGCGTCGTCGAGGAGAAGTCCGGGAAGGCGGGGAAGGTCTCGAGGATTCCGAAGGCTCCGGAGCCGCCCGCCACCCCCGGCGAGTCGGACGCACCGGAGGTGCCGGAGCCGCCGGACCTCGATAGCTCGAACGCGAACGATCTCGTCCGCTTCGGCGAGGACATCGAAATCGCCGCCGACAAGGTCGTCGAGGGGGACGTGGTCGCGATCGGCGGCAACATCACCGTGTACGGCCGCGTTCGCGGCGACGCCGTGGCCGTGGGGGGCGCGGTGCGCGTGAAGGGCGCGGGGGCCGTGGAAGGCGACGCGGTCAGCATGGGCGGCGGCGTCTCGACCACCGACAGCGCGTCCGTGGGCGGGAGCAACGTCTCGATCGGCAAGTGGAACTTCGGCGGGCACGGCTGGAACATGCTCCCCGCGCTCGGCATGTTCGGCGCGCTGGGATTCGGCATGTGGATGATCTCGACGTTCGTCGAGATTCTCCTCACGCTCTTCTTCTCGTGGATCGCCTTGCTCCTGCTCCGGGATCGGATCCTGCGCGCGGGCGAGGTGCTGGCGTCCCGTTTCGGGCGCTCGTTCCTCTACGGCCTCTTCGCCTGGGCCGGGCTCGTGCTGGCCGTGCCCGTCGGAATCGTGACCCTGGTCGTCGCCGGCGCGATCGCGGTCGTGATCCTCTGCGTCACGATCATTGGAATCCCGCTCGCGCTGCTTCTGGTCGTGGCCCTGGTGCTCGCGATCATCGGGCTCCTGGTCGCGGTGGTTCTCGCGGCGTTCCTCGGCTATGTGAACGGGGCCATGTACCTGGGCCGGCGCGTGCTCGGCTCGCGGTTCGGCGCCGCGACGAAGCCGATCGTGGCGATCCTCGCGGGCCTTCTGATCGTGGCCGTGATCGAGGGCTTGGGCGAGCTGCTCGGCGCCGCCGGGGTCTTCCTGTTCCATCCGTTCAGCATCGCCTTCGGCATCGCCGCCGGCGCCATGACGTTCATCCTGACGACCGCGGGGCTGGGGGCGTACGTGGGGAGCCGATTCGGGGTGGAGGTCGTCGTGGGGGATGACGTGAAGGGCGCCCGGACGTACAACTGGGGTCCCGGTTCGGCGGGGTCGTCGTCGACCGGCGGGCCCGCGGGCCCGGTCGCTCCGCCCACGCCGGGCGAGCCGCCGCCCCCGGAGGTCCTCGGCTAGGGGAGGGGCGCCGGCGCTTCCGCGAGACGCGCCGGCACGAACCGCTCGCTCTTCACGAGCGCCGTCCGATCGCCGAGTCCTGAAAGGCCGGCCGCGATCCCGAGCAGGGTTCGCGGCAGGCCTTTTGTCGTTGGGCCCGGCTCGGGCGACTCGCCCGCCAGCCAATCCTCGAGCTCGCCCAGATCCTCCTCGGTGACGGGGCGGATCGTGACCCGCACGCTGACGTAATAGGTGCCGGTCGAGTCGAGCGCCGCCGCGGGGACCAGGGCGAGGCGGCGTTCCTGAAAGAGCCACGCCTTCAGCGAGTCGAGCGACGCCACGGACTTCGTGGTGGCGGTCACGCCGACTCCCGATCGAACGCGAAAGGTCTTCGCCCACGGGACGTACGCCACCTTGTGCTCCCGCTTCAACGCGACGATCGACTTGTCGAACCAGAAGGCGCGCCGCTTCCAGACGCCGACCTCGTACGCGACCGTGGCCGGCATTCCCTGGAGGAGGGTCTCCTCGAGGCGCGGCGTGAACGGCGTTTCGACGCGGTAGGAGACCGAGATTTCGCCCCCCACCGACTTCGCCGGATCCACGATCAGTCCTAATTCGTTGGAGGCGAGGGCCGGCTGCGTCGCGCCGAGGGACATCGCGGCGACCGCGGTCCCCACGGTCCAGAGGAGCGCGCGGCGGAAGTGAAGGAGACGCACCGGCGGAGCCTAGAAGGTGGCGCCGAGGCGGACGCCGACGAGGATCGGGCCGTCGTCGCGCTTCAGGTCGCGAGCGGCGGTCACCGCGATTCCGGGCTCCTCGAAGAGCCGGATTCCGAGGCCACCGTCGATCGCGGGGCGCTGGCGGTCGAGATTCCCCGTGCCGAACCACGCGGCGCCCCAGTCGAGGAACGCCATGCCGAAGACGTTCTTTCGGAGTTTCCAATAGCCCTCGCCGTTCGCGAGGAAGAATTGATCGCCGGCGAAGGTCTTGTACTCGTGCCCGCGCAGCGTGCCGATGCCTCCCAAGTGCCAGATCTTCTGCGGGGGGAGCGTTCCCTGCCGCGTCGATCCCGCGATGATCCGCGCGCGGCCGGACGCGCGCGGGGTGAAGCGCCGCGACCCGTTCACCGTGGCGCGAAGCCGGCCGTAGTCGAAATCGCGCCCCAGGGGCCCGCCGGCCCGCTCGTACCGAAGCGTGACGCGCGATCCGCCTTCCTTGGGCGACACGACCGGCCCCACGCGGATCGCGAACGCGAGGAGCCCTTCCGTTCCCGGATCGATGCTCGGGTTCTCGCGGAACCGCGCCGTCCCTCCGAAGGCCGAGACGCGGGTCCTCGTGCGAAGCGACGCCTGCTCCTCCACGCTCGCGCGAACCTCGAGCGCCGCGTCGCGTCCCGGCTCCCAGATCGCGCGGCCGCCGATCCCTTGGGCCTCGTACCAGTCGCGGTAGTCGGTGCGCGCGAGCAGGGCGAAGATCGTGTTCTCGCCGCTTCCGACGATCCACTCGTCCGCGCTCGCCGTTCGCCGGTAGGCGTCGGCGCCGACGCGGATGCGGCTTCTGTCGCCGAATGGCACCTCGAACCCCGCCGACCCGAGCGCGCGTTCGCGCGAGAAGGCGTAGCCGCCGAGGACGTAGAGAAGGGGAGCCTGGTCCCGCTCGCGGCGAAGGGACCCGCCCACCTGGGGTGCCGGCCCATCGACGCGGTTGTACGCGAAGGCGAAGAGGAAGCCGGCGCGGACCTGCTCGGGCAGTCCGGTGGAGAGGGTCTCCCAATCGGCCGTGGTCCGGGGAACCGCCGGGGGCGAGGCCGCGCTCGAGTCGATCACCGCCGGCAGGGAGACGGCGCTCGAGTCGGTCGCCGCCGCCGTCGCGACGGGGGCCATGCCCGTGAGGAGGAGCGCCGCGGCGGCGATCCCCCGCGCGACGCTACGCCCCGCCGTCGCGCGCCAGCCCATATCGCTTGATCTTCCGGTGAAGGTATCCGCGATCCATGCCCAGGCGCCGCGCCGCCTCGCTCACGTTCCACTGGCACTCGCGGAGCATCCCGTGGATGGCGTCGCGCTCGGCCTTGTCGCGCGCGGCCTTGATCTCGCTGGGCGGGCCCTCTCCGGCGTCCGGAGGAAGCGCGTCCTCGACGTCCCCCGGCCCGATCGTGTCGCCGTCGGTCATGATGAGGAGCCGTTCGATCAGGTTCTTCAACTCGCGCACGTTGCCGGGCCACGAGTACTCGGTGAGTAGTTTCATCGCCTCCGGCGTGACGACCCGGAGCCCGCGGCCGTGCTCGGCGCCGATCCGCGCGACGAAGTGCGCGACCAGGAGCGGGATGTCCTCGCGCCGCGCGCGGAGCGGCGAGACGTGGATCGGCACCACGTTCAAGCGGTAGAAGAGATCCTCGCGGAAGCGCCCCTCCTTGATCTCGTCGCCCAGATCCTTGTTGGTGGCGGCGACGATCCGCGCATCCACCGAAATC
>Ga0070698_100008995_pt1 | contig 10741 bp, 12 predicted proteins | sample KBSK1502metaG_FD_65477 | JGI IMG/M metagenome (GOLD analysis project Ga0070698, IMG submission 65477) | Corn, switchgrass and miscanthus rhizosphere microbial communities from Kellogg Biological Station, Michigan, USA - KBS K1-50-2 metaG | ecosystem: Host-associated > Plants > Roots >... | reverse complement strand
CGGTGGGACCCCGGCTACCCTGATCAGCAGATGAATCCCCCGGAGCGCTTTCGGTGACCTTGATCCCGATGGTGATCGAGCAGGACTCTCGCGGGGAGCGGGCCTTCGACATCTACTCGCGTCTGCTCAAGGACCGGATCATCTTCCTCGGGACACCAATCGACGACCAAATCGCGAACCTGTTTGTGGCCGAGCTCCTGCACCTGGAGTCGGAGGAGCCGGAAAAGGACATCTCGATCTACATCAACTCGCCTGGCGGCTCGGTCTACGCCGGGCTCACGATCTACGACGCGATGCAGTTCGTCAGACCGGACATCCAGACGACGTGTGTCGGGATCGCCGTGTCGATGGCCGCCCTGATCCTCGCCGGCGGCGCAAAAGGAAAGCGGCTGGCGCTGCCAAACGCGAAGATCCTGATCCACCAGGTCTCCGGCGGCTTTGAAGGACAGGCGACCGACATCGAGATCCAGGCGCGCGAAGTAATCAAGGTCAAGCGGCGCCTGGAAGAAATCATCGCTGAGCACACCGGCCAGCCGCTCGAACGGGTCGCGAAGGACATGGAGCGCGACTACTTCATGACCCCGGAACAGGCGCGCGAGTACGGGATGATCGACCGGGTGATCGCACATCACTGACGTGTACTGAGCAGGGCCGGCTAAAGGCGCACTACCACCTAGGACGGTTCGAGCCCCTGAATCGGCCCGGGCGACGGGTCCAGCGCAAGAGCTCGGCATTGGGCCGCTCGACCTCGCTCGCCTCGATCCGGCTGACCTACGCAGCCGAGAAGCCGCTCCGCCGTGCCACCCCCGCATCGACTCCGCGAAGCGCTGCCCGACGCCGAGGCGGCGCTGGAACAGGCTCGGCGGGACCTGGACGAAGTTCAGCCCGACGCTGCTTGATCGAGTCGCCCTTCGCGGTCTGCTCCCGAGGTGGCGTCGCGGTCGCGGGGAGGCCCGCCATGCCAGTCAAGACAGAGCGCCGTCGCGTCGTCGCGTAGCTGACCGCCGCTGGCTCGGAGGACCTCCTGGGTGAGGTGCTGCACCGCCTCGCGGGCGTGCATGTTCATGCCGGCGGTCAGGATGGCGGCTATGTTCATGCGCTCGGCGTCGCGCTCCAGCATGCCGTCGGTGACGAACATCAGCCGGTCGCCCACCTCCAATGGCAGGGCTTGGACCCGGTAGCCGCGTCCGGGCTGTAGGCCGAACGGGCGCTCAGCCTCCAGGCGAACCTGCTCGACCTGCCCGGCCCGCAGCCGCAGCGGCGGGGGATGACCTGCGTTGACGATGCCCGCGGTCGCGCTCGCCAGGTCGATCCGCACGAGCAGGCCGGTAACGAACTGGCCCTCGCCGGCCTGCTCGGTCAGAGCATCATTCGCGAGCCGCGCCTGCTCGGCCAGTTCAACCCCCCGCCGGCGGGCGTTGCGGAGACCCCCGACCAGCACGGTGGCCAACAGGGCGGCATCCATCGTGTGGCCCATCGCGTCGGTCAGCGACACATGCAACGTGTCTCGCTCCAGCGAGAAATCGAAGGTGTCACCGCCGATCTCACCCGCCGGTTGCAGCCAGGCGGCCAGAGTGAACTGCCCCGCCTCACAGGTAAAGGCACCAGGCAACAGCCGATGCTGGATCTCCGCCGCCAACGACAACGGAACCGAGCGCTGTCCCCACTCGAACAGATCGGTGTAGCGGCGGTTCGCAATGACCACGTACGCCAAGAAGTGCGCCGCCAGAGCCACATCCGCCACGGTCTCCTCAACCGGGAAGTCGTCCAGCCCCAGCTCCAGAACACCGACCGCTTCACCGCGGCTGGTCACCGGCGCGAACAAGCGAGCGCCGCCGTCCTCGTCGACCACCTCGACGGCCTGGGTGGCCAACGCCCGCCCCTGCGGCGTCCCAACCAACGGCACCCGCTCCGCAGTCTCCCTCCCCTGCAACCGCAGCGCCCCCTCCCCACCCGAATGCCCCAGTCGAATGAGCGACCGCCCACTGAAGTCGGCGATCAGGAAGCTGACCTCGCGGGCACCGATCGCCTCCGCCAGCGCGGCGGCCAGCACATCGACCGCCGCGACCGGTGGCGCCGCCTCGACTGCCGCGAGCAACGAATTCAAGTTCAACGGCGATCGCCCACCTGCACCCATCACGCCTAACCTAACGCGACCGCTGCTCCTGGCCGGCGACGTAATCATCGCGAGCGTTCTCTCGTTCGTTCAGGCCGAAGACAGAGCCGAGAACTGCAGTCCGGGCCTCGGAAACGCAACGCCCCATGAGACAATCTCCCCGGAGCTCAGCGCCACTGGATTGAGCGTCGCGTCCAAGGCGGAATCCACCTTGGGGAGGGACACCGTCGTTGTGATCGTCTTCATCAGATGTCCCGTGCATGAGAAGGGCCCGCGAGACGCGGACCCTCTCTGCGTCGAGCCGGGGCTTACGCCCGAACGGCTCCGTTGATCTTGTGGACGATGACCTCGCCGTCCGTCACCTTCGGCGGACTCTTGAGGATCCTCTCGAGCTTCTCGTCGCGCACCCACTCGGATGCGACACGAGTCGACTCGGTGGCCTGCGTCGACGTGTCGAAGAGGCCGATCGAGCTCATGACGCCCTCACCGGTGTCGATGAGGAAGTAGCCGCTGAAGCCCGGCAGCTTGCTCAGGCGCGGCGCCAAACTCTCGCCGACCCTTTTCGTCAGTTCGTCCTTGTGACTTGCTTCGATACCCTCGTAGCGTCTCACGGTCGCAAACATGCGTTGCTCCTAACTCTTGCTGTTCAGGGTTGGAGAACTCGGGTCGAGCTCTCCTGATGCGCTCAGGCCAGGTTTCGCAAGTCGAAGAGGGAACCTCGGAGCCTCAGCGGCTTCCGCGCTAGGTCTATGCGCTCACCCACCATAGCCGCAAATCCGGTTCGGCCGCGGACCCGCGCGGTTTTTGCGCAAATGCGAGTGCTAGGATGTGTTAGCTAGACGAACCCGGTGACGCTCCTGCGTCCTCCCGCTTTCGTGCGGGAGGTGAGACGTAAGTGGAAGTGTCACGAAAGCATGGCCCGTTCGATACACGCTGGCCGTGCGCACGCAAAGACATCTCGAGCTCGGTTCCCACGGTGTCTCTCCACGCTGCAGAGGTCGCGGAGGCACTTGACTGGGATGCCTTCTCCAACCGCTACTTTCCCGAGCGGAGCCGCCACGACTCGGAAGCGCGGTCCGCCTATTCGGCGTACAAGCAGGGCCGCGAATGGCGGACGTCGCCGGCACGGCTGGGACTCGTCTCCACAGAGCCCGCTCCTACCGCAGTCGAGCTGGAGTCGGACGAGGCCGGGAGGGAGCGCCTCCTAGCCGCGGTGGCGGCGTTGGACCCGCGTGAAGTGCAAGGCCACGTACCAACTGACCAGAGGCAACCGAGGAGGGACGATGGCTGAAAAGAGAACCCATGACCTAGAGCAGCGACGTGATGAGTTGACCCGATCGCTGCCAGGGTTGAGCGAGAGCCGAGCCAATACCTATCGCCTGAACAGTGACGCCGTCGCGCTCGATCGCGCGGGAGTGAGGCACGAGCGGCCAGAGGAGATGGTGCGGCTGGGGGAGGCTGAGGTAGCCGCCAACGCGGCAATTCGCGATGTTCAACGCCAGCTTCGTGACATCGACGCAGAGATCGAGCTCATGCCGCGCCGTGGTCTGGGGGCGAGAATTGGACGCGCCGTTCGCCGAGCACGGGCCGACCAGTGAGTGCTTTGCCCCTGCCACGCAGAGCGGTTGACCATCCTGGCTTATTCATGATTCGGCTCGAGCGGCCGAGCGCGATACCTGCTGCCTCGAAGACACTCGAGCCGCTCGTACAAAAGCAGGCCGGACGTGGGCGAGTTGCGCCGACCGCTCGACAGAAGAGTGGGCTTCACCGTTATTGCTCGGGCTGCGCGCACGAGACGGAGCACGTCGCCTGGGCAGCTGACGGATTGGCGAGCATTCCATCCATTCGGTGGCCTGCCGCCGAACCGGCGCGTGGAACCACGACCTGCCTGAGCTGTGGCCAGTGGCGTGCTGCTAGCTCCCAACCTGGTCCCTCGGCGTGGTCGAGTTGGCCCAGGAGCCCGGTCGCGACGGCAAGCCTGACCGTCGCTGCTGACTCCGCCGGCACTGCAGACGATTCGGTTTTCGAAACCGCAGCGGAGAACGAAGGAATGCCGCCCAGGCGCGAGCCGCCGACCGGACGAAGAAGCGCCCGCGTGCGCCGCGTCCGTGCCGCAGCTCGCTCATGACAACCACACTTCTCGAGGGTTCCCATCCGTTGGCCGAACGGGCCGAGGGTCGGAGGCCACTGGCGCTAATCGCCGTTTCGGCTGCGCCGATCGCGCTCGAGGGCAGGTATCGCTTGCTGGTTGCAGCGGTCGTGCGGTTGCATCGTTCGCGGCGAAGCCAGTTGACGCTCGCTGCGGGGTCGGGTGCGGTCGTGGTCGTCCTGGGGTTGCTGGCGGTTCGTCACTTCGCGACGACCTCGTGGCCATTGTCGAGCGGACACCCGGCTTCGCTCGTGGCGGCAGGGCTGCTTCTGGTCTTCGCCCAGGCGTTCAAAGCGTACGGGTGGGGACGGCTGTTTTCGGCGGAGGAGCGGCCCAAGCCGCTCGCGCTCGCGGCCGGCAACGGCGGCGCCGCCCTGATCGGTGTTGTGCTTCCTGGCCGCTTCGACGACGCGATGCGGGTCGCCGTCGTCCGCCGCTACCGACCCTGTCCGGCCGGAGTGCGTGCGCTCTGCCTCTCTCTCGTCATGCTTGGCCTGATCGACAGCGTCGCCCTGGCGCCACTGGCTCTTGTCGCCGCGATGTTTGTGGGCGCGGGGAATGGAGTGCGCGCTGCCCTCGCGGTCGTGGCTGTCGCCGGTCTCGCGGCCGCCGCGTTGATCGTCGCGCTGCCACGCCTGGTCGCAAGCAGGCGCACCTTGCGCTTCCGGCTCGGCCGCTGGCTGAGCCCGCGCACGACCTCGCTGCGGCGGGCGTCGCAGGCCTGGGTTCTCGTTTCCATCTGTTGGGTCATCCGCGGAGTTGCGCTCTTCCTGCTGCTGGGTGCGCTCGGGATCGGCTACTCGTTCCCACTCGCGCTCCTCTTCCTTTGTGCCGGAGCGGCGGCTGCCGCGCTGCCGATCGGTCCTGCCGGCGCCACCACGCAAGTCGGCGGCGGCGCCGCGGCCCTCCTCGCGTCGGGCGTCGGAGCCTCCCAAGCGCTCAGTATCGCCGTATCCGTCGCGGCCCTCGGGGTCCTCTCCGGAACCGCGATCCTCCTCTTCGCCATTGCCTGCCGGAGTGGCCGTTCGCTCACCCCGACTCGGGCCGCCGCCTGACCGGGCGGGCATCTTACTCGGAAGCAAACGGTTCCGTTGAACGGAACGGAAACGGGTTTGCCGCCTAGTGCATCTTCGAATGTCTGATGCCACGGGCACACGTTGTGGCCAACGCGATAGTCATACATCTGCTCGTGGTTCCCGTTCTTGGTGACAATCAGGTCTTCACGGATGATGGCGGTTGAAGCCGGCTCAAAGCTTCGAAGTCTTTGGGCGACTCGATTGACGCCGGCGCAGATGTTGCTCGGGAACCACGACGGGCACGTCCACTGACCTTGTTGCGTGAGTGAGCCGGTGAACGTCAGCGTTTCGTCGGGCTCGACGACCGTGTCCCCGTTGACTTGGACCTCGATCGTCGTCGTCGTTTCGCCCGGCGCGAAGGTGACGGTTTCGGCCGCGGCGGCGTAATCGCGACGTCTCGACCCGGCGGCTTCACGCCTTTCACACACGCGTCGACGGTCTAGATCAGGCGGGCGCCCACAGAGATAGCGCCGACACGTACGTGAGGCTTGTGCGGGATCTCCTTTGACGATCGATTGATGTTGTGCGCGTACGGTGCGCCGCTGTCAGCAGCAGCCTCGGGCCTTGAAGAACGTCCCCAAAGCGATGGCCGCTAAGGTGCTAATGGTCGAGTAACCGGGTACGGGTGCGGACGTTGAGTTGCTGGGGTGAGTTGATCCGTGCTCCTTTGGAAAAACGAGCTAGACGAGCGGATAACGCTGGACAGGGCACAACGGATACGGGGCTGAACACCGGAGAGGCGGAACGCCGGGTCTTCTTACTGCCGGGTCTTGCCCTGCGGTCGAGTTCGCTTGCGCGGCACTCGGTTGCCGGGGCGCAAGGGAGGCGGTTCGGCGGATGAGGGTACTGATCTGTTCCTTCTATTTTCCGCCCAGCGGAGGGGGTGGTGTTCAGCGATCGCTGAAGTTCGCACAGCGGCTACCAGAGTTCGGAATCGAAACTCGAGTCGTCGCACCGACCGACTCGAGATGGATTCATCACGACGAGCCTACGACGGGGCTTCCGCCCGAACATGTGTATCGGGTTCCATTCTTTGGCCCGCGCGGCCGCCTCCCCGCCGAAGAGCTCTACGGAATAAGCGGCCTCGAGCGGCTGCGACGCACGGCCCTACTGCAGCCGCGCCGAATGCTGATTCCCGACGAGAACGTCAGCTGGGCGCTGACGGCGGTCCCAGCGATCGTCCGCATCGTGCGCCGGGAGGGGATCGACGTTCTCATGACAACCTCGCCGCCGAACTCCGTGCACCTGATCGGGGCGGCGGTCAAACGGCTGACCGGTGTCACATGGCTCGCCGACGTGCGCGACTCGATTGCCGCGAATCCGGACCGGCGGATCGAGAGCGCCGCCGTTCGGCTGAAGGAGCGGACACTCGGTCTGGTCGTTCGAACCGTTGCGCTGAATGCGGATGCGATCGTGGCGGTCACCGACCAGATCGCCGCCGAGCTGACGGCACGGTCACGGCGTGCCCCTGTGGAGGTGATCGCGAACGGCGCGGACTTCGACGACTTTCGCAACTTGCAGTATCAGGCGGGGCCGCGGCTGCGAATCACGCACACGGGCAGCTTCTTCGGGAAGCGCGATCCGAGACCGTTCCTTACCGCGCTCGCTGGCGTCGATGCGGATGTCGTCGCTCGATTTGTCGGAGACTTCCGGAGAGCCGATCTGGACTGGGTGCGCGAGCGCGGGCTCGAGACAAAGATCGAGCTGATTCCTTTTGCGCCCCGGCGGCACTCGCTCGAGCTCCAGCGAGACTCCGACGTGCTGCTGCTGCTGCTCCCCGAGGTCGGCGAGCGCGGACGCGATGTTCCCTCGGGCAAGCTCTACGAGTACCTCGCTGCCAGGCGACCGATCCTTGCCGCCGTGCCACCGTCTGGCACAGCCGCTGAACTGATTCACGCCGCGGGAGCGGGAACCGTCGTCGCTCCCGACGACGTAGAAGGGCTACGGCAGGCGCTGACGGAGCTCGTCAAGCGATGGCGACAGGGAAACCTTCCCGACATCGTGATGCCCCCGGAGGTAGAGCAGCGAATCTCGCGAACGGAGCGCGTTCGCGAGCTCGCCGAGCTCCTACAGCGGCTGGCAGGCGAAGCGGAGGAAGTCGCCCCATTTCCCGATAGCCGCCGGGCGACTGCAACGCTCACGACGAATGACCCGAAGCCGCAGTAGAGAAACGGCGCCGAGGCGACTGCGCGCGGCGAGCAGCCACCCCGTAGCCGGTTCCGGCCGACAGGTCCAGCCTTTCGTCGTTGAACTCTCGGCTTCAACCGGCGAGTCGTCCGGTCGTATTGTTTGGCCGTGGAGATGCGCGCAGCGCTGAGGACCTGCGGCAAGCGGTCTAATCTTCGGCGGACGCTGACGATCGCGCTGGTCGTCGGTTGCATTCTGTCGATCATCAACGAAGGAGACCTGATCCTGCATGGCCAGACGAGCAGCGGCACCGCTGTGAAAATCGGCTTGAATTTCGTCGTGCCGTTCATCGTCTCCAATCTCGGCGTCCTCGCCGGCACGCACACGGCCCAGACATGACTGCACGGCGCGTCCAACAGAGTGCGTTGCTGCTCGGCGCGGCGCTCGTGACCTGGATTCTTGTCATCCGGCGCATGCGCGGCATGGACGCCGGGCCCGGCACCGATCTCGGCGGGCTCGGTTGGTTTCTCGGGGTCTGGGTGACGATGATGGCGGCGATGATGCTGCCGTCGGTCGCGCCGATGGTGCTGCTCTTCGACAGGGTCTCGACCGAGCGCGAGCGCCGTGGGCGGTCGTTCGTCCCTACGTGGATCTTCGCCTCCACGTACTTCGCCGTCTGGACGGGCTACGGCCTGGCGGCCTATGGGCTTTACCGCGGTGTCCGCTCCCTGCACCTCGAGTTCCTCGACTGGGACCGAGGGGGCCCGTACGTGGTTGCAGGACTGCTCGTGCTTGCTGGCGCCTACGAGCTTACGCCGCTGAAGACAGTGTGCCTTCGCCACTGCCGTTCGCCCATGCACTTCGTCCTCGGGGGGTGGCGCGACGGGACCGGCGGCGCGCTCCGGATGGGGGCAGAGCACGGCGCGTACTGCGTCGGCTGCTGCTGGGGAATGATGGTCGTCCTCTTCGGGCTCGGCGTGATGAGCATCGCGTGGATGGCCGTCGTCGCTGCGCTGATCTTCGCGCAGAAGATCCTGCCCTACGGCCAGCAGCTGACCCGCGTCTTCGCCGTTGTGTTCGTCGCAGCGGGCGTCTGGATCGCCGCCGCTCCCGGAAGCGTGCCCGGTCTGACCCAGCCCGACTCGCCCGCAGCGGATCAGGCCAGGATGCGGATGATGCACATGCCGCAGGGCGACATGGAGAAGGCGCCGACCAACATGAAGCCGGACGGCAACTCTGGTTCGATGATGCCTTAGCGCTCGGCGAACGCCTTCTCGACAACGGTCGGCTTGAACTTCGGGTTGCGGAAGTCGCTGCCGTGCCGGACGAACGCGAGGGTGCTGTGGCTGTTCTGGGTCTCGAACTTGATCGAGCCGTTGGATCGGATGTACTTCGCCAGCGCCGTCTCAGCTTCCTCGTTTGGCCCCGTGTACTCCATCCCGTTCGGGATGCGCACGAGGATCTGGTACGGATCAGGCGGATCGATGCCGCGCAGCGTGTCGACCTCCGACTCGAGGACCCCGTCTCCGACCTTGAGATGGGCGGTCCGCGTCGCCAGATCGACCCCGAAGTCGATCGGCGCGATCACCGGATCGTGAACGGTCGGACACACGAACGCGACCACTTCGAAGAACGCATCCCCGTGCTTGCCGCTCAGCGCCTCGGCAAGGGAATTGATCTGCGCTTCGCTCGCGCTCGAATCGATCATCGGCTGCAGCTCGCCGTTGCCCTCGTGAATGGGCCCAGGCCAGTGAACCGTGCCCGCAAAGGTGACGCCCGAGAGGTCAACGTCCCCGAAATGCCCTTTCGTTATGTGCATTGCAATCATGCCTTCGCAGTAGCCCTGCGTCGGCCGCTGATTGAAATCGCACGGGCAGCCCGGATCGCAGTTGCAGTTCTTCATGTAGAGGCCCTCGATGTACCACTCCGCCATGCCATCCTCCAGTCGTCGCTCGGCACGAGGCTAAAGCGCGCCGCTCACGAGGTCAAGCAACAGCGCACTGACATCGGAAACGCCTGGCTCGTCCGGCGTCGGCGAACCGGTGGCTGCGCACCCTCGACTGGCCCCGCCACGCCTCGAAGCGCATAGCGCGGCGTCACCGGATCGATGCAGTCGCCGATTCGTGCAATCGGCGATGGCCCAACTGTAGGCGCTCAGAGACGAGAGTCTGCATGCCGAAGCGCGGACGCACGCTCATCAAGCTCGCCGCCCTGATCGACGTAGTGTGGCCCGATGCTTCTGCACCTGCTTCTTGTCGTCGCCGTGGTCTTCGGGATCAATCTCTTGCCCGCCCTGGGGCCGCCGACATGGGCGGTGCTGGTCTTCTTCAGGTTTCGCTACCCCGAGGTGCCCGCGCCCGCCTTGATCATTACCGGCGCCGTCGCCGCTACCTCGGGTCGATTCTTGCTTGCGTTGGCCTTTCGCGGCTTCGGACCGAAGCTCCCGGCCAAGCGCCAGCAGAGCCTGCAGGTCCTTGGCCGCGCCATCGGTGAGAGCCGCACGGGACTGGTTGCCAGCTTCGCGCTTTTCGCGGTCGCACCCTTGCCCTCGGCTCAGCTGTTCGAGGCGGCCGGGCTTGCGCGGATCCGGTTGGGGCATCTGCTGGCGGCCTTCCTCCTTGGGCGGCTCGTGAGCTACTCGATCTACGTCGGCGGTGTCTCTGCGGCTCATCAGAGCGTCAGCCGCTTGTTCAGCAAAGGCTTGCTCTCACCCCAGGCGATCGCCACCGAGCTGATCGGCGTCGCCTTGCTGCTTGCCGTCGTCTTGGTCGACTGGCCTTCGGTCATCGACAAGGCCCGGGCCGGGTGGGCGGCCCGGCGGGGCCGCCCGGCCCCACCGCCGATCGAGCAAGGACTGCTGACGCCGGAGCGCAAGCGAGACTCGGCAGGTTGAACGCGGGTGGCTCGAGCCTTCGAGCCCCGGTCGCTCGGACGGCCGCAATCTACGCCACCGAGGTGGCCGCGACCGAGGCCGCGAAACACGGCGGGCCACCATCGGCAGTGCCCCGATTGTCCTCCGCGGCTCGAGCGGAGTCGTCGTGAGAGCAACACGGGGTGATCATGCTGGCGCTGCGCCGGCCGGATGTCTGGCCCGCCGCCGACCTGGCATTGCGCCGGCGGTCGAGCGGGTCTGGGCGCTGGATGCTCCGGCATCGGTCACAGCGTCGTGCACAACCGCCGCGCGTGCCGTCGGGTAGAGGCGAGTCGAGCGCCGCGCGCCGGGAGGTGAACCATCTGAGCTGGCAGTAGCAGGCGACCTCGCGAGCCTTCCCG
>Ga0070698_100008994_pt1 | contig 10741 bp, 6 predicted proteins | sample KBSK1502metaG_FD_65477 | JGI IMG/M metagenome (GOLD analysis project Ga0070698, IMG submission 65477) | Corn, switchgrass and miscanthus rhizosphere microbial communities from Kellogg Biological Station, Michigan, USA - KBS K1-50-2 metaG | ecosystem: Host-associated > Plants > Roots >... | reverse complement strand
GCCGGTTAGCTGGGCCGGTTAGCTGGGCCGGTTAGCTGGGCCGGTTAGCTGGGCCGGTTAGCTGGGCCGGTCAGCGGGCCGGGTCAGGGGAGGGTGAACGTCACCCCGGCGCCCCGCCCGGTGTATTTCCTGAAGTTGGCGGGCACGACCCGGGCCACGTAGCGGCCGGGCGGCAGCCCGGTGAGGGTGGCGCCATCACGGTACGTGGTGGTCACCGGGCTGCCCCCCGGTTGGCCCGGCCCCTGCAGGTAGATGAGGTAGCGGACGCCCAGCCCGGCATCGGGCCAGCTCAGCCTGACCTGGCCGGAGCCCGCGCTGGCGCGCACCGAGGTCACGGGGGGTATGTGCGGGCAGCCGTGCCGCAGGCCCCACGAGTCGAACCACTGCGCGGGGTTCCGTCGCGCGATCCCCGGATCGTCCGACGGCCCGCTCCGCGCCGAACGGACCTGCGCGGCGGGACCGAACGCGGCCAGCGGCACCGTGACGAACCGCGGCAGCGTCACCGTGTTGGTGTAGAGGGCCATCGGCATGCAGCCGGTGTTGACCCCCTCGGAGTTGACGTTGTAGCTGATCACCAGCGTGTTGTCGGCGGAGAGCACGGGCTCGGCCCGCGCCTCGTACATGATCCGGAAGTCGTGCGCGTCGTCCAGCCCGATGGACGGGTCCCGGTACAGCGGCCTTCCCGCGGTGAAGTCGAACGGGCCCCACGGCGCGGCGGCCGGGTAGGCGTCGATGTCCGGCGAGCCCGCCGCCCCGGCCTGGATCAGCCAGTAGCGGCCGCCGGCCGCGATCACGCTGAACCCGGACGCGACGTCGGCGCTGGTCGAGCCGGGGCCCAGCGGGACCGGCCGGGCGCTCTGCTGTCCGGTCGCCCAGGTCCCGGCCCCGGCGTAGAACCGCCAGGAGGAGAACGCGGTCAGCTGCGTTACCGGGACCCGGGCCAGGTAGAGGTGCCGGAGCGGGCTGGACACGCGCGGGCTCTGCGTGCCGTAGACGTAGACCGTGTCGCCGAGGCGCAATACCGCGGCGCCCCACAGGATCGGGGACCCGCCGGCCGGCGGGGTGTAGGACGGCAGCGGGACCACAGCCGGCTGGGTCGTCGCGCCGTACCGGGATCCGCGGCCGGCCGAGCTGAGCTGGCCGACGTCGAAGGAGGCGATCACGGTTCCGAGCGGGACGAACGGGAAGGTGCCCACCGCGTAGCGGTTGTAGAACTTGACGATCGTCCCGCCGGTGCGCAGGCCGTCCTCGTCCCAGTACCGGGCGGACGAGTCGCCGACGACGGGAGCCGCGTTGCCGGGGCGGCCCGGGCCGGTGCAGGCCGCGCCGCCGGTCACGGTGACGAACGCGCTGCCGTGACCGGTGCCGGTCTGCACCACCACCGCGTTGTGCGCGAACCCGCTGAGGTGCGAGAAGCCGGTGGTGGGCCCGGCCGGGCCGATGAAGGTGTCGGAGAAGAACCAGGCGAGCTGGGTGGCGTTCAGCCGGATCGCGGAGACCCCGTCGCCGCCGGCCCAGTCGGCGCAGCCGGAACGATCCGAGTAGGCGGCCCACTCGGCGTCCAGCGCGGCGGGGTCCGGCGCCATCGGTGAGCCGGGCGAGGGAGATGAGCCAGGTGAATCCTGCACCACCACGGGCGGGCTGTTCACCGGGGGCGGGCCGGACAGGTCGCGCAGCGACGGGATGAGCCAGCCGACCGCGACGCCCACCCCGGCGGCTATCCCGAGAACCAGGCCGGCGATCTCGAGCCCGCGCCGACGGGAGGCGGCGCGGCGGCGATGCCGGGCCGGGGCCTGTGGCGCCTCCGTGTCGGTGTCAGACACCCCGCTACGGTAGCGCAGCGGAAGCCGCTGGCGGTGGGGAACTCGCTAGGTGTCCGGCGGGTGAACAGCCGGTGACCAGCGAGAATGTGGCCGGGCCGGCCCAGGGGTCAGCGCCAGGGGTCAGCGCCAGGGGTCAGCGGGAGCCGTAGTTGTACGTCGAGGAGTTGGCGGGCGTGCCGTTGCCGTGGCCGGATATCACGTTCACGACCAAGACGGTCCCGCCGATGGCGATGGCCAGGCCAACGACGACGGCGATAATCAACCGGAGCACAACGCGCCCCCTTCGGGCTTGATTCACGGGAGGGTACCGGCAGCCTACCGGTGGCGAGGGGGTCAGCGGATGGTGAACGTGACCTCGGCGGAGGTCCCTGTCACCTTCCTGAAGTTGACCGGCACCACCGTGGCCTGGTACTCACCGGGCTGCAGCCCGGTGATGGTGGCACCGTTATGGTACGCGATCCTCATCGGGGTACTGCCCGGCCCCTGCAGGTAGATGTCATAGCGCATGCCGAGGCCGACGTCGGGCCAGCTCAGCGTGACCTTGCCGCGGCCGGGGCGGGCATGCACCGACGCCAGGCCCGGGATCGGCGGACAGCCGCCCGGGAAGGCCCAGGCGTCGAACCACTGCGACGGGTACCGCTGCACGATCTGCGGAATGTCCGGCGTCCCGGCCTTGGCCTGCGCCGCCGCGGCCTGCGCCCCCGGGACAGCGCCGAACGCGGCCATCGGCACGGAGACGAACTGGGGCAGCGTCACCGTGTTGGTGTAGGCCGACATCGGCACGCAGCCGGTGGTCACGCCCTCGGAGTTGACGTTGTAGCTGATCATCAGCGTGCCGCGGGAGGAGAGCGCGGGCTCGGCCCGGGCCTCGTACATGATGCGGTAGTTGTGCGCGGCGTCGAGCCCGATGGACGGGTCCCGGTACAGCACCCGCCCGGCGGCGGCGTCGAACGGGCCCCACGGCGAACTGGCCGGGTAGGCGAAGATGTCCGGTGACGCTATCGCCGCCCCGGCCTCGATCATCCAGTAGCGCCCCCCGGCGCCGATCACGCTGAAGCCAGATGTCACGGTGAGGCTGCTGCCCGGCGGCTGCACCGGCTGGGCGTCGCCCTGACCGGACGACCACGTGCCCCGGCCGGCCGCGAACTGCCAGGCGGAGAAGTCGGTCAGCCGCGACGCCGGGACCCGGGCCAGGTAGAGCTGGACGTGCGCGGCCGCGCCGTCCGGGGTCTGCGTGCCGTAGACGTAGACCGTGTTCCCGGTGCGCAGCAGCGCGGCGCCCCACAGGATCGGGGAGCCGCCGGCCGGCGGGGTGTAGGCCGGCAGCGAGACCAGGTTCGGCCGGACCACCGCGCCGTACTGGTGCCCGCGCCCCTCCGCGCCGAGCTGGCTGACCCCGAAGGTGGCGATCACCGTCCCGTCCGGCACGAACGGGACCGTGCCGCCCAGGTAGTGCTGGTAGAACTTCAGGACCGTCCCGCCGACCCTGATGCCGTCCTCCTCCCAGTACCGGTCGGCCGACACGCCGGCTCCCGTCGGCGGCGCCCCGACCACCGGGGCCGCGTCGCCCCGGCCGCCCGGGCCCGCGCAGGCTCCGCCGCCGGTCAGGGTGACGAACGCGCTGCCGGCCCCGCTCGTGGTCTGGACCACCACCGAGTTGTGCAGGAACCCGCTCAGGTGCGAGAAACCGGTGGTGCGGCTGGCCGGGCCGAGGTACGTGTCGGAGAAGAACCAGGCGAGCTGCGAGGAGCTCAGCCGGATGGCGGAGACCCCGTCGCCGCCCGCCCAGTCGGCGCAGCTGGCGTGATCCGAATAGGCGGCCCACTCCGCGTCCAGCGCGGCGGGGTCGGGTTCGGTCGACGGCCGGGCCTGCGAGCCTGCCAAGGCGGGGACCAGCACGGGCGGGTGGGTGCTGTATACGACCGGGGCGGACGAGTGGCCCCGGGTCGAGATCACCCAGCCGAGCGCGATGCTCAGGCCGACGACGATCCCGACGGCCAGGCCCGCGATCTCTCGTCCGCGCCTGCGCCGGCGCGGGGCGGGGCCGGGGTTCGCCTCGGTTCTGGTGCCGGACACCTGCGCCATCGGCGAATCATTCCTTTCTGGCGTGCACCAGCAAGATCGACGCGGCGGAAGGCCACCGGCAGAAGGCCCGGTCCAGCGGCCGCAGCGGCCGCGGCACGTCGTGGTACCGCGCTCCGGCTACGGTAACGCAGCAAAAGCCGCTGGCGGCGAGGAACTCGGTAAGCGCCCGCCGGGTGAAAAGGCGCAGGTGGCCGGCCACCACGCGGCCCGGCCTGCCGAACACCCCGCGCAGGCTCACCTCGGAGAAGATCGGCTGGATCCCCAGGGCGAGCAGGCCCCGGTTGTACCAGGCGGCCAGGTTCGGCGTGGACAGCAGCAGCGAGCCGCCCGGCCGGAGCACCCGCCGGACCTCGGCGACCGCCCCGTCCGGGTCCACCAGGTGCTCGATCAGCTCGCTCATGATCACCACGTCGGCGACGCCGTCGGCAACCGGCAGGCTCGCCCCGGCCACGCCGGCCCGCACCACCGTGAGGCCGAGGGCCTGGGCCTGCCGCAGGGCGTCGGCGGACCAGTCGATCCCGGCGATCCTGTGCCCGGGGTTGTGCTCCGCCGCGACCGCGAGCGCCGACCCGTCGCCGCAGCCCAGGTCGACGATCACCGCCGGGCCTGCCACGTCCCGCAGCATCTCGGCCAGCATCCGGGCCTGGCGCTGGGCCCGGTCAGGACCCGAGCGGAGCGGGACGCCGGGCGTCTCGTAGAACTCCTGCAGCGGGCTGGCTCCGCTGGCTCCGGGGGGGTCGACACTGCTGGCCTTGCCGCCTGCGGCGTCGGGCCCGAGCCCCCCCGGGGCCGGGGCGGTCACCGCCATGCTGGCTTCCTTCCGCGCTTGATCGCCTCGTCGGCCACCCCGGCGAAGCCCTCCACCGCGGCGGACCAGTGCAGCTGGAGCGCCCGGGTGCGCGCCGCCTGGCCGAGTTGCTCGCGCCGCCGCTGGTCGATGGCCAGCGACGCCCACTCCGAGGCGAACTGTCCCTCGGTCCTGACCAGCATCCCGGTCTGGCCGTGCAGCACCGAGTCGCGCAGCCCCGGCACGTCGAACGCCACCGAGGGGGTGCCGCGGATCGCCGCCTCGACGACCACGATCCCCCAGCCCTCGATCAGCGCCGGATGCAGGAACAGCCACGCCGCGCACATCAGCCGGTGCTTCTCGGCGTCGGACACCCGGCCGGTGAACTCGACGCCGGGGCCGGCCAGTACCTCCAGCCTCGCCCGCTCCGGCCCGTCCCCGGCGATCACGAGCGTGCCGCCGGTTACGTGCCTGACCCGGTCCCACAACTTCAGCAGCAGGTCGAGGCGCTTGTAGTCGGCGAGCCTGCCGAATGCGAGGAACATCGGGTCCGGGGACCGCGGCGTCGGCGGGTCGGGCTCCTCGACGCCGTTGCAGATCTGGCGGATCCGGTCCCGGCTCACCTTCATCCGCTCCAGGTTGTCCGCGGTGGAATCGGACACGGTGAGGAACAGGTTCTCCCGGTGCACCCGGGGCATGACGACCTGCTCGACCTTGCGGCCCACCGTGGAGACCGGCGGGCGGAACCTGATCGACCACAGGTCGGTGTGCACGTGGTTCACCAGGCACAGCACCGGGCGCCTGGACCACAGCGGCGCCAGGAAGGGCATCCCGTTGCAGACCTCGACGATCAGATCGTGGTCCCTGAAGTGCCGCAGGTAGGCGAACGGCGCGCGGAGGAACTGGGTGTAGGTACCGCCGTTGCGCGCCACCTGGTACGGCCGTTCGGCGACCGGGCCGGCGCACAGCAGCGTCACGTCGTGGCCGCGGGCCTGCATGCCGGACGCCAGCCGGTCGACCAGGACCTCCGATCCCCCGGCCAGCCGGTTGGCGAGGTCCCGCCACGCGACGAACAGGATGCGCCTGGGCCCGCCGCCCGGGTCGGCGAGCCCGGTCGTCTCGGCGGGCCCGGTCTCGGTCGACAGGGCGCCCGGGTCATCATTCATGCGGCGGCTCCAGGCCACTGGCGGACGCGCGAGAATCCGCGTCACCAGCCGTCAGGTCGTGATCCCTCGAGTGAAGAGTCAAGTGGATTAGCCTACTGCCTAGATAACGGTTTCATCGCCCATCCTGGGCGACGCGCGGGAAATCCGCGCTAAACCTGCGCTCCTCGTGTACCGCGCAGTAGCATTCGGTCGACAATCATTCACGAGGCTGAGGCTTTCCCGTCACGGTCACGGCGGGAGAGAGGTCAGGCTCGTGCTTCTACGCACGTACCGTGCACGACGCTCGAGGACCTGCATGAGCCTGCTGGCCCCGATTCGCCGACGCTCTGCCGATCGGGCGACCCGTTCCGCCGATCAGGAGGCCGGTTCCGGCCTGCGCCGGTCGGTCAGGCTGTTCCGCCTGTTCCTGGCCGAGCAGGCCGACCCGGAGAAGTTCTACGCGGGCCTCGCCGAGGACGCCGTGCGGCAGGTGGCCGAGCACGGTGGCCTCGACGGCCGGACCGTGGTGGACGTCGGGGGCGGGGGCGGCTGGTTCACCGCGGCCTTCCGGGCCCGCGGCGCGCACTGCTACCTGTTCGAGCCCGACCCGGCCGAACTGTACTTCCGGACCGGCGCCCCGGCCGGGGCGGTGGTCGCGGACGGCTACTGGCTGCCGGTTCGCGACGGCAAGGCCGACGTGGTCTTCTCCTCCAACGTGCTCGAGCACGTCCCCGATCCGATGGGGCTGATCGAGGAGATGATCCGCGCGGCCCGGCCGGGCGGCCTGGTGTACCTGTCCTACACCAACTGGTACTCCCCGTGGGGCGGGCACGAACTGTCCCCCTGGCACTACCTGGGCCCGGGGCGCGCCGCGCGCCGGTACGTCAAGCGCTACGGGCGCCAGCCCAAGCACGAGGTCGGCGTCAACCTGTACCGGGTGCACGTCGGCCCGGTGTTGCGCGCGCTGCGGGCCCGGACCGACGTGGAGATCGTGGAGGCGAGGCCCCGCTACTACCCGCGGTGGTGCCGCCTGCTGGTCCGGCTGCCCGGCGTGCGTGAGGTCGCCACCTGGAACCTCATGCTGATCATGCGACGCGCCGGATGACGACCAGGGCCGACCGCGAGCGGGTCGCCGGCCCGGCGGCGCCCGCCGGCCCGGGCGAGCCGGCCAGGGCGGCCGGCCGGCGACTGCTGGCCGGGGCCCTGCGCGGTTCGGTGCTGCGCTGGTCCGCCCTGGTGTGGCTGGGTGCGTTCGCGGTGCTGCTGGCGAACGACCCGGGCCGGATGTTCTTCGAGACCAAGCTCAGCGTGGACCTGAACCCGGGCGGCTTCTACGCCAGCCTGTGGAACCTCATGGACCCGCTGAACACCTTCGGCGCGCTGAACAACCAGGCGATCGGCTACGCCGTGCCGATGGCGCCGTTCTACCTGCTGGGCCACCTCGCGCACGTGCCGGTGTGGCTCACCGAGCGGCTGTGGCTCTCGCTGATCATCGCGGTCGGGTTCGGCGGCCTGGTCAAGCTGGCGGGCGCGCTCGGCATCGGGTCGCCGGCCTCCCGCCTGCTGGCCGGCCTGGTGTTCGCGCTGTGGCCGACGTTCACCATAGTGATCGGGTCCACGTCGTCGGCGGTGCTGCCCGGGATGCTCGCCCCGTGGGCGGTGCTGCCCCTGACCGCGGCGGTGCGCGGGCGAGGCGGCGTGGTCTGGCCCGCCGCCCGCTCCGGGGCCGTGGTGCTGTGCATGTCCGGCGTGAACGCCACCGTGACCATCGACGCGCTGCTGCTGCCCGCCCTGTTCATCCTCACCTACGCCCGCGGGCGGCGGCTGGTCGCGCTGGCCGCCTGCTGGAGCGGCGCGGTGGTGATGGCCGCCGCGTGGTGGGCGCTGCCGCTGCTGCTGCAGGGCAGGTACGCGTTCAACTTCCTGCCCTACGTCGAGCAGGCGACCACCACGACCGGCTCCATGTCGGCCGCCGCCACGCTGCGCGGGGCCGGCAACTGGACCGCCTACCTCAACCTCGGCACGCCCTGGCTGCCCGCGGGCTGGGCCATGGTGAGTACCCCCATGGCGATCATCGTCGGCGCCATCGCGGCCGCGTGCGGGCTGTACGGTCTGGCCCTGCGGAGCATGCCGGTCGCGACGTGGCTCCGGCTGTCGGCGGGCCTGGCGGCGGCCATCGCGCTGGCCGGTTACAGCGGGACGCTCGGCGGCCCGTTCCACGGGCCGATCGATCACCTGCTGGACGGCGCGCTCGCCCCGTTCCGCAACGTGTACAAGGTCGAACCGGTCATCGCGGCCGCCCTGGCGCTCGGGCTGGCGCACGCGGTCGCGACCTGGCTGGCCAAGACCCCCAGCAGGCAGGCGAACCCGCTCCACCGGGTGTTCACCCTGGAGGCCAGGGCCGTCGTCGGAGTGGTGCTGATCGGCCTCATGCTGCCGTACCTGTCCGGCCAGGTACTGAACCCGGGCTCGTTTTCCGCGGTGCCGCGCTACTGGTACCAGGTCGCCTCGTTCCTGGCCGCCCGGTCGCCGCAGAACACCGCGGTGGTGGTGCCCGCGGACGCGCACGGCACCTACCTGTGGGGCGACCCGATCGACGACCCGCTGGTGGCGCTGGCCACGTCGCCGTGGGCCCAGCGCGGCCTGGTGCCCTACGGCGGCGCGGGGTCGCAGATCCTGCTGGACACCGTGGAAAAGGCGGTCGAATCGGGCGAGCAGGCCAGCGGCCTGGCCGGCTACCTGCAGCGGGCCGGCGTCCGCTACATCGTGGTGCGGAACGACCTGGACCCGGGGCAGGTGGGCTACACGCCCGCGGCGCTCGTGCACCAGACCCTGGCGCTGTCCGGGTTCGCCCGGGTCGCCGCGTTCGGGCCGGCCATCGGCGGCAAGCAGATCCAGCCGCGGGCGACCCGCCCGCAGCAGGCGGCGCTGCCGAGCTACCCGGCGGTCGAGGTCTACGCCCCGGCCGGTGCGCCCGCGGCCAGCCCGCCGAGCCCGGTGAGCACCCTGCCGGTCAGCCAGACCGTGCTGGTCAACGGGGGCCCGGAGTCGCTGCTGCAGCTCACAGGGCAGGACCTGCTCGGTCCCGGCCAGCCCGCCATCATCGCCGGGGATGCGCTGCCCGTGAGGCCCGCGCAGTGGGCGGTCACCGACGGGCAGCGCCGCGCCGACACGCTGTTCGGCCTGGTCAACGACAACGTGACCTACACCTACACCGCGACAGAGGACAACCCGGCCAACGCCGCCCAGCTCGGCCGGGCGGGCGGGGCACCCCGGCAGCTGCTGCCCGTGCCGGCCGCCGGGCACCAGACGGTGGCCGTGCTGTCCGGCGCGGCGAGCGTGACCGCGTCGTCCTTCGGCTCCTGGATCGCCGACACCGACCAGGAGGACCCGGCCGGCGCCTTCGACGGGAACCCGGCGACGGCGTGGGCGGAAGGCGACGAGCAGACGCCCGTCGGACAGTGGATCCAGATCGGCTTCGCCGGCCAGCTCGACCTGCCGGCCAGCGTCGGGATACGCCTGCTCGACGACAGCACCAGCCGGGAGATCGCCAGCGTGCTCCGGGTGTCCACCGCGGCGGGCAGCGTCACCACCCGGGTCGCCGCGACCGGCGCGGTCCAGCCACTGAAGGTGGTCCCCGGCCGTACCAGCTGGCTGCGCGTCACGATCGCCGACGCCCGGCGGGTCAGGGTGGGCTACCCGGGCGCCGGGATATCGGACGTGCTGATCCCCGGCGTCCGGGTGACCCGGCTGCTCCAGCCCGCGCAGGATCCGGCCGGCCGCCAGGCGGCATCGACCGTCTTCTCCTTCCACCAGCAGGTGCCGGCCCCGCTCGCCCTGACCGACCCGACCGCCGTCCCGCCGATGGCCCGCACGTTCACCCTGGCCGCCCCGGTGACCCTGCGGCCGCAGGCGTCCGCGGTCGCCCTTCCCGGCGCCGGGCTCGACGCCCTGCTTGATAAGACACTGCTGGACAAGGTCAGCCCGCCCGGGCCCGGCCTGCTGCAGGTCAGCGTCGCCTCGACCCCCGGCGGGGAGCCGGCCGGGTTCCCGGCCAGCCTGATCAGCGGATCGGGCGGCCTGGCGTGGACCGCGGAGGGCACCAGCCCGGTCATCCACCTGAGCTGGCACGGCCGGCGCAGCATCGGGTCGCTGATCGTGCGGCCGGCGGCTGGCCTGCCGTCCGCGCCGAAGACCGTCAAGATCACCAGCCCGGCCGGCAGCCGGCAGGCGAGCATCGGGCCCGGCGGCCTGGTGACGTTCCCGGCCCCGCTGACCACCGACCGGATCGACGTGTCCTTCCCCGGCGTGCGCGAGGCGACCATTGTCTCCGCGACCGGCCAGCTGGCCACCGTCCCGGTCCGGCTGTCGCAGCTGTCCGTGCCCGCCCTGACCGGCCTGCGCGCGGTCACGCCGGACGAGCAGGCGAAGGTCACCCTGGCGTGCGGCCAGGGCCCCGCCGTCACCATCGACGGGCAGGCCTACCAGACGTCGGTCAGCGGCACGCTCGGCGAGCTGAGCCAGTACCTGCCACTGGGGGTCCGGCTGTGCGCCCCGGGAGGCGGCACGCTGAGCCTCGGCGCGGGGCGGCACACGCTGACGGCGGCGGCGCCCGGCACGTTCGCGGTCACCGACGTCAGCCTGGCCAGCACCGGCGCGGCCCCGGCGGCCCCGGCGGCTCCCTCCACATCCGGCGCCGCGTCCGGCGGCTCCCGCGCCGTGACCGTCGGCAGCTGGCAGCCGGACCTGCGCCGGCTCACCGTCGGCCCGGGAGCGACCTCCTACCTGGAGGTCCACGAGAACTACGACCTCGGCTGGGCCGCCACGCTGAACGGGCGGCCGCTCACCGCGGTGCGCCTCGACGGCTGGCAGCAAGCCTTCATCGTGCCGGCCGGGGCCGG
>Ga0070698_100008993_pt1 | contig 10742 bp, 6 predicted proteins | sample KBSK1502metaG_FD_65477 | JGI IMG/M metagenome (GOLD analysis project Ga0070698, IMG submission 65477) | Corn, switchgrass and miscanthus rhizosphere microbial communities from Kellogg Biological Station, Michigan, USA - KBS K1-50-2 metaG | ecosystem: Host-associated > Plants > Roots >... | reverse complement strand
TGGTGTTCATATTGCTTGGCAGTATACCAAGCACAATGTGATCTGTCGAGATGTTGCGCGACTACCAACAGGCTTTCTCAAAGTTAGGAATTTCTTAAACGCGAATTGCGCCAATATACGAATAAAGCGAAGGAACCATTCAAATTCGCGAAATTTGCCCTTTCGTGACATTCGCGTTCCAAATGGGGTAAATTGTCAAGCGACTGTGAGAAGACCATACGGCCACGGATTATAATGAGAAGTGCCTGTATGGTTTTAAAATACAAGGTCTACAAGTTCACTTGTCTTACTTCAATAATGGGATCGAGCGTACGAAGTTCCGCAAGGACAATTTCTGGGGCTTCACTATCAAGGTTGATGAATGCTAGCGCCGTGCCGCCCGGTCCATCGCGCCCAAGGCGATATTCAGCAATATTAATTTTGGCGCGGCCCAAGAGCGTGGCCACCTGGCCGATCACACCTGGAACGTCGCGGCTCCTCACAACAAGTACAAAGCCCGCGGGCAATGCGTCCATGGGCATATCATCGATGCGCACGATCCGCAATGTGGAGTGTGTGAGGAGTGTGCCCACCACCAGGTGTTTTTCGTCGCCCACGCTCAGTCGGCAGGCAATGACATTGGCGTAATCTTCCACGCCTGGCAACATTCCCTGACTGATTGTCAAGTCGCGATCATGAGCAAACTGCGGCGCATTTACATAATTGATGCTATCTCCAAGAATTGGCGTGAGCAGCCCTTTGAGCATGGCAACTGTCAACGGCTTGGCGTGGTTTTGCACATCCGGCCCGTGATATGTCACTTGTGCCTGCAAATTGGAAAGCGGGAAAATCTTACCGCGCAAAAGCTGCATCAGGAGCGAGCCGATCTTCTCCGCCAATACCATGAATGGCGCGATCGCCCGGTAATCAGCATCATTGGCAAAAGGAAGATTGACCACGTTGCGATATCCCGTTCCTCGCAGGGCATCCAGAACTTGTTGAGCAATGCGGATGGAGACGTCGTCCTGCGCTTCAAGAGTCGACGCGCCGAGATGCGGGGTCGCGACCACATTGGGAAGTTGTACCAGCGCTTCAGATACGCCGAAAATGGGTTCCGTTTGAAAGACATCCAGCCCCGCCCCAGCTACCTGCCCGGACTCCAAGGCCTCAAGCAAGGCGCTTTCATCGATCAGCGCGCCCCTTGCAGTGTTAATGATTCGCACACCTTTTTTCATCAGCGCAATTTCTCTGGCACCGATCAGGCCGCGCGTCTCATCTGTGAGCTGGGTGTGCAATGTAATAAAATCGGCGCGAGGAAAAATTTCGTCCAACACTTCCACCAGTTCGACGCGTAAAGAATCGGCAACCTCTTCGGAAACATATGGGTCGAAAGCGATCACGTGCATGTCAAAGGCGTGAGCGCGAGCCGCCACCAGCCTGCCAATACGCCCCATACCAATGATGCCGAGAGTCTTCCCGGCCAGTTGCATACCCAGAAAACTCTGGCGTTCCCAAACACCTTCACGCAGGCGCGCATTTGCCTGTGGCACATTTCGACACAAAGCCAGCAAGAGGGCAAAAGCGTGCTCTGCCGCGGCACGTGCATTGACCTCCGGAATATTCATCACCATCACGCCTGCCAAGGTCGCGGCCTGTACATCTATATTCTCAAGCCCCACACCAGCCCGCGCCGCGATCCTTACATGACCTGTGGTAGCCTTGAAAAAAGCAGCATCCAGTGCTGTACCACTGCGTGTGATCAACGCGTCATAGCGCACGCCGCGCTCGCGTAGTTCCGCGGCAGACAAGTGGCGGATGATATCCACTTCCACATCTTCTGCTGACCTCAATAATTCCAGACCTGCATCGTTAATAATATCTGTGACAAGGATGCGATAAGCCATATTTATTCACCAAAAACCTGCTCAAGATGATGGTCATTATTATGCGCCTCAAGTATACGCTGGCGTTGAGATTCATCCTTGAACAACACCTGCCCGTTCTTAATCGCTTGCAGGCCATCCTGAAAAAATTTCCATAAAGACGTGTCCGTTAACTTACCAGCCGCGTAAGGCGAAAGCGCCAGCGGAAGCAAACCTGCCATCCCAGGACCCTTCATAAAGACCGCCGCTTCTTCCACAACCGCTGGGCGGCGTTCCACTCCACCGAAGCCGACGAATAAGCGTACCACATCCCTGGTCACGAGGTCGGTGGAGCCGTCGCCGACCATCATTGTGCGCTTGCCATCACTTGCAAGCTTTCTCACCACTGCCAGCTTGCCGTTTGATTCAGCCAGCGGTGTAGGTGCAAACGCAAAATATGTTTCATTGGGATTCCCCGCGTATTGATGACGCATGTAATCCCACCATGTGCCGCTCAATTCATCCAGCCTGACCGTCACCGCGTGAACATTCTGCGCAGGTATCTTGAGCATCTCCGCCAGATCTAGCACCGCGGTTTTCAAGCCACCACTCACGATGCTCACCTCCACGCCCGCCAATTGCAACGCGGCGATCACTTCGGCGGTCTGAGGCGTCAGAGTGCGGCGATAGATACGGCTCACTTCCTCCAGTTCGGCGCGGGTGGGGCGCAGGAGTTCAAGCCGTTTGGCGTACACCTCCTCGAGCGGAATTTTCCCATCCATTGCCTGGCTGGTGAGTTCTGCAATATATTCCGCCTGCCCTTTGAGCCGCGCAAGTTCGTCAATCCCTTCCACTGTGACCAGTGTCATGTCACAATCGAAAATGACTCGTTGAAATCCCAAATGTCGTGAGAGCATAAAAAGTTTTTTTCCAAGCTGGCAAATTGCATGATCGGCTTAACTGTCTGAGCTGACCAGAAAATTTTTGCCGCAGCTCTGGGTTAGCTAGTAGATGTTCAAATCCTTTGCCACCAACTATTCGGTCAGGTTCAAAATACGAGACAGTCTGTGCTAACAAGGAGCACGGACTGTCTTTTTTTCTACATAGTAGTAGCCAAGCAGTACTACTTATTTCAAAGTGACCCCCACATTTGGCTATGCTACTTTCAGCGTCTTGTATTATCCATACATAGGCTACGAATTTACAGGCGCTCATGATTCGAAGTCTATTACTCTTTTCATTGAGCTACGGGAGTAATGACCGAAATTATACCCGAGCAGGACTTGACGAGATCCCATCCGTACGTCTGCCAGAGACATTGCAATGCCGGCCCGCAATACCTTATGGTCACCTGCAACAAATCCTGATTTGGTTTGATCAAATTGAATGCTTACCGAGAAACATGTGGTTATTGATAAGAATCAAATATGCTAGAATAAGACAAGCCTTATTGGATTTTTCTGTGACTCAATGGTTTCGGCTTAAGGTTGTGAACGGATGAAATGTCCTAATTGCCAGGCAAGCAATCCAGATGAAGCGAAATTTTGCATGAATTGTGGAACGTCTCTCGAGATGGCTGTTCATGCAACCGATGGGGAAATTCGTAATGCAGACGTAAAAGACCAATCACTGGATAAATTTATTCCACGCGAGTTGATGACAAAGTTTGAAGCCGCCCGTGCACATGAGGCGATGGTGGGAGAACGACGCGTCATTACTATGCTGTTCTGCGATGTCAAAGGTTCAACAGCTGCCGCAGAAAAAGTGGACCCTGAAACCTGGACGGATATCGTGAATGGCATTTTTGAATACATGATCCGTCCGATCTATAAATATGAAGGCACGGTACCTCGACTAATGGGCGACGCGATCCTGGCTTTCTTTGGCGCTCCTATCGCGCATGAGGATGATCCAAAACGCGCGGTGCTGGCGGGATTGGAAATCCAGGAGGGCATCAAAGCGTACGCGGAAGAGATCCGCCTCAAACATGGACTTGAATTTGGTCTGCGTGTTGGGATTAATACTGGCTTAGTTGTTGTTGGCGCAATCGGGTCCGATCTACGCATGGAATATACAGCGATAGGGGATGCGATCAATCTCGCGGCACGCATGGAACAAACCGCCGTGCCTGGAACAGTTCAGATCTCGGATGAGACATACAAGTTGGTTGCGCCTTTCTTCGACTTCGAGACCCTGGGAGAGATTGAAGTGAAAGGCAAAGATGCGCCGATCAAAACATATCGTCCGCTGGCGTCGAAAAAGAGTCCGGGCCATCTGCGTGGACTGGCAGGACTATCATCTCCATTGGTCGGGCGCGAGGCGCAGTTGGTTTTGCTAAATCAACAGTTGCAGCAATTGAAAATCGGGGCAGGATCATTTGTCGCCGTGACAGGGGAAGCGGGACTTGGAAAGTCCACTTTGATCGCAGAGTTAAAAAAGTCGAAAGATGGATATACCTGGTTGAGAGGCGACGCGTTATCCTACGCGCGTTCAGTCAGTTATTTTCCATGGAGGCAGATCATCCGCCAATCCATCGATGCGCATGAAGGTGACTCCCCGGCTGAAGTGCGTAACAAACTGAGTTACGTCTGCGAGGGTTGCACATTGCCCGGAGAAGATGTTCCATTTTTGGAAGCCATGCTTGTAGTGGAAAGTGAAGAAAGTTTGCAGGTGGTAGCAGCGTATCAGGGCGAAGCGCTTGTTCAAAGAATGGCGGATGCTACGCGAGGATACTTGTGCGGGCTGGCGAAGGAAGGCTTACTTGCAATAGTGTTTGATGATCTACATTGGGCAGACGAAGCCTCGCTTAATTTATTGCTCAGCCTGGCGGACTTAACCCATACGCAGCCGCTGCTTTTCATTTGCATGTTGCGGCCCGATAAGACCGCCGCCAGTTGGGGTGCAATTAAAAAAGTTCAACAAAAAGTGGAGGCGCGGTATCATTCCATCCTACTTGAACCCCTGCGCGCTGAACAAACAGATAAATTGCTGGCAAATTTACTGGGTGTGAAAGATATGCCAAAAAACGTTCGGGATATGATCGTTGAAAGAGCGGATGGAAATCCATTTTTCATAGAGGAATTAATTCGTTCCCTGATCGAAACAAAACAGATTATTCGTGAGAACAGTCACTGGCAGGCAGTGACTGAAGATGCAAAAGTGTCTCTGCCAAACACGTTGCGCGGCGTGCTTGGCGCCCGCATTGACCGTTTGCCTGAACTGACAAAACACGTATTGCAAAATGCAGCGGTGATCGGCCGTTCATTTGACTTGCGCGTCTTAAAACAACTGACAAGCTTGAATGGCGGATTTGATTTGCAAATTCAATATCTAAAAGAAGCGAGTCTGGTTGAACCATTCCGTGAGGAATATGCGTTCAGGCATGTTTTGATCCAGGAAGCGGCTTATGACTCTATTCTCATCAAGAAGCGCGTGGAACTTCATCGGCGCATCGCGGAAACACTTGAAGAGCTTCATGGGAATCGCATTGAGGAATTTGCGCCGCTGATCGCCTACCATTTTTACAGTGCGCAGGATCCGCGCTCGCTTAAATTTGATTTGCTGGCGGGCGAAAAAGCCGCCCGCCTGTATGCCAACGCTGAAGCCGCGACTCATTTCAGCCGCGCCATTGAAGTTGCAAAACGTAATGGAAATGAAAGTGAGCTAATCACCAAACTCCACACGCAACTGGGATCGGTGCTGGAGCTAAGCGGTCGTTATGAACAGGCTTTACAAAATTACGATGAGATGCAAGCCTTTGGCCGTCAGAGTGGAGGACGATCCATAGAGATGACCGCGTTGATGGCAAAGGCCACCATCTATTCGACCTTTACGCGATTACATGATTCAGCGCTCAGTGAGCAATTGCTCATTCAAGCTCTTGATATTTCACGCGAGATCGGTGACCGTGTCACACAGGCGCGCCTGAGTTGGAATCTGATGCTCACCTATTTATTTTCCAAGCGTCCCGATCAGGCATTGGAGCATGGGATACTTGCGCTCAGTCTGGCGCGCGAGTCTGATGATCGTGAACAACTCGCGTTCGTGCTGAATGATTTATGTCGTCTTTACACATGCAGAGGCGAATTCGAAAAGGCTTACGATGTGATTAAAGAAGCGCGTGAACTGTGGCGCATGTTGGATCATCAAGTCATGCTCGCAGACAGTCTCGGCTCAGAGGCCGAGGCGCGTTTCAACGCAGGCGAATTTGAGCAGGCTTTGAAGTGCACTCAAGAAGCGTTGCAAATCACAGAAAAGATTGAGAATCTTTGGGGACAGTCTTATGATCGCATGCTCATGTCGTTTGTCTACTTTGAAATTGGAGAGTTGGGGCCCGGGATTCAACTAGCGGAGCGGAGCATTCAACTTGCAGATGAAGCTGGATTGATCGCCAGCAGTATTGGCTTGCGCTCGGAACTGGCCTGGTTCTATGCCTACTGCGGTGCTTTTGAAAAAAGCTATGAATTAATTGAGCAAGCCTTAAAGGTTGCTGAGGAAAAGCAGCCTGCCTGGAAGGCATTCCCGCAAGCGGCGAAGATCCGCATTCATTTATTGCAAGATGATGTTCGATCTGCTATGCAATTTGCTGGGAATGCACTCTTTGAGCCGATCTCGATTCCCTACGCGCGCTATACTATCTTTCTTTGTCTTGCAAACATCGAACTCGCAGTTTCAAGAGGAGATCATGATTTGGGCCTAAAGTTGGCTGATGATTTGTTGAACGAAGTAACTCCTTTGACGCGTGTGGATATTCCTGAAGTGCTACGCTGGAAGGGCAACGCATTAATAGGGTTGGGACAACTCGGCGAAGCGCATCAGGTCTTAACTGAGGCTTGCTCGCTGGCCAAGAGACTTGAAGCGAAGCCTCAGCTTTGGACTATTTTAGTGAACCTGGCAGTGGTGAATTCAAAACTCGGAAAACATAAGGAAGCTGAAGCAAATCGAATAGAAGCGCGCGCGATCATTCAGCAGATCGCAGAATCCCTGCAAGAGGTTGAGCTCAGCGAATCGTTCCAGAATCAGCCGCGAGTCCAAGTCTTGATGCGTTAAATCCAAAGAGGAGGACCAGCATGTCCATCGAAGAGAACAAGAAAATCGTCCAGCGTTATCAAGAAATCTATAACAGTAATGATTTGGATTCTTTGACTGAAGTCGTTTCAGAAGATTTACTTACGCCTAAAATCATGCCCGGAATTCCAACTGGTATTGAGGGTGCGAAAGCTGCTCATCGAATCATGCTAGCAGGCTTCCCCGATTATCAAACGAGTATTGACGATATATTTGCTGAAGGTGATAAAGTGGCGGCACGGATCATCATGAGCGGCACGAATTCTGGAAGCTTCATGGGCATTCCGCCAACTGGCAAGCATGTTTCATTTACAGGGATTTATATTGCGAGAATTGCAAATGGAAAAATTGTGGAACACTGGGGCGAAGAGGATGGAGTAAGCCTGCTGCAACAGCTTGGTGTGTTATCAATTTAATGTTGAATCGCCTTGCATCTCTATTAAAAGTTCGCCTTGACGAAAGCCGCCTGGTAATTCTGGTGGCTCTGCTCTTTGCGTGTATTCAAGCAGGGCAGGGCATGGGGGATAACGCCGCATCTGCATTATTCCTCCTGCGCTTCGGTGTGGATTACTTGCCTTATATGTATATTGCTGCAGGAGTTTTAACCTTCGTCATCACAATGGCATATTCTGCCGGACTGGGACGCTTCGAAAAGGGGCGATTTTTCTTATGGGTTATTTCTGCTTTTGCGGTTTTATTAATCCTTGAACGCGCTGCTATTACTTTGGACCTTCCTTTTTTATATCCAGCCTTATGGTTGACCATCAATGGAATGGGTGGAATCCTAGGCACATTTGTGTGGAATCTTGCAGGAGAAGTTTGTGATGCTCGGCAGGCAAAGCGATTGTTCCCCTTGTTTACCAGCGCGGGGATTCTTGGTAGTGTGCTTGGCAATGCAGTTACAGGCTTCATTGCCAAACTTCTTGGTACAGACAACCTGTTCCTTTTATACGCACTGCTGCTTGGCATCGCGTTTTATTTAACCCGCTTGATCGCAAAATCCTACTTTCGCAAAGAAAGGAATCTGAGCAAACAAACAAGTTTATTGGACGACCTGCGCGCTGGTTTCGATTTTGCACGCGGCTCGTCATTGATGCGCCTGATCGCTTATTCGTCCATTTTGTTTTCGGTACTTTTCTTCACGGTTGCTTTTCCATTCAACAAAGTTGTCACCACAACATTTCCAGATGAGGCGGGCGTCGCTGGTTTTTTGGGGCTGTTCAATAGCATCACCACGGCTGCAACTTTTTTCGTCTCTCTCTTCCTTGCTAATCGCATTTACACACGGCTTGGTATTATCAACAGCGTACTTCTCATGCCTCTGGCTTATATCTTTAGTTTTGCAATTTTCACACTTCGATATGATCTAAGCGGAGCAGCCATTGCACGTTTTGCACAACTTGTCATTCTGGCTGGTATCGCGGGCACAGCCTGGAATGCATTATTTAACGTCGTCCCTTCCCAAAAGCGTGGCCAGGTTCTGGCATTCAACAATGGTGTTCCTTCGCAACTTGGCGTGGTGCTTTCTGGTGTGCTGCTGATCGTTGCAGATAAAGCTTTCACAGTTCAGCAGATTTTTTTGATTGGCGTATTTATCGCATTGGTGTGCGGAGTTTTCGTATGGAGAATGCGCGCGGCATACGCACAGGCGCTGGTGGACGCCTTGCGCGCGGGTCGTCTCGAAGTGTTCAGTGCGAGTGAAGCCGCGTTCAGCGGGCTTCAAGGTGATGCGGCTGCGTTGAACGTTGCTATACAAGCCTTGCAGGATCCCAAAGCGACGACGCGCCACCTCGCCGCAGAAATGTTGGGACGGATGGAATCGGACACAGCAATTCCTCACCTGATGCGTCTCCTATCTGACCCCAAGCCTGCTGTGCGTGCCGCGGCAGTTTCCTCACTGGGAGCGTTATACGCGGACTCCGCCATCCAGGAAATCATTCTCTCACTCGATGACTCAGATAATCAGGTGCGCGAAGAAGCATTGACTGTTCTCTCAAAGCTGAAGGTAACTACTTCCCCTGGGCTGATTGCAAAAATCTCCAACTTGATGACAAACGATCCATCTTTATCGATTCAGACCAGGGCAATTATTGCGCTGTCCAAACTTGGTGTTGTTGAGGAAGCAATTTCAAATCTGATTCCACGACTCAATTCCAAAGACTCCCGCATCCGTATTTTTGCCTTAGAGACGGTACGCGAAATTGCGCCCTATTTGAATTCTTCCTTTCATACGAACCTCATCATGAAATCCATGGAAGATTCATCGGCAATCATTCGCCGAGCCGCCATAGCGGCACTGGGAAGTTTGAATGATGAATCCATCAGCAAAACGATCGTTAACTATTTGACCGATCCCGATACCAGTGTCCGCAACGCAGCTGCAGAATCATTGCGCCGACATAACCACGAAAGCCGCGCGCTGGTGCTGGAAATTTTTAAAACAGAAAACGCTGCCGTGGATGCCGCCCTCGACGCACTCGCCCCCGGGAATCCCGAATCGCTTTTCCCTCTTCGGGAATATGCCAGGCGCGAAATCATTCGTGCCCGGAGATTGCGAAACCAGGCTGCTAGTATTCCACCCTCCGGGCGAGCAACCGAATTCCTGTGTAATTACCTGCGCGTACAAGCATCCCTTTGTGAAGGACGGCTTATCAAAACCGTCGGCTTGTTTGGTGATACGCACACGATGGGACTGGTCCGCAAAAGCATGAACGGAACGAATATCGAAAACCGCGCTGCCGCCCTCGAAGCGTTGGAAACGATTGGTGATAAACAGCTTGCGAAAAGTGTAGTTGCTCTGCTCGAAGAAGAACCGCAGCCCTCCGACACATCGGATGTCATTGCGATGTTATTTAAAAGTACAGATCCCTGGCTTCGGGTTTTGGCGTTGTGTTCCACATCTGAACTAGGCCTGCGCGAATTCATTCCCATACTGCATCAGTTGAAATCAGGCACGGATCTGCTTCTATGTGAAGCTGCACTTGTAGCATTGACTCAATTTGGCGAGGAGCAACAAATGGATACTCTAAAGACTGTTTCTATCCTGGAACGTATTATGTTGTTGCGTGAAATTCCTATTTTTGCAGATCTCTCGCCTGAAGACTTGAAACATCTGGCTGAGATCGCACACGAAGAGTGGTATCCACAAAACACTACTATTTTTCAACAGGGTGATGAAGGGCATATGATGTTCGTGATAGTGGAAGGACATGTACAAGTTGTACGGAATACGGATGGTAAGGATCAAATATGGGCGGAGCGGGGTCCCGGAGATTTTGTTGGTGAAATGGCGATCATTGAATCTGCGCCGCGCTCCGCAACCCTGCGTACCCAAAGTGAAGTCCGCATTCTTGCAATTGATGACGAAACCTTCAAGGGGATCTTGCGTGAGCGGCCGGATGTCTCCTTCGCTGTGATGCGGAGTATCTCGCGTAGGCTCCGTGAGATGGTAGTGTAGATCCGGATGATCTCCAAATCACCATACATTTCGTTTTCCCTATTGCATCCAGTTAAAAAAATTAAGACTCGAAACAGCTGATTTTTCAACTGGAAAAGTAAATCCTCATGGAATCAGTACGCATTTTGTAGACTCTCGCCTTCATCAACTATGATACCCCTCCGCAGAGGGGCGGAATGCACTTGCCCATCCCTTCGAACCCTCGTACAATCAGGGCGGTAAAAGTACTACCAACTCATAGAAAACGGGAAAGGCATCAACATGACGGACCTCAAAAAATTTGGTGAAAGCATTATTAATAATCTCGAGCAGGTAATTGTGGGGAAGACCCAGGCGGTGGAACTGGTCGTTATTGGTCTGTTATGTCAGGGTCATGT
>Ga0070698_100008992_pt1 | contig 10743 bp, 5 predicted proteins | sample KBSK1502metaG_FD_65477 | JGI IMG/M metagenome (GOLD analysis project Ga0070698, IMG submission 65477) | Corn, switchgrass and miscanthus rhizosphere microbial communities from Kellogg Biological Station, Michigan, USA - KBS K1-50-2 metaG | ecosystem: Host-associated > Plants > Roots >... | reverse complement strand
GGGGCCAGAGCGGGGAGACCGAATCGGGCTGCAGCAAGTCCAGCAGCAGGTGCAGCGAAGACGCGGCGGCTATGGCGATCCAGGAAAAACCTTTCCAGGAGACCGACTGTTCGCTGGCACCACGGGTTTTGGAAAACAGGAACGCGGCGAACGCGAGCACGAGGATAAATAAGAGCGAGTGAGTAGCGCTTCGATGCCAGCGTAGATATGACGTTGGGCCGAAGCTTGCGCTGAGCCAATCCACATCGGCGATGATTCCCGCGAACACAATTGCAAGGACACTGCGCCAGCTAGCGCGAGGAAAAACGACACGCTGCATCACCAGTGAAGCCAGTCCGTGAGTGATCGTGTCCACGGAGTTTTATTTGGCTCCGGTTGGCCACGGCGCGGGACCCGGCACGAGCAGCCGGAGAGCGCGCGGCACGATACGAAACTCGACCGGCAAGCGCGCGAGCGGTTCGCCGTCGATCTGCGCATAAATCGGATCGGCTTCGATTGGCTCGCAGATAAGGCGATCGGACTTCCAGAAATAGATGCCGTCTTCCTTGCGCAAATCGCCGAACCAGAGCGTAGGCAGGTAGCTGAGATATTTCAACCCGCTTTGCGTTGTGAGCCCGACAAACTCGAATTGGTCCTCGAACAAATCGGCTTGCGTGGTGATCTTAAACGGCCCGCCATAGTGTTTTGTGCGGCCGACGATGACCAGAGAAACTTCGCGCGATTGTCCTTCCGTGCTGACGCGAAAATGTTGGAACTTGTAATTGAAGACTTCGCGCGCGCCCTGCCACCAGTACGCGAGGATGCCCATGCGGGCCTTCAGCTCGAGATCGACGGCGTAGGTGATCTGGCCGTCCGGGCCGGCACCGGCGACGCTCAGGAAATAACGGGCTTTCTCGGGCTGCTCGAGAGGCGTGGCAAGGCCGAGGGCAATGTCACGGACTTCGCCTCGAGCCAGCTGCTCTGCGGCTTTGGGAATATCCCAGGAAAGCTCGAGCTCCTTTGCGAGCACGTTTGCGGTGCCGGCGGGCAGCAACGCCAGCGGCACGCGGTGGCCGTTCTGCGAACCGGCGAGTCCGTTGACGACCTCGTTGATGGTTCCGTCACCGCCGCAGGCGATGACGAGTTGACGGCCATCGCCGCAGGCGCGTCTGGCGATTTCGATCGCTTCGCCTGGCGCGGTCGTTTCTGCCAGGTCCGCCCGGATGCCGCGTGCTTCGAGGACTCGTATAGCCTCGTCCAATTTGGCGCGGCGGGTGTTGCCACCGCCGCCAGCGTTGGGATTGTGAATCACAAGAGCGTTATGGAGTTCTTGCATCGATTAGAGTCAGCGTCCTGTCCGGAGCATAGCTGCCTAGTTTGAAGCTAACCATTCTATATAATATGGGTTGCAATTGGATGAATGTCACGCGGAGTGGGATATGGCCAAGGCGGCCCCAGCATCGCTGAAAAAAGAAGTGCAGGAGTTGCGAGAGAAGATCCGCCACCATGAATACCGCTATCACGTTTTGGATGACCCGGAAATTTCGGATGCGGCATATGACTCGCTGCTCGAGAAGCTGAAAGAACTGGAAGCCGGACATCCGGAACTAGTTACTTCCGATTCACCGACCGCACGAGTGGGTGCTCCGCCGCGCGAAGGATTCCAGACGGTGCGGCACACGCGGCCGATGCTCAGTCTGGACAATGCGTTTTCATTTGATGCGTTGCGGGATTTCGACCGCCGCGTTCGCGAAGGCATTGGCCGCAACTCTATTGAATACATTGCGGAGCATAAGTTTGATGGCTTGAGCATTGCGCTGTGGTACGACGACGGCGTGCTCATACGCGGCATCACGCGTGGAGACGGGACTACCGGAGAGGACGTGACTCCGAACGTGCGGACGATCCGGTCGATTCCGCTGCGAATCGCAAAGGATTTGCTGAAAAAAGCGAATATGCCGGCGTCGTTCGAAGTGAGAGGCGAAGTGATGATGACGCGCAAGGCGTTTGAGGCGCTCAATCGCAGCCAGGTGCAGAATGGCGGAAAGATTTTTGCAAATGCTCGGAATGCGGCGGCGGGCGCGGTGCGCATGCTCGATTCATCGATTACGGCACGGCGGCGGCTGGATTTTTTCGCCTATTACCTGTTGACCGAAGGCAGAGCGGCGTTTCCGAAGCATTCGGAATCGCTCTTGGCGCTGCAGTCCCTGCGCTTTCGGGCTTCGAGTGATTGGAAATTGTGCAACGGCATCGATGAGGTGATTTCCTACTGCGAGGAGTGGGATACGAAGCGCGAGAAGCTGGCTTACGAAATAGACGGTGTGGTGGTGAAGGTGAACTCGGTGGGAATTCAGAACGAGTTGGGGTTCACTTCAAAGTCGCCGCGGTGGGCGATCGCGTACAAATATCCCGCGCGGCAGGAAACGACGGTGGTGAACGACATTATTGTTCAGGTGGGACGCACCGGGGCGTTGACTCCCGTCGCGGTGCTCGAACCGGTGCAGATTGGCGGGGTGATGGTGAGCCGGTCGACACTGCATAACCTGGATGAGATCGAACGGCTTGGCGTGCAGATTGGCGATACCGTGCTGGTTGAGCGCGCAGGAGAAGTGATCCCTCATGTCTTGAAAGTTGTGAAAGAAGGAAAGAATCGCAAGCCTTTTCGCTTGCCGAAGCAATGCCCGGTGTGCCGCAGCAAAATACACAAAGTGGAAGGCGAAGTGGCGGTTCGCTGCTTGAATACAGCGTGCCCGGCCAAACGAAGGGAATCGCTGATTCACTTTGCCAGCCGCCATGCGATGAACATCGACGGGCTCGGAGAAAAGATCGTCGATCAGCTGGTCGACAAAGGAATCGTGAAAGATGTTGCGGATTTGTATGCTCTCAAGCTTTCTGATCTGAGTGAACTCGAGCGGATGGGCGAAAAATCCGCGCAGAATCTTCTGGACGAAATCGAAGCAAGCAAGAAGAACAGTCTGCCGCGCCTAATTTTTGCGCTGGGAATTCCGTTCGTCGGAGAACGCACGGCGCAGTTGCTTGCGGATCGCTTCGCCTCGGTCGAAGAGCTGGCCTCGGCCAAGGAAGATGACCTGTACGAAGTGGAGGAAGTGGGCCCAAAGGTTGCGTCCGGGATTTTGGAATTTTTTTCCGAGCCTGCGAATCGAAAGCTGATCAAGAAATTGGAGGAGGCGGGAGTCCGGCCGACAAGCGAAAAGCGGGCGGTGAAGAGCAACAAGCTGGCAGGGAAGTCGTTTGTGTTTACGGGCGGGCTTGCGAATCGCACGCGAGAGGAAGCCGGAGAAATCGTGCAGCAGCACGGCGGCAAAGTCGTTGGTTCGGTGAGTAAAAGGACGGATTATGTTGTCGTCGGGACGGAACCGGGGTCGAAGTACGACAAGGCGAAGGAGCTTGGCGTGCCCATCCTCTCGGAAGGCGAGTTCGAGAAACTGGTCGGGATCAAGTAGCCTTGTCGGGAAACAGCGGTCCATTATTTTCACTTAAGCTGAGAATTCATCCAATCGAGCAAGGTCGGGACGACGGGGTCAGCAAGCTTGCTGTGAATGCTCAACAGGTGATCGGCGTCTGCAATCTCGATGAATTTCGCGTGGCCAGGATGCGTACGGTTGACCATGTTCGCGACTTCGATGCTGTCGGCATGACTCATGATCGTGTCCGACGTTCCGTGCAGGACCAGAACGGGAGCATTGACTGCAGACCAGGTTGCGCCGAGATTCAACTCCTGAAGTTGCTGGTAGAATTCGGCGGGCCGGCCGTATTGGCCTTCAGGCTCGTCATACCAGAGGGCACTCCATTCCGGATGTAGTTTGATAATTTTGCCCGGCGTCATTTTGTGGATCAGGTAGAGTGAGTAAAAATCCGTAAATTGCTTCAGCCCCCGATCGATCTCAACCGCGGGTTTATTCTCGTCGCCTCGTAGCCTGACGCGCTCAAGTTCAAGCATGTGCTCGTACCAGGTGCGTCCCCAGGACGAGGCTGCGATGTATCCACGAACGGGGTGTCCCTGAGCTACAAGGGGAGATGTCCCGCCACCATTGCTGAGTCCTGCGATGAAAATTCGGTCGGGATCGATGAAGGGATATTTGCTGAGGGAATTGAAAGCCGCTCGATAAGCGTCGAGTTCGGTCAAATAGTCCGTTTTGGCGCAGTTTCCGCCGCTCTCTCCTACGCCCTGTTTGTCCATGCGCATGGTCGCAAAGCCGGAGGTTTCAATCAAGCGCCAGAAAATCGCACCAAAGCCGTCCGTTTCGCCGCGAGAATATTCAACACTGTCGCAACTCAGCCAGCCAACGAAAAAAATCGCAGGAACTTTGCCTTGAGCACCCTTAGGCCGGGTGACAATCGTACGCAGCCGATTTCCCTGCGAGTCACGAACCCAGTCGTAGAGGGCCTCAGCGTTTTGAAAATGTTCGCGTGGACGGTCGCTTAAGGTTCCGCAAGTTTGCAAAAGAGCAGGAGAGAGCAAAAGCAAGGAACAGAGGAACGTCGCCTGTAATTTAGCGATATTGAGTAAAAACATGAGGTCTCCGGCGGGGAAGGACGTACTTCACTAGACGGCAGAAATGGCAAAACGAGAGCATCGTTTCTGAAGGAGCCCCGATTTGCCTTTTGAATTGGAATATAATGAATATGGCGGGTGAGCTGGACGATCGCTGGTCCTGAGGAATCGGGGCGGGAGGAAAGTCCGGACACCAACCTGCGTCAGCAGGGAAATGGGCAACGCGCCTGGTAACGCCAGGGGATGCGATTGCGGTGCCGGACTAAAGCCCGGCGCTACGACCGCGTCACGGAAAGTGCCACAGAAAATATACCGCCGCGAGAGTGAGCTTCTGTGACGGGAGGCAGGGACACCTGCTCAGCGTCTTTCAAAAGCGCTTTTGCTGGTAAGGGTGAAATGGTGGGGTAAGAGCCCACCGCTCGTCTGGCGACAGTCGAGGCACGGAAAACCCCGCGTGGTGCAAGGCCAAATAGGAGGGAAGAGCCGGCCCGGCTCGTAGAGCAATGCAAGCGAAGGCTTGTGTCGCTTCCTTGAGCGTAGCGCCCGCAATGGGCGGGCAAGCTGCGATCGAGAGCAACCCTCGGGTAGGCTGCTTGAGCCGTGGCGCGAGCCACGGCCTAGAGGAATGATCGTCAGAGCCCCGATTGGTCGGGGTTCGACAGAATCCGGCTTATATGGCTCGCCCGCTATTCTTTAAGAACCTACCGGCAATTTGGAATTTGGACGGAGTTGTGCCCGAACTGTGAGAATGCGAAATTCTCCGGCGGCAAACAAATAACCTAGTCAATTGGTTCGAGAGCTGGCGGTTTGACAAATGGGGGAGTCAGCAAGTCGAGCTTCCTGGGGTCCGCCAAGTTATTCATATTCTGAGCTTCGCCAATATGCTTAGCCATGTCCCCTACCCACGAATAATCAATTCCGATTCGCAGACCTCGTGCGATTGTCGCCCCGTTGGCAACAAGCTTTGGGTGCTCCGCGAGCAATTTGATGATTTCCTTTTTTTCTTCATTCTGTTCGTTGAGTTCGGCGTTCAGTGGCTTCATCAGACCATTTAGGATGGCAACATAGGCGTCAATAGCCTCTTTGTAGAGTGGTTGCTTCGCCGGGTCCCTATTTGCAGCCGCAAGGCGTTCCGCGATCAATTTTGAATTGTTTTCCCATGCTTTGGGCGCATTCCCATTCCAGAAATCAAGTACAAAGGCGTTGTAAAAGCTCTTGTAGCGATCGAGCAAGCTGAGGTAGCGCAGTTGCAACTGATCCTCCCCGCTCGACGGATCCTTTGCGATGACATCCGGCAAGGCCTTTTTGTGATAGAAGTCCCACATTATTTTCCTGGCCTTCTTTGGATCCTTCCCCGTGAGATCAGGCACATCCTCTAGTCGAAACGGTTCATCCACATTGGGAATAAACGCACCGGCGGCAAGTGACCCAATGAATCTCGGTTCGTCGAACTTCTTCGGTGTGGAGATCGCATTGCCCTGGTCGTCATGCTCTTGCCAGAATTTCTGATAATAGGCCATGTCGTCTTCGGTCACTTTGAATATAGTGTCGTTGTGGAGCAGATACGTGGGAAGTTGAGCTTCCTCGCTTGCCGTAATGATCAAACCCAAATGCAATGGAAGCCGGATGAATCTGAAGCGCAGATGGAGATCTTCCCGCACCAAGGAAAGCATATACGCGACTCGAAGTGCATAGACGCCGCAATCGTGAATTAACTGCCCAGTGAGTGCCTTGGGGAAAGTGCGCGTGAGGTAGTTGTCTCCAAATTCAGCGAGGTCGAAAGGCGAATGGATGGTAAACGCGCTGAGATAATCCTTAACAAGCAACATGGCGCTGTCTAACGCCTCCGCATCGGATTTGCCCGCGCTCTTTTGCGCTTTGACTTTGGCTCGTAGGAACTCACGCCAGTCATCCACGCTGTGTAAATGAGGTGCGCCTTGTTTGTCAATAATCGCCGCGTTTTCCGCTGAATCCGCTGTAAGGTTTCCGCTCTTGTCGAGTTTTTTTCCATATAGATTTTCGAGAAAGCCTATCTGCTTCTCCCTGATTGCCACGATGCGCCATAGCTCCAGTGATTTCTCGCTTCCAGGTTGTTGGTCGTCGCTATAGAAGGAAAACTTGATGCTGGATGCTTCCGCTTCTTTCCCTTCTTTGAAGTAATCGAGATGTTTGCCCCCGTGTTTGCTGAAAACGGAGCGCGTAATATCTACCGGCAGGTGGGTGGGCAAATTTGCTTTATTAAACTTCTCCCTGAGTTGCGAATCCGGTTCCGTGTTCTGCTTAATCTCAGCCAGTATTCTCTTTGCCTTATCAAAGGCGACCGGAGGGGTCTTGCGAGCCTCCAGGTCGGCGATGCCCGCGTCCAACAGAACCTGGAATGATTCTTGAATCGGTATGGCAAGAACCGGCAAGAGGTTCAATACTGAATAAAAGTACGTTTGGAGCGAATTGTAATCCGGCGGCTCTGATCCTTGGTAATTACCCGGGCTATACACGCTTTTCTTGGAGTCTAGTTCGGCCTTGATGGCAGGGAGGTCTTGGCTCAGAGCCTCGTTGAGGATCGTTTTGTAGGTGTGTAGCAGAAAAGAGAGGCTTGTCTCTGCTTCCGACGGCGTGGTCAGTCTTACTTTGGCGATGGTTTCTTCGGTCAATTCTTTCCATAAGTAGATATCGGGACCGTGCTTCGTGCGCGATATGTTGTCTTCGTTCTTTCGAAAATACTTTCGCAGCGCGGTTGCTTCAGCGTCCATTCCCAGTAGCAGAGTACGAGAGATCACTTTGTTTGAAAAATCGACATCACGAAGCGATGGAAGCAAATGCGAGGGCTTCTGCACAATTAAAATTGCCGTGCTTGCCTTAATCGCGTTCTTGTCGCCGGAGTCTACGGCATGGCACAACTGGCGGAGGATTTGGAGATAGGCTTGCTCAGAATCGGTAATTACTCCTCGGGAAGCGTCCGCGTCGAGGTCATCACACAACTGGGCAAGTGGGGCATGCTGCCGTTGAAGCCTAGGCTGGGCAGGAGCTCCAGCTTGCTGGAGTGTGTGGACCAGCTCGTGCCCCAAGAGTCTTCGGCCTTCATTCGTGTGAGTCGCAAACTCCCGTTCGCCGAAAACTATGTTGTGCCCCAAAGTGTAAGCCTTAGCATCAATTGCCCGGGCGGAGGCAGCCGCTTCAAACCCGGTATGAATGCGGACTTGACTGAAATCAGTGCCGAAGCGGGGCTCAAAGAATGCGCGCGTACTTGAATCGAGAGGGCGTCCCCTGGATCCGATTGCGCCAGCGATGAACGGAATCTGTGCAGGGAGGGAAGACGATCGTCTAGCAGGAGACCGATCCGGCTGCTTACTCTCAAGATTAGCGGCAGATTTTTCATGGTGAGGATTTATGCGAGAACTCACAACGGAAGGAGGGTTGGAATGTAGTGCCTCGTCCGCGAGCCTATCGGCTTGACGCTCCATCGGCGAGTCCGGGGCATCGATGGCAAGCTTTGCTTGAACTACACCTGAAAGCAAGAGGTGTTGAACCGCTTGATTGCCGATGCTGCTCTGTAAGGCGGAGAAGCCGGAAGGAAGATGCCGACGGTCGTCTTGCGTTTTTGGCGCAAACGGAGCTTTCGGATGCGTTTTTGACTGATTTGCATGCGTTCGACGCATGTACGCCCCCATCACGGAAGCCTTGCCGAGTGCGGAGTATCAATAATGTATTCAAGCCTCATCAAGTTGCTACTGAATCGAGTTCCGCATTGATTGCAGTAATCGTGGCATTTATTGTGGCGACTTGATTCTGGATATCCTTTTTTTGGGAGCTGTAAAATGTTTTGAGCTGCTCTATCTTGGCAGTCAGAGATTCGAGAAGAGCGCTGTCGCTTGCGCTTTGCTGAGTTGCAAAGGCGAGTGACGCAGCAGTGTCCTGCGAAGCAGGAATTGTTGCGATATGAGTTTCGACTCGGTTGGCATGAACAGAAGCAGCGTAGGGAGCGGAATAGATCGATTTGCCATCTGAACTAAGTATGGAGATAGTGAGCTCACTTGCTTTTTCTTTAGCCAAGCTGGCGACTTTTTGTCTGGAAAGAGAAAGGACAGCGTTGCCGTTACTGTCCGTCGTACCCGTGGCGACGGGATTTTCAGGATCCCCGGACTCAAAAAGTTTGACTGCTAGACCCGCCAATCCAAATTGCGATTGCTGGTCCACTGCTTTAGCGACCAACTGAAACAAATTGGGGTTCGCAGCAGGAACGGGCGGTACCGATCCAAGACGCATTTTTGTTCGAAGCGCAACGATTTGTGCTTGCGTGGATGCAACGCGCGATTTCAATTCATTGTCGAGATCCGCCGATTCTTTCTTCAGCTCTTCGATTTGCGCATTGAGATGCTGAATCACGACTCGCTTGAGACCTGGAAGACTCGACCCAATCGACTGGGGCCATTGTGGCGCCGCAATTACCCTCTGGAGGAGAGTTGCCATAGTGGATGAAGTGTCATCGAGGCTGAGGCCGTCGAGATTCCATCGCGTGAAGTCAAATTTGCTCCAATCGAGATTGTCGAACGCAGAAGTGTCTGGTTCATTAGCCATGACCGTAAACCTCCGAATCGTTAAATAATTACGTTGTTAGCGATAACCGCGCCCGGGACGTTGCTAAACAGCCCGCCGATAGCAGTGTTGGATGTAACAATGGCGCTTTCGGTTGGCCCCGCTACTCCATCACACATCAGCGCTCGAATAAGTCCCTGTTTCGGTGGCGCAACCTGAATCGTGTTGCCGTTCGCGATTGTATGGAGAGCAAAGGTTAAGGCTCCTATTCCGAGAATGGAATTGGGGCCTAGGGTAAGAAAGCACATGTTGTCCTCGATATGAATAAACCCAGTCGAAAATGCAAGGACAAGGAATAGGGCGGGATTTGCGGCAGACGCATTACTGTTGTCGGCATGATTGTGCTGGATCGATACGGAACCACTCGTATCAAGATTTAGGACCGCGATTCCCATGCCGCCGTTGCCGCGCAAACGATTGCCATGCACGAGAATTTCACCTTGAGAAACCAAAACTATGATGGCGCCAGCGGCGTTTCCCGCAACTGGAGCGGTGGTGAAATTATCAAAGATTTGATTTCTGGAGAGATCCCCTCCAATTGCGTAACCTACATAAATGGCATGGGCGCCGACCGCGGCCGCCGGAGTGCTGTTTCCATTGATTTTGTTGTCGATGATTTGAGCGTCTGTTACGTCGGCAACGACAATGGCCCCGGCGTGCCAGAAGGTTCCTCCTGCAGCGCCACCTGAACAACCTGAGATGGAATTCCGCGAAACAGACAACCGAGGCAAAAGGCTGACCCCGTCTACAGACGTGATGCCGTTTTGAGCCATTCCAATAATCTCGTTGTCCTCAATGGCGACGGAATCAGAACGAGAGGCCAGGGAAACGCCGTTCCCCGGTCCGCCGAGTAGGCGATTCCCGCGCACTCGCGCCACGCGCGCGCGAAGTTGGAGCTCGATGAGGGCAGTGGCTGGAAGATTCTGTGACGGGTTGCCCAAAATCATGTTGTTCTGAACGTCACAAAATGGGGCAAAGAGACTGACCCCTACGGAGGTAACTGAAATGGTGTTATCGCGAACTTGAGTTTCAGCGCAGGCGCTGCGAACGCCAATTCCGGTTACAGACATAGAGTTGCTCTGGACGAGGTGGCGGAGCGAAAAAAATCTGGCAAGCCCAGTGGAAAGGGAGCTTCCTCCGCTTGAATAGGGAGAACCGAGAAGCGTGCCGAGTTGTGATGACAGCGAGACGGCCGCGGTCCTGCAGAGCGCAAAGGTATTGTCGATGATGGAGAAATCGGCACTAAGGAATTGGCCGAGCTTGGCTACGCCATAGAGAAAAGTAAAGAAATCGTTGCGATGAATCTTGACAGTAGCAGCCAAGCCAAAGGTTTTGAGAGTTCCGACTGTGGATGCACCCGCGTTCGTGGCCCCGCCAAAGACGGAACCAACGTTACCGGCAATCTTGGAGCTGGCAAGGCCTGTAGACAGCGTTGCGCCCGCCGACGCGAGAAAATTCGAGAACGGCAGAAATGCCACGCCGACGAAACCAAGGAAAAGATTTGCTTCACAAACGATGTCAATGACTATGCCAATCTGAGCGTAGCCGATGAACAGACCGGCGATCAGGCTGTTTGCGACGCGAACGTCAATCGCAAAGAGAGAAATGAAACCGATGATCGCAAGGATCTCGTTCGTTTCAAACGTGCCTTCCAC
>Ga0070698_100008991_pt1 | contig 10743 bp, 12 predicted proteins | sample KBSK1502metaG_FD_65477 | JGI IMG/M metagenome (GOLD analysis project Ga0070698, IMG submission 65477) | Corn, switchgrass and miscanthus rhizosphere microbial communities from Kellogg Biological Station, Michigan, USA - KBS K1-50-2 metaG | ecosystem: Host-associated > Plants > Roots >... | reverse complement strand
CTAGATCGTTCGGAGAACCAGCGCGTCGCCCTGTCCCCCACCACCACAGATCGCGGCGCCCCCGAGGTCGACGCCCCGCCGACGCATCTCCATGATGAGGGTGAGGACGATCCTCGCCCCCGAGGCTCCGATGGGATGCCCCAGAGCGACCGCTCCTCCGTTGACGTTCACGAGGTCATCGTCGACGCCGAGCATCCGCGCGGAGTGGATCGGGACGGCGGCGAATGCCTCGTTGATCTCGATGAGGCCGAGGTCCGAAGCCGCCAGGTCCGACTTCTTCAAGGCTCGCTCGAGAGCGATCGCCGGGACCGTGTGCAGCGAGGGATAGCGATCGGCGGACATCCCGTAGGCCACGATCTCCGCGAGCGGCGTGACGCCGAGCTCCTGGGCCTTCTCGCCGCTCATCACCACGACCGCGCAGGCACCGTCGGAGATCTGGGAGGCGTTGCCCGCCGTGATCGTCCCGTCCGCGCGGAACGCCGGCCTCAGCCCGGCCAGCTTCTCCCCGGTCGTATCGGGACGGATCCCCTCGTCGCGATCGACGGTGACGGACGGACCCTTCGGCTGCGCTACCTCGACCGCCACGACCTCGTCGGTCATGCGTCCCGACGACCACGCGGCGTCCGCTCGCTGATGCGACCGAGCCGCCCACGCGTCCTGTTCCTCGCGGCGAAGACCGAGCTCTGCGCTGATCTCGTCGGTCCCCTCTCCCATGTGCTGATCGAGGAAGGTCGACCACAGGCCGTCGTGGATCATCGAGTCGATCAACTCGACGTCTCCCAAACGAGCGCCCTCGCGGCCCTTGGGAAGCACGTAGGGGGCGTTGGTCATCGACTCCATGCCGCCGGCGACCGCGACTTCGATCTCCCCGGCGCGGATCATCTGATCCGCCATCGCGATCGCCGACATCCCCGACAGACACACCTTGTTGATCGTGATCGCCGGGACGTCCTTCGGGAGACCTCCACCGATCGATGCCTGGAGCGAGGTGATCTGCCCTGCGCCGGCCTGCAGGACGTGGCCCACGATCGCGTAGTCGACCTGTTCGCCCGCGATCCCTGCCCGCTCGACCGCGGCCCGGATCGCGTGCGCACCCAGGTCGACGGCACTCAGCCCGGAGAAGGCGCCTCGGAACTTCCCGATGGGCGTTCGTGCTCCTGCGACGATCACCGAACGAGTGGACGTGCCCACGCATCGAGTCTACGGCGACCGATCCGATGAGTCGGGGTGGAGCGTGACGGTTCAGTTCCGGGCAGCGAGCGCGTCCTGGATGACCTCGAGGATCTCTTCCCGGACGAGCTCGTCGCGCTCCACGAGCGCCTGGGTGAGCGCCGAATGGACGTCCTGGTTCTCCACCAGCACCGCCAGCACGCGCTCCTTCTGTGCCGTGAGGATGTCCTCCACGCTCTGCTTGCCGCGATCGTCGGCCAGGACCTTCGCCACGAGGTTCGCGCCTCCGATCGGGCCGTGGGAGACGGCGTCGAACGAGATCAACGACCCGGCCATCCCGAAGGAGCCCACCATCTGTGCGGCCAGCTGCGTCGCCACCATCAGGTCGCTCGCCGGACCGGTACCGGATTCCCCGAGAACGAGCTCCTCCGCGGCCATCCCGCCGAGGGCGATCGCGATCCCCGACTCGATCTCGGTCCGGTTCCTCGTGAACCGCTCCTCCTCGTCACCGTGGGCGAGCAAGCCGAGCGATCCTCGTCGTTTGATGATCGACAGCACCTCGAGCCGGCGGTTCTGTCCCAGGAAGTGCGCGACGGTGGCGTGGCCCGCTTCATGCACGGCCACGGCGCGACGGTCGTTGTCGGTGTACGTGACCGCCTGCTTCAACCCGATCTCCTCGGTGAACTTCGCCTCCATCACGTCCGCGAAGTTCATCTCTCGGCGTCCCTCGCGGAGTGAGACCAGAAGGGCCTCGTCGAAGAGATGCTCGATCATCACCGGCGTATAGGCGAAGCACTCGTGCGCGATCCGGGTCCGGATCGAGGGGTCATCCAATTGCGAATGATGTTTCTTCCGCTCGAGGAAGTAGTCGACCAGATCCTCGCGCTCGCTCTGCGTGGGCACATCGAAGTACAGGCGCCGGTCGAAGCGACCCGGTCGCATCAGCGCCGTATCCAGCGAGTCCGCCCGGTTCGTCGCGGCGATCAGCAAGATGTTGTGGTACTCGGGCCCGAGCATCTTGAACTGCCAGTTCAGCGGGAGGTAGCCGTTCAGCCACCCCAGGAGCTTGCCCCTGATCCGGGTCCGGAGGCGCGGCTGATCGAACGACTGCATCTGGATCAGGAGCTCATTGACCATCCCGCCGGTGTTCGAGGACATGAACCGGTTCACGGAACGCTCCATGCCGTCCGGGGACGAGGAGCTGATGCCATCACGCGACTGCGCGATCGCATCGATCTCCTCGATGAAGCCGATCGCGCCCCCTTCCTTGCGCGCCGCCTTGCGGAGGGCTTTGAAGAACGAACGGATCCGGTAGGCCGTCATCCCGTACCACATCGACTGGAGGGCGGTGGCCGAGATGAACAGGAACGGGACGCCCGCCTGCTTGGCCATCGCCTTCGCCAGGTACGTCTTGCCGGTTCCCGGCGGTCCTTCGAAGAGGATCCCTCGGCGCGGAGTGCCACCGAGCTCGTCCCGGAACGTCCCGTACCCGAGGAAGACGTCAAGCGTGCGTACGACCTCGTCGACCTGTGTGTCGAGGCCCTTCAGCTCCGTCAACCCCACCTCGACCTGTTCGGGATAGACGGTGATGTGCGGAGAACGGCCGGAGAGCAGCGGCATCGCGACCATGAGCCCGATCGCGACGATGAGAAGCATCGCCGGCAGGTAGATCTCCCACGGGAAGCTCTCGGGGATGGTGGGGAGTCGAAGCGGCCGGCCCGACGAATACCGCCACCAGAGGTACGCGTCCGACGCCGAGACGACGACGATCGCGCGGATGAGGCGCTTGCGCTTCGTGCGATCGCGCTGCCGGAACACGTCCGCTCGGCCCGCGCGGAGCGTGGTCGAGCCGGCGAGGAAGGCCGCCGTCGCCGCACTGTGGTTCTTTTCTGTCACCGTTCCTCCGAGATGAGCCGCCCGAGTGGGTTCTGGCGTTGTTCCGCACGCTATACCCTTCCCTGTCCCCCGTGAATCCGACCTTCGGCCCCAAATGGGGGATACGGCTTCCCCGCCGAAAGTCTCATTTCGGCCGGAACGACCGGCCTTTGATCCCCGGCGGAAGACCCTCGCGGAAGCACGGCGCGGGGTTCCGATATCGTGCGCCCGTGGCCCGCACGAAGCAGCCCCCCAAGAGCGCCGAGGACCGCCGAGTCGTCGGAGGATTGCTGCGTGAGCTGCGGAAGGCCGCCGGCTACCGCTCCGTCGATGCGGCGGCGGTCGTTGCGGGCGCGCCGTCATCCCGGCAGACGATCTACGCGTACGAGCGAGGAGGGCTCACCCCCTCGCTCGCCCAGTTCCTGGATCTCGTGGAGTTCTACGTGCTGCGAGCCCCTCATCTCGACGGGGCGAAGGCCCAGGATGACCTTCGGGCCCAAGGGGTGGCGGCCGTCACGCGAGTGTTGACGCTGCCCCTCTACCACGTCGCCGCCGCCCAGGACCTGGTCGCGCGGATGCAGCCGGGCGTTCGGCGGAAGCGGTGATCCCTCGACATCGACCACGTCGGGATCGCGGTGATGAGCTGGACGCCGCGGTCGAGTTGATGCAGGTCACCTGATCGGTTCCGGCGTCACCCCAGGTCCACGAGACCCCGCTGCGGTGCGTTGATCAAGACGGCGACATTGCCCTCGGGAAGTTTCCCTTCGCCCATCAACTGATGCGCCAGAGCCGCCTCCTCGTAGGCGTAGGTGTGTCCGAGGGTCGTTCGGATCCTGCCTTCTCGAACGATGTCGTTGAAGGCCGCGGCCTGTTCGTCGTTGAAGAGGTGAGACCCCTGGTACCGCTTCTGCAGGTACCAGAGGTACCGCACGTCGATCATCGTGTCGTAGCCCGTGGTGCCGGCGCAGATCACGATCATGCCGCCGCGATCGCACACGAAGTTGGACGTCGGGATCGTGTCCTGTCCCGGATGTTCGAACACGATCCTCGGGTTGGTCTTCTCCCCCATCGCGTCCCAGATCGCCTTCCCGAAGGCCTTCGCACCGTCGAGCCAGGCCTTCCAGTCGGGCGAGTCCCACGCGGGGGGGACGCCCCAATGCGAGAAGTCCTTCCGGTTGATGTAGCCGACCGCGCCGAGCTGCTTGCAGTACTCCCCCTTCTCCTCGGAGGAGACCACCGCGACCGCGCGCCCTCCCGCGAGCTCGACGAGCTGGATCGCGAGCGAGCCAAGACCACCCGCGCCGCCCCAGACGAGCACCACGTCTCCCGGCTTCACGGTGTTCGGCGGCCAGCCGTGCAGCATCCGGTAGGCGGTCGAGCCGGTGAGCGTGGGCGCCGCCGCCTCCTCCCATGTGAGCGAGTCGGCTTTCGGGAGGCACTGATGCGCTTGCACCTTGGTGAACTGCGCCATCGAGCCCCAGCAGGTGTCGTATCCCCATACGCGGAAGCTCGCCGCGAGTCCGGGGTCGTTCCCTGCGACGACCCACGGATCGTCGGGATCCCATTGGCCCGCGTGGACGACAACGTGATCGCCCACGGCGAGATCGCTGACCTCGGACCCGACCGCAGAAACGACACCCGACGCGTCGGAACCGACGATGTGGAAGTCGGTGGGTTCGCCCCATCGCGCTTGCGTCTTCGTCACGTCGACGGGCACGCCGCGCGCGGCCCATACGTTGTTGAAGTTCACGCCGGCGGCCATCACCATCACGAGCGCGTCCTTCGGACCGAGGGGGGGGACGTCGATGACCTCGTCGCGGATCGCCTCGCGCGGCTCCCCGAAGCGCTCGGGCCTCACCAGCTGGGCGTGCATCCGTGCCGGCACGGTGCCGATCGGCGGGATCTCACCGATCTCGAGCAGCTCTTTGGACATGGGCACCCTCCGACGCGATGGGGCGGAACCCTAACAACGAGAGGCGACCTCCGGAGCCCATCCCTGAGACGATGGGGCCATGGACAGCCTTCGCGGTCAGCTCCTCGTCGCCGGATCCGGGCTGTGGGACCCGAACTTCCGGCGGACCGTCGTGTTGATCGGCCACCACGACGATGAAGGCGCCGTGGGTGTCGTCCTCAACCACCCTCTGGAGGCCACCGTCGAGGAGGCCGCCCCGCCGCTCTCCCCGCTGGTACCGCCCGGTGAGTCCCTCTTCCGCGGCGGGCCGGTGCAACCCGAAGCCGCCGTCGTGCTCGCGGACTTCGAGGACCCCGAGCGCGCCGGGGTCCTCGCGCTCGATTCGATCGGGTTCCTTCCCGAGGAGAGCGACACCAGCTCGCTCGGAGGTCTCCGGCGCGCACGGGTCTTCGCTGGCTACGCGGGCTGGAGCGCGGGACAGCTTGAGGCGGAGATGGCGGAGGACTCCTGGCATGCGACCCCGGCGCTCCCGGTCGACGTGTTCACGGAGGACCCTGAGGGCCTCTGGGCGAGGGCGGTGGGACGCCTGGGACCCGGCTTCCAACTCCTCGCCACGATGCCGGTGGACCCGACGCTGAACTAGACGGGCCGCGGCTCGGCGCTCGGACAGACGAACGCGCGTGGACACCACGCGCACCACGACCCCGGCGTGAGGGTCGGCTCGCGGCCGCCGAGGAGGGCGCGGGCGGCCCTCGCGGCCGACACGACGCGGTCGGCCGCGTGGAACAGCGTCTCCTCCGCGACCTCTTCCGCCTGCCACTCGCCGGAGTCGAGGAAGAGCGAGGCGACACGATAGGGCGGCACGCCGAAGCGCAGCGTCATCAGCAGGGCGTAGAAGCGCATGTCCTCCGCGTGCTCGGGCCATGCTCCACCCGTCTTCAGATCCACGGCCAGCCGTGTGGCCCGGTTGGGCTCCAGGCGATCCGGGACGCCGAGGACGAGGTCGATCTTCCCCGAGAGCGTCAGCTCTCCGCCCAGGAGCTGCGCCTTGACCGGCAGCTCCGTGATAGGCGCCATCTCGCGGCGGAGCTCGCGCAGCGGCGGGAACGACCCCTGGAACAAGGTGACCTTCCGGACGACCTCCATCAGGAGGTCGTCCTGCTCCGAGCCGGTCTGCTCTCGCCAGAACTCGGCGAACCGCTCCTCTCGTTCGGACAGCCGCTCGGCCGCCGTGGTCGCGATCTCGTGGGGATCCATCCCGTCTCGCGCACCCACGTCGACCTCGATGGCCTTGTGGACCAGCACGCCGGCGGCGGTGTTGAGCGAATGTTCGAAGGGCGGGTCCTCCCGTTCGAGGCGAGCGGCGAACCTGCCCTCACACCGCGCGAGCTGGTTCAGCGCCTCCTTCCCCAGCCAGAGCGGTTCGCCGAGCTCGAGCTCACGCGCCGCGCTCTCGATCCTGTCGACCAGCCGCTGCCGGAGATCCGCGGCGAAGACGGGGCGCTCCTCGGTCCCGATCAGTCGGTCGAGCGTCCGGCGCTGCGGGTCCGTGAGGAGCATCGCATCATGCTAAGGAATGGAACCGACATGACCGAGCACCCTGACGACATCCTTCGGGCGCTGGCGGATCCGGAGCGGCTCCGGATCGCCGGCGCCTTGGCCGCCGGCGAAGCCGCGGCCAAGGCGCTCGCCGAGACGCTCGAGCTCCCCCTCGCCCGGGTTCGACGGCACCTCACCCGCCTCGCGGCCGCAGGGGTCGTTCGACTGCAGCCCGACCACCGCACGTATCACCTCGACCGGGAGACGCTTCGTTGGGCCGCCGAGCAGGTGGGGCCACCCCGGGATGCGGGGATCGCGCTCGGGGCGGCGAACGAGGATGAAGAGGCCGTGCTCCGCGCCTTCTTCCGCGACGGCCGGCTCACGGAGATCCCGACGAAGGCCGGGAAACGACGGATCGTCCTCGAGCGGATCGCGCTCGAGTTCGAGCCCGGAACCCGCTACGACGAGCGCGAGGTGAACGCGATCGTCGGAGCGTTCTTCAACGACCACGCGGCGCTCCGGCGGTACCTGGTCGACGAGGGGTTCCTCGAGAGGGATGCGGGCGTCTACTGGCGGACGGGGGGCCGCGTCGACGTGTAGACGCGGCCCCCGCGGCCGGATAGGGTCCGCGCAGAGCCGCCGAGCGGGACCTTCCCATCGGCGGTTCGCGACGTTCACGACGAGATGATGCCTTGACGCGAAACGGATCCGCCCTCGCGGTCCTCCTGCTGGTCGCGGGCGTGCTCCTCGGAGCGACGCCCGCGTCCGCGACGGGCCCCTGCGACTTCCCACGCCTGGACGGCGAGACGATCCAGCACTTCTCGAAACGGAGGATCGTCTGCGCGGTGGAGCGGTTCGGTCCGGTGCCCGGGGGGACGGTGCGGGCGATCTGCATCGCCAAGCGTGAGAGCGGGTTGGATCCCTCGGCGACGTCGGAGCCCACGGGCGAGTACCGAGGCCTGTACCAGCACGACCGGGATCTCTGGCCGGCGAGATACGACAGGTACACAGCCCCCGTGTGGGAGCTCTCCCCGAGCGCGCTCAACGGGCGCTCGAACGCGATCGTGACGATCCGCATGGTCGCCGATATCGGCACGTGGTGGCGGGCGGGGTGGCCCAGGAAGGACTGTTAACCGGCCCCGAGCTCGACCACGGCTAGACTTCGCGCATGGCGACCACCGACAAGGACGTCGAGACCGCGAAGACGACCACCGTCGAGGAACGGATCGACGAGCTGCGCAAGCGGAGGAAGGCGGCACTCACCCCTGGAGGCAGGGACTCCGCGGCCAAGCAACACGACCGCGGCAAGCTGACCGCCCGTGAACGCGTCCAGCTGTTGATGGACAAGGGCTCATTCGTCGAGACCGACCCGTTCGCGGTCCACCGGGCGCACGATTTCGGGATGGACCGCAAGCGCCCACCCGGCGACGGCGTCGTGACGGGTTACGGGACCGTGGGGGGCCGGAAGGTCTTCGTGGCATCGCAGGACTTCACGGTCTTCGGCGGCTCGATGGGCGAGGTCCACGCACAGAAGGTGTGCAAGGTGATGGACCTCGCGATCTCCACCGGTGCGCCGTTCGTCCAGATCAACGACTCCGGCGGGGCGCGGATCCAGGAGGGCGCCGCGTCGCTCGCCGGCTACGGCTTCATCTTCGAACGGAACGTCCGCGCGAGCGGCGTGATCCCCCAGATCTCCGTGATCATGGGGCCGTGCGCCGGCGGCGCCGTCTACTCCCCGGCGATCACGGACTTCACGTTCATGGTGAAGGAAACCTCGCACATGTTCATCACCGGCCCCGACGTGATCAAGACGGTGACGGGCGAGGAGGTCACCTTCGAGGAGCTGGGCGGCGCGATGACCCATTCGAGCAAGTCGGGCGTCGCCTCGTCGATCGGCGAGGACGACGAGGACGTCTTGAACCGCGTGCGGTACCTCCTGTCCTTCCTCCCTTCGAACAACCTGGAGGATCCGCCCGCCTACGCGACCACCGACGATCCCGATCGCGTGGACGACGGCCTCACGCACCTCATCCCCGACCGCCCGCAGGAGCCGTACGACATGCACGAGGTGATCCGAAGGGTGGTGGACGACGGCGAGTTCCTCGAGATCTTCCCGCTGTGGGCGATGAACATCGTCGTCGGCTTCGCTCGTCTGGACGGGCGCACGATCGGGATCGTCGGGAACCAGCCGAAGGTCATCGCGGGGACGCTCGACATCGACGCGTCGGAGAAGGCGTCGCGGTTCGTGCGGTTCTGCGACGCCTTCAATATCCCGATCCTCACGTTCGTCGATGTGCCGGGGTTCCTCCCGGGGACCGAGCAGGAGTACGGCGGGATCATCCGCCACGGCGCGAAGCTGCTGTACGCGTTCGCGGAAGCGACGGTCCCCCGGATGACGGTGATCACCCGGAAGGCATACGGCGGCGCGTACCTCGTCATGAACTCCAAGCACCTCCGGGCCGACGTGTCGTTCGCGTGGCCGACCGCGGAGATCGCCGTGATGGGTGCCGAAGGAGCGGTGAACGTCGTGTTCAAGAAGGAGATCGAGAAGGCGCCGGACCCCGAGGGGCGTCGGAAAGACTTGATCCGGGAGTACCGCGACAAGTTCTCGACGCCGTATGCGGCCGCGGAGCGAGGGTTCATCGACGACGTGATCGAGCCCGCCGAGACGAGGCCTCGACTGATCAAGGCGCTCCGGATGCTCTCGACGAAGCGAGAGAACATCCCCGCGCGCAAGCACGGGAACATCCCCCTGTAGCGATGAAGGGCGCCCGGTCATGAACGGTTCGGACAACGAACGGCGTTTCGAGATCCAGGAGTCGGTCTCGCCTGAGGAGGACCGGGCCATCCTGATGGCCCTCGAGCGCTACTTCTCCGCGGAGAACCCCAAGCCACCCGCATGGGTGCTCCAGGGACGGATCGACGCCACGGGCTACGGGGCGCTCCAGGTGAGGCGGTTCGCACGGGAACCGTGGCACGGGCAATGGGTCGAGTTCGCACGCAAAGGCGTGCCTCCGGTCCACGGCCGCGGCGACGTCCGTTGAGCACCGGCGCCGACTACCACCATTGCCCCAACTGCCTGGCGGAGTACCGGTCCTGGTCCACGACCTGTCTGGATTGCGGCACGATGCTCGTCCCCGGTCCCGCTCCCGCCCCGGAGGAGGTCGAACGAGGCCGGGTCGAGGTGATCGAAGGAGACGAAGGCTCGGCCACGGGATCGCTCGACCGATTCGCCCTCGAGGTGGAGCCCGTCGTGCTCACCTCCATGATCGAGGAGGACGTCGATGCGTTCCTCGCCGCGCTCGATGAGGAGGAGATCGGTGCGCGGCGAGGGGGATCGACGGGCGACGGCGGGTTCGAGATCATCGTGCACGCGGCGAACCTGATGGACGCGCAGGCCGTCCTGGTGGAGTTCACCGGTGACGTCAGTCTCGTCGACGACATCGCCGTCGATCCCGAACAGGACGGGCCCTCCAACGACGTGGCGATCGTCACGTGGACCCGCCTGCAGGACGTCGGCGCCCAGGCGAATCGTCTCCGCGAGGCCGGGGTCGACGTCCGGATCGAGCTGCCCAACGAAGCGGAACGCGCTTCGCCGGCGGCGCAGGCGGCGATCCTGGTGCCGCTCGAGGAACTGGATCGCGCCCGGGAGATCCTCGGGATCGCGTTCTGAACATGGGTGCGACCCGACGGCCGGGGACCGCGATGCGCGCGGGCGCCGTGGCCGCGTTCGAAGCGGAGGGATGCTCGGCGCCGCGGTTCTGGGGGAACGGACCCGGTGACCGCTACGGGTCGCACGACCACGCCTTCCACAAGGTGCTGTTCTGCCTCGCCGGGTCGATCGTGTTCCACACCGACGAGGGCGACATCGAGCTCACCGCCGGAGACCGGCTGGACCTCGAGCCGGGCACGTCGCATAGCGCGACCGTGGGCCCGGACGGATGCGAGTGCGTGGAGGCGTCTCAGGCGTCGTAGAAGCCGGCGCCGGACTTCTTCCCCAGCTTGCCCTCGGCGACCATGTCGCGAAGGAGCTTCGGTGCCTCGTACTTCCCTCCGACGGGGAACGCCTCTTCCAGGACCTCACCGATCGCGAGCAGCGTGTCCAGCCCGATGAGATCGGCCAGTGTGAGGGGCCCCATCGGATGCGCGAGCCCCAAGCGCATCGCCGTGTCGATGTCCTCCCGGGACGCGAAGCCGCTCTCGTAGAGCCGGATCGCGTCGAACAGGTACGGGATCAGCAGCCGGTT
>Ga0070698_100008990_pt1 | contig 10744 bp, 10 predicted proteins | sample KBSK1502metaG_FD_65477 | JGI IMG/M metagenome (GOLD analysis project Ga0070698, IMG submission 65477) | Corn, switchgrass and miscanthus rhizosphere microbial communities from Kellogg Biological Station, Michigan, USA - KBS K1-50-2 metaG | ecosystem: Host-associated > Plants > Roots >... | reverse complement strand
GTAGCCCTCCCTAACGGTCGGGCTTCTGACACATTCGGTGCTATAAATAAGTCGCTCTGCGGGAGCTCGAACGTTATTAGTACCGAAAAGATGAACACGGAAACTCCAGCCGTTAAGGTTATCAAGATTTTTCTAGGCGCCGCGTTGCTTATTTCGCTGGTCGGCGCCGGCTGGAACGTGTATCGACGCCTGCCGGTGGACGGAACCTCGGCGCGCACTGAAATCCCCGAAGCCAATAACACGACAGCTAACTCAGTTGTGACAATCTTTTTGCGCAGCGAGTCGGCGGCTGCACAGGCCAATGCGCGGATCGAGCTTTACCCGATCGACTTTGCGGCAGCGCAGAGGGATTTTTCTGCGGTACTCAGGCCGGGAAAATCCTTTGATGATTTTCTCGCCCAGAGAATGAAAGGGCTGGTGCCCGTGCGCGCGCAGACGGATGACAACGGCCGGGCAGTCGCGAAATTATCGGAAGGCAATTGGTGGATCCGGGCCACCACTGCTTTGACCAATGGCGAAAAGATCGAATGGCGATTACCCATTAGCGTCTCTGGCCGCGCCCAGACAATCGAGCTCACGTCAGAAAATGCCTACGAACGCACCAAGACGTTTTGAAGGCGGTCAGTTGTTAGTAGTCGTCGCTGCCGGATCGCTTTTAATTAAATCACGCCGAGCCCGCAAAGCGGGCGGTATATGAATAGCCCACAGCGCGAGCTGTGGGTATACGTCACTAAACAAAACAAGCTCGCGAAGGCGAGCGACATAATCGAGATTCGGTCGTCAATTAATACATGTCGCCCCGCTGGGGCTTTGGATCGTCGCGCTGAACCCACAGCTGGCGCTGTGGGCTACGGATATTTCGTTGGCTTCGCCAACTCGTTGACTCTGACTTTCCAAGTGGCGACTCAGAAGATCTTTAGCACTTACCGCTAACAACTAATAGAAAATGAAAGCGCTGCGCTTCGAAAACCAAAAGCTGTCGGTGAGCGAGGTCGCCAGGCCCGACGCCTTTGGCGAAGCCCTGGTCCGGGTGACGTTGTCGGGAATCTGCAACACGGATTTGGAGATCACGCGCGGCTATGCAGGCTTTGCAGGAACGCTCGGACATGAGTTTGTCGGCGTAATTGAAAACGTGCCAGAAGCCCGACCCCGGGGCCCCCAGACGGGCAGCCCGGCTGGGGTGGGGCGGTCAGGGAGGGCCACCAGGGATGCCGAGCCCTCTCTCACGGTCGGGCTTCTGAGCCCGGGCCAACGTGTTGTCGGTGAGATCAATGCCGGTTGCGGCAGTTGCGAGCTTTGTCTTTCAGGCGATCCGCGTCATTGCGCCAGGCGCACCGTGCTCGGCATTGTCGGACGCGATGGGGCGCACGCTGAATTCTTGAAACTACCAGTCGCAAACCTTCTCCGCGTGCCCGATGAAGTCTCTGATGAACGCGCGGTGTTTACTGAACCACTCTCGGCCGCCTGCGGCATTCTCGAGCGCGCACAGATTACGAAACGTACAAGCGTGGCTGTCATCGGCGACGGCAAACTTGGTTTGCTCTGCGCGCAGGTCCTGGCGACCACTGGAGCTTCTGTGACTCTGGTGGGAAAGCATCCGCCGAAGCTCCAAATCGTCCAACGCCGCGGCATCGAAACACTCACGATCGACAAAGCAAGAACGCGAACACGCACGTTCGACGTAGTTGTAGAGGCATCCGGATCGTCGACCGGGTTCGATCTGGCACTCGACCTGCTGCATCCGCGCGGCACCCTGGTCCTGAAATCCACCTTTCACGGCGCGACGGATTTGAATGCAGCTCGTATCGTGGTCGATGAAATCAGCGTGGTCGGATCACGCTGCGGTCGATTCGCGCCGGCTTTGGAACTTCTTAAGACAAACGCTGTCGATGTCGATAGCCTGATCAGCGAAGAATACACGCTCGCCGGCGCGCTGCGGGCCATCGAGCGGGCGGGCGAGCCGGGCGTGCTGAAGGTCCTGTTGCGGCCTTGAAGCCGGTTTCGGGCTTTTCCTCCTGCTGGGCGCGGACGGCTGCTCGACCATGAGTTCGGAGTCCCGCCTTCAGGCGGTGAGCCTCGCAATCGATACCGCCTAAAGGCCGAACTCCAAACAAGCGGATGGGGCGTCGCCCCCCCGCACTAAGCCGGAGTCCTACTTTCCAAATTGAACCAGTACCCGCCTTTCGCTATACTGCCCACACCTGCTTCCCCTGAAACGAGATTAAGCGTGGAACTAACCTGAGCCGTAACCCTGTTCAAGAGATTTTCTAAGGCGGTGAATCATGTTCGAGTCTTTCAAAGAAACTACTGACGCCGAAACTGCACTTCTACGGAAACTGCGCGTGTGGATCGCGGTCATGGCCGCTGTCTGCTTGTTGGCCGGTATCGGGATTGGCGCGATTCTGGCGGGCCGCCCGGCCGTGGCCCAGGACGGAACGCAGTCCGCGGCGCGAGCGCCGGAAGCGCTCTCGGCTTCGTTTGTCGAAATCGCGAGCCGCGTTGAGCCCGCAGTAGTGAACATCGACACGATGCAGGTTTCAAACGAGATTGCGGAAGGCGACAACGAGGACAAACCTGAGCGCAGTCAGAGCAACCCGCTCTATGACATGCTGCGCCGCCCAACGCCGCGGCCGACGCGCGGGGTAGGCAGCGGATTCATCATCGATCCGAAGGGCTACATCGTCACTAACAATCATGTGATCGACGGCGCCACGCGGATCACGATCGGGCTGCTTACCGGCGAAAGATTTCGCGGCAAGGTGATCGGTGTGGATAAGGAAACCGACCTCGCCGTAATCAAGATTGATGCGCCGCACGATCTGCCGGTGATGAAGTTCGGAGATTCGAACTCAACCCAGGTGGGCGATTGGGTGCTGGCCATCGGCTCGCCGTTCGGATTGGATCAGACGGTGACTGCCGGGATCATTTCCAAGAAAGAACGCGACTCGCAGGCCTTCACCAGCTTTCAGCGCTTTCTGCAAACCGACGCCGCCATCAATCGCGGCAACAGCGGGGGGCCGCTGGTCAACATGCACGGCGAAGCCATCGGGGTGAACTCGCAAATCGCTACCCTGACCGGAGATTACAACGGCATCGGTTTCGCGCTGCCTTCAAACGAAGCGAAGTTCGTTTGCGAACAGATTCTTTCAAGTGGAAAAGTCAAACGGGGATTCCTCGGCGTGACGCTCGAATCGGTGCGGGGAGAGTTTGCTCGCGTCTACAAACTGCCGGAAGCCCGCGGCGCAATCATTGCCGACGTTCCGCCTGATCGCACTGACGTGCCGACGCCCGCTGCGAAAGCCGGACTGCAAACTAACGACGTTATCGTCGAGTTCAACGGTCAGCCGGTGCAGGACTCGAACGATTTGATCGCCAAGGTCGCCGGGACAAATGTGGGCCAGACTGTAACCATAACTTTTCTCCGCGATGTCGACGGCAAGCTCGATCGCCGCACCGTTAGCGTGACGCTCGCGGAACGGCCGGATCTTTCAGCGCGTGACGTGGAAGTTGTCACTCCTAAAGATAAGCCTGAGAGCGCCAGGACCAGCAATGGACGAATCGGTTTGACCCTGGCGGAACTCACGCCGCAGCAGATTACCGAGAAACATTTGACGGGCGTAAAAGGACTCTATGTGAAAGAGGTCGATCCAAACGGATTGGCTGCCGACGTCCGGCCGAATGAAATCACTGCCGGTGAAGTCGTCACGCGCGTCAATCGCGTGCCGGTGACGACGCTGGCTGATTTCCAACGCGTCATCGAGTCACTGAAGCCTGGCGATGCAATCGTGCTCAACCTTTCGCGTTTCGACCGCGCGTCCAATCCCAATCGAGTGGTCCAGCGGATCGTTCAGTTCACCTATCAATAGGATAAGGCTTAAGGTCAGAGGTCGGAGATCAGCGGTCAGCAGGCGCTGCGATCCTGAGTTCCGATCTCTGACTTCCTGGTCTCTGACCTCTGGTTTCTCTATGGCTCAAGCAAAAAAAGCTCTGGCAAGAAAGTCGCGAACCGCCGCCACGAAACGCACTCGCAGCAAGACCTATCACAACTTTATCGGCGGCCGTTGGGTGCCCAGCAAGAGTGGCCAGTGGCTCGAGAACCGGAACCCCGCGGACACGCGCGATCTGATCGGTCGCTTTCCACTTTCAATCAGCGACGATGTCAGCGCGGCCGTCTCTGCCGCAGTTGAGGCCTTTGATGGCTGGCGGCGTATGCCCGCGCCGCGGCGCGCGGAGATTCTGTTTCGGGTCGGCGAGATTTTGATCCGCGATAAAGAAAAGTACACCGCCAACATGACCCGCGAGATGGGCAAAGTTTTGAAAGAAGCCGGCGGCGACGTCCAGGAGGCGATCGATTGCACCTACTACGCGGCCGGCGAGGGACGGCGCCTGCACGGATTCACCACGCCGGCTGAGATGCCGAATAAGTTCGCGATGTGCGTGCGCCAACCGGTCGGGCCATGCGGCTTGATCACGCCCTGGAATTTTCCGATGGCGATTCCGTCCTGGAAGATGATCCCGGCCCTGGTTTGCGGCAACACACTTGTCATCAAACCCGCCGAAGACACGCCGCTCTCAACTTATAATCTCGTCAAAGCCTGTGAAGAAGCTGGAGTGCCGCCCGGCGTCGTCAATCTGGTTACCGGTTACGGTGAAACTGTGGGCGCGGGAATCACGGGCCATCCTTCTCTGCGTTTGATTTCGTTTACCGGCTCGACTGATACCGGACGGTCTGTAGCGTCGGCCTGCGCCGAACGCAACGCGATCTGTTCGCTTGAGATGGGCGGCAAGAACGCGATCATCGTTTTGGATGACGCTGACGTCGACAACGCGATCGAAGGCGCGGTCTGGGGAGCCTTTGGAACTTCAGGCCAGCGCTGCACGGCCTCGTCTCGCCTGATCGTGCACAAGAAAGTCTACCGGGAATTCTCCAGGAAATTGGTCGCGCGGGCCAAAGCCCTGCGCGTAGGCAATGGCGCCGACCGAGCAGTTGAAGTGGGTCCGGTGATCAACTCTGAAGCCGTGCACAAGATCATGGGCTACATCGATATCGGCCAACATGACGACGGCGCAACCCTTGCTTGCGGCGGGCATCACCTAACCAAAGGCGAGTACGCCCGCGGCTTTTACATCGAGCCGACTGTCTTCGCTGACGTAACTCCAGACATGCGCATCGCTCAGGAAGAAATCTTTGGACCCGTAACTTCGGTAATTCCCACAGATTCTCTGGATGAAGCGATTGAGATTGCCAACGGCGTGCGCTATGGATTGTCCGCGGCCATCTACACCCAGGACGTGAACCGCGCTTTCCACGCGATGAACGAAACCTACACCGGGATCTTTTATGTCAACTCTTCCACCATCGGCGCTGAGGTTCATCTGCCTTTTGGCGGCACCAAAGCCACCGGCAACGGCCACCGCGAAGCGGGCACGCAGGTGCTGGACATCTTCTCAGAATGGAAATCGATTTATGTCGACTACAGCGGGAAGTTGCAGCGCGCGCAGATCGACAATGCGATAGAAGATCTTTAAGGCTTGTAATTGGAGCGCGGACATCCTGTCCACACAGCGCGCGCGGCACGCTAGTTTTCGTAAGTCGCAAGATTTGCGCTTCGAGCTTAGCCGGGACGAGCCGTCCGAGCTCCCAGGACCAAGGATTGGGTTACGCGGTTAATCCAATCAATGGTCCCCCCAACGAACGGAGTTACCTCATGACTAATGACAAAATTTTCATCAGCTACCGTCGAGAAGATACTGCAGGTCACGCTGGACGGCTCTATGACCGGCTCAACACGCACTTTCCAGGTCAGGTCTTCAGAGACGTAACCAGTATTCGTCCGGGCGAGAAATTTCGCGACGCGATAGAGCGAAAGCTCGACACCTGCCAAGTCTTCATCGAATTGATCGGCAACCAATGGGCTTCGATTAAGGATCAACGTGGCCGGCGTATCGACCAGCCCGACGACTTCGTGAGACTTGAACTCGCCACGGCATTGCGCCGTTCAATTACCGTCATTCCTGTCCTGGTTGAGGGGGCGAGGATGCCTGACGGATCGACTTTGCCGGAAGATGTAGCGCCACTGACATTGCACAACGCGCTGGAGATAAGCGAAGTCGACTTTGACCATGATGTCGAGCGACTCATCGACACTCTGGAAAGCATGTTCGGGACTGACAAGCCTGCCCCGCCGCCGCCTACTCCTAAAGCTCGTCTCGGTTTGATAATTGGGACGGCTGCGGTTGGTTTGTTCGCGGTCGGTGTAATTCTGTTCTGGTATCGATTTGCAGGTAATCCTGCGCACCCCCAAAATGTGTCGGCTTCGCAAACGAATCAGGATTTGAATATCACTGCTACGGCGTCATCATTTCGACCGGCGGATGGAACCGCCACTTACGATCCAACCAAAGCAATTGACGGAAAGCCCAGCACCGCCTGGGTCGAAGGCGTGGACGGCCCGGGAGTAGGCGAGTGGATTCGTTTTGATTTTGACCGCGAGATCAATCTTCACCGCATTGTGATTGAGCCGGGTTATTTCAAGAGCCCGCAACTCTGGGCAAAAAATAATCGCCCCGCTGTTCTGACTGCCCAGTTTTCTGACGGCAGTTCACGCCAGCTTGCTATTGCTAATCGCATGGAAGATCAGAAACTCGATGCGGGTCCGGTAAGAACGCGATGGGTGCGATTCGTGATTCAATCCGTTTACACCTCGGACTCAGACACATCAATTTCTGAAGTGAGATTTGAAACGCGGCCGTAAAGCACCTGCCTTTTAAGACAATCGTGATCGACAGACCCACCCCATTAGTTATCTTTTGATAGATGGAATCTTCCCACCAAGGCGTGCTATCGGGGTTGGTTTGCGATCCTTCAGGGTTTGGGGCGCCTCGATAGCAGCGTCGCACGATCTGAGTTAGGCCATCCAGGAACTAATCACCGATCACCTGCCAATTAACTAGCGTTCGTCGTCAGTTGCAAAATCCTCTCCATTCCCATTAACTAAACATGGCAACGGACAACGGACAACTGGCTACCGGCAAATGGATCCATCCCGCATTCGTAACTTCTCGATCATCGCGCACATCGATCACGGCAAATCGACGCTCGCCGATCGCTTGCTCGAGCTGACCGGCGCCGTGACGGGGCGCGACATGGAAGCCCAGATCCTCGACGACATGGATCTCGAGCGCGAGCGCGGCATCACGATTAAGGCGCATGCCGTGCGGTTAAACTACACGGCAAAGGATGGCCAGCAGTATGTCTTGAATCTGATCGACACTCCCGGACACGTCGATTTTTCTTACGAAGTTTCGCGCTCGCTTTCGGCCTGCGAAGGCGCCCTGCTGATCGTCGATGCCTCGCAAGGTGTCGAGGCGCAGACTCTGGCCAACACCTATCTGGCGCTGGAAAATAATCTCGAACTCATTCCGGTAATCAATAAGATCGATCTGCCGGGCGCCGAGCCTGAAAAAGCCATCGAACAGATCGAACACTTCATCGGGCTGGAGACTCACAACGCTATTCTCACCAGCGCCAAGACCGGCGTCGGAGTAGCGGAGGTTTTGGAAGCGATTGTGCGCGACGTGCCGCCGCCAAAAGGTGATCCAAACGCTCCGCTGAAGGCTTTGATTTTTGATTCATGGTACGACTCTTATCGCGGCGTCATCGTTTTGTTCCGCGTCATCGATGGCACCATTCGGCCGGGAATGAAGATTCGCTTCTTCAACGCCGGCCGCGATTACCAGGTGGAAACGCTGGGAGTGAATCGCCCCGGGCCAACGCCAATCGATCACTTAAGCGTCGGCGAAGTGGGCTTCTTAACCGCCTCGATCAAGACTGTGGCCGACGTGCAAATCGGAGACACGGTAACCGAAGCAGCCCGGCCCACAAAAGAACCTTTCCCTGGCTATCAGGAAATCAAGCCGATGGTTTTCGCCGGACTCTATCCCGTGGATACCAACCAGTACGAAGAACTGCGGGATGCGATGGACAAGCTAAGGCTCAATGATGCTTCATTTTTTTATGAGCCCGAATCGTCCACCGCGCTGGGCTTTGGATTTCGCTGCGGCTTCCTGGGCCTGTTGCACATGGAGATTGTGCAGGAGCGTCTGGAACGCGAGTTCAATCTCGATCTAATCACCACTGCGCCGGGCGTGCGCTATGTAGTGACGACGACCGACGGCAAGGTGACGGAAATCGATTCGCCGGCGAAGATGCCCGACCCCGGCCGCATCGCGAAAATTGAAGAGCCGGCCATCCGGGCGACCATCCTTACCCCCGAAGAGCATCTGGGCGGAATCCTGGCGCTGCTCGAAGAAAAGCGCGGCCAGCAGAAAGGTTTTGAATACATCACCTCGACTCGCGTGATGCTGACCTATGAATTGCCGCTGAATGAGATCGTCCTGGATTTTTACGATCGCTTGAAATCAACTTCGCGGGGGTATGCTTCGCTCGACTATCATCTGGCCGGCTATTGGGAAAGCGATCTAGTGAAGCTCGACGTGCTGGTTGCCGGCGAGCCCGTCGATGCGCTGTCGCTGGTGCTGCACCGCGACACGGCCGCGGCGAAAGGCCGCGCGCTCGCCACCAAAATGAAGGAACTCATCCCCCGCCAACTTTTCGAAGTGCCAATCCAGGCAGCGATCGGCGCGAAAATCATTGCCCGCGAAACAGTGAAAGCAGTCGGCAAGAACGTGATCGCGAAATGCTACGGCGGCGACATCTCGCGCAAACGCAAACTGCTCGAGAAACAGAAAGAAGGCAAGAAGCGCATGAAGAAAGTCGGCCGGGTAGAGATTCCACAGGAAGCTTTTTTGGCGGTGCTGAAGGTGAATGAGTGATGGATTGGAGTAAATTTACTCCCCAGGATTTTGAATACGATTTCGAGCGCGATGAGCTCGCCGCACACCGCGTTACATTTGAGGAAGCCGTCGAGTGTTTCTTTTCAGATTTTGAGGTTCGCCGGAATAAGCGGTATCGTGATCGCTATCAACTGCTTGGTAGAACGCTGGGCGGTAGAAAGCTCAAAATCATTTTTCAATTGAAGCCCCAAAACACTGTTAGAATAATTACAGGATGGACGATATGAAAAAGAAGGGTGTAAAGACTGAACGCGAAATCGATGAAGCGGTTATTGCTACTGCTGATGACAATGCGGCATGGGAAAAGCCACTGCGGGTGAGGCGGGCCAAGAGCGAATCTGTTTCGATTCCGGCTGAAATGGCAGCTCGTGCAGCGTTTTTCGCACGGCTACATCGTGAGCCCAACTTGGAACAATGGATCAAGAGAATTGTCTCCGAACGGATTGATATTGAAGAAGCGGCTTTCGCTGCTTCAAAGCGCGAACTCGCGACTTGAAGAACCTTGGGCCCATTATTCCCAGCTAAGATACGATCTCATTTCAGCTTCGCCTTCAGCGTCCACGGCTCGGCCTTCCGTTTCGTCATCAATACCGCCATCGATTAATCCAAACCCGTTGCTGATCTTATCCATCGTCTCCTTGAGATTGTTGATTCCAAGCGATTCGGGTAGCTCCGTAATCTCGGATTGCGTGTTGACGGGATAGGGAAAACGATTTCCATCAGGATCAAGGCCATCCAACTCCTTGATACGCGCGTCCAGAAGAATGAAGTCCTGATTGCTTGAGTCTCGAAGGCAATGCAGATTGGAATTAACAATGGACCACAGATCATATAAGTGGTGATGATTTGGACGGGTTATTTCAGCTACGGAAAATACCTTCAAACTGAGGATCAGTTCTTTCAGTTTAAGTTCAACCCAATGGCGATAAAGGAAGAGGATTGGGGCAATTAAGCAATCCTCAGGAGGATTACCTTCAACTTGATCGACAAGCATGTCAGCAGCTAATTTATAGCCGTCAGCAAAGAAACTCCAGTTTCCAACTAAAAAGTTGCTAAACAGCACTTTCTCATCACTGCCGCGCTCTTTGGGGATTATCCTGTCGGTCGGTGTTAGATCTTCAATTTCAAACATGTGATCCTTTCCAATGTCCGTAATCGCACTATCATTCAAACTTATTCTCTTCATCAGGCTCGATTAATTTCTCCTTCACTAATCCGCGCCACGTCTCCATTACTTCATCGTTCGCGCCAAGTGATTTCAAAGCTTCACCCACTGAAGCTTCTTCCCGTTTCAACTCCGGAAACGTCAAAAGCAACATCGCCAGATCGCGCCAATCAGTTCCGGCCTTCGGTTGTCCTCGGCGCGCGTGATATGAGATTACTTTGTGTGCGATCAGCTCTGGCGGAGACATCACCAGGACGTCTTCAATTCGTTCGGCGCGGGGCAGAGACTCAGCCGGGCGCAGATCAACCAGATGACGATTGCGCGGCTTGTGAATCTGAAACAGGCGATAGCCTTTACCTGCTCCAATCACGCGCACCCGAACGGCGATGTGAAAGCGCTCACTCAGATGTTCTCGCAACTCTTCAGCCAGCTCGCCGGCACGAGTGGAAATTAGATCAACGTCCTGGCTCATGCGCGCTTCACCCACATACGCATTGACTGCCTGAGCTCCGAACAGAGCGACATCATCGCGCCCGCGCAGAAACTCGAGCACCGCGTCATGGATTGTCGCCAGGGGAAGTTGTTCGCGCATGGCAAATTCCTCGAATGTAAGGGTTCCGGCGTTAAGCATAGTTTGAATAATACGTCCCTCGAGCGTCTCTTCCAAGACTCCTGTTCTGGAGAACATCACTCAAGAGTAAGTCGGGAGGGTCGAGATTCCGC
>Ga0070698_100008989_pt1 | contig 10745 bp, 10 predicted proteins | sample KBSK1502metaG_FD_65477 | JGI IMG/M metagenome (GOLD analysis project Ga0070698, IMG submission 65477) | Corn, switchgrass and miscanthus rhizosphere microbial communities from Kellogg Biological Station, Michigan, USA - KBS K1-50-2 metaG | ecosystem: Host-associated > Plants > Roots >... | reverse complement strand
GCATATGGTTTGCATATCAATGCGGCGCGACGATTCTGTTTCTGCGTCGCTTCGGCTCAACCTCATATGCATTTACGTTTAATTGCTCTCTTCGTCATTGGTGTCGCGTTAATTTCACCCGCGGCAGAAACTCAAGATCAGAAAACGCCAACCCTCGATGAGCTGATAACAAAAAACATCGAGGCCAAAGGAGGCGCGGACGCGTTGCGCGCGCTGCAATCACTTCGTTGCAACGGTAAAATGATCGTGAACGAGGGCCAGCTTCAACTCGCCTATCTTCAAACCAAGAAGCGTCCTGGCGAGGTTCGCAGTGAATTCACGCTGCAAGGCATGACCGCCGTTGAAGCCTACGACGGCAAAGAAGCGTGGAAGATTTCACCATTCCAAGGCCGCAAAGATCCCGAGAAAATGTCCGCCGACGACGCCAAACCGTTGATGGAAGATGCTGAGATCGATGGTCCGCTGGTGGATTGGAAAGCGAAAGAGAGCACGCTCGAGTATCTGGGACGGGAAGATGTCGATGGAACGTCGGCCTACAAAATCAAAGTGGTGCGCAAAAATGGCGACGTGAGTTTCGTTTATCTCGATCCGGACCACTTCCTCGAAATCCGAATTTTAACTCAACGGATTAGACATGGCGCCCAGGAAGAAGTGGAAACGGACGTCGGTGATTACGAAAAAATCGGCGGCGTATTCGTTCCGTTCTCAATCGAAGCCGGGCGCAAAGGCGATCCGGACAAACAAAAAATCGTCATTGAAAAAGCTGAAGCCAATGTGCCGGTGGATGATGCGATCTTCAAATTCCCAACCGCTTCAAAGTAATTCAAATCTTTATGTCGAAAACTTCTTCGTTCATCTTCAAAGTGAAATCGCTGCCGCGATTTTTGTCGATCCCGCCCTCATCCTCACCTTCTCCGAAGGGGAGAAGGGATCACCTCTCCCTTAGGGAGAGGATTAAGGTGAGGGAAACAACACTTCCGTTTCTACTCGTTGCTGCCGCCTCCATGTCGATCTTTTCGGCGCGCGCGCAAGAACAACCTGTCTTTACTTCAGCAACAATTTCCGGACTCGGCGCGCGCAACATCGGCTCGGCCGCGATGAGCGGACGGATCTCGGCAATCGCTGGAACACGGGAACCTTCGGGAAAAATCACGCTCTTCGTCGGCGCGGCGAGTGGCGGCGTCTGGAAATCAGACGACGGCGGAACACGCTATCGCCCGGTTTTTGACGAACAATCGGTTCAATCGATCGGCGCGATCACGATCGATCCGAGTAACGCCAAAAATGTTTGGGTCGGGACCGGCGAATCGTGGACGCGCAACAGCGTTTCGATCGGCGACGGAATCTATAAATCGACCGACGGCGGCGAAACGTGGAACCACGTTGGTTTGGAAAAATCAGAACGCATTGCCCGAATTGCAGTTATGCCCGGAAAAAGCGATACGGTCTTGGCTGCGGTTCCGGGAGCGCTTTGGAGCGATTCATCAGAGCGCGGTCTCTACAAAACGAACGATGGCGGCAAGACCTGGAAACAAGTTCTCAAAGGAGCGAGTCTTTCGACCGGTTGCACCGACGTCGCGATCGATCCCACAAATCCAAGCACCGTGTTCGCGTGCATGTGGGATTTTCGTCGCAAGGGCTGGGAGTATCGCTCCGGCGGCGACGGACCGGACAAACCTTCCGCAAGCGGATTGTTTCGATCGAACGACGGTGGCGAAGCGTGGACCGAAGTTACGCCGGAAGCCAACAAAGGTTTTCCGAAAAAGCCTTATGGCCGGCTGGCGATTGCGATCGCACCCTCAAATCCGAAACGTGTCTATTGTTTTGTCGAATCGCCGGCGAGCGCGCTCTTCGTCTCCGATGACGGCGGCGCGACCTGGGAACAGCGCGATAAAAGTAATTGGATGGTATGGCGTCCCTTTTATTTCGCGCGCTTAGTAGTCGATCCAAAAAATCCCGACCGGCTTTTCAAGCCCGATGGCGCGCTAATTTTGAGTGAAGATGGCGGAAAAAGTTTCGCCGTGGTCGGCGGTTTTCGAGGGAGCCACGGCGACGACCACGATGTTTGGATCGATCCGACCAACCCGCAAACGGTGTTCTCCGGAGATGACGGCGGAATGTGGTATTCCTATAACGGCGGAAGCAAATGGTGGAAAGGGGAAAATCTTCCCGTCTCGCAGTTTTATCACGTCAGTCTGGATGAGGAAGATCCGTATCGAGTTTATGGCGGCCTCCAGGACAACAGTTCGTGGGTGGGCGATTCGCAATATCCAGGCGGAATCACCAATCAACGCTGGGAAAACTTGTACAACGGCGATGGGTTCTGGATGTTTCCGGACCCGGCCGACGCCGATTACATTTACGCCGAATATCAGGGCGGCGAGATCGCGCGGGTGAACCGACAAACGCACGAAGCGCGCAACATTAAACCGCGACCGAATTACAACGAGAAACTGCGTTACAATTGGAACACGCCGATAGCGCTTTCGCCTAACGAGAAGGGAACCGTTTACATCGGCGCGCAGTTCTTATTTCGCTCGCGCGATCACGGCCAAAACTGGGCGCGCATTTCGCCCGATCTGACCACGAACGATCCGCAAAAACAAAAGCAGGAACAATCCGGCGGCGTGACCGTAGACAATTCGTCGGCGGAAATGCACACCACGATTTATTCAATCAGCGAATCGCCCAAGGACAAAAATTTGATCTGGGTCGGCACCGATGACGGTAATGTGCAACTCACCCGCGACGGCGGAAAAACGTGGACGAACGTTGTCGGCAACGTTCCCGGTCTCGGAAAGAATTCCTGGGTAAGCTGGATCCAGGCGAGCAACTTCGATGCGGCTACGGCGTATGCCGCGTTTGATCGACATACATTCGGCGACATGGCGCCGTACGTTTTTCGCACCAACGACTACGGGAAAACGTGGACGCCGCTGTTGAGCGCACCGGATGCGAAAGGAGTTCGCGGATACGCTCACGTGATCAAAGAAGATTTAGAAAAATCGGATCTCCTTTTCCTCGGGACCGAGTTCGGACTGTGGATATCGATCGACGGCGGAAAAAACTGGGCCCAATTCAAAGGCAACCATTTTCCAGCGGTGGCGGTCCGCGATTTGGCGATTCAGCGGCGTGACAACGATCTTGTCCTGGCCACGCACGGCCGCGGCATCTGGATTGTCGACGATATTGTCCCGCTTCGTAACCTAACGAACGACGTGACTTCGCAAGAAGTTGCATTCGTCTCCGCCCGGCCTGTGCAACAACGCATTGAAGGAAGCGGCGGTTGGGCCAATGGCGACGCCGTATTTGTCGGCGACAATCCGCCCGATGCCGCCGTCATCACCTATTATCAGCGAACGCGTCATCTCTTTGGAAAATTGAAAATCGAGATCGTCGACTCGACCGGGCGCGTCGTGGATGAAGTTCCGGCAAGCAAGCGGCCGGGATTGAATCGCGTGACCTGGAGCATGCTCGAGAAACCGCCACGGGTTCCGCCCGCGGCGCAGATTGCCTTTGCCGGCACGCGCGGGCCTCGTCTTGTTCCGGGTGATTACACCGTTCGGCTGACCAAAGCTGGAAAAGTTTATGAAACGAAGTTGACTGTCGGTTTGGATCGGCGAGCGAAGTTTACCGCGGAAGATCGGAAGGCGCAGTACGACGCGGCCATGAAAGTGCACGCGCTTTTTGATGACGAAAGCGCGCTGATGGACCGGATTTTGTCTTTGCGACGGGACGTGGCCAAGGGGGCTTCCGCCATTCCCGAAAGCGATCCGCTGAAAAAGAACATCAAAGGTTTTGATGACAAGATCGAAACAGTTCGTAAGAAAATCGTCGCGACCAAAGAAGGCGGTGCGATCACCGGTGAAGAACGTTTGCGCGAGCACACCGATCAACTTTACGGCGCGCTTCTCAGCTTCGAAGGCAAACCGGGAGAGTACCAAATTGCTTACATCGCAGCACTGCGCCGGGAATTGGAAGACGTGACCAAGGAATTTGACCAGTTGTTGACGAAAGATTTGTCGAGCTTGAATGATTCGCTCAAATCAAAAGGCCAACCAACGATCGCTGCGCCGCCGGCGAAGGTCGCGGTCAGTGAAACGCAGCTCGGTTCAGGAGCAACAGACGTCCCGACCTTGCTTCACTGAGAAAAGACGATCGGCCAAGCTATCGGTAAAAGCCGTGATACTGATAGCCGCCATCTTCGATAAGGAGTGTCTCGACTTCCCAAATCGCGGTAAACGAGTAATTTTGGCCGGAAACGAAATCGATGGTCCGATGAGTGAATTTGGTCTTGCCGTACGGGCAAGGCGTATCCGTGACGGTCAGCACATGGCGCCCGGGCCGAATCACCGCGCGATAACCCTCTCCGCGAGAGAGGGTCGTAATGGGAATGCCATCAATCAAAATGCTCAGACCTAGTTGGTTGCCGAAGTCTGCCTCGCGAAAAATGGTCAATCCGCTGTTGCCCATCAATTCACTTCGAGAGTAATCGTAAGCACTACCAGCCGAAACCGCCGCCGCGACAGCGAGATTCATTGCCGCGAAAAGAAGAACGATCAGCCTGCTTCCCGAGTTATAGTTTTTCATAAAGGGACTCCTGGCGTCGCAGTCCTTCAACTGCGGCGTTGCCAAATACTATCGGAAATAATCGTCCAAGCCAAGGTTTTTCCTTAAAGGCCTCGGTGCGTTTTCTAAAGGCATTTTTGGTGAGCTTCATAGAGGTTCCGCGATTTTCAAGTGCCTTCCCATTTTGTCTATTCCATACTGGGGTGACGTCTGTTTTAACGTGTCGAAAGCGTCGAGCACGAGCGCTTTGTTTTTCTCCTGTATCGTCTGACTCATAATAATTTCCTCATCCTTTCGTTACTGCGACTGCTCTTTGACGATTCCCGAGTAGTCGCACGTTGCTGTGCTATCTGATCGACGCGATCGGGATAGAACGCGACGTGCTCCCTGATGTGCGCAACAGCAGGATACGGGTTCTCATACGTCCACACGGCACTGAGTGATTTCTTTCCTCCAGCGGGAACGCTGTAGTAGCTGCAATCGCCTTTGTATGGACAGTAGGTAGCGTGATCGGTCCGTTCCAACTGGGAAAGATCGACATCTTCACGGGGAATGTATTGAACAGGTGGATAGTCCGCTTCGTGAAGTGTCAGGGCGTTGTCCGTATCGGCGATCACCCGGCCTGCGACCGATACGACAACGCGTGCGGGATTCCGCTCGATAGAAATCGGATGATCCGGACTTGGAAGTTTAATCTGTTTTTCTTTCATGTTTCCTCTTTCGTTTTTAGTTGCTGCGATTCAGGCATTCATTCCGCCATCCACGGTGAGATTTGCTCCGGTGATGTATGAAGACTCCGGAGCAGCGACAAACGCGACCATTGCAGTGATCTCGTCCACGTGCCCGTAGCGATCGAGTGCGGTGGCGGCCTTTTGCGGCATTCTCTTGTGTGCGTCAGCAATTGCTGGAACCGCGCCAGATCTTCCACCCGATTGCATTCCAATCTCGCAAGTTGAAGTCGAACGTTCGCGCGCTGATTAATTCTCCACCGAAGCTCCCTCTCCTCCACGCCAGCAGGCGTAATTCCGCAGACGAAATCTGCTGGCTTGCCGATTTCACTCAGCCATCTCGCAACACCAGTGAAGTGCGGTCTAGGTGTAAGCATCGGTGTGTTGTCCCATACTTCCACCCGAGGCAAATCTAGATTTAGCTGAGAGTGCCAACGGGTGAGGAGTTTCGTGACTCCCCTTCCGCGTACTGCTGTCTCGCAATGGCTGAAGTCTCGCGGACAGACTCCTTTCGAGGTTCGCGCGTGCTGGGTCTTGGCGCGACCTTCCGTCGAAAAAATCAGGACCGACGGGTGGGTCGGTGAGCTGAAACTCAAAGGTTCTGGGCGGGATGAGATTTCCGAGCCCGCAAACGCAGGCGCTGGGTTATCCAAAGATGGCGCGGGTTTGTCGCAATATCGAATCGGGAGAGGCGATAGTGTGGGCACGGATTGTGCTAATCAGTTTCGGGTTATTTATACTAAACACCATAAATACCATAGGCAGCCTGTTTGGCCGCTTACCCTCTGCGCAATCTTTGTTACGATTTGGTCTGTCCAAGCGCAAACCAGCGTAACGCTCGCTTGGGATCCGGGCGCCAATGCCACCGGTTACCGTTTATATTCTGGAACAACAAGTGGGGTGTACACTCAGACAAGCGATGTCGGAAATACAACCGCAACGTTAGTGTCAAATCTGACGACGGGAAAAACATACTACTTTGTTGTCACGGCGTACGATGCCGCTTTGGTCGAAAGCCCACCATCAAACGAAGTTTCTTATGCTGCGCTAGACTCCACGCCAACGCCAACGCCAACGCCAACGCCAACCCCGACCCCAACACCAATACCCACACCAACGCCAACGCCAACCCCGACCCCAACACCAATACCAACACCAACGCCAACGCCAACGCCGACACCGACGCCAACACCGACTCCAACCCCAACGCCGACACCGACCGTTACACCTACTCCTACCCCAACTCCTACGCCAACACCCACTCCGACTGCAACGCCAACCCCAACACCTACTCCTACTCCTACTCCTACTCCTACTCCTACTCCTACTCCTACTCCTACTCCTACTCCTACTCCTACTCCTACTCCTACTCCAACGCCGACGCCAACGCCGACTCCAACCCCAACGCCAACACCGACTGCTACGCCTACTTCTACCCCAACTCCTACGCCAACGCCCAGTCCGACTGCAACGCCAACCCCAACACCTACTCCTACTCCTACTCCTACTCCTACTCCTACTCCAACGCCGACGCCAACGCCGACTCCAACCGTTACAGCGACTCCTACTCCAACGCCGACACCCACACCCACGACGGGACCGGCAGTAATGCTTAGTCCGGTACCGGGATCGACCTTTACCTCTTCCAGCGTGACTTTCAGCTGGAGCGACGGCAGCGCCACCGCCTACATTCTCTTAGTGGGCAGTTCTCCGAACCGATCCGATATTTATAACTCCGGCCAGGTGCAAGTCCTCTCGGCCACCGTAAATAATATTCCCACTAATGGGCACGCCATCTATGTTACACTAGCTTCGCTGGTTAACGGTTCCTGGACGTCTAAAAGCTATACCTACACGGCTTTCAGTTCGTCGGCTACACCAACCCCAACCCCGACCCCAACGCTAACGCCAACGCCGACCCCAACGCTAACCCCAACCCCAACCGCAACTCCGACCGCAACTCCGACACCAGCCCCTACTTTTTCGCTTTCGATCAACCCGTCAAGGGTCAACTTGAAACGCAATGGTGGAATAGCCAACTATACCGTGACTATCAATCCGACAGGCGGCTTCAGTTCGACGGTGCAACTTTCCGTAAGCGGCCTCCCTTCCGGCACGACCGGCAGCTTCAGCCCCGATCCCGCAACGACGTCCTCAACCCTGACTCTAAACGTCAGCCCTTCAACCGCGTCCGGCTCGTATATCTTCACAGTCTCAGGCACCAGCGGAACTGTGACAAATACTGCGACCGGGACGCTCAGTAAGAAATAACAAATCGTAGTAGGCGTCGGCAACGGTACCGATACGGACATCTGTCTCCTGCTTGTTAGATGCGAGTTGGGCAGGGCGGTCCTGCCCCTGGGATCAGCCGGCTTGGTCGCTCCAATAACTGTTCGAGTTTAATTCCACAACCAAGGGGAAGTGCGGATCGAACTAACCAGTCGCTCCTGGCTCAATGCCAGAATCATCGGTGATCTTCTGAGCCCAAGCAATCGCCCGCGCTGAGCAATCCGCAACAAGATTAGCTGGACTACTGACGCTTTTTGCAAGGAGGCTTGGCTTCGATTGGTCGAAGTGACGCGGCGTCAATCCGGAGAATGGCGGCAGATTTCTGCATCACCTCGTTCCTAGCGTCGGTCCAAAAACGAAGCGCGAAAACTTCCTAGTGCTACTCCGCGGGCAGTCCTGAAGATGAGCCGATCATCATGGCAATATTCTAAGCGTTAGAAGAACAGCGGAACAGAAGAGGGGTATTGATCCGTACACAACCGAGATCAACTTCTGAACGGATTTATGAGTGATTCTTTTAGACAGGGTAACGGAATTCGCTCAACTCTCGCTTGGCGTTTTAGTGCCCAGGATGGGACAAGGCTGAGGGTGCTTTTATTCTTCAACCCGGCACGGGCCGGTGGGCGAAGCTGTAATGTAAAGGGTCGGAACCTGGGATTGAAACATTTTTACACCGCCCGATGCTGCCGGAAATCTACATCAATCTTCGCGCGAAATTAAAAGCACGTCGAAAAATTGGATTGGCGCAGTGCGACTACAGGTGGGCTCCTGCCTGTTTCAGAGAGCCCGAGCTGCGGCGACGCAGCAGCGCCCCCGCACGTCTCGGGACAGAATGCAAACCGTGTTCATCCTCAAAAGCTTCCGGGGCCTTGTGCAAGCTACGGACGATAAGAATTAATGAGCTGGAACTAATGGCCGCGATCCCGATTAACCAAAACACGTCTATCAAATTGAGCATATTCTACGCCGTCGCCGCAAATCAGCAACAACCGCAAGATATTGCGTAGTTTTGGCGGACAGACCCTAAATTCTACAAGCTGTATGTCTTGATTTTCTCAATTACGCTCCAGCCAGAGCGGATATAGAAACGGCGCCGCCCCGCTTTTTATGACAACGCCAGCGACCTCCGCCCGATGGCCGCCAGCTTTTTCACAATCTTATTGGATCGGAACAAGCTTGTCCGCCCGCTAAAGTCGAGGGTGTCCCACCGGCAGAATCTCGGGCGTTGAAATTTCTGTTTCTACCGATCGGCCGAGGAACTCAAGGAGCACCCTAACCCGTTCCTTGGCCGGCAGGAGGCGGGTGACGATCGCCTCGAGTCCCTGGAACGGCCCCTCCGTAATTTGGACCGATTGTCCAACCTGAATTTCGGGATCGATCGTAAGAATTTCTTCTTCGCCCGTTTTTTGTTGCAAGGCTTCCACCGTGCCGGGATCTAGCATTGCCACATAATCGCCAAACTGAACGATCCCTTGGATTCCGGACGAGTGCCCGACCCGCCGGTGCTGCAGTGGATAGACGAACTGGGCAAACAAATACCCTGGGAACATTGCCTCGACAAACCAGACGGCCCCTCGGCGCGTCGCCTTTCGAAAACGCAGCCGGGGTGAGAAACAGGGTATTTGCAGCTGCCGGCGCAATGCAGTGGCTGCGAAATGCTCGTGTTTCGGCTGGGTCCTTAGACAAAACCAAAGCGGCGTGTCCGACAATGCGAGCTGGTCGCGTGAATAGGTCATGATTAGCTCATGAAAACGCGAAGACCTTACGGGTGTTTCCCCGTTTTTCAAGATATGAAGCTGGCTCGCCACCATCGAATTCTTGATCGTTTTCATTGTCATCACCAGGGGAGGAGTCCAAATCAAGTGCTTAGACCAGCGAAAAGTATGCGTGCAGGTCCGATACCGCCGCCACGCTAGGCCCACACACAAGGCTGGCCGCAAACCAAGTTTAGAAGTATTTAAAAAGAACCGGGCGGGGTTTTTTAACAGTGTAGGGTCCCGGGGTGAACAAGGCCCGGCAAACCCGGAGATGGCCGAATTCCCCTGATTAAGGGAAGAGGGGACGCAGGCGATCGTGCAGACGACGCCCGACGGGATTTTGCTAAAACCAATCACTGGCAATTACATCCGCAGCTTGCGCGGCAAGTATAAGCACCTTGACCTAATGAAGGGATTGACGGAGTCACGGAAGGAAGATCGACAACGCGATTGGTGAGATGGCGACCAAGGTCCTTGATAGCTGGGCGCTCATTGTGCTGTTCAACGAAGAATCCGCGGCGGAAGCGTCGAGAAACTTTTGCACGCGGCGACAGGTGGTCGTCACACGTTGCTCATGCATGTAATCAGCTGGGGCGAGATTTACTGCACGACGATGCGTCACGGCGGAAAATCTGCGGCCAATTCAGTTGCAGCAGATATCGGTCAAATGCCTATTAATATCGTCAAATCGGCAAACGTCGAGCTCCTTCGACAAGGCGCAGCATTCAAAGCGACGAAAGAACTTTCCTACGCGGATTGTTTCGCGGCCGCGTTGGCGAAGCTTCGTAGGGCTGAATTCGTCACCGGCGATCCACAGTTCAAAACGATGGAAGGCGAACTAAAGATCAGTTGGCTCACATGAACGCTGAACAATCTCTCAACTCAGGCGAGGAGCGCACAAAGTAAGCGGTCCGAAGTCTGCCTTCAGTCGTGATCGCTATACGCAAATTGGTGACGACCAGCTCAGCCAAACTGGAAGCGGTGGAAATCCGGACCCAAAATTGTGACTGCGTGCTGCCTGCGCCGATGCCGACGTTTGCGCTTTGATTTCCTTTGATCCGTTCGTTAGGGCTTAATGGTCACTCCGAGCCCGCGCGAACTGGTCCTGGTTTTAGTCGGCGAATGCGAGCGTGAACGCGATCCGAACCAATTCAAAAAGGCGCAACATTCAGTCTCGGTCCGAGCAAAATACTAAGCGCTAGTTTGATTAGGGAGAATGAGAAACCGGGGATTGCCAGCCGTGGCTTGCTCTTTGATCGCGCGTCCGACGGTGGCTGGCGAACGATTTGCCTTTCAGCAAAACGCCGGCGCCGCTCCGCCGTCGGGGCAAAATGTGCAAGCCATTTTCATCCTCAAAAGCCTCTGGCGCTTTGCGCAGGCCATTGATAATGAGAAGCAATGA
>Ga0070698_100008988_pt1 | contig 10746 bp, 7 predicted proteins | sample KBSK1502metaG_FD_65477 | JGI IMG/M metagenome (GOLD analysis project Ga0070698, IMG submission 65477) | Corn, switchgrass and miscanthus rhizosphere microbial communities from Kellogg Biological Station, Michigan, USA - KBS K1-50-2 metaG | ecosystem: Host-associated > Plants > Roots >... | reverse complement strand
ATTCGCCTTCCCGCGGAGCCGCACGAGATCGTGATCTGACGCCACAACCTGAATCCCGCCGGCTTTTACGTTGACTTCAGCAGCCAGAATATCTAACAGGTCTGACAAGGCCGGGCCCTGGGCGGACGCCGGGACGGCCAGCTGCATCCGGGCGAGTGGCTGGCGGACCCGCAGATTCCGCGATTCCCGGGCTGCCCGGGCCAGCGAGGCCAGCCGCCGGACGGTGCCCATGGCGGACAGCAGCTCGGGTTCCCGGTGGCCCCGGTCCACCGGGAACGGGGCGAGATGGACCGAGGTCCCCGTCAGGGCCCGATGCACCCAGTCGGAAATGAACGGCGCGGCGGGGGCGAGCAACCGGACGGCGGCCACCAGGGCCTCGTGCAGGGTCTCGAGCGCCACGGGGTCGGTCGCCCGGTCCGGAGCCCAAAACCGCGGCCGGTTCCGCCGGATGTACCAGCGCGACAGGTCCTCGCCGACGAAATCCATGATCGTGCGAACGCCGGCGGTGACGTCATACGCGGACCACGACTGGCGCACGCTGGCGATGACCTCGTCGAGCCGGGCGAGGAGCCACCGGTCGGCGGCCGGCCGCTGGCCCGCCGGAGTCGCGTCCGCGTCGGCGGGTGGAGTCCAGTCCTGCGCGTAGCGACGAAAGAAGTCATACGTCGAGCGCAGCGTGTTCAGGAATCCGCCCGCAACCTCGGGGATCTGCTGCTCGTCGAACCGCTTCGGCAGCCACACCTGACTTTGGCCGAGCAGATAGAGACGCACGGCGTCGGCGCCGTGGGCGCCGATCACCTTCCACGGATCGACGACGTTGCCGCGGCTCTTCGACATTTTCTGGCCGTGCACATCGAGCACGTGCTCGTTCACGATCACGTGCTTGTAGACGGGCGCGTCGAAGGCGGTGACGCCGATCGCGAGCAGCGAGTAGAACCAGCCGCGCGTCTGGTCCACGCCTTCGCAGATGTAGTCCGCCGGGAAATGCGCCTTGAAGTCGGCCTCATGCTCGAACGGGTAATGCCACTGTGCGTACGGCATGGACCCCGAGTCGAACCAGGCGTCGATCACTTCCGGCGCGCGCCGCATCGTTCCCGAGCAGTCGTTGCACGCCCAGGTGTAGGTGTCGATGTACGGTTTGTGCGGGTCGAAGTTCTCCGGCAACGCTTTCCCCCACCTCCGCGCCAGCTCGTCGTAGGAGCCGATCACCTCGCGATGCTCACGGTCGACGTCGCACTCCCACACGTTGAGCGGCGTGCCCCAGTAGCGGTCGCGCGACAGCGCCCAGTCGACGTTGTTCTCGAGCCATTCGCCGAAGCGGCCGGCGCCGGTCTCGGGCGGATGCCAGTCGATCTCGGAATTGATCTCGAGCATCCGCGCCTTCACCGCGGTTGTGCGGACGAACCACGAGCTCCGCGCGTAGTAGATGAGCGCCGAGTCGCAGCGCCAGCAGTGCGGATAGCTGTGGGTGTAGGGCCTGGTTTCGAGCCAGCGCCCGTCCTGTTTCAACCGCTCGATGATCAGCCGGTTCGTTTCCTTGTCGGTGACGAGCTTGCCCTCGACCTCAGGCCAGCGCACGTCCTTGAACGTGCCGTCGGGCGCGACCGGATTCACGAACGCGAGCCCGTTCTGCTGGCCCGCGGCGTAGTCGTCGGCGCCGAAGGCGGGCGCCATGTGGACGAGCCCGGTTCCCTCGTCGACGGTGACGAACCCGCCGGCAACGATGACGCTGTGCTGGCCTTCCCGCGGCAGCGCGACGACGTCCAGCGGGCGAACGTACTTCCGGCCCACCAGGTCGCGGCCGAAGTACGTGGCGACCCGGTCCCCCTGGATCAGCGGACGGCCGTGAACGTGCACGTCGCCGGCGCGCGCCGTCGCCACGATGTAGCGCGTGATCTTGCCGGTCGTGGTGTCCGGGAAGGCGTACTCGCCGTATTCGACGTCGGGGTGCACGGCGACCGCGACGTTCGAGACAAGCGTCCAGGGCGTCGTCGTCCAGATGACCAGCTCGCGCGGCGCGTCGCCGTCACGCGACACGAGCGGGAAGGTCACGTAGACCGAGTTCGTCTGGACGGTCTCGTACCCCTGCGCCACTTCGTGTGACGACAGTGCGGTGCCGCAGCGCGGGCAGTACGGCAGCACCTTGTGCCCGCGGTACAGCAGCGCTTTTTCGTGCAGCCGCTTGAGCAGCCACCACACGGTCTCGATGTATTGATTCGTGTACGTGACGTACGGATGTTCGTAGTCGAGCCAGTAGCCGATGCGGTCGGACAACGACTCCCAGTCGGACTTGTACTTGAACACGCTATCGCGGCAGAGCTTGTTGAAGCGCTCGATGCCGTAGGCCTCGATCTCGCGTTTGCCGTTGATGTTGAGCGCCTTCTCGACCTCGATCTCGACCGGCAGTCCGTGGGTGTCCCAGCCCGCGATGCGCGTCACGCCCTGCCCCAGCATCGTGTGATAGCGGCAGATCAGATCCTTGAGCGTGCGCGAAAAAACGTGATGGATGCCCGGCCGGCCGTTCGCGGTCGGCGGACCCTCAAAGAAGACGAACGGCGGACCGTAGCGCGTCGCGTCGCTGACGCGCGTGAACAGCCGCTCGCTCTTCCACTTCGCGAGCAGCTGCTTCTCCAGCTCGTCGGTCGCCTGGGTCGGGTCCGAGGGCGGATACGGCATTTAGGCCAGACGCTCCAGCACGCCGCGCACGAGCGTCGCGAGCTTCGGCTCGGCACCGCGGGCGACGGCAATGATTTTCTCCACCGACGTCGGCTCGAGCGCGTCGGGCAGGCAGTTGTCGGTGATGATCGAGAGCCCCAGGACCCGCATGCCCTGATGGACCGCGGTGATCACTTCGGGCACGGTGCTCATGCCAACGACGTCGCCGCCCATGGCGCGCAGCATCCGATACTCGGCCCGCGTCTCGAGGTTCGGCCCCGGCACCGCGACGTACACACCCTCGCGCAACACGATCTTATGTTCGAGCGCGACCTCGCGCGCGAGTGTGCGCAGCGCCGGATCGTATGCGGCGGACATATCGGGAAACCGCGGACCCTCGGCGTCGACATTCGGCCCCGCCAGCGGGTTGTCACCGAGCAGGTTGATGTGATCGGAGAGCAGCACGAGGTCCCCCGTCGCCCAGAGCGGATGCATCCCGCCCGAGACGTTGGAGACGATCAGCGTTTTTGCCCCCAGGGCGCGCAGCACGCGCACGGGAAACGCGACTTGCTGCAGCGTGTACCCTTCGTAGCGATGGAAGCGGCCCTGCATCATCGCGACGCGGCGGCCGCCGAGCGTCCCGAACAGCAACCGGCCCGCATGCGTCTCCACGGTCGGACGTGGGAATCCGGGAATATCGGCATAGGGAAGCGTCGTCTCGACCTTCAGCTGGTCGGCCAACGCCCCGAGTCCCGTTCCGAGAATGATCGCGACTTCCGGAACGACGGCAGTCCGCGCCGTAACGGCGCGAACCGCTTCGGCGACCTGTGTCACCCGCGGTGACCGTCGAGGGCGCGCAGCTCGGCGAGCTGGCGCTCGAGCAGCGCGCGGAAGCCGCCGACGTACTGCTGGAACTGACGCTCGGTCTCGGCCATGCGCGTCTTCACGGCGCTCTCGGCGTTCTTCGCCTCGTCGAGCAGCCGCTTGGCCGCGGCCTCGGCCTCACGCAGGATCACCTGCCCCTCGCGTTCGGCCGTCGCGCGCGAGTCCTGGCGCAGCTGCTGCGCCGCGACGAGCGCCTCGTTCATCGCTTTCTCGCGCTCGCGAAACACGCGCAGCTGCTCGGTCAGGGCGTTGACGCGCTCCTCCAGGATCTGACGCTCGCGGATCGCGCGCTCGAGCGCGTCGGCGACGCGCACGCGGAAATCGTCCACGCCCAGCGTGTCGTACCCGCGCAGGGTCTTGCGAAAATCCTGCTTGCGGATGTCGTGCGGCGTCAGGTTGAACGCTTCGTCGTTCATGTCCTCGGTCCGAACAGGACGGTACCCAATCGGATCACCGTCGCTCCCTCTTGGGCCGCTGAAGCGTAGTCGCCGGACATCCCCATCGAGAGGGTCGGCAGCCATAGCCCTTCCTCCTCCTTGATCCTATCGCGCAAGACCCGCAGTCCCCGGAAGGTCCGGCGCTGCGCGTCTTCGTCGTCGGTCAGTGGTGCCATCGTCATCAAGCCTTCCAACCGCAGATGCTCCAGTGCGGCGACTTCTCGCGCCAGCGCCGGCGTCTCGGCGGGTGCGCAACCGCTCTTTTGCGACTCGCCGGCCACATTCACCTGCAGCAACACCCGCAGCGGTGCCTGCAATCGTCGATTCAGCTCGGTCGCCAACTCCAGCGAGTCGAGCGAGTGCACTATGTCGAACCGCCCGACGACGAGGCGGGCCTTGTTGCGCTGGAGGTGGCCAATGAGATGCCACCGAATCCCCGTTCCCTTGCCCCCAGCCCCTAACTCGTCCTGCTTCTGCACCGCTTCCTGGACTCGGTTCTCACCGATGTCGGCGATGCCGGCGGCGAGTGCCGCGCGGACCGCGTCCGTCCCGAATCCCTTCGTCACCGCGACAATCGTAACAGGCTGCGCGGCACGCTGCGCCAACACGGCCCGCACCTGTGCCAGCCGCTCGGGCAGGGCCTCGAAACCCATAGCCGATCAATTTAACGCCTAAAGAGGCTCTGTACCCCCTGGGTTTCGATTCGGGTGATCACGTCCGCAAGCCCCTTGCTGGGATTGAGATGGTAGGCCCGGCGCAGGTAGGCCAGCGCCTGCCGCTGGTCGCCACGGGTTGCCGCGATGTTGCCCAGCTCGAGAAATGGAACCGAGAACGACACGGCCACCTGATCGGCGGCGGGCTCGAGCTCGAGCGAATCCTGCCCGAACATCTTGCCCCACGTGAACACGGAATCGACGAGCAGCCGCGTGCGCGCGGAGTCGACCATCGCACCCTGAATGCCGCGGACGAATCGGCGCGCGGTGTCGGGGCGTGGGACGACCTTGAAGGCCAGTCCCTGGAACGCGAGATGCGGATCCAAGCCGAGCCACGAGCCGCGGCCGGACGACACGCCGAACGCCACCGGCCTCGCGGGCAGATAGGCGGCGATCGTAAAGAGGATCACCTGATCGGCCGTGTTGAGCACCTGTCCCTTGCGCACCGGCAGCTCGAAGTTGCCCGCGCGGAAGACACCGTCATCGCGCATCTGGACCGGTATCAGGCCTTGGATGTCCTGCTCCGTGAGCCGCAACGCAGGACCCGGGGGCGGCTGGGGAGGGGCCAACGCGCGATAGAGCGCCGGAGCGCGTGCCGGATCGAACGGCCGGACGGGCCGCTCCGCCAGCTGGCGCAGATACCAGTCGAGATTGGCGAGCGAGAGATTGATGAGCGTCACGTCCTGCCGCACGCCCTCGACCTCCTGCAGATACCAGACCGGGAAGGTGTCGTTGTCGCCGAAGCCGAACAGCACGCCGTACGGCTCGACGGATTGCAGCAGGTTGTAAGCGAAATCGCGCGCCGTGGTCCGGTCCGCGCCGCGGCGCGAGGCCGCCGTGAAGTTGGCGCCGAAGGGGAGCAGCGTCACGAGCGAGGCGACCGCGATTCCCCAGCGCGATGGCGCGGCCACGGACAGCGCGCGCACCAGCCGCACGAGCCCGAAGGCGGCGAACATGCCCCAGACCTGGAAGCTCACGACGAAGAAGTAGTCGCGCTCGCGCACCTCATGCTGCGCGATCGTCGTGTACTCATTCCAAAACAGGGAGAATCCCGCTTTGAAGTTCATGTAGATCACGAGGCCGAGGCCGGTGACGAGCCACAGCACGCCAAGCAGAGCCACGATGCCCCGGTCCTGCCGCCGCGTGAATTCGAATCCCAGGATTCCCAGCGTGACAAACACCAGCGCCACCACGACCATCGCTACGACCGGCAGCGAGCGGCCCCACTGCCACGAGCAGTACTGAAAGAAGTTGATCAGTTGCTGGCCGAAAATCTTCAGGCTTCGGGCTTGGCCCGGCATCATCGGATTGTCCAGCAAGCCCCGGCTCCCGAACTGCTCGCGCCGGACGACGGCGAGGAGGGGCCGCCAGTGCTCGGGGTCTGCTTCGTTGAGCAGCGGATGCAGACCAGCGCGGATGTAGAGGAACGCGTAGATCGAGATCCCCACGGCCGCGATGCCCATCGCCAGGACCGGGAACGCGCGCGAGCCGCTGACCATGCAGGCCGCCGCAGCGGCGAGGAGCAACAGCCCACCGACGACGAGCAGCAGCAGGTTGCCGAGCCCAACCCCAACCAGCACGATCCACAGCGCGGTGAGCGTCGACCACTCGGCCCATTCCATCCGCCGCTCGTCGCGATCGGCCGCCGGCGCCCCATGCAGTGTCAGCGCGATGAACACCGAGACGGCCGGCCCGACGAGCAAGGCCAGGAGGTGATTGCCGATCGACAGCGCTGCGACGTAGACGATGAGCATGAGCATGTGCGGCGCGCGCGAAGTTCCTCGGACATCTCGCCATCTCACGCACAACCAGCAGATCGCGGCGATACTGAATGTCGCGACCGTATAGACCTCGGTCTCGTTGCTGTTCTGCCATCCGGTGAACGTGAACGCGGACAGGATCGCGGCCGCGGCCGCGCCGCCCGTCCTGAGCCACGGCGCTTCGCCCGCGAGCAGCCGATGCGCGACGAGAAACAGGCAGCCGGAGCCGGCCGCGGAGAAACAGGCGCTCAGCAGATTCAGCCGCCACGCGTAGCTGCCGAGTCTGACCACGCCGCCCCAGACATTTCCCAACAGCACGAACAGCGGCGTCCCGGGCGGATGCGGAATGCCCAGCACCTTCGCGGCGGTGATGAATTCCCCTGCATCCCACAGCGTGACAGTGGGCGCGAGGGTGATCACATATCCGATGAGGACCAGGAGCGCGACAACCGCTGCCTCCCGGTAGGGTGGTTTAGGTGGCAGGCTGGGTCACGCGCTCGCCGCCTTCGAGATGCGAGACGGCACCGGAGAGCAGATCGCGGACCTGTTGTGGGGTCAGGTGGCGATACAGCAGGCCGTGGCTGGCGACGGAGATCGTCGAGGTTTCTTCCGAGACGACGAGCACCGTCGCATCGGTCTCTTCCGAAAGCCCGAGCGCCGCGCGGTGACGCGTGCCGAGGGATTTGTCGGCGACTTTGAACTGCGTGAGCGGCAGCACGCAGCCCGCGCCGATGATCTGATCGCCGCGAATCAGGACCGCGCCGTCGTGCAGCGGCGAGTAGGGCGTGAAGATCGTCGTCACGAGGTCGGCCGAGACCTTCGCTTCCATCGGCACGCCGGTAGTGATGAACTCTTCCAGTCCGATGTCGCCCTCGACCGCGATGATCGCACCGGTGCCGGCACGCGACAGCCGGTCCAGCGCCTCCGCGATCTCTTCGGCCACCGACTGCCGGTCGCCGCGCGAGAACGCGCGCATGAAGCGCGACTGGCCGAGCCGCGCGAGCGCGTTGCGCAGCTCCGGCTGGAAGACGACGACCGCCGCGAAGGCCCCGTAGGTGAAGACGACGCCCAGCAGCGTACTGATCATCGTGAACTTGGCGAACACGGCCACGAAGTAGGTCAGCGACAGAATCACGAGGCCGATGACGATCTGCAGCGCGCGGGTTCCGACGAGGAAGAGCAGGAACCGGTAGATGACGAACGACACGAGCAGGATCTCGAAGAGATCCGGCCACAGCCTGGGCGACAGGAACTTGAAGGCGTCGACGTTCACGGTGGATTGGTCGTAGCGCTCGCCAGTGCAAGGGCTTCGTGTGTCAGCCGGGCGTCGTGCACCCGGAACAGCCGCGCCCCCCGCTCCCAGGCGAGGGCGCAGGCGACGGCCGTGGCGCGATCGCGGTCTTCCACGGGCCGGCCGGTCGCTGCACCCAAAAACCGTTTGCGTGACGGGCCGACCGCTACAGGATAGCCCAGCGCGACGACCGATGCCAGTTCATCGAGCAGCCGGAGATTCTGGGTGGCGGTCTTGGCAAACCCGAATCCCGGATCGACCACGATCCGCTCTCGCGCGATCCCCGCCCGCTGGGCTTTGTCCGCCAGTGCCGCAAGCTCCGCGGCGACCTCCGGGGCGACATGGTCGTACGTCGCCAGGTCATCCATGTCCGCCGGCGTGCCGCGCATATGCATCAGGATGACGCCGGCCTGGGCGTCCCCAACGACGCCCGCCAGCGCCGCGTCGGACCGCAGCCCGGAGACGTCGTTGACGATCGCGGCACCGGCGTCGAGGGCAGCCCGCGCGACGTCGGCCTTCCGCGTGTCGACCGACACGGGGCCGATTCCCCGCCGCACGAGCCCCGCGATTACCGGGACGACGCGGGCGATCTCTTCTGTGACCGGTACCGCGGCGGCACCGGGACGAGTGGATTCACCGCCGACGTCTACTAGCCGACTGCCGTCAGCCATCAGTTTTTCCGCGTGACTGATAGCGGCGTCTGCTGACGGCAGATGGCCACCATCAGAAAACGAGTCGGGTGTCACGTTGACGATGCCAATAATCACGGGCTTGTCGAGCGACAGCTCGCCCCCGCGGATCATCCAGGAGCGCGGAGGCTCGGCGCGCGCGGCGAGCAGCTTCCCAAGTTCGGGCGCAAGGCGCGACAGCTCGGCCGGGACGCGGTCGTAGCGCGCGAGCGGCGCGATGCGGCTCGCCGCGCCTGCGACGAGGGCCCAGCTCTCGCCGGTCAACACGTCGGCCCCTGATTTGGTCCCCCAATGCACGAGAGCCTCACGCTCGGGTTCGCTGATGTCTTCGATGAGAACGACGAGAGGCTGGATCCCGGTTGCGGCGAACCAGGCCGGCTGCGCTTCCCATCCGCGGGCCGCGAGCGCCGCGCGCACCGCTTCCGGTGTGTGCGCGGCGAGCGCGGTGGCTTTCAATGGGGGCTCGGGGCTCGGGGCTGGGGGCTCGGGATTAGCGGAGAGCCTGGACGACCTGGAGGCGGGACGCCCGCCACGCCGGGAAGAACCCTCCCACGACACCCATCAGCATGCCGAACGCGATGCCGAGCACCAACAATACGGGAGTCACCCGGAACGAGAAGGCAATCTCACTGAAGCTCGTCCAGTTGGTCGTGCTCGTAACGATTCCGTTGACGGGCAGGGCGAGCAGCGCGCCCAGCACCGCGCCAACCGTGGCGATCAAGAGACATTCAGCAAGAAAGCTCAACAGCACCTGCGAGGGTCGGAACCCGACGGTCAGCAGAACCGCGATTTCGGGCGTGCGTGCGGCAACCGCGGCGTACATCGTGTTCACCGCTCCGAATATCGCGCCCACGGCCATGATGCTGGTGACGCCGAACGCGAGCACGCGGAGCATGATGCCCAGAATGCCAACTTGCTTCGCGTAGAACTCGGATTCGCGGTGGACATCGACGCCCAGCTGGGGATCGGCCTCGAGGGCACGCTTTGCCTCGTCGAACGCGCCGACGTCCTTGAGCCGGAAGGTGATGGATTGAAAGACCTCACCCCGGAACAGCGGCATCACCTGCTCGTTCTCGGCCCAGATCTCCGACTCGAACGCCGAGCCTCCGGCGGAGAACTGACACGCCACCGTCCAGTCGCGTCCCGCGAAATGCAGCGAGGCGCCGAGGTGGAGGTGCTCGAAGCGGCCGAGCAGTTTGCGTCCGACGCAGATCTCCAGGCGTCCCGAGGTGGGCCGATTACCGGCGACGAGCTGGATATTGGAGCGCACCGACCACGCCTGCTCGCTGACGCCGCGCACCACCACGTTCGCGACGGCCGTCGGGTTATTGGGCCGAGGAAGCGGGACCAGCACGTACACTTCCGGACTTACGAGGGGCCGGCCATCGCTTCCGGTCGCGACGTGCGGGGATGCGGCGAGTACCCGCGCGGCGTCGCGCCCAATGCCGCTCGCCAGCTCGGAGTCGGCGCCTTTGCGAAGCACGAGGACGTTGCGCTCGGAGCCCGTCCGGGCCAGCGCCGCTTGCAGCCCCTGCCCCAGCGCGAGCATCCCGATGAAGACGGCGACAACGAGCGCGATGCCGACGGCCGTGAACGTCGTCGAGACGGGTCGCTGCATCATGCTTCGAGCGTTGTAGACGAGCGGAATCATTCGACCCTCCGCAACGCCTGCACGATCGGGAGTCGCGCCGCGCGCATGGCCGGCACCAGGCCACTCGCCAGCATCAATCCCAGGGCGAGGAGCAGGCCCCACAGCATCGTCAGCGGCGTGACGGTGAAGCCGGGGAGGAAGCCGAAGCCCTGGAACTTGATCAACGGATAGAAGCCTTTGGCGATCCCCAACCCGATCACTGCGCCGGCGAGGGCAATAACCCCCGCTTCCACCAATACGAGCGCGAACACGGTCCGATTGGAAAACCCGATCGTCTTCATCACGGCGACTTCGCCCGTGCGCTCGCTCGCACTCATCATCATGGCGTTGGCAGTGATCAGCAGGATCGCGAAGACGACCGCCGTGCCGATCATCCCCATCAACAGGCTGACGTTCCCGAGCATCGTCGCGAACCCGGCCTGAAATTCCTTTTCCGTCCCGGTCTTGGTGGCGGCGCTCGAATTCCGGAACTGGTCGTCGATCTCCTTGGCGACAGCGGCGGCACTATCGGCGTTTTCGATCTCGACGATGAACCAACCCACGATGCCCGCGTGGCCCAGGCGCTCGTCGAAGTAATCGTGATGGAAGAACATCACGTTGTCACCAATCGCGGGATCGCTCGGTTCATAGATCCCGCGAATCGTGAATGTCCAGTCGCCGGGGAA
>Ga0070698_100008986_pt1 | contig 10747 bp, 11 predicted proteins | sample KBSK1502metaG_FD_65477 | JGI IMG/M metagenome (GOLD analysis project Ga0070698, IMG submission 65477) | Corn, switchgrass and miscanthus rhizosphere microbial communities from Kellogg Biological Station, Michigan, USA - KBS K1-50-2 metaG | ecosystem: Host-associated > Plants > Roots >... | reverse complement strand
GTTCGCCGCAAACCTTATAGTGTGATCTTGCTTGATGAAATTGAAAAAGCTCACCCTGATATTTACAATATCCTGTTGCAGGTATTGGATGATGGTCAGCTTACTGATGGTTTGGGAAGAAAAGTAGATTTCAAGAACAGCATGATCATCATGACATCAAATATCGGTGTTCGTCAATTGAAAGATTTTGGTGATGGAGTTGGGTTTGCTACCGCATCAAAAACACAGAATTTGGATGAAAGTAATAAGGCAGTAATTGAAAAAGCCTTGAAGCGTACATTCTCTCCAGAGTTCCTGAATAGGATAGATGATGTGGTAATATTTAATGCACTTACAAAAGAGAATATCTTCAATATTATTGATATCCTGATGAAGAGTGTAATGAAGCGGTTGAGTAATCTTGGGTTCAGCATGGAGCTCACAGAAGATGCAAAATCTTTTATTGCAGATAAAGGATATGACCAGCAGTTTGGTGCACGACCATTACACAGGGCTATTCAGAAATACCTGGAAGATCCGCTTGCAGAAGAAATACTTTCTATGCAAGTGAAAACAGGGGACATTTTGATCGCTGATCTGGATAAAGAAAATAATAAAATCAAATTTTCTCTGAAGCAGGGCAAGGAAGGAAAAGAAGAGAAATCAAAAGCGAAATAAATTATCAGCATAAAAACAGATCCTCTTGCCTTAGGCGAGAGGATTTTTTATTTCAACCAAATCACAGTTATTTGCAAGATGAAGAAATATGCAGTGATTGTAGCCGCAGGATCAGGAACAAGAATGGGAGGAGCCATGCCTAAACAATTCATGTTAGTGAATAATAAGCCGGTTCTCTATTATACATTGCAAACTTTTTTAAATGCTTTCGCTGATATTCAAATAATACTCGTGTTGCCGGTTGATTATACAGATATGGGGCAAGAGATCATTGACGCCTATTTTGATAGTGAAAAAATAAAGGTTACTGCGGGTGGCGATACAAGGTTTCAATCAGTAAAGAATGGGTTGCAATTGGTAGAGGATGATTCGATCATTTTTGTTCATGATGGAGTGAGATGTCTTTTGACTGAAAATTTAATTCATCGTTGCTATGCCGGGGCGGTGAATTCAGGAACTGCAATTCCTGTTATCGTGAGTAAGGATAGTGTCAGAATCGTTCATGAGGATGGAAATGATGCAGTTGACAGAAATAAAGTAATGCTCGTGCAAACGCCACAAACATTTCATAGTAAGATCTTATTGCCCGCTTTTCAAATTGATTATAAAGAGAAATTTACTGACGAAGCCAATGTTGTTGAAGCTTATGGTATGAAAGTAACATTGGTTGAAGGAGAAGAAAATAATATCAAGATCACAAGACCAGTTGATCTTTTGATTGCTGAAAAAATTATCAGTGAAAGAAATTAATTAGCCAAAGCGATAGCCTCTTAGAAAATCTTCAATAGACATTCTTTTCTTTCCTTCCAGTTGCACATCTTTTAAAAGAATGTACCCATCTTTAGCAGCAAACTTTAAATAGGTTTTTCCATCGCTTTCCCATTTACCAGGTTTTGAAGTAGGGTACGATGGCTCTTTTTCACTCCGAAATATTTTGAGTGTCTTGTCACCAAGTTCCGTAAATGCACCAGGAAAAGGAGAAAGTCCACGAATTAAATTATGTATCCCGTCAACTGATTTTCTCCAATCGATATTGGAGGTTTGGGTGAAGATTTTGGGAGCATGTTTCAGTATAGACGACGGACCACTGACCTCAGACGACAGTGGTCCGTCGTCTGTTGCCTGTTGTTTTTCTTCTAAGGTCCCATCAGCAATTCCCTTCACGGTTTCTACCAAAACTCTTGCACCGATCTCTTTCATTTTATCATGTACTTCACCGGCAGTTTCATTTTCATCAATAGGAAAACTTTCCTGCATTAAAATATTACCGGTATCTATTTCATGTTTGAGTTTGAAAGTAGTTACTCCTGTTTCTTTTTCTCCATTGATAACTGCCCAATTAATGGGAGCAGCGCCGCGATATTGCGGTAATAAACTTCCATGCAAATTGATGGTGCCAAGTGGCGGCATGTTCCAAACTGATTCAGGCAACATTCTAAATGCAACTACTATTTGCAAGTCTGCGTTTAATGATCTTAATTCCTGAAGAAATTCAGGATTTTTTAATTTTTCCGGTTGTAAGACTTTTAAGTTTTTTCGAAGGGCATATTTTTTTACAGCACTCTCTGTCATCTTCATTCCGCGACCTGCAGCTTTATCAGGAGCTGTAACAACTCCAACAATATTGCATTTTGCTTTTACCAAAGCTTCCAGAGAAGCAACGGCAAACTCAGGTGTGCCCATAAATACAATGCGTAAACCCCCTGCCCCCCTAAAGAGGGAACTTAGATTTGATTTCTCCTTAGTTATCTCTCCTTCGTTCATTATTAATAATTGAATATAAAGTGATTTCTATATACTCCCCTTTAGGGGTTGGGGGTTTCAAAGTCTTCATACAAAAGATATTTCTTTCTCACTGCTTTGAATTCGCTCAATTTCGGTTCCCAGCTTTTTCTTATTTCTTCTTCACTCTTTCCATCTTTTATTTGTTGCATCAGCATATCAGTCCCGGCAAGACGATTAAATGAATTTGTTTTTAGAAAAAAGCTGTCTTTATCAGGGAAAATTTTATAAGCATCAAAAAGCCATTTTAACTGTATTTTACTTTCTACTTTTTTGAATACTTCTTCGGGGGTTCCACCAAAGTTCCAGCCATAGCAAACTTTGCCATAATGCTTCGAACTCTTGGCGCCTTCGTTTGGATTGGGTGTAAAAGAAAACATGTTCTTTGGCAGATCTGGATGGCCAATATATTCAAATGGTTTTGCTGTACCGCGGCCTTCGCTTAATGCGGTTCCTTCAAATAAACAGGTAGTCGGGTATAAATAGATAGCTTGTATCTCTGGTAAATTCGGTGAAGGTCTTACCGGTAAAATATATTTGCTTTTATGAGTATAGTTCTGATTCTTGATAACCAAAAAATGAAACGGGGTATCGACCGTTTCTTTTGATGTAATATTATAGGCATTGATCGCATTTGCTTTTTCGGTTAACCATTTTTCTCCAAGCAATAATATAGCATATTCACCCATTGTTAACCCATATACGATCGGTATAGGTTGCATGCCAACAAAACTTTTAAACTTTACATCCAATACCGGACCATCCACATAATGTCCATTAGGATTTGGCCTGTCCAATAATAATAAAGGCTTATGATTTTCCAATGCTGTTTCCAAAAACTCCTGCATCGATGAAATATATGTGTAAAAACGGGTCCCTACATCCTGTATATCGAAGATCAACAGATCAATATCTTTAATATCATCTGTTGAAGGTTTTCTTTTGGAACCATACAATGAAACAACTGGAATGCCGGTCTTTTCATCTGTGTAGTTGCCAATTTTTTCACCTGCACTTGCCGTACCGCGAAAGCCATGCTCTGGCCCGAAAATTACTTGAATGTTAATACCAAGTTTTTTCAATGTGTCAACTAGATGAGTATCGCCAACCATTGAAGTTTGATTAGCGAAAATGCCAACTCGTTTTCCTTTTAAATATGGCAGGTAAACATTGATGCGTTCAGCGCCTGGAATGATCTTTTCATAGCTAGATTGTTTATCCCGATAGCTATCTGGAGTTAAATTGTTGGATTGTTTGCCTGAGTTTTGAGAGCAGGCACTTAAACAAATTAACAATGCAGCAATATTTATAAAAAATATTCTCTTCATATCGTCAAATTTCAGGAAAATTATCAGTAAGACCTTAATTAATATTTGAAGGGTTGCATTTGGTTTTTTGAATTAAATTGCGGGCTCGTTATTCTTGTTATCTTCTTAATTGCTCCGCAGAATTACCACCAGTTGAAGAGTGCGAATCTTCCACTGGAAGATTCGAAGGCAAGAGACGGTGATTAGAAATTTAATAAGTTGATCACATAAAAATATTTAATCATGCAACAAGTAAAAAGTGGTGACAAAGTAAAAGTTCACTATCATGGCAAATTAACAAGCGGAGAAACATTTGATTCATCAGCAGGTCGCCAGCCTCTCGAATTTGAAGTGGGCAGTGGCATGGTGATAAAAGGATTTGATGATGGAGTAACGGGAATGAAAGTGGGAGATAAGAAAACAATTAACATTCCTGCGGAGAGTGCTTATGGCGAAAAAAATCCTGATATGCTCATCGAATATCCAAAGTCACAATTTCCTGAAAATATCGAATTGCAAGTAGGAACAGATCTGATGATGAGTAGTGCTTCGGGACAACAGTTCCAGGTAAAAATTGCAGACATAAAAGATGATGTTGTAATTCTTGATGCCAATCATCCATTGGCAGGCGAAGAATTGATTTTTGATATCGAGCTGGTGGAAATTGTTGGCAGCAAGCCGTTGATCATAATGCCGTGAGACAATTGACAATTTGCAATTAGCAAAAGCCAAAAAGTAAAAAAGTTCATTGCAGTTAAATATTGAGCTGCAATGAACTTCTTGTTTATTGTAAATTGTCTGTTGCCTATTATTTTCTATTCAACCACCATCCCAACCAGATACCTACCAACCCCCATGTAACGAATGCATCGATCAGGTGACCAGTGTACGCTTCTGTAGGTGTTTGAAACCAGTTATGCATTGTGTAAGGTCCCGCCAAAAAAGTAAATAATCCGACAGCAACTGAACCTGCCAATGTTCTTACTCTTGTTGGTACACCACCACGTGTAAGAATATAGATCAACGTAAATACAAGAAACCAATCTACAAGGAAACCGCGAATCAATTGCATTACAAAATTAGGTTTATAGGTCCTGTAGATCACAGTCGCCCAAGGTTTATTCTCCATTTCTTTCATTAATTTTTCATGCTCCTCCTTTGAAGCATCGGGTTGAGCAGTAGGTAACAGATACACTCCATCTTCTTTAAGAGAAGCAGAAAGTGAATTAAGGATTTCGTTTTGAGCAGGTGTGTACTTTGCTTCTCCACTGTGAATTGGCAGTATATTCCATGAAAGAAACTGCCATAAGAAGACGAGAATAGCTCCGACTAAAGAGCCGATTAACCATTTTTTCATAATAGTTGATTTTGGTTTAGGAATAAAAGGTAGAAACTTATTTTATGTTTTGCAAGTGTAGTTGTTAACCGGCTTTTGAGCCCTGGTTAAGATTTGGTTGCACAGTTTACCCAGAGCGAAGCGAAGGGCACCCATGTACTTCAACAATTCTATTCAACTTTCGTGAATGGTGAATGGTCAATGGTGAATATGAGTGCTCAAATAAATTGACCATTCACCATTGACCATTGACGAACTCGCCACTTTCACCGTATCTTCGCTACCCATTTTTAGAAAGCTATGTTTGAAAACTACAAGTTCACCGCGGCAGAAAGATTCTTGAGATATGTCCAGGTAGATACACAAAGTGATCCACAATCAAAATCAAACCCATCAACAGAAAAACAAAAGGACCTAAGCAGGATTTTAGCAGAAGAATTAAAACAGATCGGTCTGAATGATGCACACATGGATGAATGGGGTTATGTGTATGCAACGATTCCATCGAATACTGAAAAAAAAATTCCCGTTATTTGTTTTTGTGCACATGTTGATACAGCGCCTGATTGCAGTGGTACAGATGTAAAACCAATAGTTCATAAAAATTACCAGGGGCATGATATTGTTTTACCGGATGATACAACACAAGTATTAAAAACAAGTGATTATCCTTATTTGCAAACGCAAATTGGCAATGATATCATTACGGCCTCAGGAAAAACCTTGTTAGGTAGTGATGATAAAGCCGGCGTAGCGGAGATTATGGATCTTGCTAATTTTTTAATGACGAATAAAGATGTAAAGCATGGTGAAGTGAAAATTCTATTTACACCTGATGAAGAAGTAGGAAGAGGAACAGAAAAAGTTGATCTTAAAAAATTAGGAGCTGACTTTGCATATACTTTAGATGGTGGAGAAGCGGGAAGCCTGGAAGATGAAACTTTCAGTGCAGATGCAGTACAGGTAATTATTCATGGAGTGATTGCACATCCCGGCTATGCAAAAGGCAAAATGATAAATGCAATGAAGATCGCAGGCGAAATTCTTGCAGCGCTTCCTAAAAATCGTTTATCACCGGAATCAACCGAGGGAAAAAGAGGGTTTATTCATCCTGTAAGATTAGAAGGTATTGCGGAAAAATGTACAATTGATTTTATTATTCGTGATTTTGAAACAAAAGGATTGCAAAAGAAAGAAGATTACCTGCGTACACAAATCGAAGAGTTGATGCGTCTTTATCCAAAAGCTTCATTTGAATATAAAGTAACAGAGCAATACCGCAATATGAAAGAAATATTGCTGCTTCATCCTGAAGTAGTGAATTATGCAAAAGAAGCGATCAAAAGAGCTGGATTGAAAGTTAAGATGGAAAGCATACGTGGCGGTACTGATGGAAGTCGTTTATCATTTATGGCTTTGCCTTGTCCCAATTTATTTGCCGGCGAACATGCTATTCACTCAAAGCTCGAATTCATCAGTGTGCAGGATATGAATAAGGCCGTGGAGACAATGGTACATCTAATTAGTATTTGGAATGAAAGATCATGATAACCTTAACTAAAGGTACTGGTCATTCCATATTCTCATATACCAGTAAAGAGGGAATGCAATAAAACCTACGAATATAAAAGTAAGTATCCAGACTATTTGCTCTCCTGAATCGATCTTTTTATTGTTTATCAAATTAATAAGAAAGTAAATAAGAAGGCCAATTGAGATCAGAACTTTTATTAAGATCAATAAAAAAAGCGGCATAAAAGTTCTCATGAACTCTCTTGGATCAGGTTCTTGATTAGCACCCCAATCAAGCATTTCTACAAAAAGTGTATAGAATTGAATAAAGTAAATAATAATAAAGACTATTGGTAAAAGGCTAAGAAATCCAATGATTATTTTTTTACTGCGTGACATGAGGATAATTTTCATAAAGTTAATCTTATTCTTTGCTAGCATTTACCGGCAGTAAAATAATTCCCCGCCATCGAATTTCTTGGTACTTTAGCCCACACAAAAAAAATATTTATGCAAGACTTTTGGGCAAACTATTGGTGGACAATAGTTCTTTTCTTTCTTTTATTCGGTTCATTTTTTACGATCAACCAGGGTTTTATAGGAGTTATTACAATGTTTGGCAAATACCAACGTATAGCCAGGCCAGGTTTGCGAATGAAAATACCATTTATAGAAACTGTACATAAGAGAGTTTCCATCCAAAACCGTTCGGTAGAGTTAGAATTCCAGGCGGTAACCCAAGACCAGGCAAATGTGTATTTTAAAAGCATGTTGTTATATTCAGTGCAAAATGCCGATGAGGAAACAATTAAAAAAGTAGCATTCAAATTTATTGCTGATAAAGACCTGATGCAGGCCTTGATAAGAACGATTGAAGGGAATATCCGTTCATTTGTTGCAACAAAAAAGCAAGCCGAAGTATTGGGACTTCGCAAGGAAATAGTTGAGTATGTAAAAGAAGAAGTTGATCATTCATTGGAAGCCTGGGGTTATCATTTACAAGACCTTCAAATAAATGATATAACATTTGATAAAGTGATCCTGGATTCAATGAGCAAAGTAGTAGCAAGCAACAACCTGAAAGCTGCTGCTGAAAATGAGGGACAGGCTTTATTAATTACCAAAACAAAAGCCGCCGAAGCTGAGGGTAACGCAATAAAAATTTCTGCCGAAGCCGAGAAAGAAGCAGCAAGGCTTCGGGGGCAAGGTGTTGCATTATTCCGTATGGAAGTGGCACAAGGTATGACCGAGGCCGCTGAACAAATGAAACAAGCTAATCTTGATACAAATGTTATCCTCTTCAGCATGTGGACTGAAGCAATAAAGAACTTCGCAGAGTTTGGCAAAGGCAATGTGATCTTTCTTGATGGCAGCGCCCAGGGAATGGAAAATACAATGAAACAAATACAGGCAATGATGATGAAGCCTGCCGGAACGGGCAGATAAGTTAAATAAGTCCGAAAGAAGGTAAGTCCGGAAGTCCGAAAGAAGGTTCAACTTTTGGGAATAGTCTTTCGGACTTTCTGTCTTCTAACTTACGGACTTCTCTTGTTAAAGAACTCCAAAACTTACCCCTCCTATACAACGTGGCATTATTTTTCACGTTCTTCCACAGTTGTTGAAAATTTATTCATGGTGGGTCCTGTGCATAGGCCTACTTTTACGAACCAAAGAAATTTATAATGATTTACCTCTTACAGACCGACACATTAAATCAGCTTGCTTCGAATGTAAACAGTGCAATTTCACATGCAGATAAAAATGGAGATGGAAGCCTTAGCCTTGGAGAGCTTTTGGGTATGGGCGGTTGGCTTATGTATCCCTTGATCGGTTTATTGCTCGTGGCTATTTTCTTTTTTGTAGAAAGATTGATCGCTATTCGCAAAGCAGGCACAATTGATCAAAATTTCATGAATCACATTCGTGATCATATTGTGAATGGCAATGTATCGGCTGCAAGAAGCTTTGCAAAGAACACAAACAATCCAGTTGCAAGAATTATTGATAAAGGCATTCAGCGTATCGGCAAGCCGATCGACATTATTGAAGATAGTATGGAGAATGTTGGTAAACTGGAACTATACAATCTTGAAAGAAATCTTTCAGTGCTTTCATTGGTTTATGGTATTGCACCGATGCTTGGGTTCTTAGGAACCATCATTGGTATGCTTCAGTTATTTTATAGCATCAGCGCCACAGGTGAATTTACTGCAGCATCAATCGCAGGTGGTATTTATACAAAGATGATCACTTCAGCTGCCGGTCTTATCATTGGTATGCTTGCATATATTGGTTATAATTTCTTGAATTCTCAAATAGCAAAAGTTACTAACAGGATGGAAGCAAGCGCTGCAGAGTTTATGGATATTTTACAAGAACCAACCCGATAAAAAATTAATAATGAATAATTATTAATTAATAATTCAGAATGAATATTAAAAAAAGATATAAGTCTCAACCGGAGTTACATGCAGGTGCATTAAATGACATCCTTTTCATCCTGCTTTTCTTTTTCCTTATCGTTTCTACGCTGGCTAATCCTAATGTAATTCCGCTTACCGTTCCTAAAGCAAAAAGCCAATCCAAAGCAAAACAATCTGTAATTGTCAATATCAAATCAACGGGAGAATATATTCTTAATGGAAAATCAGTTCCATTCGATCAACTAAAGGCCGCTGTAGAGCCATTTATTTTAAAAGACACTTCCCAGGCTACGATTGCAATAAATGCTGATAAAACAGTTCCACTTGATAATGTAGTTGCTGTAATGCGTATTGCCCAGGAGCTTGGTGCAAAGAGCACTTTGCTGGTAGATCCCAAGGTCCAGAAACAGTAGATTTCAGGTCATTAATTAATCAGTGATGCTTTAATCATTCTGTCTTTTCCCTGCATATCTTTTTTCAATTCAATATCTGTAAACCCTGCAGAGCGAAACAGGTTTACAACTGCATCACCAAGTGATTCATTTATTTCAACGAACAGGCTTCCGCCTGGCTTCAGATGTTTTAGTGAAAAATCAGAAAGCTTTTTATAAAATAACAAAGCATCATTATCAGGGACAAATAAAGCCTTATGTGGTTCAAACTCTTTTACACGAATATGCATCCCATCTTTTTCACTTTGTTTTACATAAGGAGGGTTACTGACAATAATATCAAACAGTCCAAACTCTTTCCATTTATCTTCATCAAGAAAATCAAGTAAGATAAAATCAATTTCAGTATTATGCTCAATTGCATTTTCTGTTGCTGTAAATAAAGCTTCGCTACAAACATCGATTGCTGAAATATTTGCCTGGGGTAATTTCTTTTTTATGGTTATGGGAATACAACCACTGCCAGTCCCAATATCAATTATTGAAAATTGAGCATTGAACGTTGATCTTTGAGCATTTTCTTTAACGATCCAATCCACCAGCTCCTCAGTCTCCTGTCTTGGTATCAGTACGTTTTTATTTACTTTAAATTTCATTCCTGCAAACCATGCTTCGCCTAAAACATATTGAATAGGTTCATTTTTTTTTAATCTTTCAGTTATTGAATCAATGGTTTCAAGTTGACCGCAGGTAAGATAAGCCAGCTTGCTTCTTACCTGTTCCATCCTGGGCAGGGTCGTTATATGCTCCAAAACAAGATCAATAATGTTTTTTAGCTCATCACTATCGTAAGCTTTATCAAGTTCTTTAGTCAAAACTGTTCTGGCTTCATTCAATGTCATAAGGCAAACTTAATTATTTTACATTTGTTTTAATGACTCACGACTCACGACTCACAACTCACGAATTCTTCATGCAACGTTGCCTTGAACTTGCCGAAAAAGGTTCGGGCTATGTAGCGCCAAATCCAATGGTGGGTGCTGTGCTTGTTCATGATGGAAAAATTATTGCCGAGGGTTATCACCGGCAATATGGCCAGGCTCATGCAGAAGTGAATTGCATCAATTCAGTTAAAGAAGGGGACAAGGATAAAATATCAGGATCCGTTTTGTATGTTTCACTTGAACCCTGTGCGCATTTTGGTAAAACACCGCCGTGTACTGATCTTATAATCGCAAATAAGATCCCCGATGTTGTTATAGGCTGTCGTGACCCGTTCAAAGAAGTTAATGGAAAAGGGATCGAAAATTTAAAAGCTGCAGGGGTCAATATTATTTA
>Ga0070698_100008985_pt1 | contig 10748 bp, 4 predicted proteins | sample KBSK1502metaG_FD_65477 | JGI IMG/M metagenome (GOLD analysis project Ga0070698, IMG submission 65477) | Corn, switchgrass and miscanthus rhizosphere microbial communities from Kellogg Biological Station, Michigan, USA - KBS K1-50-2 metaG | ecosystem: Host-associated > Plants > Roots >... | reverse complement strand
ATTTGAGATCTGAGATCTAAGTCGATTCTTAAATCTACGGAAGACACAGAATAAGAACGGGGAGACTGCTCGAGAGCAAACTCCCCGGCTGGAAAGAGGTAAATCGACAGACTTTAGAAGATGAACTTAGCCATCAATTGCGCACGGCGTGCGTAGTTTGACTGGTTCGAAACGACAACCTGGCCGAATGTCGCCGAGCCTGGATTGACAACGATTTGCCCTGTTCCCGTGTTCAATAGCGGGTGGTTGAAGGCATTGATGAATTCCATACGCAGCTGGATTTTCATGTTTTCTTTCAAATGGATGTCCTTGCGCAGCCCCAGATCGGTATTGTTGATTGGATCAGACCGCACGCCGTTAAAGTAAAAAGGCAAAGTGCGGAGGTGATCTGCCGGAGTCGCGCAGCTTGAATTGGCAGCCGCAAATCCACCGCAGGTCGGGTTGCCGCCGACAACGGTTACAAACGCTGATGGATTTAACCAACGTTCGACGGTTGGGCCGTCCACGCCAATCTTGCCACCAACGTAGAACGCATCATTAGCAAACCTCACTGGAAAACCCGACTGATAGACGTAAGTTCCCTGAATTTGCCAACCACCGACGATCGCGTCCGCCCACTTGTTCGCGTGCGACAAGAACGGCTGGCCCTTTCCAAACGGTAACTCGTAGAAAGCGCTCATTGAGAACCGATTGGGCACATCCTGCGGCGACGGCTGTCTGAACGGTTTCTCATCGCCTGCATTCAAGTACTCTGTAGATTCTACCCATCTCGATTTGGTATAGGCCAATTGGAGCCCATACCCCTGAGAGAACCTCTTGTTCAGGCTGAATTGACCGGAAAAATACGAGGTATTCCCGTCGTTGTTAGTCGTGTTTATATCGCCAAAGTTAGGGAATGGACGCAACAACTGCCGTACAGAGGTCGTTTGACCAGCTCCTGTGAAAAGGGCACTACCACTCGTGCAACCATTACCAGAGGCGTTAGGGTTATCACAGAAAAACGGATTCGCCACGGTCACGCTGAGAGCAGTAGTGTTTGCTTGCATGGCTGCAGTGCGCGAACTGTCGGTGTTCAGATACTTGTTCGGTACGGCGTTCAGGTTTCGCGTGATTTCGATGTCGTAGCCCCTGTCTCCGAGGAACACAGCTTCAAACATCCAACCATCCCAAAATTCCCGCTGAACGCCAAATGAGAATCGCAACTGCTTGGCCACCTTGGGATCCTGGTTGAAAAACGAAATGGTTTGTCCTAACGCGGTTTGTCGCCCTAAAGCATTCCCAGTCGGCTCGGTAATTCCGCTCGGGAATGGACTCGAAATCAAAAATGGTAGCGGGCCACCGTTAGGTCCCGTGGTCGTTGTTTGTATCGTAGTCTGGCTATAGCCCGGCTGAATAACATCACCGCGACGCTCACCAAGGAAACCCTGGTACAGGCCAAAGCCGGCGCGAAATACTGTCTTGTCATTCATTGCGTAGGCAAAGCCAGCACGTGGTAGAAAGCCATTCTTCGGCGTGCTATAAAGCGCACTACCCGTGTCTTTACGGGCAAACAGGAGACCGCCCTTAGCGGTTATGGAAGTCAAGTTGTAAATCGCTTTGAGTGGATTAGAAGCGGCCAACTTACTTAAGATCGCTGTGTAGTTCGACTGAGCCTTGGCTTCAAATGGCTGTGTATAGGCCAAGTCGAAGCCAGAGACACTCTTGTTTTGTCGCTCGGTTAAAGCACTCTCAAATTCCCAGCGCAGGCCCAGGTTGAGCGTCAGTTTCCTGGTCAGGCGCAGGTCGTCCTGTACAAAGAATCCCCACGTCTTGGAGTACTCGGAGTAATCTGCCCTTCTCACGATCTGCATCGTGGTCGGATAACCGAGCAGGAACGCGGCAAACGCCTGAAGGCCTTCGAGGTCATTGGACGCCAAGCCACTTCGGGTGTAAGTGTTATCGAAAATGAATTGCCCAGACTGATCATTAGCCGCGAAGCTATCGTCCTCACGATAGATACGCATCTCGCCGCCAAATCGAAGCGAGTGTATTCCCTGCGCCCTGTTCAGTACCGCAGTTACAAAGTGGCTACCGACGGGTCTGAACTCATTGTTGTGGCCATTGCCAACCGGCGCACCTGTGGATCCATTGGAGGTAAAATCAAAGCGCGGGAACCGTCGAATGCCTTCACCAATCGCGTTGTTATAGGAAGCAGGGAAACCGAGTGTAGTCAGGTCAAGTCCATATTGTCCTTCCGGTGCGTCAGGAGCCCGGATAAAGCGGTTGAATCCGTATCTGAGGTTTAGCACATTGTTGGCATCGAACGTATGGACTTCGTCGATCACCGCCTGCTTGGAGATGAAAACGAACCTGTCCCCAACGTAAATGTTATTGGTGTAGTTGTTATAGCTGCTCTGCCGGTTGTACGCGCTGTAGCGGCCGAAGACTTTGTCCTTTTCACCAATGCTCTGGTCGATGCGAATTGAGTAGTTTCGGTAGGGCGGGTTAAGCACCTCGGCGAGCTGAGAATCTCTAATATTGTTATTGAGCAACCCAGTTGGCGATGGCTGCTTTGGCGACCCCAGGAACTGCACCACTGCCTTAGCTACAGGGTTGATTCGATCAGCCGGAATCTTGTTACCAGTGAAAGGTGTACGACCAGTAACATTCCCACTCGCGAACGTGCCAGTCAGCGGATCGAAAATACAAATATGTTTGCTATCTGGCGCACCACAATTGGCTGGTAGGTAGTCCGAGAAATCACCGTTCTTCAACTTTTCAGTTGGCGACCAGATATTGGTTGCATCGAAGCGAGGCCTTGAGTCGGATATCTGCTCGTAGGAAAAGAAGAAGAAGGTCTTGTTTTTTCCGTTGTAAAGCTTGGGAAGCCAGATTGGACCACCAACGGTAAACCCAGGACGATTTGAATAGGTGTACGGCCGGCCCTGACGACTAGCATTTCCGAAAAAGTCGTTAGCCGCTATGCCACCGGGCTCAGTCCACAAATAGGCTGTGCCGTGAAAGTCGTTTGCGCCTCCCTTAGTAACTATGCTTGTGACGCCGCCCTCAGTGTTGCCGAACTGAGCGTCGTAGGTCGAAGTTTGTACTCTAAATTCCTGGGTCGCATCGGTAGGCGGAACCCATGAGGCGATTACCTCATTCGCATTTGCCGTCGCCGTACTTGGTGCACCATCGACCAAAAGATCACTACGTATTCCACGCGCACCTCCCATTGCGAAATTAGCAATGTGGGTCGGCTCAAACGGACGGTCCAAACGAGTGCTGCCGGTATAAGCAACACCTGGTGACAGGTTAATCAGGTGGTATGGATCGCCGTGAACTGACGGCAACTCATCTACGCGCTTACGATCGATCGTAAGTCCGAGATTTGGATCCGATACGTTGACTTGCGTAGTATCGGCCGTGACTGTGACAGTTTCCTGTGTGCCGCCGACCTCCAAGCCAATATTTAACTCGTTAGTTTGATTGATTTGAACGATCACTTTGTCCTGGACGAATTTCTTGAATCCCGTTTGTTCCACCACTACTTGATAAGTGCCAGGCAATAGATAATTTGCCTGAAACAGTCCCTCATCATTAGTGGTCAGCGTGACGGTGGTCGAGCGAGCAACGTCAACTACCTTGACGGTGGCACCGGGTACCGCAGCCTTATTTGGATCTACAACACTGCCGCTGATCTTTCCGCGCGCCTCCTGAGAGCGTGCTGACATGGGTATCAGCAAGGCCACAAAAACAAAAACGATCGCACACGCCAGGCGTGCGACTGAACGGAATTTCAATCTCATTTTCGTCTCCTCATCAGTGATAAACTCCGGGGCGCCTAACTGATGCTCGGCATTGATTCGAAGTGGATTTGTTACTCCACTTGCAATCCAACATCAATCCAATCCTAAAATGCGAAAAACTACCTAAGAATGCCTTCGGTGCGGGTTAAACTACGCTCACAGTCTGTGGTTCTTAACGGGCCTTGGTCTGACCAATTTCGCCAATCTACAGATCCGCTTACAACCGATCAGCCAGGAATTACAAAAACCTGCATGCGTGTGAACTTGATTTTGGAGCCCTAAAAAAGGTGATTAGCAACGCTTCGAACGTTGGCCGCATTTTGTGTCAGCAGCCGCATGATGTCAAGATCTTTTTCTTACCAATTGACCGCATGGTCATGCAGGGGTATTACCAACTCACGTAACGCTTCATTACTGAGCAAACATTGTTCCGACTCGGCGAGACGCAAAAACTCCTTACTTTGGCGCAGTGTGAACGGAACGAGTTCGAATACTCGTACGAAATCCTGAATTTGGGCTGAGTTTTTGGAACCAAGGTCTTTCCGATTGGTAAGTCCACCGCGTAAACGACCCTCGTCGCCGATTAGTCTTCGCCGAGAACAAAGCCGACGCTAGATTATGCTCGCGGGGGCAGCTTCATTAGCTCCGAAATCTTGATCGGACGTTTGAGCTCTACACTCTTGCGGGCTGCGATACCAGTCAGACACGATAGAGCGCCAGCCCGCGAATCCGGCAAACGCATGTACGACGGCAAGTCAGTCTTCCTGAAGATTAGGTCTCTAATTCGAACGTCTCCACCACCATGCCCCTCAGCCACTTCAGGAACTTCAATTCTCTCGCGCTTACCAAAACTCCGTGTCAAATACATTTCCGATTCCTGCTCCACATCCCACGGCTGCCGCTCATAATCTCGAACCTCTAGTCTGCCGTTCTCACCGTTGAAGGCAAGTCGATAACCTTCAAAAGGCATGAAGGCATTCAGTGAGTAGCTCATGTGCGTGCCGTTGGAGTATTTGACTACAGCCGCCATCGTGTCATAGATGTCGATATCTTCTCGGAATACACAACCGTCGCGGTAATAGCCGTCGACGTCTTCACAAGCGGCGTACAGTTGCATTCGAACGTCGTTCTTTTTCATGTCATAAAAAAATCGACACTTCCCTGTATGTGGACAAGAGCGACAATTAGGCGCGCGAAATGAACCATTACGGCCATAGACTTCCAACCCGGCCCGCGCCGAGACTTCAACGGGATCTGCGTCGAGCCACCAGTTGATTAGATCGAAATGGTGTGTCGCTTTGTGAACCCACAGGCTTCCGCTTTTCGACTTCAATCGGTGCCAGCGGCGGAAGTAGTCGGCGCCGTGATAGACGTCGAGATACCAGCTGAAATCAACCGAAATGACTTTGCCAATCGCTCCTGATAAGAGTACCTCTTTGATTTTTTGGTGTTTTGGAGCGTAACGATAGTTGAAGGTGACGACGATATTCTTCCTGTTTCGCTTCTCCGCATCCAAGACAACCTGACATTGCTGCTCGTCAATAACCATCGGCTTCTCGGTCATTACATCAATGCCGCGATCCAAAGCCCTCACAATGTAATTGCTGTGGAAGCCATCCACGGTGGTAACCATCAACAGGTCTGGTTTCGCTTCATCACACATGCGGTCAAAGTTCGTGAAGGTTGGACAAGTTACGCCTAGCATCTTCTTCGCCGCTTCGGCTCTTTTCGGATTAATGTCACACAAACCAACGAATTCAAGCAGGTCGCCGTAATTCTCGACCAACGGTTTGCCCCACATGGACGTCGCTCGATCACCGGTACCAATAATGGCGTAGCGTCGCTTCGGCGCAGACACAGCCCCGACCGCGTCATCGGGTAGGACAAGCGAGGCAACTGCGGCAGCGCCCGCAGTCTTCACAAAATCGCGGCGAGTTAATTCATTTGGTTTTGGCATCAATGGTCTCCTGTCAGGTCTGTCACTTCGTGAATCCCTGTCACTTCGTGAATCCCTGTCACTTCGTGAATCTCAGATCTCAGATCTCAAGATCTCAGAATTCAGTATGAGATCTTTTGAGATCTGAGATCTGAGATCTGCGATTCACAAAGTGAGACGCTAATGAATAACTTTTTCCTGCCTGCGTTTTCAGTTGTAGAGTTTTTTGAGCGTATCTCACTTTGCAGCTGCCCGTGAGTCTGGATCTAAGCTTTGCCGCCACCAGCTTGCCGGACTTCCACTCCAGATCGACTTCATAGCCGCCGCGTGCTTTCAATCCGGTGATGCGGCCTTCTCGCCAGACGCTGGGCAATGCGGGCAACAAATCAATTTCATCATCGTGACTCTGCAAAAGCATTTCGCCGATACCAGCCGTAGCGCCGAAATTGCCGTCGATCTGGAACGGGGGATGGGCGTCAAACAGATTCTCGTAACTGCCACCTGCAAAACGAGCACCTTCTTCCTTGCGACTACCGACCGGGGACAATAACAGCGACAACAAACGATTTGCCCGATTGCCATCACCCAGTCGCGCCCAGAGATTCATTTTGTATGCGAGTGACCATCCAGTTGAAATATCGCCACGCACCTCGAGGGTTTTGCGTGCAGCTGCGGCCAAATCAGGACTTTGAGTGGGCGCGATTTCGAAGCCCGGGTACAAACCCCACAAATGGGAAATGTGCCTGTGTTTTGGTTCGGCCTCCTGGTACTCCTGGAGCCATTCCAACACGCGACCATCAGAACCTATTCGCGTCGGTGCAAGACGTTCGCGCTTCTTGATCAATTCATTACGGAAGTCTGGGTCAATTCCGAGAATGCGTGAACTCTCTATGCACGCTGCGAACAAGTAACGCAGCAGTTGCATATCAATCGCAGGCCCCAAACAGACATGAGCCTGCGTTTTATCGGGCAGTAAAAACGCATTCTCAGGTGAGTTCGCGGGCGCTGTTACCAACCATTTGTTTGTTGGTTCTTCAATGAGCATGTCGGCGTAGAAACGTGCCGAACCTTTCATGATCGGATAGGCCCACAGCAAAAAAACACGGTCGCGAGTGAACAAGTAGTGATCCCAGAGGTGTTGGCAGAGCCAGGCAGAACCGCTGGTGGTTGATCCCCAGGAAGCACCTTCGCCGGGCGCAGTAAAACCCCACGGATTCGTAATGACATGTGCCACCCATCCACGAGCGTTGTAATAGAGTTTGGCAGTGCGCGCCCCCGGCTTTTGCAGAGAATCGATCAGGGCAAACAGTGGTTGATGCAAATCTGAGAGGTTGGTGATTTCCGCCGGCCAGTAGTTCATCTGAACATTTACGTTCAAATGCCAATCGGCATTCCAGGGAGTTTGGACCTGCTCAGCCCAAATTCCCTGGAGGTTTGCCGGAAGACCGCCAGGTCGTGATGACGAAATCAACAAGTAACGGCCATATTGGAAATACAACGCTGCGAGAGCTGGATCGGTTGAGCCATCTCCAAAAGCTTTCAGACGCTGAGGTGTAGTCAACTCGGGTTTTCCGTCGCCGAGGTTAAAACTAACGCGGTTGAAGTAGCGTTGATAGTTTCTCGTGTGGTTAGCGACGAGAGCGGCGTCGTCTTTTAGCGCCGCCCTTTGAAGGTCATTAAGAGATGCCGACTCAGGATCAGGAGTGTGGCGACCGGCGAAACCCATGTAGTCCGTCGCCGCTGTCGTCAACAAAACTACTTCATCTGCATCCTTCACTCGAATGACACTGTCGACAACGTTAACCTGGCCACCTTTGTTAAGAGCGCGAAGTCGTACGGCGTACTTCATTCCCTTTCCATCAACGCCGTTATTTAGTTGGCCCGTCATGAGGAGACTGTCAGTCCCGGCTCCTGAGACATTGAACCTCTCTATCCGATCCAGAGTAGCGTCAAAAGTGATCGACTTTGGCTTGTTAGAGGACAAGCGCACCACAATCACCTGATCAGGAGCGGAAACAAAAGTTTCTCGCGAGTAACTAACTCCACCCTGTTCATACTCAACTCGAGCTATTGCTGTCTCAAGATTCAACTCCCGCCGATAGTGATTGACTCCTTTTTCGCCGCCCGAAAACACAATCTTCAAGCGACCGAGAGTTTGATACGAACCGTATTGCACATCCTTGCCGCTGGCATATCCCGATCCTGGTCCTTTGCAAGTGAAGTGGGCATAAACGAGCTTCTCGGCTTCAGCGTTCTTCCCCTCTAGTAACAAGCGACGGATTTCCGGCAGATAGGTTGCTGCGTCAGGTCGATCAGCATCTTGCGTCGACCCAGACCAAAGAGTGCTTTCATTCAAGACGATTTTCTCTTCGCCAACTCCACCCAACACAGATGCTCCCAATCGACCATTGCCGAGCGGTAATGATTGCGTGAATTCTGTGGCTGGAGTGTCGAACCAGAGGAGAAGATCGGAAGGCGTGCGGGCACCAGCTGCGACGGCAAGAAATATGATGATTAGAAGACTGCCGCGCATCGAGTTGGCATTGTGACTCTTCATATTCTCGTCCGCTCAAGATCCCCTTTAGTAGTCGGTGAAGAGTCAACACGAACCTCGGTGCTGGGACCGCAGGCGTCCTCGCCTGCTAGTTGCGTTAGAGGCCAGCTGAAATATTTTTCGCCGCTGAATTCATCAGACGTGCATGAGACCAACCCAGCAGGCGAGGACGCCTGCGGTCCCAGCACTGAGAGCGCGTGTTGACTCTTTGCTTGCTACTAAAGGGTTACTGTGAAGGGATCTGCTTTAGCAACTTGCGCATCTCGGTGACGGTCTTTGCGTACGCAGGATCATTCGCGAGGTTCTTCAACTCAAATGGATCGTTCACGTTGTCCAACAACATCTCGCCTAACTTTCCGTCTTCCCACTCAACGTAATGCCAACGCTCGGTGCGTACTGACCTGCCAATCTTCCCTTGATACTGAACGACACTAAAGGCGGGGTAGTCCCACTTCGCCCTCGGATTACGCAGCAGTGGAGCCAGACTGTGGCCCTCCAGTTTCGCTGGCGCTCGATACGGTTGGGGCAGGCCACAAAAGTCGACCAACGTGGGAAACAAATCAAGCAAGCCTACCGTTCGCTGGCTCACGCCGGACTTTCCCTTCGGTATAGCAATAATCAGAGGAACACGAAGAGCAATGTCAAAAACGGAATAAGCTTTTGACCACTTCCCTTTCTCGCCGAGGTGATAACCGTGGTCGCCAAAGAACACGATGATTGTCTTGTCTCGCAGTTTCAATCGGTCGAGCGCGTCAATCACGCGGCCAACTTGAGCGTCCATGAAACTAACTGACGCGTAGTAAGCGCGAATCATTTCCCGGGCTTGCGCTGGCAACGCATCGCGACCGATGAAGAGATCGGTGTTTCTCCTGGCGATCGAAATCTCTGGAAAACCTTCCGGCGCGGCAGGACGAATTGCAAAGTCGGGTGGTAGCGGAATCTTCTCCGCGTCGTAGAGATCAAAAAACTTCTTCGGTGCAGTTGGCGGGCTGTGAGGTTTCGACGGACCAACGGCTAGAAAGAATGGCTGGTCTTTGTATTTCTCCAGGTACTCGATCGCGCGAGTGGCCATCTGATAATCACCGTTGCTTTCACCGTCACCTTCAAGCACAACAATGCGATCAGATTGTGCCGTACGTTCCGGCCCCTCCGAATTTGCTGGCGGTCGCTTGGCGCCCGCGAAGTTTCGAGCTTCGCCGCCCTCAGTCCACGAATCAGTGTCATCTATGCCGCCGTGGAAGATCTTTCCGCTGCGAAGTGTCGCGTAGCCGTTTGCTTTGAAGTGCTGCGGTAGCGAGACGAGTTCAGGATGCAAAGCACGGAAGTAGTACTCGTTATCGAGAATGCTGGTTTGGGTTGGATATTTTCCGGTTAATAAAGAGGACCGTGAAGGATTGCAGAGTGGATATTGCGCGTAAGCGCGATCAAATCTGACCCCTTGTAAGGCAAGCTTATCGAGATTTGGTGTCTTAACGATCGTGTTGCCGTAGCTGCCGAGAGTTGGACGCAAGTCGTCGGAGACAATGAAGAGGACGTTGTAGCGTGGTGCCTGAGCGGCAGTGACGGAGCGGGCAAGCCGAGAATCGACACGCAGGGAATAGATCAACAGCAAAGCGAAGGAAACAGAGATGAGAAGCCTGGTTCGCAACATGGGTTTTTCAGGGATCCAATCATCGGACGATACCGCGAAGCGGTTACGTCCCAAAGCCCAGGGTTGCCGCGCTTCGCGGCTACCCTGGGGTTGTAGGCCTACGGTTCCAACCCTGAAAGGGTTGCGCCGCTCGTGACCCGAACTGTTGACGCAACCCCTTCAGGGTTGACAATCAAAATTACGTGCTAACCCAGGGTAGCCGCGAAGCGCGGCAACCTTGTGCTTTGGGACGTAACCGCTTCGCGGTAAAGAACAAAACCTACTTGGCGGACGCAATCAACCTAACGGGACCAAGCAGACCTGACGGCAGCGCCTGGATCTTGTCCATGTCCTGCGGCTGAAATCTTTCGCCATATCGCAGATTGAGCAGGCGATAATCTGGCAAGCTGTGTCCGGCCATGTAATTCATCGCCGTATTGGCAACCTCTATCCGAATCTTGTTCGCACCCGGCTTCACGAATTCCGTGATATCGAGAGAGTAAGGCGGACACCACACGGCTCCTGCACGCCTGTCGTTTACATAGACGACTGCGGCCTCTCGGATCGGGCCGTCGAGCCATGCTTGCATGCCGTTGCGGAGGTTCTGCGCCGTCAACGGAATTCCTTCGCCGAGGTAAAGGCGCACTGATAAACCCTGCTGAATCATTTGCGAACGTATTGCAACTTCTTTCGTATAACTGGCAACCCCGGAGAAATAACGTGTCGCTTCATCCTGAGTCCATGATTGCAACTTGGGCCACGTGGTGACCGCGCTTGCGCCAACGGTTACCTGCCAATCGTTGCTCAAATCAATTGGAGCCGGAATCTTAACGCTTGTGGACT
>Ga0070698_100008984_pt1 | contig 10748 bp, 9 predicted proteins | sample KBSK1502metaG_FD_65477 | JGI IMG/M metagenome (GOLD analysis project Ga0070698, IMG submission 65477) | Corn, switchgrass and miscanthus rhizosphere microbial communities from Kellogg Biological Station, Michigan, USA - KBS K1-50-2 metaG | ecosystem: Host-associated > Plants > Roots >... | reverse complement strand
GAGTGTGGCACAACTTGGGGCTGTGCCAAATAGGAGCGGCCGACCCCGCCCAGAGATACTTCGGGCAGGGCATTTCTACCTGGCGACTGCAAGGGGCCAAGCGCGCGGTCGGCTGGCCGTCGGCCACGTCTACGGCTCCATGGCGAGGTCGGGCGACGACACAGAGATCGACCCCGCTGCCGAAGTCATGGCCGCCATTGCCGACGTCATTGCCGGCTGTGCTTACCTACGCCGACGTGCCGGTCAGCTGTCAGTCAGCGTGCTGGTGGCGGCGGCGGGTAAGTCCATGCGAGCCCTCGGTGGTCCGCGCAGTAGTCCGGGGTCACGCCACCGTTGCCAGCTCGCCAGCCTGAGTTCCCGTGCCGCAGAAACTGGCGGCTAGGATGAGAACGCCGAGGCGTCGGCCAGGTACCTTTGCAGTGCTAGAGCGCCATACCTGTTCAGGTTGATAGGACGCTCTTTTGCAAGGGGCGGCTCTCGATCGCGGTGCGGTCGATCGGAAAGGACGTGAGATCATCTGCCCGGCTCTGCTGGCAGCATTCGACTTCCCCGCCGGCCACAAGCCATGGTCCGCCCAGGTCCCGGGCGCGGCCACCGGCAGCCTAGGTCACCCCCAATGCCGCCAGCCCGCCCCCTGACCGGCACGCAGGACCCTCGCTAGCGGATCGCCAAGGCGGCATGCGGGCAATGCGAGCGCCCTGTGGGGTCCCGGACATCTGCGTCAGCCGCTACCGGATGCCCAGCGCCGTCTGCAGAACGTGCGGCAACGCGGCTCGGGGTGGTTGCCACATCCATATTGGGCTTGATGCGAAAGGGATGTTCGCGGCGCAGGCAGCCAAGAACCGCGGCAAACTGCGAGTGCCAGGGCTCAGGTGAACCAGCCCAGGTAGATCCACCCGCCGATGAAGATAATCGGCAGGCAGCAAATGACAAGCGTTGGCCGGACGAGCCATGAGAAGGATTCGAGCAGGTCCCAGGCGCGGTGCTGGTGACTGTAGGAGCGCTTGTGTGCCAGCTGGCGTGTGCGGTGGTCGAACAATCTGCTGGACACGTCGACACGAAGGCTCTCACCGAGTTGCATCATGTGCGCGCGCCAGGTTTTGACCCAAAGATAGGAGCTGCTCGCCACCAGTAACCAGGCCACGGCAAGTGCCAGGCCGAAGGAAGCCACCGCACCCCGGCTGGCCGCAAGATGCACCTTGCCGATCTGGGTTGCCCCGCCAACAAGGGCAACGAGAGCGCTCTGAATGAACAGGAACAGGTTCATGCGAGCAGAGAACAGCTGGAGATCTGACTCGTAGTGCCGCTGCGCCAGGTCGTAGGCCCGCCAGAGGTCTTCGTGGTCCGGGCCAGCCTGCGGGTCCGGCGCGGGCCTCGGCTGCGGCAGGGCTGACGGGTCAGACGCGGGATTGGAGACAGTCACGTTGCACCACGCTTTCTGTTGTCTTCCGCCATCGCCAGCGCCCAGTCGACGGCCTCTTCAGCCGAGGCGGCACGCACAAGATCGCCGGGCGGTCCACGCCGCAGATCTTCGACGTTCCAGCCACCGATGACGATGGTCGGCTTGCCCGTACGCATCGCCAGCGCGATCTCGCTCAGCGTGCCCCAGCTCCCGCCGACCGAGATGACTGCGTCGGACACACTGACGATCAGGCCGTTGCGCAGCTCGCGCATCCCGGTCGGTAGCACCACTGACAGATACGGGTTGCCGTCAGCGCGGCTGGAGCCGGGCAGCAGGCCAACAGTGAGGCCGCCGCGGCCGGATGCTCCCTGGCACGCCGCCGCCATGACGCCGCCCAGTCCGCCGCACACCAGGATCGCACCGCGCTCCGCGAGCAGCCTGCCGACCTCGACGGCGCTGTCGGTCTCCTCGTCGGTTACATGGCCGCCGGGGCCGATCACGGCCACGTAGGTCGCCTCACGCGACGAGGTCACGGGAACCCGCCAGGCCACGGCAGCACCCCTCAGGCTCGCCGATCTGGTCTAACGATTGTGCCGCAGGTCCGTACGCCAGCGTCGTTGGGCCCAGCGACCAGGGTCCAGCCCGCTCCCCGGCGGCCGGCGCGGTGACCCCAGTGCCTCAGCCGCTGGACACAGGACTATGCGACCGTGCTCGCCGCGGCCCCTGACCGACCCGGTCGCCGCGCAGCGCCTGATCGCGAGGGCGGTACAGGAGGACAGCTTCGTCCTTCGTCTGGCCACCGGCATCGCGCCCGGGCCGAGGGTGCCGGTGGAGACGTGGTGACTCTGAACGCGCTCGACAGTCCTGAGGCCGCCTGCGCCAAGGATGGCAGCCATGGGGTTTCGCTCGCATACGGCTCCCCCCTAAGGGGGTTCCCACGGGATCTTCCACGGACCAGGATGGGAGCGAGGGGAGGTCAGGAGGAGTTGTGGAACCCTGGCCTCACCCTCGCCACTGGCGGGGGGAACATTCGTGCCGTAATCGTGCCCGGTCGCAGCGCAACTTGCCCGTCAGGGTGCTTCATTGGCGGTGGCCCGCAAGGCGCGGGCGGTGTGGCCGCGCGCTCTGGCGGCGGCCGGCGCGTGAGCGCGGGCAAGTTCGAGCCCCGTCGGCGTGAGCCGGTACAGGTGGCGGGCTGGGCGGCCAGGCCGCGGGGCCGTGGGCTTCTATCCGAGCCTGCTCACCGACCCGAGCACCGGCGACGTCTACGTCCCCATCGTGTTCAAGAACGCAGTTCCATCCCTCTCGCCCGCCGTGCGATCAGGTCTGGCGATCCGCCGGGCCGGTGTCGGTTGCCTCGCTCTCACTGAGTGCGGCGCCCGCGGTGCGCAGCCATCGATCGTTGCGCTGGAACCACATCACCACCAGGACGACCACGCCGAGGAAGAGCCAGATGCCATCGATGAGCGGTGCGTACTTGTACGGCGAAGCCGGGAACGGGATGAACGAGTACACCAGCGCGTAGATCAGGGCCCCGGACGAGATCAGCGGGAGCAGCACGTGCAGGATGATGTTGAAGTCCGACCGCCGCTGCCAGAAGTAGTACGCGAACACCGCGGCGTTGGCCATGACGTAGACGAACAGCACGGCCATGACCAGCACCAAGCCGTCGATCAGCAGGAAGGACTTGTCCGCGCCGATCCAGGCGCCGACGCCCAGCCCGGAGACCAGGGCAAGGGCGAGCTGCACCAGGATCGCGTTCGTGGGTGTCTTGTACCTGGGGTCGACCTTAGCCAGCGCCGGCGGGAATGACCCGCCCTTGGCCATCCGGTACCACATGCGGGTGCCGACGTTCGCCGTTGCCAGGCAGACCGCGATCGTCGTGTTCAGGAACGCCAGCAGCAGTATCCACCAGGCGCCCCCCCAGAACCGGTGCGCTAGGACAAGGCCGGGAAGGTCGGATGAGGAGGGCAGGCCGCCCAGCTTGCTGACGCCCCAGCCCAGGATCTGGCCCCAGTAGGCGATGATGAGGAACACGCCGAGCAAGCAGATCGACAGCATTGTCGCCCTCGGCACGTTCCGCCTCGGATCGCGGGTCTCCTCAGCGAGCGGTGCGGCGCCCTCCCAGCCGGTGAGGCCCTGGATCGAGAACACCACCGCGAGGGCAAAGCCCTCCACAGATAGCTTCTTCGAGATGTCGAACACCGAGAACGTGAAGCCGCCAGGGCCCGGGCTGGCGAATCCCCACAGCGCGAGCACGAAGACGATCAGCATCTCGAGGCTACCAAGGACCAACATGGCCCGGACCGAGATCCTGATGCCGCGGTGCTGCAGAAACGCGATCAGCGGCGCGCCCACGAGGACGCACACCCACCACAGCCACGGCACGCTGATCTGGTAGTTCGTCTTCAGCTCCTGGGCCACGATGAACCCGAAGTAGCCGTAGATCGGGCCCCCGGCCAGCGGCGCGTACAGCACGTACATCCAGGACGTGAGGAACCCGACGCGCGGGTGCAGCGCCCGGCTCACGTAGGTGTAGTACCCGCCCGCCGACGGCATGTGCTTGGACAGCTGGACCAGGGTGCTGCCCAGCATGAGCACGACGATGACGCCGAGCAGGTACGCCAGCGGGGCCGTAATCCCGGCCAGCGACACCACGAACTGGGTGAAGAACAAGGCCGCGATCGCTGGCGCGATGTGGGTGATGTTCTGCATTGTCGCGCCGACGAGGCCGATGGCATCACGCCGCAGATCGGTGCCCTCGATCACGGGCCCCTCACTGCTCGGTCGCATCGTGCCGGGCGACACCGTGTCAGACATGGCTCCTCCTGCAATCTCCAGGCGGCCGATCAGCACGCTGCGAATCCTGCGCTGCTTGGCAGCCATTAAGAGCCGACTCTGAGCAGATGTCAATACCCTGAGCGTCCGCTCGGCCTGGCGGGACCTGGTGCAGGCGGCCTGAGTGACGAGCCGGGCGCGCGAACTTCCGATCAGGAGTGGCTGCGAGCCCCGCGGCGTGGCCGTCGCTCGAGCTCGAGCAGCCGGATGGCGGCTGGCTCGTTGGTCACCAGCACATCGAGGAAACCGCCGTGCAGCGCGCCCAGAAGGGCATGGGCCTTGTGCAGCCCGCCGGCGACGCCGACGACTATCGGAATGCACTTGAGGTCGTGCAGCTCGATCCCTATGCGGCGATCGTGAATGGGCAGGTCGGCGACCTTGCCGTCGCCGTCGAAGAACTGGCCCAGGATGTCGCCGACGACGCCCCGCTCGCGCAGCGCGCGTGCGTCGGCCGCGGTCAGGTAGCCGAGCTGAACGATCGTCGCATCACTAGCCGGGGTGCCGACCCCCACGACCGCGTACTCAACGCCGCTGGCCTGCTTCAGCACCTGCTGGACGGTCGGCTCCTCGCGCAGCGCAGCGGCGAGCGCAGCCGAGGACGCGATGTTGGGAGCCGGTATGACCGATGCCGTGGTGACGTCCGCGTCCTGGCCCGACTCGCCCTTAGCGGACAGGATGGTCTGCAGGTATCCGTCTACGCCACCGGTAAGCGTCACCAGGTGGACCGGCCCGAGCGACCCGAAGTTGGTGGCGGCGATGACCCGCGACACCGTGTCGCCCCAGCCCACGCCGAGAGTGGCTCCCGGCCGCAGGTGAGTGCTGAGGAACTGCGCACCGCCGATGCCTATCCGGGCGTTCAGCGCGTGATGATCGGCAGGTTCCATGGCGTGGTCGGGCACGACGAGGGCCTCTGAGATCTTGAACGTCCGCCGCAGCTCGGCGCTGAGTTCGACCGCGTTCAAGTACTCCGCGTTCAGGTTGATCGTCACGAGCCCTGCCCGGCGGGCGCGGTCGAGCAGCCTGCCGACGGAGGCCCTGGACACGGAGAGCCGCTTGGCGATCTCGTCCTGGGTCAGCTCGTCCTTGTAGTAGAACCAGGCCGCCCGCAGCAGGAGCTCCTCGGAACTCCAGCGTCGCGCTTCGTCGATTCCGGTGCTTTTCACTGTGCCGCCTCGCCCGGGCTCCCGTGTCAGGCCTTATGTAAGCCGAGCGTCGCCGAATCCTAACCGCAGCGCAATGAGGCGGTCGCGCGCAGTGCCGGCTCACCGTCAATCGGAACGCACCGTCCAGCGCACCTTGTCAAGACTTGCGGGCAGGTTGATACTCCGAATGGAGCGGATGGCCAGTACTTGAGCGAATGCTCTCGGCTTGGAGCTGCCGCGTGAGGAGGCTGACTACGAGAGCAGTGCGCTCGGCGCCGCCCCTGTCCACGGCCAAGGGCGCTGGCGTCTACGGGCAGCCTCACCGACCGAGAGTCCGAGCCGCGCGAGCGCGCCGCGACCGTCGAGCCGGGACGCGGCGGTCGGCGCGATCGTGCACGACTCGCTCGAGCCGCAGGAAGCCTTCGACCAGTACCTGCGTGAGAGGCGATGACCATGAAGTTCGGCATCAACCTGTACCTGTGGGCCGACGACATGCACGACGGCCTGATGCCCGTGCTCGAGCGGCTGAGGAAGATCGGCTACGACGGCGTGGAAGTGCCGATTTTCGATCTCGACCAGGCGAAGTGGGCGATGTGGGCACGCAGGCTCGACGAACTCGGGTTGCAGTGCACGGCCAATACCGTGATCGCCGCCGAGCACAACCCGCTGAGCCCTGACCCGGCGGTCCAGGCGGCCGCCTACGATCACATGCGGCGGGTCGTCGACTGCTGCGCTGCCGTCGGGTCGGGCCTGCTCTGCGGCCCGCACCAGGTGGCCCTCGGCGTCTTCACCGGCCACGGTGCGACCGACTGGGAGTGGCAGCGGTGCGTGGGGCACCTGCGCCGGGTGGCCGATTACGCCGCCGGCGCCGGGGTCGTGCTCGCCGAGGAGGTCGTCAACCGGTTCGAGCTATACCACCTGAACACCCTCGATCAGGCGATCCGGTGCGTCGACGAGGTCGATCATCCGAACTGCCGCATCCACCTCGACACCTTCCACGCGCACATCGAGGAGAAGGATCCGGGCGCGGCGATCCGCCGTGCGGGCTCGCGGATCGCGCACGTGCACATCTCGGAAAACGACCGCGGCGTGCCGGGAACGGGCAGCGTCGCGTGGGATGCCACGTTCGCTGCGCTGCACGACATCGGCTACGACGGCTGGCTCACGGTCGAGGCGTTCGGCAACTTCCTGCCCAACCTGGCCGCCGCCACGAAGATCTGGCGCAAGCTGTTCGAGAGCGAGGACGAGCTCGCCGCCGACGCCTACACGTTCCTTGCCGACAACTGGCAGCGCAATGCTGCGGTAGCACGACGGTGACAACGCCCACGCTGCCCGCGCGGGTGACGCTGCGCGAGTTCGACGAGATCTTCGAGGCGGTGAAGAACTGGGGCCGCTGGGGTGACGACGATGAGCGCGGGACGCTGAACTTCATCACCCCCGAGCTGGTCCGGGCCGCGGCTGGGCTGGTCCGGTCCGGCCGGCAGGTCACGATGGCGATCCCCATGAACAAGACCGCCGGGCCGGACAACTCGAGCCCGGTCCTGCATCACGTGGTGCAGGGCCATGACATCGACATCAACTCGAGCTCGCTGACGTTCGCGACGGACTTCGTCGGCGTGGAGTTTCACGGCGACTGCCACACGCACATGGACGCGCTCTGCCACATCGCTTACAAAGGGCTCGTCTACAACGGCAGGCCGGCCCAGGAGGTCATGACCTCCCGCGGCGCCACTGCGCTCGATGTCACCACCTACAGCAACGGGCTGGTCGGCAGGGGGGTGCTCGTGGACGTGCCGCGATTCCGCGGCGTCAGCTGGCTTGAGCCGGGCGAGGCCGTAACGTGCGCGGAGCTTGAGGCGGTCGAGGAGGCGCAGGGCGTGCGGCTCGGCGAGGGCGACATCTTCGTGTTCCGCACCGGCCACCACCGGCGGCGGCTCGAGCTCGGCGCGTGGGACAACGGGTACCCCCCGGCCGGGCAGGGCAAGCCGGGCCTGCACGTCGACACGATCACCTGGATGCACGAGCGCAAGATCGCCGCGTTCCTGCCCGACGGCGACGGCGAGACGGTGCCGAGCAACGTCGAGGGCATGCTCTACCCGATCCACCCTCTCCAGGTCACCGCGATGGGGATGTTCGTGTCCGACAGCCTGCAGCTCGAGGACCTCGCCCGGGCGTGCGCGGAGGAGGGCCGGTTCGAGTTCATGGTCGTCGGCCTGCCGCTGCGGCTGCCCGGCGGGACCGGGTCGCCGTGGAACCCGATCGCCATCTTCTGACACGGAGGAGGGGTCATGGAACGACGATTCGACGGCAAGGTCGCGCTGGTGACCGGGGCGGCGACCGGCATCGGGCAGGCGACCGCCGCCCGGCTCGCGGCCGACGGCGCCACCGTGGCCGTGAACCATCTCCCTGAGCAGGATCCGATGCAGACGCTCGGCCGGATCGCTGAGGCTGACGGCCAGGGCTTTGCCGTCCCGGCCGACATGCGTGACCCGCAGCAGGTCACGGCCATGGTGCATGGTGTCGCGGACCGGGGCGGCCGGCTCGACTACGTGGTGTCCAACGCCGCCATCAACCCGTTCATGAAGTGGGATGAGACCAGCGTCGAGGAATTCGACCAGCTGTTTGAGACGAATGTCCGCGGCACCTGGGTGGTCTGCACCGAAGCTGCCAAGCAGATGATCCGCGAGGGGCACGGCGGGGCGATCTGCTGCGTGAGTTCTATCTCGGCGCATGTGGGAGCGCCGTACCAGACCGCGTACTGCGGGACGAAGGGCGCGATCAGCATGCTGGCCAAGGCGCTGGCGTGCAACCTCGCTGAGCATGGCATCCGGGTGAACGCGGTCGAGCCTGGCTGGACCATGACGCCGATGAGCGCGCCGATGATGGACGACCCGGCGGTCCTGAAGTACTACGAGGAGCGCATCCCGCTACACCGCGGCGCCCGGCCGGAAGAACTCGCGGCGGCGATCGCGTTCCTGCTCTCCGGTGATGCCAGCTACGTGACGGCCGCGACCCTGCTGGTGGACGGCGGCTTCATAGTGAACGCGGAACTGTAGGGAGCGCGCCGATGACCGACCGGCTCGGACAGCAGGATCAGCTCGGCCGGCTTGACCTGCTGCGGGCCGCGATCAGGCGGCCGCTGCCGCTGGCCTATCACCCGCTTTACAGGTTCTATGAGGGCGGCTCGCTGACCAGGCAGTTCCGCGGGCTGCCCGACCGGCCCGACGACTGGTGGTCCGAGGACTGGGTGGGCTCGTGCACGGAGGCCAACAACAGCGACCCCGACGGCAACGCCCAGGGCATGAGCTCCGTCGACGTGCCTGGCATCGGAGCCATCGCGGTCAAGGACATCGTCGCGGCCCTGCCCGAGGAGATGGTCGGCGCAGACTTCGCGCAGCGGTGGGGACCGATCACCGGCGTGCTGGTCAAGCTGCTCTCGCCGGCGGGCCCAGTGCCGTTGCACGCCCACCCGAGCCGCGACTGGGCGCGCAAGCACCTCGGGTCGCCGTTCGGTAAGACCGAGGCCTGGATCCTGCTCGACACACCGGGCGACGGCACCGAGCCTGCGCACGCCGGGATCGGATTCGCTCCAGGCGTCGACCGGGACTGGTTTGCCGACGCGGTCCGTCGGCACGACAACAAGGGCATCCGCGCCTCGCTGCACCGGACGGACGTTCATCCCGGCGAGGTGTACGTGGCGCACGCCGGCGTGCCGCACTACCTCGGACCGCGGATCTCGTTCATCGAGGTGCAGGAGCCGAGCGACCACATCGTCATCCCGGAGACCTCAGGCGAGGACGACGCCGGGGCGACGATGGGACTTGGCTGGGACGTCGCCCTCGACATGATCGACTACGCCGGCGTCGGCGCGGAGCAGACGTTCGGCCGCGCGCGCCAGCAGCCGCGGGTACTGCGCACCAGCCACGGATCCCGTGAGGTCCGGCTGTTCACCGGCGACGTGCTCCAGTTCTTCGACGCCACGGCGCTGGAGGTTCCCGACGAGATCGACACCGATGACAGGCGCTTCTGTGTCGCGGTCGTCGTCTCCGGCACCGGCTGGATCGAGGGTGACTTCGGCAGCCAGCCGATCAGCCGCGGCCAGACGTACGCGCTGCCCGCGAGCCTGCCTTTCCGCGTCCGGGCCGGGAGCGAGCCGCTGCGCGTCGTCCGCTGCCTGAGCCCGGCAATCGAGCTTTAGCGACGAGGAGGGTCCTTTATGCTCGAGACCGCGCCGCTGCTGACCCAGGCGCGTGACCAGGTCATGCGCCAGTACGGGCAGGCCGTCGGGCGGCGGCGTGAGGAGCTGGTGACGCCAGCGCTCGTGCTAGACATCGACGCCGCCCAGCGGAACATCGACCAGATGGCCAGCGAGCTGAGGAGGCTCGGCCAGGCGACGATCCGGCCGCACTACAAGACTCACAAGAGCCCGGACCTCGCCCGCCGCCAGGTGCAGGCCGGCGCGGGCGGCCTGTCGATGGCGACGGTGTGGGAGGCGGCGGTGCTCGCCTCTGACGGCTTCGACGACCTGTTCGTCGTCAACACGGTCGCGCATCCGGACAAGATCCGGCTGCTCGCCGAGCTCGCCAGGGATCGCAGGATCCTCGTCGCGGTGGACGAGGCGGAGAACGCTGCCGCGCACTCCGCGGCCGCGGTCGCGGCGGGGTCCACACTCGGCATCTTCGTCGAGGTCGACACCGGCATGAACCGCTGCGGCGTCGACACGGCCGAGGAAGCGCTTGCCCTGGCCCGCCAGGTGGCAGAGATGCCAGGACTGCGATTCGAGGGCATCACGGGCTACGAGGGCCACTGCACGCTGACGCCGGAGGAGGACCTGCGACACGAGAAGCAGCAAAAGGCGATGATGCTGTTCACCGGCGTGGCGGACTTGCTCGAGACAAACGGGATTGCCTGCCCGATACGCTCCGCGGGCGGCATCGCCACCTGGCAGTGGACCGCGACCTACCCGGGGATCACCGAGATCCAGGCCGGCTCGTACGTCGTGATGGACAATTTCCATGGCCGGATGGTGCCGGGCTTCGAACACTCGCTGACGATCCAGGCGTCGGTGATAAGCAGGCGGAGCAAGCAGGTCATCGTGGACGTAGGCAACAAGTCAGTCGCCGACCCCTACAACGTGACGATCGTCGGCCACGACCTGCCGGTCTTCAGGTCCGACGAGGAGCACGGCATCTTCTCCGCGCCGGAAGGCTCGGTGCTCAAGGTCGGCGACTGCGTCTCGCTGGTGCCGGGTTACGCGCCGAGCACGGTCAATTGCTATGACGCGTTCCATGTCGTGCAGGACGATAGGGTCGGCGACATCTGGCCTGTCATCCCGCGCGGCCCAGGCCACCACGGGCTCGCGCTCC
>Ga0070698_100008983_pt1 | contig 10748 bp, 7 predicted proteins | sample KBSK1502metaG_FD_65477 | JGI IMG/M metagenome (GOLD analysis project Ga0070698, IMG submission 65477) | Corn, switchgrass and miscanthus rhizosphere microbial communities from Kellogg Biological Station, Michigan, USA - KBS K1-50-2 metaG | ecosystem: Host-associated > Plants > Roots >... | reverse complement strand
ATACCAAACCATGGTACGAACGCCGGCTTTTTTGACGGCATCGATCATCTGTTGTGCTTCGTCCAGATTTCGCGCCAACGGTTTTTCGCATAAGATCATTTTCCCAGCCTGGGCGGCGGCGATTGCAATTTCGGCATGGGTATCGTTCGGACTGGCAATATCGATGACATCAATGGAAGGATCGGCGATCAGTTGTTTCCAGTCCGGGTAATGCGACTGATAGCCCCATTTGTGCGCGAACTGTTTTGTCTTCTCCGGATCCCGAGCAGCAACGGCCTTGAGCACCGGTTGATACTTGAGATCGAAAAACTGGCTGACGGTGAGATACGCATTCGAATGCGCACGCCCCATAAAGCCATATCCAACGAGACCAATGTTTAGTTTCTTCATAAAAGCTAGAGTCTCGGATCAGGGAGTAAAGGTAGGGCGACACCCGACTCCGCCAAGCCTACGTCGCGGCCTGCGTGTGCTGGGAGGGCATCGCTTAATAGCTCGGGCGCGCCGTAGTCCGCGAAGGCGGCAGATCCAGCGAAGGCAGGATCTGTGAGCCTGGGAGTAATGGAGTAAAGAATTCGCGGGACTAATCACCTCTCACCTCTCACCAATCACTAATCACTTTTCACCTGCCTTTCCTACCCCTCCCAGCCGTGCGCTTCACGGACCGATACCATTGCGCCGAGAATGGAATTCCAGGTCTGCTGCTTCAGCATCACCTCATTTGGGAACATGCAGCCGTCCCAACAGATATGTTGGAAAGCCTTGGTCAATTTTCCCTGATCGTCGCGAAGCCAATATCCAGCATCCTGGGCAATGTTTAGTTTCCCATTTGGATCGTCGGGAAGACAATGCCGGCCTGTCTTGTCATGGGAGCCGCTGCCTTTGACCGTGGCATCGTTCTGGGCAACATGGAAATCGATCGTCCACGGACGCAAGGCACGCGTCATCGTTTTCAAAGCCTGTTGCACCTTCCCCTTGTCTTTCCAATCAAAGCCTTCGGGCAGTATGGCATCTTCTGGAGCATTATATCCCAATGTATAAAGGAACGTGTGGGCCATGTCGGCCTGGAAACCGAGGGTGTCGGGTCGCCCAACTAGTTCTAACAGCTCAATCATTCGCTTCCAGCTGTGCATGCCACCCCAACAAATTTCGCCCTCGGCGGCCAAGCGTTCGCCGTGATCTTCGGCAATATTACAGCACTCTCGAAAGGTCGATGCGATCTTCTTCGAACCTTCCGGGTCATTGGCCCAAGTTTCGGGATCTGTCGCGGAATCGATGCGGACTATTCCATACGATCTGATTCCGACCTCTCGGAGCGTTTTGGCAATCCGACAAGCCTTCCTAACCTGTTCGATAAAACGATGTCGGTCCTCGGGTTTACCCATCGCGGAGCCACCGCCGGTGGGAGGCCAAACCGGAGCAACCACTGAGCCAGCAACGAGGTTCTTGGCAGCGATTTTGTCCGCGAGCTCCTTTAGCTGATCTTGCGTCGAATCAATACTGATATGCGGATCGGACAGGAATAAATCGACTCCTTCAAATCGCGCGCCATCGGCTTCAGCCGACGCAGTGAGATTCAGCATCGTATCGAGATCAATGAAGGGTTCCGAGCCGGGTCCCTTACCGACCAAGCCGGGCCACATCGCATTGTGTAATTTGGGGAAGTTGTTCATGAGATCGAAACGGGGAGAGCCAACGCTGGCGTCACCAGGTGGTCCCGCAGAGCGCCTTTATCGGTTCCTCGGCAGTATGAGATTTCTATTTTGAATTGCGGGTAATAGCTGGGGTCCGCAGACGTTTGGACCGCGGCGTATTGGCTACTCGCCGCACCGGTAGATATTAGACCTAACCGGTACGGTTTCAATGCTCATTCCCGCCGGCAAGATCGCTGCTCGCTGATGGTTTGGGAAAATCAGTCCCGCAAGGACCTGGCGAAAGAAGCCCAATACGAAGTGCTGGGTTAGCGTTTTTAAAGACCGATCCGCCCCGGCCTGTCCGCCATCGCGAGAGACCGTCTTTCGGTAGCGGCGACTGTCCCAACCAGGCCACAAACCGGGACCGGACTAAGAATACCGTCCAAGCGGCGAGCGCACCCCGGCCAGAAAGCGCAGTCGCCACTTTTGGAATGCGTTGCAGCTCGTGCTTGCGTGCCGACATGCGGAGCGATGGCGACTACCGAAAATCCGGGCTCGCCGCGACGCGGACAAGCCGGGACAAGTTCTCCCCGTACGATCCCAAGCCCTTAAGTTGACGCGCATGGGCGGCTGCCGGATCCCGCCCGGGTTCAACGGTGTCTGCTCGATCTTACTGTTAGGGCGCGCCAAAGTGGAGCGACGGCCGCCACGCGATCAACGACCTGCGCGATCCTCATCCTAAGCCCTTAAGTTGACGCGCATGGGCAGCCGCCGGACGAAGTCGGAGCCGCGATCCCTCCCGGTCCCCAAAAACAGATACACCTTCGTACTCCAATTTTTTTCGAATCCTGTTTTAATAGGGCTATTTCAACTCACACAATGAGCTCGAAAGGTGAAATCTTCCGGTGAATTGTCGCTGAGCGAAGCATCCCCCTATTCGAACAAGTATGAAAATCGGCATGAATTTGCTGCTCTGGGCTACCCATGTAACCGAGGAGCACTACCCCCACTTGGAAAAGATCAAATCGACCGGATTCGATGGTGTTGAAATTCCGGTCTTTGCTGGCGATGACGCGCACTACCAAAAATTGCGCAAGAAGTTAGACGAACTGCAGCTCAAGAGTTCCACTGTCACGGTCGCAACTCCCGAAGCCAATGCGATCAGCCCGGATCCGGAGATCCGGAGAGCCGCCGCCGAACGATTGAAAACGATCGTTCGTCATTCCGCCATTCTCGGGGCGGACATCTTATGTGGACCGTTCCATCAGGCTTTGGGAGTGTTCTCTGGGACCGGGCCGACCGAAGAAGAGTTCAAACGCGCTACCGATGTTCACCGAGAAGTAGCGGATGAAGCGCAACGCCAAGGGGTATGTCTTGCGCTCGAGTTCCTGAATCGATTCGAATGTTACTTTCTGAACACAACCGCCGCTGCCGCCGCTTACGTCCGTCGGGTTAATCATCCGAACCTCAAGACCATGTTCGATACCTTCCACGCAAACATCGAAGAAGAAAATCTACCTAGGGCCTTTTCTGAAAACGTCGCGGAGATAGCGCATGTCCACGTGTCAAACAACGACCGCGGGGTACCAGGACGTGGCCATATCGATTTCCCGGCCATCTTTCGAGTAATCAAGTCGAGCGGCTACAATGGCTGGCTGACCATTGAGGCGTTCGGAAGAGCGCTTCCGGAGTTGGTAGAACCGACTCGAGTTTGGCGCGACTTTTTCAAACAACCGGACGACGTGGTGACTGAAGGATACCAGTTTATCCGGGATACCTGGAATGCGGTTTGAACGCCGGGAACGGTGGGAGCAGTGGGAATGCCGCGCTACCCCGCAACGGTAGGGCGGCATTCCCACTGCTGTCGCCGGCGTTTTTACCCGGCGCTACCGGCGTTTGTACCCGGCGCTTGGTAGTCGGGCTTTGATTCAACGTTCAGAGCCAATTCGAACCGCGGCTCCAAGCATCGCGAGTCCGGTGACTCGACTGGTGGTACGTGCAGCCCAGGGCTTGGCCAGGAGCGGACGAGCACGTGCAGCGAACATCCCAATGATCAAATAAACGATCGCGTCTGAAAGCATGAAGGTTCCGCCTAAGATAGCAAATTGGGCCGCCACCGGTCGTCCAATCTCGATGAACTGCGGGACCAACGCGACCAGGAAGAGTAACAGTTTTGGGTTTGCTAATTGAACGGTAACCGCTGTGACGAACGCCTTTCGACCTTTGCTTTGGCGTTCACCAACGATCTCGCCCGCAGGATATAGCAACGAACGTAAACCTAGATAAATCAAATAGGTAACGCCCAGCCACTTGACGATTGTGAACGCCCAATACGAGGCGGCCAACAGCGACCCAAGCCCGAGCGCGGTGAAGAAGAAATAGATCGCGTCGCCTGCCACTACACCAGCGTTAGCATAAAGCGCCGAACGAAATCCCCGCCGCAAAGCGGTCGACAGCACAATGATAAACGCGGGACCCGGGACCAATGAGACGAGGAACGCAACGACGGCAAAGTTCGTCCAGGTATTGGGAGAGACTGGCATACGTACATCGTAGCAGGCAGTCAGCAAGTCGCCAGCAATCCCGATGCCGGACACGGACCGGCAGGAGCCGGTCCCTACCGAAAATATGCGGAAGCGCGTCCCTACCGATCAAAAAGTGACGAAAATGTCACTTTTGCCGCATTGCGAGTAATCATCGCATCCCTCATTTTTTTGCCCGCCAAATGACTTCCGCAGCCCCGGCGTCTCCCCCCGACTTGAAATTTCCAATCACTATCCGCGCATGTTTGAATTTCTTACTCGAGCGAAAAGGATGTTCCTCGACCGGACACTGGTCACTTCGATTGTTGCAGCGGCAGCTCTGCCCCAGCCCTCTCCGGCTCAAACCGTAACGCAGCTTCCTGTCCAGGAAGTCGAAGAGCGGCCGGCCGGCGAAGAGTTAATCGGACCATACGCGCAGCCGCGTTGGTCGGCGCGAGGACGCTTTTCGGCAGATACAGATGTCTACGTCTTGCCTCCTTACTCTTTTTACTTCGATCTTGATTATGACGGGACCTTTCCGAGAAAAGGGCAACCCGATCATTTGTTCGTACAAGAGTACGAACTCGGCTTGCCCTGCCGATTCCAAATAGCTTGGGAGTTTTATCAGGAAGCAATTAATGGACATCGGCAGATTCCTTTCACTCTGATCGAAGGTCGTTATGCTTTCGCGGACTGGGGGAAAATTCCGCTTAATCCAACGCTCCTGGCCGAATTCAAGTGGGGCACTGGCAAAGATTATTTTGGAAAGGAAACGGACCGCGGCGAGGGCGGCGATTCGGGTGAAGCAAGTGTGACCAAGAGCATCTCCAATTCCTACGAAGTTCGGCTGTTACTCGGTCAGGAGATCGGAAAATCTATTGAATTCGCGGCTAATCTCTTCCTGGAGCAGAACTTGTCCGGCGATCGCGAACGCGAGCTTGGAATCTCGACCGCATGGTCTTACGCGCTCCGTGGCGAGGCGCTAAAGGTTGGACTCGAAACCAAATACAGCAACGAGTCGCAGCCAGGCAAACGGCACTTGGCTAGGAACATCTTCGAACTTGGCCCGGCCTTTACCTACAAACCTTCCCCGCACACTCGGATAGATGTGGCTCCGCTTGCCGGCCTCGGCCATGATTCACCTTACTTGGAGACGTTCCTCATTTTCTCCATTGATTTCGGCACCGGCGAAACCAAGGAGTCAGAGGAACCAGCGTCGACCCATTTTCATCGATGAGCACTGGAGGCGGGCCCACCCCAGCTAGCCTCGGCTCAAACAGGAGGCCGCAAAGAAAGATTTCTGAACAAGGAGATCGCAAAGATCTCAGAAGAGGTGTTCCGGTTTGCTAATCCCCTTGCATTCTTCGAACTTAGGCCCGCCTGATCGTATTTCTGGACAACCTCTCTCTTCTTTGTGACCTCTGTGACCTCCTGTTCAAAATCCGTCTTTGCGACCTTTTGTGGAACTTGTTCCGCCAACGTGCGGCCCCCCGCTATTTCAGTTCCGCGTAGCGTTCCGCAGCCGTAAGATTCGATTTTTCGATTAGGACAGGATCCAGAAGTTTGCCTTCAACCGGCTTGTTTTCGCGGATGTGCGCGACAATAGCATCGATTGCCATCGTCACCTGTTTGAGCGGGAATTCGACCGAGCCGGCGAGCACGCCGTCTCTGATTTTCGCCAGAGCTTCGGGAGTGGTGTCGCAGCCGAGCACCAGCACCTTATTTTCCGAGATACCGGCTTGCTGCAGGGCCTCGAGGACGCCTAAAGCCATGTCGTCATTTGAGGCAATGATGGCATCCGGCGTATTTCCAAAAGACGTCAGCATATTCTGCGTCACCGTGAGCCCTTGGTCGCGCATCCAGTTCCCGGTTTGTTCCGCCACGATCTGATATTTATCGCCGGCGGCTTTCAGGGTGTCGTGGACACCTTTAGCCCGGTCGATTGCGGGACTGCTACCTGGTTGGCCCGTTAGAAAGAAAATTTTGGCGCCATTGGGGAATTTGTCGATGACATACTTTGCCAGTAGTGCTCCGCCGGCGACATTATCCAGGCCGAAGAACGGCACTTTTTTAGTTGTCCCTTCGACATAGCGGTCAAACGTGACGATCGGAATGCCTGAAGCGATGACGTCATTCACGGCGGGCACGAGCGCGTGGATATCGTTCGCACCGAGAACGATCCCATCTACTCCTTGGTTTACGGCGTTTCGCAGATCGCTCGATTGTTTCGGCGAATTGCCTTGGCCGTCCTGAACAATGATCTCAATCCCGAGTTTCTTTGCGTCGGCCTCAGCCGCCCTGGCCGCTGCCACGTTCCAGGTGTGTTTCATGTTCGGAGGACAAAAGACGATGCGCAGTTTTTTACCGGCATCCTCACCAAAGGCGGGGAATAGTACGGCTGCCAAAGCTAGGACAGCCAGGAGAGCATTCTTTTTCATGGCTTAATCGGGAAACCGGCAAAGTGGCCGGAATATGTAGTAATACTACTGAATGGAGCAAGTATTACGCTGAATTCCTGATTAAAACAAGACCAATTGCGGCTTAAGCGGGAGCTTTCCTCCGTTTTTTTGGCAGCCGGAGCCAAAACCGTAAAGCGAGCCCGATGCGTCCGCGCTACACAGAACGGTAGGGCGAAACACGTCAGCGAGCGACAGCGAGAGGGCGTGTGAGCCGAAACCACGCGGGCCAAGGCTCACAGTCCTTAGAGACTGTATCGCCCTACCGGCGCCGCGGCACCAACCGCACCCAAAGCTCCTGATGAATCCGGGATCCGGCGTAGCCTACTCCCGCTTTTCCGGCGGTTCTTCAAACACGACATTGTAATTTCGAATCGCCTGCGCCACTGCAACGGGCGTTTGCATCAGGCTGTGATTTCTTTCCAGACAGACGTGAGGACCGCCACCAAACAAGCCGAAGGTTTTAGGCGCAAACTTATCCTGTTCCAAGAATCGCTCGGGCTTGAAGCGGAACGGTTCTTCGTACACCTCCTCCAAGAAATGGCCAAGCGTATTGACATGCAACACATCCGTTCCCGCCGGCACACGGTATCCTTCAAACTCGAAATCTTCGCCCGCGTGCTTACCGAGCGCGAAGATCCCCGGCCGGATCCGTTGCGTCTCCAAGATGGATGCCTTCAGGCGAGGCATTTGCGCCAACGCTCTTAGGTCGGAGCCATTCCATGAGTCCAGTTCCTCACGCAAAGCTCGCAACCACTCCGGATACGCCGCAATCAGGATGAGCGCGGAATTGATCAGACCGGAGGTGTTGTCGGTGCCGGCCAGCAGAACCAGATAAAGATCATTGACCAATCGGTCGCGATCAGGACTTCCTGCTTCCTGTGCTGCACGCGCCCGGAGGGTTGCGGCAAAGTTGTCGTCGTATAGATCGAGATTCGCCAAGCGCTCATCAACGATCTTGCCCAGCCAGGCGAACGTCTCCGCCTTGAGAGCCCGATACCGCTCGCGTTCGATATAAGATGCCCTGCCGTCGTCCAGGAACAGACCTCGCAACATCTGGTACTCCCATTCCGCCATTCGCTCGAAGACATCGTCTGGAATCTCTGCGCGAGCGACGGTTTGACTGTTGATCTTTGTGATTACTTTCGCCCAAAACTTGGTCAGCTCGATTCGCTGGTTACATGCCTTGGTTAATTCGTCCCCCAACAGTCGATGAAACTCCGGCAAGAAACGCATTGCCGGTGCTTGATCAAAAGCTGGCTTGAGAATCGTTCGTTTGTCTCGATGATGCTCGCCGTCCAGTGCGGTAACGTGGTCGGTCCCCATCTCATCCAGGAACGGAGCATTCGCTTCCGAATAGTCCCAAATCTTCCAGTTACGCCAGACGAAATCATTGGCCTCCAGACCGGCTAGAACGACCCAGGTTCGTTTGCGAAAATAAGTGGTGTAGATTGGTCCGAGCTGTCGAAAAGCGCGGAGATGGAAACCGATAGGATCCTCCTGAAATCCCCGAACGGATTCCTCGTCTGAGGCGCCTTCACGATAAAGAGGAATCTCATCCACAACTCGACGACTCACTTGCGTACTCATCTCGGAGCGATTTTTAAGCACGTGACGTGCCTTAGTTCGAGAAGTTAGATTTGGAATTTAGAAGAAAAGTGCGGGCACCGAGATTGTCGCCAGCTCTTCGCGTTTTCGTTGTCTGTAATTCTGCACGTTTTGAAAAGATAGTCTCATTGAGATGCAATCAAATGGTCGGCGAAACTCGCCGATGATGGTAGGGCGAAAACCCGACTCCGCCAAGCCTACGTCGCGGCCACGCTTTCCGGCATGCCTAACCTGAAAACTAGGGCGCGCCGAAGCTTGCGAAGGACGAGCGGGAGCTCGTCCCTATCGATTATTACTCCACAATTGTCACGCCGGCGGCCGGCATTTCGGCACCACCGAGAACGAATTTTGTTTCGGGCGGCAAATTCAACCTCACCGGTTCAGGATTATAGTTGAAGAAAAATCGATATTGGCCGCGGGTGCGAACGCGAACGCCGGACGGTATCTCGCTGAATCTGAATCCTTCTTCGTTCAGAAGGTCCTCGACAATTTTGTCCAATAAAGATTGTTCCGGTAAGCTCGTTAGATAGGTAATGTTGCCATTCCGGTAAGCGATTCCGTGCCCGTCTGCGAGTTGAACAAACGGCTTCAATTCAGTTCGGACGTGTTCAAGCCACGAATGGCATTGGTAATTGACCGATTTCCACACCAAAGGGAGCGAAACAAAATCGGGGAAAGACTCCACCCGAACGATTTTTATCGGTATAACCCCTTGGAGTGGACCGGGAGGGAGTTCCACCGGGATCTGAAAATTTGGCGTTTTGGATCCAGTACGCGGACCGATCAGAACCTTACCCTTAAATTGTTTAAGCGACTCGACCAGGCTCGCAGAGACAATTGGCAGTGGCGGAATGACTACGAGTTTGTAACTGTCTAACCTGGCGCCCGGCGCGAGAATATCGATATTCAGACCGGATCTCCTGAGCGCTCGATAGAAGCTCAGGACCACCGTGAAGTAATCAAAGTTTTCCCTTTGCGGCTGAATAGCGAGCGTCCATGCGGCTTGGTAGTCGTAGACGAGTGCGGCTTCGGCCGGAATTGACGGTGCAAAATCGAGCTGGGAAAGTTCATTCGCGGCTTGACGAACCTCGAATGCACCGACGTCAGGTTCCCGATTGGGCAGGTTCAACCCGGAGTGCATCTGTTCCTGAGCAAAAGGCGCTTGCCGCCAACAGAAATAGCTGACGACTTCCGCGCCATGGGCAATCGCCTCGTGGGTCCAAAGGCGAACCGCGCCGGGATGGGGAGCGGGATTGTAGGCTGCCCAGTTCACCGGCCCGGGTTGCTGCTCCATCACCCAGAATCGACCTCTGCCGCAGGCTCGGTAAAGATCATGGTGAAAGGCAGTGAGATCGGGATCGCCCAGGTGAAGTTGGCGAGCTTTGTGCGCTGCTGGCACTTTCAGCAGGGTGAGCGCCCCTAGCGGATAAGAATCCCAACTCGCTGCGTCCAGCGATTGGGAAACTTTGAAATGATCGAAGTCCAAAAAAGTTGCCATGAAATTGTGAAGAATCGCTCTGCCTGGCGAATACTGGCGAATGAGGTCTACTTGGAGCCGATTGAAGCTATCGACCTCGTCGGAGGAGAAACGACGGTAGTCGAGCTCGTGCGCTGGATTAGGATCTGTGACCGTAAGATTCGGAAGCTCGATCTCGTCGAAGTTCCGGTACTCCATGCTCCAGAAAACATTCCCCCAAGCCTGATTTAGCTCATCGATCGGTCCATATCGATTTTTCAGCCAGACTCGAAAGGCGATGCGAGCTGCATCCGAATAGCTCAGGATTGTACTATGACAACCAAACTCGTTGTCCGTCTGCCAGGCGACAATTGCCGGATGTTCGCCCAAAGCTTGGGCTAACCTCGTTACGATGCGTGCACATTCCTTTCGATAACCGAGATGCGAAAAACAGTAATGACGACGCGAACCGAATCCCTTCCGTTGCCCATTTGCGTCAACCGCAACCATGTCAGGCATCTGGTCAACCAGCCACTTCGGCGGTGCGGAAGTTGGCGTCCCCAGGACAATGGACAAACCCTTCGACTCGGCCAAATCCAGAATTTGTTCCAACCAGGAGAACCGGTATTCGCCTGAATCAGGTTCAAGCCTGCTCCAGGCGAACTCACCTAGACGAACGACGCGTATTCCGATTTCACGCATTGAATCGAAATCGGCAGCCCAACAATCTGCTGGCAAATGTTCCGGGTAATAACAAACGCCAAGGCTTGGCGTAGAAAGTAGGGTTCGTGAAGTCATTTCGTTATTTTTCCAACCGCGAATCGACACGAATGGACACGAATTAGATCCGTTTATTCACATCCATTAGCGTCCATTCGTGGGTTAGTTTTTGCTTTCGTTCTTTGGCGAGGTTTTTTCCAACCGCGAATCGGCACCAATGCACACAAATTAGATCCCTTTATTCGCGTCCATTAGCGTCCATTCGTGGTTAGTTTTTTTTTGCGGTTCGGCGGCGCTGTGCTCCTTCTGGGAACTAGCACCGGCTTGAGAATAAAACGTTGAGGCGGCGTACCAG
>Ga0070698_100008982_pt1 | contig 10748 bp, 9 predicted proteins | sample KBSK1502metaG_FD_65477 | JGI IMG/M metagenome (GOLD analysis project Ga0070698, IMG submission 65477) | Corn, switchgrass and miscanthus rhizosphere microbial communities from Kellogg Biological Station, Michigan, USA - KBS K1-50-2 metaG | ecosystem: Host-associated > Plants > Roots >... | reverse complement strand
TCGAGGCGATCGACATCGAGCTGCGAGCTGACGAGCTTGCGCGCGAAGTGCGGCTTGTAGCCTTTGCCCCAAAACGACTGCAGCGTCTCCGGGAGCCCCGGCTCGAGACTCTCGAGCAGCGCGCGTAGCTCGCCGTGCTCGGTCGCGATGCGCGCGCCCCACCGCTCGTGATCGTGGCCCGCGAAGACGTGCTCCCACGCGTGCGAAAACGGCCCGTGCCCGACATCGTGCAACAGCGCCGCGATCTTGACGTGAAGCGCGACGCGCGCATCGAGCTCGAGTCGCCGCGTCACGCGCTGCGCGATGTGGAATGCGCCGAGCGCGTGGCCAAAGCGCGAGTGCTCGGCGCCGGGGTACACGAGCCACGCAAATCCCATTTGCTTGATGCGCCGCAAGCGCTGCATCGCGAGCGTGTCGAGCAATTCCGCGATCGGGCGATCGACGCCCTTGAACTCGATGAGTCCATGGACCGGATCGCGAAATACGCGGTCTTTCACGCGCGCATCCTAGCTCGGATTTGCTGGCTCGGGCTCTGCCCACGGACGTTGCCGGTTCAGAACGTACGCGCGGCGACTGAGCGCCGCCTCGATCTCGCCATGCCATGCGAGCGCAAACGCGTGCGCGAGCTCGGCGGGCGTCTGAAACCGCTCATCCTTATTCTTCGCGAGCGCGACGCGAAGGCAGTCTTCTTCCTGCGCGTTGATCGGCGCGAGCGCCGACGGCCGCAACGGCATCGTATGAACGACCGCGTACAGTAGCGCCGGCGTGTCGCGCGCCATGAACGGCACGCGGCCCGTCAGGCAGCGATAGATGACAGCGCCGAGCGCGTAGATGTCAGCGCGATGATCGACGGCCTCGCCGCGCGCCTGCTCGGGAGCCATGTACGTCGGCGTTCCGATCACCTGTCCGCGCGTGAGCGTGCCGGTGGTCTCGCCGAGCGCCGCCACGCCGAAATCGAGCACCTTCCACGTGCCGCCGTCGGTGAGGAACAGATTCTGCGGCTTGAGATCGCGATGGATGATACCGGCCTTGCGCGCGAGCTCGAGCACGCCCGCGATTTGCTCGACGAGCGAGTGCAGCCGCGGTCCGGTGACGGGCCCCTTGCGCACGAGCTCGCCGAGCGTTTGGCCGCGCAGCCGCTCCATCGCGAGAAACGGAATCGGATCTTCGAGCGTCGATGCTTCGAGCACGCGCACGACATGCGGCGACTCGAGCGACCCCGCGACGCGCACTTCGCGAAAGAAGCGTTCGACGTGCATGCGATCCGAGAGCAGCTCGCGCCGCAGCAGCTTGACCGCCGCTTCCGCTTTCGTCGTGACATGCGTCGCCTCGTAGACCTCGCCCATCGCGCCGCGCCCGAGCACGTTGCCGAGCGTCCACGATCCGACGACGTGTCCCGAGAAGCGGCCGGGCCCGCCGATCGCGAGCGCGCGATCGAGATCCTGGCGGAGCTCGGCGAGCTGCACGTCGCGCGCGGCAGCAAGACGTGTCGCGCGCTGCAGCTGCTCGATCGAGCGCAGCGACGAGCGTCGCGTCAGCCGCGCGAGCCAAAATCCCATCGCGTATGCCATCTGGACGAAGATGTGCCCGGCGACCAGTGCGTACATCGGCAGCTCGCGACTCGCGGCGAATCCCGGATCGTCGACGACGCCGCTGAACACGAGCCCGGCCTCCACGGCGTGCGCGAGCGCAGCGAACAGATAGACCACGATCGCGGTCGCGCTGCTCTCGGTGCGGCAGAAGAAATAGAGGCCGAGCGCGACGATCATCGGCGCCGCGGAGAACGTGCCGACGTAAAGCACGCCGAGCTGCGCCGTCACGATCGCGGCGAACGCGACGACGTGCATGACGCGCACCTGGTACTTCTCGCGATCGGCGAGCTGCAGATACACCCATACGCTGCCGAGCAGCGATACGCCGAGCGTCGCGAGGAGCGCGGTGCGAATGCGCGGGCTGCCGGGGACGAGAAGCGTCGCGACGCCGAGCGCGAACCCGACGAACCACGCCATTCGCACGAACGAGCGCGTGCGATCGATCTCTTCGCCGCGCAGCGCATCGGCCGCTGTCGTTAGCGTGGTTGGGGTCGCGCGCAGCGTCGTCACGACGGCTCCTCCCACGGATGGCGCCGCAACAGCGCGGCGGCGCGGCGCTTGAGCGCGGGTTCGAGCGCGCCCGCAAACGCGGCCGTCAGCGCGCGCGAGAATGCCGCCGCCGACGCAAACCGATCCTCGGGATCCTTCGCGAGCGCGATCGCGAGGCACGCATCGACATCGCTCGGCAGCTCCGCGATGCTCGACGGCCGCGGCGGCATCTTGTGGACGACGGCGTAGAGCAGCGTCGGCGTGTCGGTGCCGCTGAACGGATAGCGCGCGGTGAGGCAGCGAAACGTGACAGCGGCGAGCGCGTAGATATCGGCGCGACCGTCGACGCGCTTGCCCTGCGCCTGTTCGGGCGCCATGTAGCTCGGCGTGCCGATCACGCCGCCTTGCGTGAGCGCGCCGGAGTCTTCGCTTAACGTCGCAACGCCGAAATCGAGGATCTTCCAGATCCCTTTCTCGGTGCGAAACAGATTCTGCGGCTTGAGGTCGCGATGAACGATGCCTGCCGCCGCCGCCGCATCGATGCCTTCGCCGGCTTGCTTGACGAGCTCGAGCAGCGCGTGCGGCGCAAGCCGCGATTCGCGACGCAGGATCTCGGCAAGCGTGATGCCATGCAGACGCTCCATCGCGATGTACGGCACCGGCTCGTCGGGCGACGACGCTTCTAGCACGCGCGCGACGTGCTCGCTCTCGAGCGAGCCGCCGGCTTTCGCTTCGCGCATGAAGCGAGCGAGGTGCGTCGCATCGGAGAGCAGCTCGCGCCGAAGCAGCTTGACCGCTGCGGCCTGACCGCTCGCGACGTGAGACGCTTCGTAGACCTCACCCATCGCACCGCGGCCGAGCACGATGCCGAGCTTGAACAGACCGATGCGTTGATTCGTATAGCGCCCTGGGCCACCGACGCGCAGCGCGCGCTCGAGGTCGGCGCGCAGCTCGGCCATCAGCGCTTCGCGTTGCGACGTCACGCGCGTGGCATGCGCGAGCTCGTCGATCGCGACGAGCGACGCCCGTCGGAACATAACGCCCGTGATGTAGCCAAGGACGTACGCACCGAGCACGAACGCGGCGCCGATCAATTGCGTCGATGCCGAGAGCTCGTGACGAGCTGCGAACACGCCCGGATCGCGAAATACGCCGGCCGTTAGCAGCGCCGCAAGCAGCGCATACATGACGAGGCACGCCGCGAGGATGATCTTGGCCGTGCGCACGGACTCGGTGCGACCGATGAAGTGCAGACCGATGAGCACGATCGCCGGTGCCATCGTGAGCGCGCCGAAGTACAGCACCGCAACGTGCGCGTTGACGGCGCAGACGATGGCGAGCGTAAACAGCGCGCGCTCGGTGAACTTCGCCGGATCGCGCCATCGCCGATAGAAGACGGAGCTGACCGCGATGCCAAACAACATCGCCGCGACTTGAGCGATCTGCATCGGGCGCGGCGATGGCAGCAGCGCGACGACGCCGATCGACGCAACGCTGATCGCCCAGCCGACGCGAATGAACAACCGCGTCCGCTCGATCTCCTCATCGTGCAGCGCATCCGCTGCGGTGGTGATCGTGCTGACGGTCGGGCTCTCGGGCCCCTCGATCGTCGTGGGCGCGGTCGCGGGTCGCGTCGCGGTCGCGAACGGGCGATCGACCACCGTGCCCGCATCGGCCACGGTGAGCGTCGGCTCGCTGGGCAGGCGCGGGACGCTGGCTTCGTGCTCCTGCTTCGCGCCCGGCCGCTCGGCGACCGTCGCGACATCGGAGTCGCCCTTCGTGCCCATCAATTCAGCATAACGCCGGGGCTATCTCCGTCGCGGTGATATGTTCCGCCGGTGCGCTGGGTCATGGTCTTCGTGTGCTGTATTGCGTGTAGTAAGCAACACCCAACCGCCGTCGCGCCCGAGCGCACGGAGATTCTGTGGGACAGCTATGGCGTCCCGCACATCTACGGGCGGACGACAGAGGAGCTGTTTCACGCGGTTGCCTGGGCGCAGATGGAGGCGCACGGAGATTTGATCCTGCGACTATTCGCCCAGGCCCGCGGCCGCGCCGCGGAGTTTCTCGGCGAGCAGCTGCTCGAATCGGATCGACGCATCCATACGCTCGGCATTCCCGAGCTTGCCGAGAAGTGGTGGGCGCAGCAGACGTCGCGCGAGAAAATGGTGACGGAGAGCTTTTGCGCCGGCATCAACGATTGGGCTGCGAAGCACAAAGATCGCGTGCCCGCGGCGCTCGCCGGCGTGTTGCCGATCGTCCCGACCGACCAGATGGCCTACACGCTGTGGGTCATCCACTACACGTTCGTCGTCGGCGACAACGAAACGGAAGGTTTGTGGGCGTCCCACTCGGGGGCGGGCTCGAACGCGTGGGCGATCGCGCCGAAGTATTCGGCGTCGGGCCACGCGATGCTGCTCGCAAATCCGCACCTGCCGTGGGGCGAGTTCTTCACGTTCTTCGAGATGCACCTCGTCGGGCCCGGCATCGACGTCTACGGCGCGAGCCTCGTCGGCCGACCGCTCCCCAGCATCGGCTTCAACCAGCACCTCGCGTGGACGCACACGGTCAACACGCTCGATGCCGCCGATTACTACGAGATCAAAGGTCAGGACGAGGGCTACGTCGTCGACGGCAAGGTCCGGGCGTTCGAACGCCAAACGAAGACCCTGAAGGTGCGCACGAAGGAGGGCATGCGCGAGGAAAAGATCACGGTGCTGCGCACGGTGCATGGTCCCGTCGTGCAGGCCAAGCTCGATCAACACCGCGCGCTCGCGCTGCGCGTGAACGGCCTCGATCGTCCGCACCTCACCGATCAGTACCTCGACATGATCGCGGCGACGAACCTGCGCGAGTTCGAGACCGCGGTGCGCCGCCAACAGATGCCGATGTTCACGGTGATGTACGCCGACACCGACGGTCACATCATGCATTTGTTCAACGGCGTGGTTCCGGTGCGCAGTGGCGGCACCTACGATGACTTCGCCGGCGTCGTCGATGGGTCGCGCTCGGATCTGATCTGGACGCGCACGCATTCGTACGAACAGCTGCCGCGTATCGTCGATCCGCCGTCGGGCTGGCTGCAAAACGCCAACGATCCGCCATGGACGACAACATTCCCCGCGGCGATCGATCCGAAGCGATTCCCGGCGTACATGGCGCCGCAGCGTATGGAGCTACGCCCGCAGCGCTCGGCGCGGATGCTGATGGAGGATCGCGACAAGAAGGTCACGTTCGACGAGCTCGTCGCGTACAAGCATTCGACGCGCCTCGAGGCTGCCGATCGCATTCTCCCCGATCTGCTGCCGGTTGCGAAGTCGCGCGGCAGCGAGCGTGCCCAGCGCGCGGCAGCCGTGCTCGAGAAGTGGGACCGCAGCGCCGATGCGCAGAGCCGCGGCACCGTCCTGTTCCGGGAATTCATGATGCTGATGCGCGGCGCGAAGCGCCTGTGGAAAGTCGAATGGAGCGCGGAGCGACCGTTCGAGACGCCGATGGGTCTCGCCGATCCCGAGAGCGCCGTCGTCGTGCTCGATCGCGCCGCGGAAGCCGTCGAGAAAAAGTACGGCTCGCTCGATATCGCGTGGGGCGATGTCTGCCGTCTGCGCGCGGGCGGCAAAGATCTGCCTGCGAACGGTGCGAGCGGGACGCTCGGCGCGTTTCGCGTGATCGGCTGCAAACCGGATCCACAGGGCACGACGGAGACCGCGTGGGCTGGCGATTCGTTCGTCGCTGCCGTCGAGCTTGGCTCGCCCGTACGCGCGAAGGTGCTCATCACATACGGCAACTCGTCGCGCGAGGGCTCGCCTCACCGCGGCGATCAGATCGAGCTGTTCGCGAAGAAGCAACTGCGCGATGCCTGGCTCACGCGCAGCGAGATCGAGGCGCACCTCGAGCGCCGCGAGCCGCTGTGATGCAGGTGCGCGAGGTCGCGATCGATCGCATCGACGGCGACACGCGCGCCGCCGATCGCGATCGCGTCGTCGTCGAGGCGCCGCTGCAGATTCGCGCGCGAGGCACGCCGGTCGCGACCGTGATGCGCACGCCGGGTCACGACCTCGAGCTCGTTCGCGGCCTGCTTCACGCCGAATCGATCCCATCGGGCGCGCTCGCGCAGGCCGACGAAGATGCGATCGAGGTCGACGTCGATGCATCCGTGTTCGCCGGCCGCGGCCTGCTCGCGAGTGCTGCGTGCGGCGTGTGTGGTCGCGTCGCGATCGCCGATCTCGAGCAGCGTGCGCGGTCTGTCGAGGCCGATACGAGGCTCGCGCACGCGGTGCTCGCGACGCTGCCCGATGCGTTGCGCGCCGCGCAGGATGTGTTCGGCGCGACGGGCGGTCTTCACGCGGCGGGCCTGTTCACCACCGACGGCGCGCTCGTCGCCGCGCGCGAGGACGTCGGGCGGCACAATGCCGTCGACAAGCTCGTCGGCTGGGGGCTGTCTCGACTCGATCCGGCGCAGCACGTGCTGTTTTTGAGCGGCCGCGCCGGCTACGAGCTCGTGCAAAAAGCGATCATGCTCGGCGTGCCGATCGTCGCATCCGTTTCGGCGCCATCGTCGCTCGCGATCGAGCTCGCCGAACGCTTCAACGTCGCGCTCGCGGGCTTCGTGCGCGGCGACCGCTGCAACATCTATAGCCACGCGTGGCGGATTTCATGATCCTGGTCAAACACGGCAGTCTCACCGAGGGCACCGAGCAGTTGCTCGTCGACGCATCGAATACGAATGTCGCGCTCGGCAGCGGCGTCTCCGGCGCGATCGGCGCGGCGTGCGGCGCCGGGTATCAGGAGCACATCACCGCGGAGATGACGCGCGTGTACGGCGGGCCGATGCAGCCCGGGCAGGTCCTCATCACGAACGCGGGCACGCACCCGACCGCGCGCTACGTCGCGCACGTCGCGGTGATGGATTATCGCGAAGGCTTCACGGCGAGCTCGTATCCAACGCTCGAGCTCATCGATACGTGCTGCGAGAACCTGTGGACTGCGGTCGAATCGCTCGGCGCACCGTCGGTCGCGATGGTGGCGCTCGGCACCGGCACCGGCATGCTCGGCGTGCGCGATTCCACCGAGGTCGCGTGTCACTCGCTGAAACGCCATCCCGCGGTCCGCGATGTCACGTTCTACGGCTACCAGCTGCACGAATACGTCGTGATTCTCGAGGTCGTGCTGTCGTTCTTCGAGGTGCCCGACGACACGATTCCACCCGAGGTAAAGGCGTTTCTTCGACGCACCCGCTAAAAACTGATTGCCGGTAACTTGGTACCAACGTACCATGTTACCCATGAATGACGCCACGCTGCTCGCGCGCTTCGAAGCGCTCGAGATATCACCGGCGGATTTTCGCCACATCGAGCACGTGCGCCTCGCGTTCGCGATGCTGCGCGAGGAACAGGATTTCGGCCGCGCCGGTGTGCGCTTTCGCGAGGCGTTGCAGCGCTTCGCGGCGTCGATCGGCGCGCACGCGAAGTATCACGAGACGCTCACGTGGGCGTACCTCGCGATCGTGCACGAATGCATGGCGAGCGATCCATGCGCGAGCTCTCACGAGCTGCTCGCGCGCCATCCCGAGCTCGCCGATCATCGCTGCGGTGCGCTCGCGCGCTACTACGACATCGATGCGATCACCGCCTCGCCGCTCGCGCGGCGCGTATTCGTGCTACCGACGCGCTGATGACCAAGAAGCGACAGATCGAACGCGTGCAGACGGGCGTGCGGATCGAAAAGCGCATCTTGCAGGTGCTCAAGGCGATGGCCGAGGCCCACGACCTGACGCTCGGTGATCTTCTCGAAGGCATCGTGCTCCACGCGTTCGAAGGCAAAGCGCCGTTTGGCGCCGAATCGCTTGCGAAGATCCAGGCGCTGCGCGACGTCTATCACCTCGATCTCGATGCCAGCGACAGCCATCTGCTCGTCGAGCGGAGGAAGCGCGGGTAGCTCGGCGATCTTCCGACTTTTGACGCCTCGCGGCGCAGGCTTCTTGACCTGGACGCCGATCTGCAATACCGACGAGACTCGGGGTACGAAAGATGACACGTCACGCATTGCTCCTCCTCGCGTTCGTCGCCGCGTGCGGCAAAGACAAGAACTCGGCGGCCGAGGCCGCCCCCGGCATGCCCGCGGTCGCGAACCAACCGGTCAAAGCGCCGGCGAAAGCCGCGCCACGTGGGCCCGAACATCCGGTCTATTCGCTCGTCGATAACCGGCTATCGGCGCACCTCATGCGAAGCGGCGGCTTGCTCGTGCCCGCGGGCTCCGCCGGCTTCGCGAAGTACGTGCGCTTCGGCAATGTGATGAAGGGCGGCAAGCGCACGTGGGACCTGCGGCAGCAGGAAGGCGAGGTCAAGGTCGCGCGCATGACCGGCAAGAGCGGCAGCGTGTTCGTGCCGCTGACGGCCGCGCAGGCCGGGCGCAACACATTGCGCATTCGCGCGTTCGCGAGCGACGCAGGTGCGATCAGCGTCCGCGTCAACGAGAACAAAGATCTTAACGCGCAGCTTGGCAAGGGCTGGTCGACCGTCGAGATCACGGTGCCGGCGGGTCAGCTCAAAGAGGGCGAGAACTCGATCGCGATGTTCACGAAGTCATCGGGCGTCGAGGTCGCGTGGCTGCAGGTCGGCGCGCAGGCTCCGATCGCCGACGAGAAAGCGGCGAAGTTCTTCGATACCGGCAGCAAGAGCCTCGTGCTGCCGAAGGAGGGCGGCATGAGCTGGTACGTGCTCGTGCCCGACAAGGCAAAGCTCACGGGTGATCTCTCCGATGGCAACTGCACGATCAACGTCGTCGCGACGAGCGAAGATGGCGCGACGCACGAAGGCAAGCTCGTTGGCATCGGCTCCGCCGTCGACCTCGCGCCGCTCGCAGGCAAGGCCGCGCGCCTCGATCTCGACGCGCAAGGCTGTGCCGAAGCGCAGCTCGCGAATGCCGCGCTCGTGGTGCCCGGCGCTGCACCGACCGTCAAGCGCGGCGATCCGCCGAAGAACATCGTGTTCGTGATCATGGATTCGCTGCGCGCCGATCGCGTGCGGGTGTTCAACCCCAAAGCGCGTGCAGAGGTGCCGAACTGGGAGAAGCTCGCCGAGTCGTCGTCGGTGTTTATGACGAGCTACGTGCAGGGTAACGAGTCGCAGGTCTCGCACGCATCGATCTGGAGCTCGACGTATCTCGCGAAGCACAAGGCATCGCAGATGAAGGACAAGCTCTCCGATAAGTTCATGACGATCGACGAGGTCGCGAAGAAGGCGAACAAGTACGCCGCCGGCGTCTCGGCGAACGGCTACATCCGCCCGGCGCGCGGCTTTGGCCCGGCGTGGGATCAGTTCGTCAACCACATCGAGAAGAGCATGGGCCTCAAGGGCATCGATGTATTCGAGAAGGGCATCACGTTCATCACGCCGAAGAAGGACCAGCCGTGGTTTCTCTACCTCGGCCTGATCGACACGCACGTCACGTGGCGCGCGAAGTCGCCGTGGATCGAGAAATACGACGGCGGCTACAAGGGCAAGTTCGAGACGAGCTACGGCGACGACGGCCCGGGCGGCTCCAACGGCAAAGGCATGTCAGAGAAGGAGATCAACCACGTTCGCGCGCTCTACGACTCGAACATCTCGTATCAGGATGATCTGCTCGGCAAGCTCATCGAGAAGCTGCAGGCGTGGGGCCTCTACGACAAGACGATGATCATCGTCACCGCCGATCACGGCGACGAGCTCTGGGAGGAGACCGACCGCGCGGGACACGGCGGCAGTCAGCGCGAGACGGTGGTCCACGTACCGCTGCTCATCCATTACCCGCCGATGTTCCCGGCCGCGAAGGTGCGTGCCGGCGCCGAAGGCATCGACATCGTGCCGACGATCGCGGACGTGCTCGGCGTGCCGACCGATCCGGAATGGCAGGGCCAGTCGCTCTTGCCGCTTGCCCACGGCAACGACGCGTATCCGCTGATGGCGTTCTCGTCGGCGTACGAGAACATGCACGCCGGTCGCATCGGTCCGTGGAAGCTGCAGCTCAAGGGGGGCGCCGCGCCGCGGCTGTGGAACCTCGCGAAGGATCCCGACGAGCGCAAGGATCTCTGGGGCTCGGCTCACATCCCCGCGCGCACGCTCCTCGATCCGATGTGGATGCTGCGCGGCTGGAACGCTGAGTGGAAGAAGTCACAGTGGGGCAACGCGGCGGCGGTCACGAGCCGATTTGCATCCGACCTCGGTGAGTGACTCGCTGACACCGAGCGAAGGCGCGCGATTCTTGCTCGAGCGCGAGCAAGATGCCGGCGCGCAAGCGACCTACCGCGCGGCGATCTACACGCCGAATGCAACCTACGAAGGACGCGCAACGCTCTCCGATGACGGCACGGCGGCGATCGACGTCAAAGACGCGCCCGACGAGTTATGCTCGATGTTGCTGATGCTCGCCAAGCTCACCGCGCGCTCCGCTGCGAAGAAACGCGACGACGGTTTGCCACCATGGCCCGCGCGCGTGTTGCGCTGGCGAGGACCGGGACGCGGAGAATAGTGAGCGAGCGAGGTAAGGAGCGCCGGGGCGCGGCTCGGCGAGCGAACGAAATAGAATGATCCAGAAATTAGACATGACCGAGACCGCCGGCATGCTGGAAGCACGGCTCAGGCTGCTCGAGCGGATCCGTCGCACCGAGCAGGAGCTCTGGCGCGCCGA
>Ga0070698_100008981_pt1 | contig 10750 bp, 9 predicted proteins | sample KBSK1502metaG_FD_65477 | JGI IMG/M metagenome (GOLD analysis project Ga0070698, IMG submission 65477) | Corn, switchgrass and miscanthus rhizosphere microbial communities from Kellogg Biological Station, Michigan, USA - KBS K1-50-2 metaG | ecosystem: Host-associated > Plants > Roots >... | reverse complement strand
CCTTCTGTGATCACAAGCCGAAGCCAATACGATGACTCTTTAGATTCTCTTCTGCAGGTCTTGATTTTCATTTTGAAGTCCTTATCTCCAATACTTTCATTTGCCTCAATATAATTAGCCCCTGGTGAACTTCCAGCTCTCAATAACTGTGGGATATATTCAGCGTTAGCAATGTTTTTAGGCAACTTCAGGCAAAAGTATCTCACCCTTTCAGCAAATAGGGCAGTTCGTTCTTCTAAATCGTATTTTTTATTTTGATCAGCAGTTAACAATTTTCTAATTTGTTATTTAAATATTATTTGGTTTTTGTTATTTGTTTCTTGATGCTTATAAATGTTCCCTTACTTTCTTTGCACCTTTCACCATATTTATCAGCTTTTGTCTCGATGCCCATCTTGCTGTTTGACTTAGCCCGCAATCGGGTGCAACTGATAATTTTTCAGCCGGTACATATTTCAAACACCTGTTTATCCTTTCCACCACATCATCAACTGATTCGATATAATAATTCTTTACATCAATGATACCGACAGCTACGTTCATCTTTTCTGCAAAGGGCTTTAATAATTCGATCTCTGCAAATTCACGGTTAGCCATTTCAATATGAATTTCATCAACCGTCATACCCAAAAAATCAGGAAGCATTGGTTTAATACTCCGATAACCAACAGGTCTTCCTTTAAAATTTCCAAAACATAAATGTGTACTGAGATTACATTTACCAACTATTGGTTTTACTGTGCGATTAAAAATATCAACAAATTTTTTTGTGTCTTCCTTATAAGCATAACAGCTCATGGAAGGTTCATCAACTGTTATTTCTGTACAACCTGCTGCCACCAGGGCTTCCAGCTCACTACGAATGATCGGCAATAATGCTTCGGTAATATCAAAACGGGTTTTGTATTTCTCGTTAGGAAGCAATCTTCCACTTAGTGTATAAGGTCCGGGCACACTTGCTTTTAATGTTGGTCCTGCAGGGGCTAATTTTTTTAATCGTTGAAATTCTTTTACTGCACCTAAACCATTTGGTGCTGTTAATTCACTTACGATATTATTTTTACCGCGTTGATCATGTGCAGGTGGCCCAAATTTTCTTGTTTCGGTTTCATTGTTTTCAATTCCCTTTATAAAACCGTAAAAAGATAAATTGAAGTCAAGTCTTGTTTGTTCGCCATCTGTAATTACATCCAACCCAGCTGTTACCTGGTCATGGATAGCAGCGATCACTGCATCTTCGATCATCTCTTCAATATCGGCTGCTCCAAACTTATTTAGATTTTGAGAAGCAAACTCCAGCCAGCCCGGAAAGGGATAGCTGCCTACTACAGTTGTTCTGATCGGAATCATATGATACCCCCACTCCGCCCTGGCGGAGAGTTTTGATGTCTCTGGAAATGCCGGAGACTTATTATTAATTTTTTTGTTAACCAGATCTAAGAACTTTACCTCCTAAGTTCCCCCTTTAGGGGGACAGGGGGTTTTATTTACCTGCGTTCTTATATAATTCAGCCATGCGATGTGCATGCTCATCATAAGCTGCTTCAAATATTGCCGCTGCTTTTTCTGCACCGATCATACAGGCTGCTGTTAATACTTTTGGTGGTTGTCCTGCTTCAGTCAATTTTTTTGCCAGTTCTGCTTTAATGCTGTTGATGATAATAATGCCTCCAACAGTTGAGCCCGGTGATACTGGTGTTTCCAACTTATCAATCTTTATCATTGAATCACCTGCGGGTGCTCCACTATCTAAAACCAGGTCAGCAAAGTCAGAAAGTTTTTTTCCATCAGCTCTTTTGCTTTTACTTTTTTCTAAATGTTCTTTAGTAACAAGTGCTACAACTTTTATTCCTTTTTGCTGAAATAACTCTGCCATTTCAATTGGTACCAAATTGCAGCCACTTGATGACACTATCAATGCAGTATCTTTTTTATCCAATCCAAAATTTCTAAGTATTCTTTCCGCAAGACCTGAAACATTTTCCAAATACATTGCCTGCCGTTGTCCGTTTGCACCGGCAACATTGTTGTGATAAGTAAGGGATAATTCAACGATTGGATTAAAACCAGGAAATGAACCATAACGTGGCCACATTTCTTCTACCATAATGCGGCTATGACCACTACCGAACACATGGACAACTCTGCCAGATAGAATTGACGCGGCAAACCATTCTGCTGCTTTTTGTATTTGATTTTGTTGTTCCCTTATTTTATTGATGATGCCCTGGCACTTATTTAAATATTCTTCGGTGAGATTCATTTTTCGGAGCCTTTTTACCCAGAGATTTCCGGGGAGAATGAAGTTATTAAAAAGGATGATAATTTGTTGAATTCCAGTAAGATTTTTATAACTTTTCGGATTAAATCTTTCTACCGAAATCATGAAACTAAAACGCTTCAAAAATTACGAGGAATTATCTGATTTTGCCGCTACTGATATCTCAGATGCGATAAAAAACAAACCATCGCTTGTTCTTTGTTTGGCTTCCGGTGATACACCAAAACTGACCGTCGAATTGCTGGTAAAAAAACTAAAGGAGAAAAAGATCGATTACTCAAAGATCACATTCATTGGTTTGGATGAATGGGTTGGATTGTCTCCAACAAATAGCGGAAGTTGTCATTATTTTTTTCAAAACAAATTGATCGGGCCGTTGCAATTAAAACCTTCGCAATATTTTTTATTTGATGCAATGGAAGATGATCTAAAAAGCGAATGTGAGAAGATGGATAAATTCATTAATGATAGAAATGGCATTGACATAATGCTTGTTGGTATCGGGATGAACGGGCATATCGGTTTTAATGAACCCGGAAGTTCTTTTGATAATCTATCACATGTTATCGAACTGGATGAAATAACAAAATCAATAGGGCAAAAATATTTCAATGAGAAAGTAGAGCTTACTAAAGGAATTACAATTGGCTTTAAACATTTGCTGAATGCAAGAAAAGTTTTTTTAATGGCGAATGGATCAAAGAAAGCCGAAGTGATAAAAAAAACTGTTGAGGGTCCGGTTACAGAAAATTTCCCTGCAACTATTATGCAAAAACATAATAATGGCTTTGTGCTTGTTGACGAAGAAGCTGCATCGTTATTAAGTAAACCTCATTAATGTCAAAAGCAACTGCACTCCGCATTGTTTATTTTTTAGTATTCTGTTGCACAGGAGCATGGTTACCTAAATTATATGATTACTGTGTCTATCATGGCCTAAGCAGCACACAAAGCGCTTTGATCCTTAGCATCACACCCATCATGATGTTTGTAGTACAACCACTGTATGGCTTTTTAGCGGATAAGCTCGGATATAAAAAAACATTGTTGCTATCGACGTTTATCGCATCAATAAGTTATTTGGGTTATTTATACAATGGAGGTTTTACCTGGCTGATCATTGTTACAGTTATCATGTCATTATTTTATAATACAATTCAGCCCGTACTCGATAGTATGGCGCTTCTGATCGCAAAACATAATTCAAGATTTTCTTATGGCACTTTACGCTTTTATGGGGCAGCAGGTTTTGCATTTACGACGATCATAACCGGCCAGGTAATTGATGCGGTAGATATAACTGCCATTTTTATTGTTTCTTCTATTACTATGTTACTTGCTTTTATTTTTTGTTTTTTCCTGGAAAATGAATCGATTGAAGATAATACTGTCAACGCTTATAAAGGAGTTTGGAGTGTTATCAAAAATCCTTCTTTACTATTTTTATTATTCTGTGTGTTCTTAGTTTCTTTAGGCGCTACCACCATTTGGAATTTTTATTCAACATATCTAAAAGACAATGGAGCATCTGATTCACTGGTAGGTTATGGCTTGTCTTTCCAGGGATTGTGTGAGTTGCCAATATTTTATTTTTCTGCAAGGATCATTTTACGTTTGGGACTTAAAACAACATTGATCATTACAGTGCTTGCAACTGTAATAAGAATGACTCTGTATTATTTTATTAAAAATCCGATAGCAACTTTACCTGTAGAACTGCTGCATGGTTTCTCATGGAGCTTATTTTGGGTAGTATGTGTGGAGTATGTAAATAAATTAGTTGATGAACACTGGTTGGCAACTGGCCAATCACTTTTATATGCTGCTTACTTTGGAGCTGGCGCAATTGCCGGTAATTATTGGACTGGTTATTTCATCAATCGTGGAATATCTATACAAGAAATATTTTTATTGAATGCAGGAATTGTAGCAATAGTAGTTTTAAGTATTATTTTATTTATGAAACGAAAAGTTAATTATACAGAAACAGCATCATGAATGTCTTCCCTTAATTGCTTTACACACCAATCAACAAAGTTTATTACCTGGTCTTCAACTGGCGCATAAGGTCCGGGTTTATAAGCATTGCTTTGGATTCCTCTAAAATTATTCTCACATAGTTTGCCATCCTGGTCCCCGGTTATTTCCCAAAATTCTGTCAGGTGTTTTAGGTCATAATCTTTTCCTTCAACTGCTTTTGCATCTACCAGCCAGCAAAATTCTACATCTGTTATTGATGCACTTACCGGAGTTACTTTCATTGTCCATACATAGTCACTTACCGCATCCATCCAGAAGTTAGGATAATTCACTAAACCGATCACACCTGCATCATGATCTCTATGCATGCCTATTGGAATTGAAACTTTTTTTCCATCCACACTATAACTTTCTATTCCCGGTCGTAAAGGATAACGAATAGCATACGTTGTCGTTCCTTCAGTTACTTCAACCAGTGTTGTTGCTAAACCTTTTTCATTCCATTCCTTTTGTTTAGCAAGAGTCAGGTCATTTGTATCCTCTCTTAAATTGGCGCCGATAACTGCATTGCAATATTCAGGATGTGCTCCACCGCAGTGATAACATTCACGAAAATTTTCTGCTACCAATTTCCAGTTTGCATTCAACGTGTAATTTTTTGTACAGGCTAGTTTCGCTTCATTTATCTTGTATGGTATTAAATATGGCGATAAACTTTTTTGAATCGGTGAGAAGTCAGGAACAGTTTCGGCAAGACAGATAAATATTAATCCTTCCACCACTTGCACATGTGCTGAATGTAAACCATATTCTTCTTTACAGAAATCATCAGGCATCATACGAGCATTCAATAACGATCCATCTTTATCATATACCCATTGATGATAAGGACAGATCAATTTTGCTGCATGACCAGTATCATTTAAACAAATTGCAGAGCCGCGGTGCCGGCAGGTATTATAGTGAGCATACACTTCATTATTATTTCCACGAATGATTATTATGGAATCATTTTGTAAATGATAGAGAAAATATTCACCGGGCTTTTTTATTTGAGCTGTATTGCCGGCGTATAACCAATGTCTTTTGAAAATGGAATTCCACTCGGCTTCAAACACATCATTGTTTGTATAGAAAGCCTGTTCAAGACTGAAGCCTTGCTTATAATTATTGATCAATTCCTGAACAAATCGTCTGTTCATAAAAATTGTTTATTCGTTATTTTTTGATAATGCAAAACATGCGGCGCCAATTGCTCCTGCCAGATCACCTTGTATAGCTTTTACAATTTTTGGTCGTATACCCCCAGGTTGCCATTCGAATTCATCAAACCATTTATTCAATGGGATAAAAAGATCATCATTAGCTTCTGCAATACCGCCGCCTACAACAATCGTGTCAGGGGAAATAAAATTACTTGCTGATGCCAGGCCTATTGCCAATTTTTTAACTGATGTAAGCCATACCTGCTTTGCCAATTCATCTCCTTTTTTATATGCATCCAATAATTCATGGGTGGAACTAAACTTTCCCTTACTTCTTTTTTCAATTGTACAGTTACCAATACATTCTTCCAAACTTCCCGGCATATTTGTTACATCCGCATCACCACTGCTATCGATCACCATATGACCAATATGACCCGCTTTATTAAAGGAACCCTGGTAGGGTTGTTTATTTATTAATAATGCTCCGCCAACTCCTGTGCCAAGAGTTATCATAATTGCATTTGTACTATTTTTTGCAGCGCCAGTTTTCGCTTCTGCTACCAATGCTGCTACACCATCATTCAACACATAGGCCGGTGATTGTAAATAATCTTTCCAAACAAAATTTTCAAGGCCTTCCAGTCTTCCCGGCATAAAAGCAATGGTTGTATTTTCATTATTTGGCAAACCCGGCGCGGAGATACCTATTGCAACATTTTGAAGATTTAGTTTTTGCTTTAGGTCGTTTACTGTTTTTGCAACTGCTGCTTTCCAAACTTCGCCTTCACCATCATTAGTCGCTGTATAAGTTTGATGCAGGATATTTCCATCCGCATCAATGGCAACACCTTTTATTCTTGTGCCTCCAAGGTCAATTCCTATTGTTATTTCAGTACGCAATTATTAATTATTCATTGTTAATTATTAATTCTATCACTCTTGTCCTTCGCTCAAGTTCCATCCTCCATCAACTGCGACAACCTGCCCGGTTGTAAACTTTGATTGATCACTCATAAAATAAACTGCTATTCCATCTGTGTCTTCGGGTTTTCCTATTCTTCCACTATCCAATGGTTGTTTGGTTTTAATAAATGATAATATCTCTTCGTCGTTTGCTGCTCGTTGTGCCATTGGAGTTTCTACTAATGCCGGTGCAACCACATTAATACGGATATTATCTTTTGCATAGTACGCCGAGATTGATTTACTGAATCCTATGATCGCAGCTTTTGCAGCTGCATAAGCATGTGTAGAAAAATATTTTGGTGATGGAGAAAATCCAAGCACTGAACCCATATTTAAGATCGTGCCCCCTTTTTTTAACTCGATAAATTTTTTAATTGCCGCTTTATTAGAAAGCATGAGTGAAGTGAGATTTAACTCCATCGTTTTATTCCATCCTTCTAATGTTAATTCATGTAATGGCCCGTCCCCGAATTTTCTTCCGCTTCCACCAGCTACATGATACAAGCCATCAAAACTTCCGAACTCTTCAATGCATGTAAGAATGGAGTTACTTGCCGTTTCCGGATGTGTTGCATCAGCAGCAAGTGCTTCTGAGTTTTTGCCTAATATTTTTTTTGCTTCCAAGACACTGTCTGCATTTCTTCCAACTACAACAACCTTTGCTCCTTCAGCAATAAATGCCTTTGCTGCAGATAAACCAATACCGGTCGTTCCACCGATAATGACAATGTTTTTATTTTCTAATTGTTTACTCATTTATTGATGTCATGAAAATTTGAAGTACAAGAGTGCGACCCTTCCACTTCGACAAGCTCAGTGTCTGGGTAAACTGCGACTCTAAATGTTCATCAAAGATCTGAAGTTGAACGGAGCGTCGCAAGGGACGATGCAATGAAATACTATTGCTGGAAGCCCACCCCAATTTCTCAAACTTATTAATAAACTAATTCCACCCCTCCCAAAGGGAGGGGAAGTTTACTCTTAAACCATTGGCCATGGAAATTTACTCTTTAATTTTATTCTTGTTCCTGTTGCCTGTGATTTTCTTGCAGCTTCAATTACTTCGAGTACATGCAATGCATGCTCGGCATTGATGCGTGGCTCAATTCCCTTCACCAATGATTCACCGATTTTTGTTGCACCTTCCTGCCAGACGTATCCACCTTTATCAGTACTCATCAGTTTTGGTGGCTCATCCCATGATGTATCCATAACGACGCCATTTGTTTCCCAATCATACCCGATCAAGCGCATATTGCCTGAATCTCCATAGATCTGTATCGAATGCAATGCTTGAGTGCCGGCTTCGTGTCCATGCGGATCGAAAAAGTTAAAACCACACATTACATGTGAGAGTACATTTTTATCATGTTCCATTAATATATGTGCATTGTCTTCCGCTTCTACTTTTATTTTTCCTTTATCATCAACTGTTCTTTCGGGTTTCACAATGCTTAACATAGCCATTACACTCTTTGCGGGGCCAAGCAAACCAGTAAGCGTCGCAATATTATATACGCCAAGATCAGGCATACTGCCGCCAAGTTTTTCATAAAAGAAAGCCGACCAGGTAGGACCGGTATGTCCATACTGACCATGTGCACTTGCAACTTTTCCAAGCTTTCCTTCCTGAATTTGTTTGCTCATAAAATCAAACTGCGGACTATTGACGACAGCAGGAGCACCCCATATTCTTAACTTTTTACTTTTTGCAAGATCATATAACGCTTTGCCTTCGGCATAAGTGTTTGCCATTGGCTTTTCACTCCATACATGTTTGCCTGCCATCAATGCTTTTTTATTTAATGCACCGTGCACCTGCATATCAGTTGTAGTAACCTGCATATCAAATGGAACACCTGCAAGCATTGCATCAATGTTCGGATATGTTTTTGCGTTTACTTTATATTCCTCATTTCGTTTTACTGCCCTGTCATATTTTATATCGCAGAGGCTTACGATCTCAATTAATGAAGACGTTTGGAGATGCGGAATATAGCGGCCGCTAACACTTCCACAACCGATCAAAGCGACACGCAATTTTTTTTGAGGTGTTTCCAATGCAAGACTTTCCAGTGATGAAAGCAGCATTGCAGCACCTGCAGCAGCAGTGTACTGCAGAAATTGCTGTCTTGAAATTGAGTTACTCATAACTATTGATTTAATTTTTTATTTTATATAAGGACTTGTGAAACCAAATGGCCCCCTTCCGATCCCGATTAATCGGGACCACCAACACAAACCAGCTATTCCCAAATTCATTCATTTTATGCATAAACTTTATTGCCATATTATTTATTAACCCAAGGACTTGTAAAGCCTAGCTTTTTCAATCCATTCTGTATATCCGGAATTTTCATAAACAACTTCCATAACAAACCTGTACGATAATTTTCAATCATCACTACTATTGGCCCCTGGTCAATGGCCAGATGTGTTTTTGCATACCAATTTTTTTCTTCGCTGAATCCGTCCACAAAACCGAAGTCGCTCCAGATTTTATCGCCCAGATCGTAGTAAAAATGTCTTAGTGCCTGCATGCTGTATTCAGGTGTGTACGGAAATGCAGACAATGCCGCAGTAGGTTGTATCACACCAAAATCTTCTTCGGGACAATGAGCAACATAACCCTTATAACTATCCCCGGCTGTTAATCCCCAACAATTTGCCCCGTATCCTTTATATTTTTTAGGATTTTCAATGCACCATTGCCTGTTGATTAATGTATGATTTGTATTCTGTTCAAGGTAATTAGTATGCCAGTCAGTTAAACCGTGGGGATCAATGCCAAGAAAAGTATACTGGGAAATAAATAGAGGCCCGCCATATTCAAAACCCAACGGCAACTTAATGCCATAATATGTTTTATCGTTTTTATAATTGGTACTGTTTACAAAACCACCAAAATATACCGATGGTTCAATTGAATGATAGGGAGATGCGGCAGCCATTATATATGTTATCAACCCTTCATTCCACCCTTTAATTGGAAAGTTCATATCAAAATCATTATTAGGACTCCAATGCCAATATAATTTTTCATTACCGCCTGCTGTGTGCCATTTAAAATTGGCGGTTTCCCATAATTGTGTAATACGGAGTCTCAAATATTTCTCTGTTTCATTATCTGCATTAAAATATTCTCTTGCACATAGAAAACCCATCAGCAAATACGCCGTTTCTAAAACATCAGCCCCATCATCCAATCTTCCAAAAGGAATGGATTTGCCTGTAGCTCCATTCATAAAATGAGGATAAATGCCGTGATAACTATCTGCCAGTAATAAAAAATTTATCATCTTTACCAATCGCTTTGCGGCAGTGTCTCTGCCAATCCAATTTCGGTTCACGGCCACGATTGTTGCCATAATTCCCATTCCTGTTCCTGCCATTGCACAAGCTTCAGGCCCATATGTATTGTTGCTGATGTTCGGTTGATTATAGGCTTCATTAATCCAATCCCAATAGTATTGTCCTTTCACTGTGTTATCTCTTTCCCTTGATAAACCACTTACCGGATGTGCAAAATGCCAGAAATAACGAAATGTCTGTCGCTGCACTGTTTCTAATAAGACAGAATCCGATAGTCCTTTGATAATACCGACAGGTGCAATACTGTCGGGATATGTTCTTGCAGCCGGGTTAGTTTTTTGAGCGGATATGTTTAGAATAAATGTTCCGGTAAAAAAGAAGACACCTAATAATCTTTTTATCAATATAGTTTTTATTGAATCCATTTGCTTTTAAAACCAAGTTTTTTTAATCCATTTTGAATGTCAGGGATTTTCATAAATAGCTTCCATAATAACCCCGTACGATAATTTTCGATCATTGTTACTATTGGTCCCTGGTCAATTGCTAAATGAGATTTTGCATACCAGTTATGATGAATGCTGAATCCATCTACAAAACCATATTTGCTCCAGATCTTATTTCCAAGTTCTTCATAGAAATAGCGAAGTACTTGCATACTTTCTTTTGGTGTATAAGGCATTGATGAAATTGCTGCTGTTGTTTGAATAACACCTTTATCATTATCCGGATGTGGGCTGTGTGCAACATAGCCTTTATAACTATCACCTGCTGTTAAGCCCCAGCACTTATCACTATAGCCTTTATATTTTTTTGGATTCTCTATGCAGTATGTACGGTTGATCAACGTATGATTTTTTCCCTGCAGGAAATAATCATTGCCTAAAGAATCTTTTAAGCCATTTGGATCAATGCCCTGGAATGTATATTGCTCAAAAAATAATGGACCGCCTTTGTCTTTATCATAATTACCTAATGGCAATACATAACCATAATATTCTTT
>Ga0070698_100008980_pt1 | contig 10751 bp, 8 predicted proteins | sample KBSK1502metaG_FD_65477 | JGI IMG/M metagenome (GOLD analysis project Ga0070698, IMG submission 65477) | Corn, switchgrass and miscanthus rhizosphere microbial communities from Kellogg Biological Station, Michigan, USA - KBS K1-50-2 metaG | ecosystem: Host-associated > Plants > Roots >... | reverse complement strand
CCGAGCAGAGGAATATACTGCGCATACACGGCCAGGTTAGCGGGCGTGGCGGCCCGAGTCAGGAAAGCGGCGTGTTCGGGCGGGAGGGCATAGGTGCCGTCCCGTGGGTCGTAATCGACGACCCCGCTGGCGACCATCGCCCCCAGCCATTCGCGCACGTAACGCTCGTTGAGGCCGGAGCGCACCGCGATCGCTTCACTACCCGCGGCTGGCATGTCTGCCATAACGTCAAAGAGCCCTGTCCGGTGACCCAGAGAAGTCATGAGACAAAGCGCCCCGCAGTTCAGGGCATCGACCAAGCGCTCTTCGAAAGCTGCGGCGCGAAAGTGGGCGAATGGGGCGGGGTCGGGCACGAGGTCTTGCGTTGCAGGGATAAGATAAAGGATGTTTCTCCTTCCTCAAACTCATCGTCTAGCGTCTCCGAATCGTAGCAGACCGTACGAGCGCAAGTAAACGCACGGCTCGAAGTGAAATCGCCTTCTCGAAAACCCTACTTTTCGAGAAATGAAGCTGGTATGCGTAAGAATCCCCAAAAAGGCCACTTTAAGGTTCTCGAAAACCATTCTCGATTCGTTCTTCTCGTTTCTTCCTCTTCGATACGAGTATCGAGAATTTGACGCCGAAGGGAGCACTTCAACCGATGCGGATTGGATACGCCCGGGTGTCAACCCGGGACCAGAATCTGGAAATGCAGCTGGACGCGCTCGACAAGGCAGGATGCAAGCGCATCTTCACGGACAAACTTAGCGGCGCGCAGGTCGAACGTCCGGGGCTAAGCGAGGCGCTGTCCCACTTGCGCGAAGCCGATACCCTTGTGGTCTGGAAGCTGGACCGCCTCGGGCGCAGCGTTAAGGGATTGGTGGATCTGGTTAACGAGCTCGAAGCTCGGAAGGTGCATTTCCAAAGCATCACCGACGGCGTCGACACGAAGACGCCCGCCGGGCGCTTCTTTTTTCACGTCATGGCGAGTCTCGCCCAGATGGAGCGCGAGCTGATCGTCGAGCGCACCCGTGCCGGACTGGAGGCCGCCCGGTGCGCAGGACGCGTCGGAGGTCGAAAGCGCCGGATGACTGACGGCAAGGTTCAGGCCGCCCAGAAGCGATTGGAGAGCGGGACGCCACCACTCGAGGTGGCGCACAGCTTAGGCGTGTCGGTCCCCACGTTATATCGATGGGTCCCGGCCTCTTCACGGACGTAAAGGCTCGGCAATGAAGTACGACGACGAGATAATCAGGAGAGAAAACAAGGAGGGGCGAGGCAACGGCCAGCTCAAGCACAAGGCGAAGTTTCACGGCTTTGACGGGCTGGTGTGCAGCGTTTGTGGCCAACTTTTTGGTTGCCAGCCGGATAGCGAAACCGATGAACTCCTTTGCGTGTCGTGCGCGGAGGCGAGACGAAATCAGAAGAGCGACGAATACGACTGACATCGCGCCTTTTGGAGCTTTGCCAAGTCCTTAGTTTTTTCTTTGCATCATCGGGGAGTCCTGCTGGCAAAGCGCGTTAACGGTCTGATTATGGGTTGTTAAACGTTGGCGATTTCTGGTTTGGAACCGTTCCTCTCCCATCCGGAGTCTATCTGTTTCACTCAGACTCCGAGCTTCGAGTGAATACCGGTGGCCGCAAGGCTAAATCGAGCGAAAGTTCTGTCCCCAGAACGCTTAGTTTTCCGAGCATCGACAGGATCCAGCAGAGGCGAGCGGAAACTTTAACGGGAGACTGTCTCTGTGCTGTGACCACTTCGCTGGCGAGTAATTACAGACCTCACGAGCCTGCTGAGGACGGTCGATAGCGCCTTGCGCTCGGTTTTTGTTTTCCTCGCGCATGTCTGTTTGGTTCATCCGGGCCCCAAACCGTACTCGCATCTGCTCTTCTTTAAGTTGAAAAACTCTGTCCACATGGGAGCTTATGATGAGGAGAAGGGCTTATGCCCGCTAAATCCGATAAGCAGACCGCCGCCCGGAAAAGCCGGGAACAGCGGGAAAAGCGTTTCTCCGAGAACGACGCCGGAACGACCTCGGTTAACATCGGAACCAGCTCTTCGAAACCGGCTTTCCCGGGCGCGGCTCCGCCCTTTAAGAAAAAAGCTGAAAAAGGAACGAAGGAAAAGAAGAAACCCGCTTTTCTAAAAAGCGAAAGAGAAAGAGGAAGAAAGCCGAGTACCTGTTCTCGGATTTAAGGGATTTGGCATAAAATTCTTTTCCCTGCGACGTGGTTCCAGAGACTACGAACCCGTCTTTTTTTAGTACTTTGTATGTTACGTTTGGCTCCTTCGTCCGTTAGCGCTTGAATATAGTTGTGGTAGTGATTTTGGATCGAATCGTGGATGCCGAGAGCATTGACAGATAAATTTGCTTTTCCATCTGGAGATGCAAATCTTGCAATTGGTGCTGCCATACCACCAGTATCGGGGCCGGGGACTTCGTGCAAATTAGAGGGCATCGGTATCGAGTAGTTGCCGGTGCAGGAACAAAAGCGATAAATCCATCTGTGTTTTACCCCGCCGGATTGCACTCACAATTGGCATGTACAGCGGCAATTATAATCCCCGGACCGCAGATATAATTGTTGTTAACCATTGGCAGCCCTGACACGCGCCAAACAGTTCCGTTAGTCACCCTCTCCAATTTCCTCGATTTGCCCGAAAGCATCGCCATCAACTACCGCGCTCTCTCTCAAACAAGACGTAAACGGTACCGCACACGTCCGCAATATGTCTAATTCGTTGAAGATCGCCCATGAGTATCTTTTCGCTGCAACGGTACTGTATACCCAAAGATTCACGCACGAAGTCTCGAACGAGTATTCCGAGAAATGGGTTGGCCCAATGCTCTACGATTCGATCGACGTTCAAACCGAGAGGGGGTGGGTACGTTTCACCGTCGGCTACACGCTTGTAAACGGTACCACTTCCATTTACGCCTTGGTTTTAAAGCCCCTGTAAGCAGTTACGATTTTGTTCATCCACTTTGATTTCGTCTGTCCGCATGCACAGCAGTGGCCGCGACGATAATCATGGTATTCTGTGTATCCGTGGAATTCAATAAGGGTCGAATCCCCGTCGTGGTGGGTGCCCAGCTCGCTAATCATTTCGGATCAAGGTGAAGCAATAGGGGTTATTTGCCAGGAAAGGGTCCTTTGAGCTGCAATCAAAAACCGCTATGAACTTGTATTGGATTCTTTTCCTCCGGCGGCGCGGTCTGGTCTAGGAAGTGGGCCTCGTACGGGGCGAATCTTGAACCGCTTTGTTACCCTAGCAGTTCGAATAGCAGGCGCGCATATAACGGCCCAGCGGTACCCTCTTTTTAGGAAGGGGAAGGGGATATCGCGCAATAGCGCTCCGCCTCCGCTTTGGTTACTACTTCCCAATAATGCCTTCTTAGCATGGCCACGGAATGATCGGCCTGGGTGGCCGTCCATTCGAATCCCCGGAGCGCCACCGCGTGGGAGCAAAAGGAGTGCCGCAATCCGTTTTGCGGCCAGGGGATAATCTTCGCCGCCCGAGCGGCACCCTCGAAAGCCAGTTGCAATTTCTTGCGGGGCATGAGGGAGCCTTCCGGACGGGCAAAGGGGGAAAGCCACTCCTTTAGATTCTCCGAAATCTCGATCAATTTCCAGCGGCGGTACTTGGACTTAGCGAAGGGAAGATCGATGAGATTGCGGTCCAGCTTCACCTCGCTCCAGTCCAACCGGATAATCTCTTCCCGGCGCAAACCGGAAAAAGCGGAGAGGGCGAAGAAGGGAAGGAAATCTCGATCCATCGCGTAAAGAAAAGCGGTCAATTGCTCCGGGCTTAAAATCTCTACCTGCCTCGCCTTGGCATGCGGATCGTTAAAGTCGGGCACCTTTTCGAAGGGGTCGGTATCGAGCAGATTCCATTCCCGGGCTAAGGCGAAGATATTCCGGATGTAGCCCAGGTGCCGGTTCCTCGTTTTAACCGCTAGGGTTCCGAGGCGAGCCAGGCCTTTATCTCCGCCCCGGAAAGAAGCTTGACGTGTCGGTCCCCGAAGCGGGCGGCCAACTTCTTTAAAGTCTCCTTCATAGAGGTGCTATGCCGGACGGAGATTTCCCCCGCCCCGAGACGGCGCTCGAATTCGGCCTTTATGCGCTCGCACAGGTCGATTACAGCGATGGAGCTGGCTTGCCGGTGCAAATGATCCCGGTAGAAATGCACCGCCTCGTAGAGACTTTTAGCGTAGGGGCGAAGCATCTCTAGGCACTCGGCGGCCATGACCCGCTGGCTATCCGTAAGGGAAGTTTTCGTGCCGAAGGCGGCGATCTGGTCGTTCAGGTTGCGGGCGGCGTTTTTAGCTTCTTTTTCCGTTACGAAGTAATACCGTTCCCGTTTCCCCGTGGGACGGCCCTCGATTTTCCATTCCCTTTTTCCGTTAGGGGAGGAGAGTTTAAAGACGCGGAAAGACTTGGAAGACGGCGGGCGCGGCATAGATGATACAGTTTACGCCCATTTACGCCCATAATTGAGGTTTTTCCCGTCTTTTCGCGTTTCTTCCCGTCTCTAGCCCCCTGGGGAACCGCGCAAAAAGAAGCGGAGTTAACGGGGCTCGAACCCGCAACCTCTGCCGTGACAGGGCAGCGCTCTAACCAATTGAGCTATAACTCCATTTACGACGGAAACGGACACTAAAACCAATTTTCCGGCGCTTCAACAGAATTTTCGGGTCACGGATGCATCAGGACTTCCACAGCTTTTTCCACCTGGACGTCTCGACCTTGGGAAAGAGTGCCGGGATCATTCGCAATAAGCACACTCGGTTCAACCTGGATCTTCTCCAGGAATTGTCCCTCTGGATCTCGCAGACCAACTTCCGGAATTCCAAAAACCAGCGTTGGATCGATTTGCCGTTCCCACCAGACCGATGTTCCTGTGCCCGGAATTGGCATTCCCACAAGCTTGCCGATATTCAGGTACTGGTAGACCCACGGAAAAACATCGGCATCCGAGTAGTTGCTTTCGCCTGCTAAAACCACGCTCTTTCTTGTCCACTTTCCGTCCGGTTCCCAGCCGAGGCTTTGACCGCGGGGAAAATCTTCCAGGTACCGTCTCCCGCTTAAAAACGTTGCAAGTTCGTCGTGCAGATTTCCCCCTCCATTGAATCTTGTGTCGACAATCAGAGCGGTTTTGCCACTTTCCCGGCCCAGGGCCTGCGAATAGGTTTCTCGAAAGCTCTCGTCGGTCATGCCGCGAACATGGACATAGCCGATCGTTCCATTGCTGAGTTTGTCGACCATGGTTCGGCGCTGTTTGACCCATCGTTGGTACAACAATTCCTGTTGATCCCCGAGACTGATCGGCTTAATGGCGACTTCCACTCGGTTCTTGGTCGTAGGGTCGAGGATCGTCACCAACGTCAATTGGCCCCCCTTGTGATTTAGAAGAGGGCTGATATCCGTCCCCTGAGTGATCGGTGTGCCGTCGATCTTGATAATGATCATACCCGCCCGAACTTCAGCGGCGGCAGTTACCAGCGGTCCCTTTTCAATAACCTCCTGAATCAGGAGACCGTCTCCCTTGAAATTCGGATCGAAAAACGCCCCAAGAGCCGCGGTTGCATCCGTCCCTTCCATTTCCGGTGTGTAATAACAGCCCGTATGGCTCGCGTTGAGTTCACCCAGCAATTCGCTCTCCATCTCGGCGAAGTCCCGGTTGTCGCTGATGAAGGGAAGAAATTTTTGATAAACCCCCTTGTAGTAATTCCAGTCCACACCGTGCAGGTCTTTGACATAGAACTTTTCCTTCACCTGGCGCCAGATATGCTCGAAGAGATAGGCGTGTTCAGCCGCGGGAATGATCTCTTTCTCCGCACTAAATTTGACGGGTTCCATCTTTCCATCGCTGATCTGGACCTTGCTGATGCGACCGCCTTCCAGGACAAAGATGTTCTTACCGGCCTTGTCGAGCTCCAGTCTGGATGGATAGTCGCCTCCAAGTTCTCCTCGCTCAGGGGCAGCTAATTCGGCGAGTCGTTTCAACTCTTTCTTTCGCAGGGCAAGGGACCACAATTCGTAAGCTTTCGCCGTTTTGGCCAGGTAAAAGAGCGTTTCGCCGTCGGTCGTCAGCTTCGCATCCGCCAGGGGAGCCGAGCCGAGGGTGAGCCGTGCAACTCGATCTTCAATATTCGTCAACTCGAGCTTAATCGGTTCAACAGGCTTGGGGGCCTCAGCTTCTTTTTGCTCCTCCTTCTTTTCACTCTCCCCTTTCTTTTTTTGCTGTTCCTCGCGTTCCTTCACGATCTGATATTGCGCTTCAGGCAAATTGAAACGGTCGAAGGCTTCCTGGGTGAAAAACATTTCGTAAACGTCAAGCTGTGTCGCAGAAGAATACCCATACCCGTGCAGGCCCTGGCGGTCCGTTACCCAAATCATCGATTTCCCGTCCATCGACCAGATCGGGCGTTCTGATTCAAACCCGCTCTTGGTTAAATTGGTGAGCTGCTGATTGCCAGCGGCGTCTACCAGGCCTGCCTCAGAAGAAAATCGATTCGGATTAAGGAAATTTACCAGGAACCACTTTCCGTCCGGAGACCAGTCGTACCATTGATCGCCGTCTTTGTAGGAGTAATTGCGATCCCCGGGAAGTATGGTGCGCGCTTGCCTGGTTTCGAGGTTGAGAACTTTTAGGGTCGTTCGGTTTTCCAGGTAGGCTATTTCTTTGCCATCCGGTGAATAGCGAGGTTGAAAGTTATTTTGTTCGTTTGCCAGGAGCGGATGGATATCGATGACCGTGGAGTTAAAGAAGTAGGGCTCCTTCTCCTTGGACTGCACGATCGTTGCTTCGTTCAAGCTCCAAGGCTGGTTATATTCGGCCGCAAAAACCAGATGCCGTCCATCGGGACCAAATGAGACATTTCGCTTTTGTTCAGGGGAATTCGTAATGCGTTTGGTCTGTCCATATTCAACGGAGGCGACATAGATATCGCCCCGCACGACGAAGGCGATTTCTTTGCCGTTCTGGCTGAGCGCCATTTCCGTCGCATGATCGCTAAAAAGCTTTATCCGGCTGGCGGGTTGGCTATCCGTTAATGCGACCTGAATGTGGACCTTTTCCGGCTCCCGAGATTTGGGTGCGAGAATGTAGATCTCCCCGTCAAACCCGAAGCAAAGCGCTCCGGCATTCGATGAGGTTAGAAATCTGACAGGGCTCTTTTCGAACAGGGTCAATTGTTCGGGGGAGCCCCCGTGACTACCCTCGAGCGGCATCTTCCAGACATTAAAGGAGCCACTCTGTTCGCCGAGGTAGTAAATGGAACCTTCGTCGGGTGCCCAGATCGGATCTCGGCTTTCTCCCTTCAGACTCGTCAGCTTCGCGTAAGTCTGTGCTTTGGAATCATAGAGCCAGATGTCGTGACTCACAGAGGATGTCTCATGCTTGCGCCAGAGGCTTTCGTAGCCCTTAAGATCTTCGTACAACAAGCGAGTTTGAGACCGATCGTAGTGCGCTTTCAGAGCCGGGTTAGGAAGGAGTAACTCCGATTCCTTGCCGCCGGCAACCGAGACACGATAGAGCTGTGACATGGTGCGAACCGGGAACTGATCGTTCGTGGCCGACCCGGGTCTGTATTCGCTGAACAGCACAAACTGGCCGTCCGCGGTAAAGCTCCACGGGATTGCATCCGCTGAATAGGTTGTCAGTCTCCTGGCAGAACCTCCCTGAGCGCTGATAAGATAAACATCGTAGTGACCGTATCGATCCGAAGCAAACGCGATGTATTTGCTATCCGGCGACCAGACTGGAGCTGTGTCGTGGGCTGTTCCCGCGGTCAGCGGCGTCGCAAGCCCACCTCCAACCGGAACGGTAAACAGGTGGCCGCGAAAGCCGAATGCAATGGTCCCGCCGTCCGGGGAAATTGCGGGATATCGAAGCCAGAGCGGGTTGATCTCAGGACCGAGCGATGTGTCTTCACCAGAAACGGGCCAAGTGGATAGCCCGAGGGAAAACGCGATAAGGATTGCGAGGCGAGCAACGTCCTGCAGGAGCGTGGAGAAATTGGAATCTGGCGAGTCCGCCTGATTGATATCCAGGAACTGGTGATTGAAGCGCATGGGGGGCAAAGAATTAGCTAGACTTTCAGGAAGGTAGGAGCCGGATCTCCCAAGGCAAAGACGCTATTTTCGGCGGGCAGCTCGGAGATCTGCCCCTACCAATTTGATGTACCTGACATTTGATTTCAGGTTCCTTGCGCAAGTCGCAGAGTCGCAGGTATTCGTGAACGCTAGCGAGGCCGCGCCTCAGACCGGCGGGATAGAATGATCTGGACTTCCAACGGAAAAGACAGGTCGCCGGTTTCAACCGAAGCAAAAAGCGCATCACGTCGTTTGGCGTTACCGGGATAGTATTTTGCCGAGAATCTCCAAGCCGGCGACAAGTTGCTCTTTCGTCGGTCGTGAGCAGTTGAGACGCATTGCACTTATCTTAGTCTCCGGCGTCGTGTAGAAAGCAGTTCCCCGGCTGAACGCAACATTTTGCTTTAGTGCGGCTTGATACGCGGCTTCCATGTCGATGCGCTGTGGGACCTCCGCCCACAGCAGAAAACCGCCTTCCGGTACCCACACAACGGTTTCATCGGGAAAGTGTTTTTTAATGAGCTCGCAGGCGAGTTCACGACGTTCGCGATTCAACGTTTTGAGAAATCTGAGGTGTCCCTCGAAATCCGAGTTCTCCAGATATTTACGAAAAGCCACTTCGCACAAGGTCGCAGAGTGCATATCCTGCTGGCATTTCAGAAGCGCGAAACGGTCGGTATTTGGCCCCGCGGCGCAGACCCCGACCCGAATCCCCGGTGCGACAGTCTTGGAAAAGCTTGTGACGTAGGAAACAGTCGTCCCGTCGTCGAATGATCGAATCGGAGCAAGGCCATCGATTTCGGAAAGATCGCCATAAATTTCGTCCTCAAGGATTTTAGTTCCGGTCTTGCGGCAGATTTCAACCAGGGCGCCTCTTGCGTCATTGGGCATGGTGGCGCCGGAAGGATTAGAAAGGGTTGAGCAGACGACAAAAAGCCGCGGATTGAAGCGTTCAAACAGAGCGGACACAAGATCCAGGTCTACGCCTTGCGAGTTTCGGACCGGCACAGGCAAAACCCGAATGCCGAGATCGCCTAGAATTTCCAGAGTCGCATAGTACGCCGGCGCTTCACAGGCGACGATGTCGCCGGGTTGCGCCAAAAGCTTAATCATTCCATGCAACGCCTGCGTGCAGCCGGTCGTAATCACGAGTTCCTCCGGACTGACTTGGATTCCGCGACGCGAAAAGCGTTGGGCGATCCTTTCCCTTAAAAGATAATCGCCGTCCGGTGTGTGATAGCCTAAAGCGACATCCCCTTCTTCGAGAAGCGCCGCATCGAACGCCCGCTTCAAATCAGCTTTCGGAACGCATTCCGTCGAGGGCAGCCCGGCAGCGAGATTGACAAGGTTGGAGTTGCCCGCCTGACGCATGAACTCCAGCAAGCGAGCGCGCGGAGTGAATGTGTAGGGCGAGATCATAGGGTAACCATAAAGATAATAAAGTTCTACCTCCGTCGCGGAATCTTCAAGAGCGTTCGTTAAGGACCAATGTTGACGCAAGCCCTGGAGGGCGTCCGCTCCGTCGGCGCCGTGAAATGCGGACATTTTCTCGGGAATTTCGCGATGTCACCTCGATAACACTGGAAATTTTGCCAGTTTGCGTTGGATTTAAAAGAGCATGAACTACCGATATCTTGGGAAAACTGGGTTGCGCGTTAGCGAGCTTTGCCTGGGCGCCATGACGTTCGGACGCCAAAACGAGGCTACGGAGAAAGAAAGCTTCGCAATGATGGACCGATTTGTATCGATGGGAGGGAATTTCATCGATACGGCCAATGTCTACAGCACCGGAATTTCGGAAGAAATTGTAGGCCGATGGTTAAAGGAGCGAAATCGGGACGATCTAGTCATTGCGACGAAGGTTCGCTTTCCGATGGGCGAGGGTCCCAATGACGTTGGCCTCAGCCGCAAGCATGTTCTAAGTGCCGTCAATGCCAGCTTACGCAGGTTGCAAACGGATTACATCGATCTTTATCAGGTTCACTGTTGGGATCCCAAAACACCTCTGGAGGAAACTCTCTCAACTCTGAATGACTTGGTGCGTAAAGGGGTGGTACGCTACGTCGGCGCAAGCAATTTCACGGGCTGGCAGCTCCAGCGCGCTCTGGACATCAGCAGGGAAAATCGTCTCGAGGCTTTTGTCTGTCTCCAACCGCAATACAACTTACTTTGCAGGAGTACAGAATGGGAACTGATCCCACTCGTTCTTCGAGAGGGACTCGGTGTGATTCCTTGGAGTCCTCTTCGCGGCGGCTGGTTGTCGGGAAAGTTCAAGCGCGGGATGACTGCGCCGCCAGCCGGCTCACGAATCGAACTGGCCGAACAAAAGGATTGGGGCGAAAAATGGAGCGCTTATAACAACGAGCAAACCTGGCGCACGCTCGACAGCCTACACGAGGTTGCCAAAGAATCCGGACATTCTGCCGCTCAAGTAGCGCTTAACTGGCTCTTACAAAAGCCTGGCGTTACTGCGCCGATCATCGGCGCGCGGAGACTCGATCAGTTGGAAAACAACCTCGGAGCGACCGGCTGGTCATTGACTCAGGAACAGGTAGCTGTGCTCGATGCCGCCAGCCATGTCCCCCTGCCGTACCCATACGATTTTATCGCAAAATTCGGTGCGGGGCGGTAAGAGTTCCAGGAGCTGAGGCCGGAGGCCACGGAGGGGGAAT
>Ga0070698_100008979_pt1 | contig 10751 bp, 10 predicted proteins | sample KBSK1502metaG_FD_65477 | JGI IMG/M metagenome (GOLD analysis project Ga0070698, IMG submission 65477) | Corn, switchgrass and miscanthus rhizosphere microbial communities from Kellogg Biological Station, Michigan, USA - KBS K1-50-2 metaG | ecosystem: Host-associated > Plants > Roots >... | reverse complement strand
GTAGGCACTCCGTTTGGCGCCATGTTCCATTCTACCTGGTGATTGGGAACATCATAAGGAATTTCAGCGGCTCCTTCCACTGCAGTTCCATCTATTCCATCTTTTACAATCATTGCTTCCATTGGCGTGCCCATAACAAAAGACTGGCAAACGATATTATGTTTCCAGTACAATGGTTTTCCTGCAGCATCAAGTCCTGCACTGATAGTATGATATGCCCGTGGCCGATAGTAACCGCCACGAATATCATCTTCCCTTGTCCACACAACTTTGACCGGCGACTTAACTGCCTTTGATACTTGTACTGCTTCGCTTACAAAATGTGCATCGGGTACAGCACGACGTCCAAAGCCTCCGCCCAATAATGTGGTATGAAGTTTTATTTGATTTGGTTTTAATCCTGTAATATATGCTGCTGTCATTGCATCGACGGTTTGAAACTGTGTACCTACCCATATTTCGCAACTATCTGTTTTTACATCGGCCACACAATTGAGTGGTTCCATGGGTGCATGAGCGAGGTATGGAAGTTCATAAACTACATCAAATTTTTTAACTGCTTTATCTTTTGCCGCAGATACATCGCCTTCTTTTTTGGCAACAGCGCCATTTTGTTTTGCCAGATCTGCATATTGTTTTGTCTGTGCTTTGCTGTCAAGTGTGGAGAGTGCTCCTTCATCCCAAACTATTTCCAATGCATCACGACCAAGTTTGGCGGGCCAGAAACCATTTGCTACTACAGCAATGCCACGATCAATTTGCACAACTTCTTTTACACCGGGAATTGCCTTTGTTTTATCCGCATTAAAACTTTTTACTTTACCGCCGAATACGGGAGCCCTTGCAATTACTGCAGTTAATAATCCGGGGATTTTTACATCCAATCCAAAAATACCTGAGCCGTTTATTTTTTCCGGAGTATCAAGTCGCTTCGTCGGTTTACCAATAAGTGTAAAATCTTTTGCATCTTTCAGCTTTACTTCTTTTGGAGCCGTGATGGTAGCTGCTTTATCCACTAACTCTCCGTAAGAAAGTTTGCGACCAGTAGCATCGTGAATAACAAATCCCTTTTCAGTGCGTAATGTAGAAGGATCAACATTCCATGTTTGGGCAGCAGCGGCAACTAACAAATAACGGCCCGTAGCGCCGGCATTGCGGAAACGATCCCACTCAACCCAGGTGCTGGTGCTTCCGCCGGTTCCCTGCATTCCAAAACCCGGATGGTTATAAACAGGATCAACTGGGGCGGCTTCAAATTTTACTTTGCTCCAGTCTGCATCCAGTTCATCGGCAATGATCATCGGCAAAGAAGTATAAGCTCCCTGTCCCATTTCAGAGTGATTAACGATAACAGTTATGATATTGTCTTTGCCAATACGGACAAATGCATTTGGTGCAAAATTTTCTGCAACAGGAACTCCAATATTCCTTATTTGTTTTGAGAAAGCCGGTAAATGAAATCCAATGACAAGACCGCCTCCGATAAGGGCAGTTTTTTGCAGAAATTTACGACGGCTGGAAGTAATTTGTTCACTCATAGTTTTTCTCCTTCATTTTATAATCAGGATTTATAATTCAGATACAGTAGTACCTTTCAAACAACTTGTAAAGAAAACATAGAGTAGGTTCGAAAGGATAATCAAGCGGGAAGAATCGTTGAAATGCCGTATAAAATTAAAGACTTTTTACTGTAAAAAGTTCTTCTGTTCAGGTCACTACCACAAAATAAAAGCCAGAAAAATAAATTAAGGGATATTATTTTTTCAATGACTATTCATAAATAACAATGAGATATTGTTGACATTCCTTAATTACAGTGATGTTTACTCATGTGACAATGAGGAGGACAAGTCTCGATAGGCATTGGCTTGTTCTTGTAAGTCGCCCGCCTTTCTTTCTGCCTCAGCAATTGCATCTGCACCGGCTAACCAACGTCTTGGCGGTTCTTGCCCGCTTGCAATCTTCAGTAATGCTTCTGCTAATTTAGCAGGGTCACCTCCCTGTTTTCCGCTCATACTTTCCCAAAACGGGCGCAACTCTGCATTTCGCCTTGCATAATCATTTACTGCGTTTTCCGGCCAGGTAGTTGAAGAAGGTTCCAGTAAGCTTGTTCTGAAAAATCCAGGTTCTACAATAGTTGTGTGAATGCCAAACGGACCAACCTCGAATTGCAAAGATTCCATCCAACCTTCCAAAGCAAATTTGGAAGCAGCATAAGCTGAACAGTATTCATAACCAACCAATCCGGCTGTTGATGAAATGGATATAATATGTCCGGAGCGATTTTTTCTCATAATTGGAAGAACGACCCGCGTTACATTCATTGGTCCAAATAAATTTGTAGCTAATTGAAGCTCCATTTGCTTTGGACTTATCTCCTCAAAAAAACCTGCGTAGAAATTGCCAGCATTATTTACCAGAACATCGATGGTTCCAAATTCATCAATTGCCGAATTCACAGCTGCCTCAATTTCTTTTGGCTTAGTGACATCCATTTTTACAACTAACAGGTTATCGGAGGACTTACCGATAGATTTGACTACTTTATCTATATCCCGACCCGTAGCCACAACTTTATGGCCTGCTGCAAGTGCCGATTTGACAATCTCTAACCCCATTCCACGGCTTGCACCTGTTACCAACCAAACTTTATTTTCTTTCATATATATTTTTTTTGCAATTAATATAATAAACAACGCCAGTTACAGATAATTCTCAAAAGGTGACGGACCTGTCCCGCTCTCATGCTGATCTTAGTTATTGGGAGGAACAGCACCCGTTAGTAGCATATGACAAAATTAAAAGGCAGCCGGAAGTACGAAGAGTAAATACTACTACAAAAAAGGAATCATATTACTGGTAATAAAAAGCACTTTGGTTTCAAAGTGCTTCAATGGTTTTTGCAGACTGGAATTGCCTTCGATATTCCCTTGGAGTGAGATTTAAGTGTTTTTTGAAAAATTTGGCAAAGTAATTTGGATACTCAAAACCAAGTTCGTAAGCAATTTCAGTATTGTTCAAATCATTTCTTTCTTCCAATAATTCCTTTGCTTTTTTAACTACAAGGTCATGTATTGTTTCAATCGCAGATTTATCAGTAAAATGTTTAATGATATCACCCAAATAATTGGAAGTTAAATGAAGTTTGTCTGCAAAATATTGAACTGTGGGAAGCTGATTTACGGGCTGATTATAATAATCTTTCAGGTGCTGCTGAAAGTCCGTTAGGATGTGATTGTATTTCTTAGGTTGTGTTGAAAATTGCCTGTTGTAAAATGCCTCGACCAATGAAATCAAAACATGTACATAAGAAAGTAAAACGCTACAATTTTTTTGCCTGTTATCATAATATTTCAGCATGAGTTCAAAAATGGTTCTTATCTCTTGTTCTTCTTTTTCCGTTAAGTACAAAGCTTCATGCTCTCCGTAGTCAAGGTAATGCTTGAACAGAAAACGGTGTTCTTCAATTAGCTTTTTAGAAAGCTGCACGTACATTCCATTAAAACCAGGTTCAACGTTCCAGGAACTGGGACGTTCCGGGCTGTTAAAAAATACTGCTGTTATAGGTTTGGGATAGTCCGGTGAGTCTATGTCAATGAAATTACTTTTGATGGAGATACGGTAAAAGTCAACCATTACAGCTTCAGATTGCAAACGCATTCTTTCGGCCTCATAAAAACCAATATCAATATTATTGTCCAGGGGTTCGGCCAATCCTACGTATTCATTAAACGATTCAAAATTTTTGAATATTCTCATTATGCAAAATTACTGGCTTATTATTTTTTGTTAAGTTACCCTTCATGCTTCACGCCTTCTTTTACGCGAAACACATGCAGTACATAAGGAAACAGGGCGTCAATAGTTTCAGCAACTCCTTTTGGAGAACCAGGAAGCGTGATCACCAGCGTATTTTTAATAAATCCGGCAACGCCACGGGATAGCATTGCATACGGAGTTCTTTGTTGGCCGTAATTACGTGCCGCTTCCATAATACCCGGTATTTCTCTGTCAAGTAATGGAGCAATTGCATCCGGTGTAATATCTCTTGGCGATAACCCTGTGCCGCCTGTTAAAAGAACAAGATCATATTCTTCTTTGCTCAGTTGTTTTACTTTTTCCTGGATGGTGGAAAAATCATCAGGGATAACTTCATGATGACTAACGGATAATTTTAGTAGTTCTAATTTTTCAACAATTGTTTTACCGCTTTTATCTTCTCTTACACCTGCTGCAACTCCGTCAGAGCAAACAAGGACAGCACAACGAAGATCATTTGATTGCTGATCTTTAAAATCTGTTTTGCCTCCTTTTTTTGTTTCCAGTTTAATGGTTGAAATCTCAATTCCTTTATCCAGGGGTTTCAGCATATCATAGATCGTCAATGCCGTGATAGCAGCGCCATGCATTGCTTCCACTTCCACACCTGTTTTATAAATAGTATGAACTTCAACTGTAATGATAATATTCAAACCATCGAGTTCATGAGTAATAGAAGCATATTCTACAGGCAAGGGGTGACAATCAGGAATTACATCACTTGTTTTTTTTATAGCAAATAAACCTGCTGCTCTTGAAAATTCAAATACATCGCCTTTTGGAACAGTTTTATTTTTTACTGCATCAATAGTTTCCTGTTTGGTAACAGAAACAATCGCAGTAGCAATTGCTTTGCGAAGACTATTTGATTTGGATGTGATGTCGACCAAGGTAATTATTGATTATTAATTAATGATCATTAGTTCAAGTTTCAAAATTTTTTCAACCTGAGTTTTCCCTTTAGGGGGACAAGGGGTTTTCTTTCCAATGATAGGTCTCATCTGTCAATAATTCCTTTCCCCACACTGGCAGTTCCGCTTTTAATCTTTCCACTGTTTCTTCGCAGGCATCTATCGCAGCTTTCCGATGAGCCGATGATGTAAAAACAAATAAACTAATTTCTCCTGCTGCTACTTTACCCAAACTGTGATACACATGCATGCAAGTAAGATCATATTTTGCAAAAATATCTTCCCGGATAGTATACATTTTTTCCAGGGCCATGTCTTCATAAGCCGTGTATTCTATTGAAGCCACTTCTTTACCATCGATCTTATCGGCCCTTACCTGTCCCAAAAAAATACTGTGCCCGCCGATACCAGTTTTACTGCTGTGTTTTTGAATGCTGTCAGCAATAAATGATGCAGCAATCGGCCCTTGTACAAAAATATTTTTTGGCTTTCTCTCCTTCATACTGTTTGTTTCAGTTTCTTCCATTCAACAATTCCTCCACGCAAACTGTATATTTCTTTTGTCTCCCCAAAAATACCAGATAAAATCCTTGTTGCCTGTAAACTTCTTTTACCTGATTGACAAAAAGCAATGACAGTACCGGATTTAATCAATGAAGCATTATCTGCAAGTTGTGCTAATGGAATCCGGATATGGTTAAATTCATTTACAGTTGGCGTTTCATGGAGTTCTCTTACATCTATCACATCAATATTTCCTTTCGCTATCATATCATTAAAAATACCCGGATCAATTTCGTTTTGTTGAACTGGCGCTGCACAAAGCCATTCGTAATCGGTCTTTAAAAATTCTGATTCATTTTTCGGTATCAATGCCTTTGTTTCTTTTCTTGCTGATAAATTAAGAATATAAACCTGGTTATTTAAAGCATTATAAGTCAGTAATTGATTTATTAAAGATTCCCCTATTCCTGTGATCAATTTGATAGTTTCATTTGCCATCATGCTACCGATGATACCAGGCAACACTCCCAGCACTCCTGCCTCCGCACAGTTCAATACTTCCCCGTCTCTTGGCGGATCCGGAAATAAATCTCTATAATTAACAGCTTCATTACTCCCCTTCAGAGGGCTAAAAATACTCACCTGCCCTTCAAATTGTGAAATAGCCCCATACACTAATGGCTTATTCAATAATACACAAGCGTCATTGATCATATAACGGGTGGAAAAGTTATCGGTACCGTCAATGATAATTTCATATTCATCAATTATCGCTAAGGCATTTTGCGTAGTTAATCTTTCGTTGTAAGGAATAATTTTTATTTCAGGATTCAGTGCTCGTAAAATATTCGCTGATCTTTCAGCTTTTGATGATCCGATATCATTTACTGAATACAATACCTGCCGATGAAGATTATTTAATGAAACCACATCATCATCCACAATACCAATTGTACCCACACCAGCGGCAGTAAGATATTGCAAAGCAGGACAACCCAATCCGCCGGCGCCGATCACCAATACTTTTGCCTTCAGCAATTTCCGCTGACCTCCTTCGCCAAATTCCGGTAAGATGATCTGGCGGTGATAACGGTCATATAAGTCTTGATCTTTCATTTTTATCCGCCTGAAAATGGTGGCAGCAAAGCCACCATGCTTTTTTTATTCAAAACGGTGTTTTCTGTTATCACTTGTTTATCAACGGCTATCATATACTTTATAGTTGCCAACTCAGGATAGCGTTTATTTAATGAATCTACTAAGCTATCAGTATCTGCAACATTATCTATAGAAACAGAACCCCCGGCTATATCCGCAAGCTTGCCAAACAAAATAATTTTTACACTCATAAAATAATAACGGGACAACAAATTTACTCATACTGTTTCTAATCGCATATTTAAAATTTATCTTTACAAAAAGTAAATCTATGGGTAAAGAGAATGAATATATTACAGAAGATCACAGGGCATTTATTGAAGATCAAAAGATGTTTTTTGTCTGCACCTCCCCTTTAAGCGCTGAAGGTCATATTAATCTTTCTCCAAAAGGATTTGATTGTTTTCGGGTTCTTTCCCCCACTCGCGTTGGTTATCTTGATATTACTGGCAGCGGCAATGAAACCTCGGCTCATCTTTTAGAAAATGGCCGTATCACATTTATGTTCTGCGCTTTTGATGGCCCTCCAAAAATTTTAAGACTTTATGGAAAAGGAAAAACCGTTTTACCCGGTGATACAGAGTGGAATAAATTATCTGAACAGTTTACTATTCTTCCTGCCACAAGACAGCTCATCATTGCCGACATATTCATGGTAAAATCGTCTTGCGGTTTTGGCGTTCCCGTATATAGTTATGAGGGCGAAAGGGACCATGCAATTAAATGGGCAGAGAAAAAAGGGCCGGAAGGTCTTGAGGAATATAAAAAAGAAAAAAATATGATCAGTATGGATGGATTGAGAGCCCCGATTGCAAATATGTTTACTTAGCTCTTTCAATAATTATTTTCTGCAAACCTTTTACATACCGGCGACCGGTCATTTGGTCCTTAGGTGAAACAAGGGCAATCCTGTTATCGAATGCCGTTGCGGGTTTTCCATCCTGAGCTGTTATTATATAAACAGATTTACCAGTATCACTGTTGAATATTTCATTCCAGGAAAAAACAACCTTATAATTGTCGGAAGCAATGCAAACAAAATAATACTCACTTAGTACTTTAGGCGCTTCTGCGTCAATTTCCATTTTGCCAAGAACGTCTTTCAATAAAACTCCCTTGACATTTTTTAAACTACTTCTTCTTTCACCAAGATGATTTGTGATAACAATACTGTCGATAGAATACGCTTTGTACGCTGAAAGATCAGCCAGCGAAACAGTCAGGCTTTTCTTTACTTTTCCTTCAATAGAAAAGTTTTCGGTGGTGGGAATGTTTTCTTTTTGAGCCGATACGGAAAAAACAGTTAACACAAAAACCAAAACAAGGATCCATTTCATAAAATTAATTTAAGCTGATGTAAAGAGTAATTTATAGGCAGCCACTATCAGCACTACAGCAAGCAGGTATTTTAATATGTTTGACTTGAGTTTTAAAGAACCAAAATAAGCGCCACAGATACCACCTGCAAAGGCAACAGCCACATATGCATACATATCCGGGCTGAAATTAATTCCTTTTTGTAATTGCCCGGCAAGACCTGACAATGAATTGACAAATATGAATAGGGCGCTGATGGCCGCCGTTTGTTTCATATCCGTCCATTTCAATAATAATAATACAGGTGATAAAATAATACCACCGCCAATACCAATAAGACCGGAAAGAAATCCAATAGCTGCACCGATCAACAGCGATAAGTAAAGGTTTGATTTTTTAATTTCTTCAACTTTGATGTTTGCAAAAAATAAAAACCGGATGTTGGGTATTATCAATAAGATGCCTAATATTTTTTTATAAATGTTATCATCCACAGTGATCAGGCCGCCTGCATAAGCCATGGGAACCGAAGTGATCGCAAATGGCAAAAATACTCTCCAGTTAAAATGTTTGCCACGGTAAAATTGAATGAATGATGTGAGTGATACAAAAAGATTCAGTAATAAGGCCGTTGGTTTCATTACATCCGGCGCAAAGCTAAAAATGGCCATCAAAGCCAGGTAACCGCTGGCGCCCCCATGTCCGACAGATGAATATAAAAATGCTATAAGAAATAAGAGTATGTAAAAAAGAATTAGACTTTCCACCGGTAATTATTGTGGCAATAAATATACATCAACCAATTCACCTTCGTTGCATGATGTTATCTCTTCATTAATTTGTATAAGGCAATTGGCCTTGGCAAATGAACTGAGTCGGAAGGATTCCTGCGCATCCAATGGCATTGCAGTTTTTCCATTATAAAATCCTTTGAGAAAATGGGTAAGCCCTGCAGCTTTCTGAAATGATTTTGCCAAAGGAACCTGTATATTTTGCAAACCGATATTTCTTTTTGATAATTTTTCCAACGCAGGAATTACATATTGGTAAAAACAAGTCAGTACCGATGAAGGATTGCCAGGTAAACCAAAAACAAGTTTATTCCTTTTCTTTCCAAAGTATAAAGGTTTACCAGGTCGTTGTTTTATTTTATGAAATAATTTCTCAACGCCACATTCTGTTGCGGCCTGCAAAACAAAATCATAATCGCCGACACTGATGCCACCTGTCAACAAAACAACATCAGTTTGCTGCAACGCTTTTTTTAATGTACCGGTTACTATTTCTGGTTTATCTATTGCATAAAGGATTTGAATATTTTCAATATGCAATTGTTTTAAAACGGCCTTCAATGCAAAAGAGTTTGATTCATAAACCTGGCCATGTTGCAATGGTCTGCCCGGTTGCTGCAATTCATTCCCGGTAATAATAATACTGATTGAAGGATTGGGATAAACATTTACTTCTGTTATTCCAATACCTGCTAAAAACCCAATAGCAGCCGGGGACAGAATACTGTCTTTTTCTACTGCTAATGCGCCGGCTTTTATTTCTGATCCTTTTGGTCGAACACTATTGCCTGATTGTAATGTTTCATCTTCTATGAGCAGTTCACCATTTACAGTTTTTATTTTTTCCTGCATTATTACAGTATCAGCACCCGCAGGAACTGCGGCTCCTGTAAAAATGCGAACAGCATTTTCAGGATTTAAATTAAAAGTCTTATCACTTCCGGCCGCAACTTCGCCAACTATTTTTAATTTTTTGTATTGCTTCCACCCTTCAAAAGAAAAGGCATAGCCATCCATTGATGATTGAGGAAAAGCAGGAATGTCTGTTGTGGCATAAACATTTTCTGCTAATATTAATCTTGCTGACTGGTCCCATGATAAAATCACGGGCGTTAATGCAATAACATTTTCAGAAATTATTTTTTTAGCTTCTTGAACTGAAATCATGTCGTTAACAAAAACTCTTTTCAATTGAATCGAATGTTCTAAGCTCTAGTCGCTGAAACTATTTAATAATGAAAAGATAGAACGCTGATGACACTGATTGATTATGATATATTAAGATTGAATCAGCGAAAATCATGATCATCTTAATATATCTGCATTCTATCCTAAAATTTTATCCCCCAATAGTAATCATGCTCCTGTTATGAATATCTTCCGGATGAAGATGTTCAAAATCGGTAGTGAACTGACCGCCGAGTTCTTTTGCTTTGCTTCGTATACTCTGATGAATTAATGGAACTACATCCTCGCCTCTTCGTAATGCCGATAACAGATCTGTTTCTTTTTCTGAAAATAAACAGTTCTTCATTTTTCCATCAGCCGTCAACCGCATGCGGTTACAATCGCCGCAGAAATTGGCGCTCATGGTGCTGATGATAGCAAATGTTCCCAAATAGCCAGGCACCTGGTATCCTTTTGCCGTATCATGTTTCTCATCCTGCAAACGTTCCACTTTATATTTTGCTTCGATCACTTCCAGCATTTGCTGCATCGTAAAAACCTTATTGCTTGTCCACCAGTTTCCGGTGAAAGGCATGAATTCGATAAAGCGAACATGAACAGGCTGCTCTTTCGTCCATTCTACAAAATCAGTAAGCTCATTGTCATTAAGACCTTTCATCACTACCATATTCACTTTTACATGAAAATCTCTTTTCAATAAAAGCTGGATGTTCTCATAAACTTTTTCAAATTGGTTTCTCCTGGTGATCAGTTGAAATTTTTCTGGTTGCAATGTATCTAAACTGATATTAAGAGATTTAACTCCTGATTCCTCAAGTATATCCACAAACTCATGCAATCTTGACCCGTTGGTAGTGATCGTGAGTTTAACCGGAAGTTTTGATAAAGCCCTGATGATCTCGCCGGCATCTTTTCTTACCAGGGGCTCTCCACCAGTAAGTCTTATTTTATTTACACCCAGGTCGACAAAGATTTTTGACAATGTTTCAATCTCATCTTTCTGCATCAGCTTTGAAGCCGGCGTAAATTCATACTCTTCTTCCGGCATACAGTAAAAGCAACG
>Ga0070698_100008978_pt1 | contig 10752 bp, 11 predicted proteins | sample KBSK1502metaG_FD_65477 | JGI IMG/M metagenome (GOLD analysis project Ga0070698, IMG submission 65477) | Corn, switchgrass and miscanthus rhizosphere microbial communities from Kellogg Biological Station, Michigan, USA - KBS K1-50-2 metaG | ecosystem: Host-associated > Plants > Roots >... | reverse complement strand
CCGGTCCAGCAGCGCACGGAAGTGTTCCAGCGCCTCAATGGCCTGAGGGTAGGCGGCACGGGCGAGAGCCACGCGCACCTGCATCAAGAACGCTCCTTTGTGGTTGGGGTCCCAGGTGTCCGGGGAGAACACCACCTGCTCAGCCCAGTGCGAGGCTTGATCCAGGTCGCCCGCGGCCAGCCAGTACTGCACGCGTGCGCCTCCACCCAGGAAGCCAGGGACGCCAGGCGCTCCTGCTGGCTCAGGGCTTCCGCCTGCTGCAGCACCTGGTCTGCGCTGGCCAGGTTGCCTTGTGCCAGCTCGACCTGCGCCAAAGCGCGATTCCCCACCACCAGCAGGTCCGCCTGCTGCCAGGTCTGCCCGATGCGCAGCGCCTGTTGCAGTGAGTCAGCGGCCTCTGCCAGCCGATTCCAGGCGTAGTAGACGCCGGCTAGCTGGTAATGCAGGTATCCCTCAAGGGGGGTGGAGACGCCGGTCTGCTCCAGCAGGGCGAGGGACTCCAGGCATTCCTGGCTCACCAGGCGCAGCCGTCCTGCTCTCCAATAGGCAAAGGCCAGCCATCGCATCACGCGAATCGTTTCCAGGAGGTCTCCAGCTTCAATGACCTGCTGCTTGGCCTCCAACAGCCTCGTGATCAGGAGAGCTCCTTCGCGCTGGAGCGACTCGATGAGCCAGAAGGTGAGAGAGAGCGAGATCATCTTCCAGCTCACTTGCTCATCTTCGGACAGGCCCTCGACCTCGTGGGCAAGCAGGCGCAGACGATCTGCGTCGCCACGCGTGAGGAGCGCTCTGCTCGCGATCAACGCCCGCAGCAGGCGCAGACGCCGTCCGATCAACGCCACCTCTGCCTCCGAGAGCAACAACGACTGCTGACTGCGCAGTATCGCCTCTATGCGCGCGATGGTCCGCTGCACCTGGGCAGCCATGCTGGTATGCACCGTTTCAGTGCTGATATGGACGGAGTTGAGGAGGCGCAGAGCTGCATCCAGGGCCAGGCGCGCATGCCGCTGCAAGACGGCATCCGGGAGTGCTTGCATCCAGCTATGCACGGTCTGTACTTCCCCGCTCAACCAGAAGTGGGGAGCCGCCTGCTCCATCAAGGAGGCGGCAAGGGGGTAGTCAGGTGCGGCCAGCGCGTGCCCAATGGCCTCCCGCAGTTCGCCAGCCGCCTCATACCACTGTGCCGCCCGGATGTGCAAGAGCGGCAGCAGGTCTGGCTGGCTGGCTTGTAAACGCGCCAGCAGGGCCTCGCGAAACAGGTCGTGCAAGCGATACCACTGCCGCTGCTCATCCAGGGGCACCACAAAGAGATTGCTGCGCTCCAGGGTCTCTAAGATGGCCTGGCTCGCTAGCTCCCCCGTCACCGCCTGGCATAATGCCGCGTTCATGCGCATGAGCACAGCCACCTGCAGCAAGAAGCGCCGGATCGGCTCAGGCTGCAGCCGCAGGATCTCCTGCTGCACATAGTCGAGCACATAGCGGTGGCCGCCGGTAAAGGCGGAGAGCCAGGCCGAGGGGTCTGGCTGCTTGCGCAGAGACAGGGCCGCCACTTGCAGCCCGGCCACCCAGCCCTCGGTGCGGATCGAGAGGGCCGCTACCTCTGCTTCCGAGAGTGAGAGGCCCACCGCCTGCCGCAGAAAGACGCTGGCCTCCTCCGGGCGAAAGCGCAACTCGGCCGTGCGGATCTCCAGCAGCTGTCCCCGCAGGCGCCAGCGGGAGAGGGGCAGGTCCGGGTCCACGCGACTGGAGAGCAGCAGATGGACGTGGGCGGGCAGATGCTCTCCCCAGAAGGTCAGGGTCTCATGAATAGCCTGATCTTCGATCACCTGGTAATCATCCAGGAGGAGCACGAGGGGAGCGGCTGGCTCCTCCACCTGGGCCAGGTCGTTGAGGAGCGCGTTCAGCAGGGCGGAAAAAGGCGGAGGCTGAGGTGAGTGCAGCATGGCCAGAGCGAGCGCCCCGACGCCTGGCCGGCATTTGCGCAGCGCCGCGATCACCGCGGCCCAGAAGCGGAACGGCTCATTGTCCAGGGCGTCCAGAGACAGCCAGGCGACCTGGTGCGGGTGCAGGCTTCCCCACAGCGAGAGCAGCGTTGTCTTGCCCCACCCGGCGGAGGCCGAGAGCAGCGTCAAGGGGGTTGAGAGCGCAGCTTCCAGCTCAGCCAGCAAGCGCTCCCGCGGCACCAGCGAACTCGGCAAACGCGGCGCAGAGAGCTTGGTCGAGGGCAGCGTTGTGCTCTGCTCGATCTGCTGCCGCGTAGGCAAACCAGCCAGAGGGGGAGGCGCTGGCTCGCGTGAGAGGGCCTGTGCGGTCTCCTCTAAGCGGCCAAGGGTGACCCTCGTCGTCCGCCCGAGATAGCGCTTGCCGGTGCGACTCCCGGTCGTGTGGTAGGCATACCAATACTGTCCCCCATGTGGCCGAGCCTCCTGGTAGACGTTGAGGCTACCAGAAGCACCCTGGAAGGCAAAGGAGGACACCTCGCCTAGCCAGGCCAGCCAGGCGGCTTCATCTCCTGGTTGAAAACGCTGCTCAAGCTGGCCCTGCGTGTAGAGCTCATAGAAGCCCTGATTGGGGGACCAGATGAGTGCGTGAAGGGGTAATCTGGGCATTTGATCTTTCTTGTGCCTGCGTTATTCCCAACCGCGCTTGTGTTCCTCCCAACAGGGAGGAGTATAGCAAAGAGGAGGTGGAAGTGCAAACTTCCTCAGCCGTGAATATCATCTTTCTGGTTTGGAACAGTTTGCTCGCCAGGTTCTTTGGTGGATATCCCGCCAGGAGCAAGTTTGTCTGGACCGCCAACACTCGGCCTCCTTACGAAGGATGAACATAAATATTCCTTCGGGAAAGGCTCATCCAACAGATCAGGAAGCTGACATGAGAGTCAGCGTAGCGGGCATTTCTCAGCGCCCCTTCAGTCCTTGCTGCAACGCTTTCGTCGGTATTCATCCTGCTGTGGCGTCTTCACACATCCGCGACGGCCGGGATGACCAGGCGCCCGATCTGTTCAAGAGGCGTGATCGCCGCAATGTTGGGAACCACTCCAATCACGGTCTGTATCCCCATCGAGGCGAGCCAGCGCAGCTGCCCGAGCAGTTCGTCCACCTTTGAGCCATCTTCGCCCACGTCGAAGCCAAACATACACGTTTTCTCAATCGCATCGTAATCCCTTCCTTCGGCCTCACAATGCTGGCGGAGGATCGCCAATTTCTGCGGGATCTCGGGGCCAGGGCGTAGATTGCAGGCATCGGCATAGCGTGCGACCAGCCGCAGCGTCCTTTTCTCGCCACCACCGGCAATCAGAATCGGTGGATGGGGGCGCGTGAGGCTCTGCGGCAGGTTGAGCGGACGCTCGATGCGGTAGTGCTTCCCCTCGAAAGGGCGTTCGTCTCCCCGTTCGCCCTGCCACATGCGCAAGCAGATCTGCAGCGTCTCCTCCAGCTGCTCGTAGCGCTCTGGCAGGGGCGGGAACGGTAGCCCCGACCTGCGTGCCTCCTCTTCGTAATCGCCAGCACCAATGCCGAGCCAGGCCAGACCGCCAGAAAGCACATCCAGGGTCGTGACTGTCTTGGCGAGTAAGATGGGGTGCCAGTACGGGCTTGCCGTGGCCAGGGCAAGCAGCTGGATGCGGCTGGTGTGGGCCGCCAGGTACGTCAGGGTCGGATAGCATGAGGGCACCTCGCGCTCTGGCCCGCCCAGATAGTGGCTTTGCCACACATGATCCACCGTCCCGATGCGATCAAATCCGGCGGCCTCGGCCGCCTGCGCGAGTCTCTCCAGCGTTGGGCCAAGCTGACGCGCGCCACCTGGCCAGGTAAAATCATAGATGTGCAATCCCAATTTCATGAAGCAACCCCCCCCTTTATTCCAGTTGGAATCACGCTTCACCGTGATCCAGCAGGTCGAGAACCGCCTTGAACCACTCGAGGCTACTGATGGTGGTCGGAGTCAGCCAGAGCTGGACATGGCTAAGGCCCGCGCGTGCGTAGCCACGGAGTGTCTCGGCAACCTCCCCAGGCGATGTTGGCTCCGGCTGCTTCCCTTGTGCCGATGCTCGTTGCTCGCTCTGGGCCTGCCCCATTGGGAGATTGACCACCACGGAGGCACTGCGGCCGAGCGTGGTGGGATCGCGCCCAACATCGGCACAGGCGGCATCGGCTGATGCACGCAGCGGGATGATCTCCTCAGGCCGACGCATCGGCCCTTCAGCATTCCAGAGGTCAGCATAGGTGGCCGCGAGGCGGAGCATGCGCGGACCCTTGGCACCGATCAAGATCGGCGGGCCGCCGGGCCTCGGCCCGCGTGGCCGCAGTTCACAGTCCCGCGCCTGGTAGTACTTGCCTGCGAAGTCAACTCGCCGTGTGCGCAGCAATGGAACGATGATCTGCAGCGCCTCCTCGAAGCGGTCGACGCGATGGTCACTCTTCAGATCGAACGCTCGGTTCTCCGGTCCATCCCATCCAGCACCAAGCCCAACGACCAGGCGGCCCCCACTGATCTCATCGACTGTGTCAGCCATCTTCGCGAGCAGCGCCGGACTGCGGAAGGCCGTGCAGGCGACGAGCGAACCTAATTCCACGCGATGGGTCACGGCGGCCAGTGCCGAAAGCACCGACCAACACTCCCAGATTCCTCGTGTCTGCTCCTGCCAGGTGAGGAGCAAGTGATCGGGCAACCAGAGGGAGTCAAAACCGAGCACTTCAGCTCGTTCAGCAAAGGCGAACAAGTCTGCCCACCTCGCGGTCTTGCCAGCTATGCCGCCTTCAGTGGTCGGCAGGTTGATCCCCACCTTGAGCGGGCGGATGGCGCGCAACGCCACTTGTTCCATCTGTCCCCGGTTCATCATGCTGTCATTCCTTTCTGTAGATCGATACTCCTCAGGATTCAGCTTTCCATCTTATGTGCAATCTCGCGCAACAGGAAGAGATGATCGAAGCTGTGGCCTCGGTCGGCTAGCCGACCGGCTCTTGTGTGCGAGTCACCGCGGCCTCCATTTCCTGCCTTCGAGGGCCTCGTGTACGAGAGGCGAGTACACTCCAGGCCAGACCGAGAATCAGGGCGACTCCCATCGCGATGAGCGAGCCGCCCAGTGAAGGCTTGGTGGTCATCAGGAAGACAACGCCCAGTAACAAGACGGTCAGGGTCTGGACTGCTGTGAGCAGAACAGGGTCGTGGATCGAGCGCGCAAGGGCTTCAGGCAATGGGCCATCGGGTGCCTCACGTGCCTGTCGGTCAATGCGGCGTCGGCGCGGTTCAAGGAGGGCTGTCCCCAGTGGAGCCAGCAACACCAGGCTGAGTAACCCGACCGCAATCCAGCTGGTGAGCAAGCTCCAGGCGGTGAGCGCCATGTAGAGTCCTGCGACCAACAGCAGCACCACGCTGATCCCAAAGAGCGGGCCGGTCAGACCGATCAGGTGGACGAGGGCGCGCACCTGCTCGACGCGCTGCGCCCATCGCATGGCCGAGAGGCCGAACAGCCAGATTCCCATAGCGGCAAAGTAGCCGATGGCTCCGCTCACATGCAAGAACAGGACGATGGTATAGATGTTCATGTCAGTTCCTCCTTTGTGTCTGTCTGCTCACCATGAGCATGTGGTGGGACCGTTTGTGCCCTCCTGCGGCTTCACACGGTATCGCTTCCTTCCTCCTGGGTGGAGATGGCAATCTGCTGGTCAAGCCAGCGGAGTTCTGCCTGCACCCGGTGCAGCCGGTAGTCGATGGATCGCAGGATCCAGAACCGCTCTCCCGGTGTGATCTCTGGGTTGTGCAGGACAGAGTCGCGGGCCCGCTGATACGAGGTGCGCAGGGCATGCTGGTAGCCACGATACCATGCAAACACCCTCTGCTGCTCGGCTGGCGTCAGGCACTCAAACTTGGTCAGCTTGATGACAAACTCTTCAGGCGTCGTTCGACCATACGCACCTCGAACGAGAGACAAGAGAATACGCCAATGGCACCCTCTCTGAGAAATCAGTTGCCTTGCGCGGCCCTGGCGACTTCTTCCCACCGCTCCCAGATCTTGAGCCGCTGCGCGTAGGTAGCGCGAGCCACATCCAACATACCGACGCCAAGGAAGAGCCGGAGCGGCGGCATTGCTGCGTCGACCAGCGCCAGGATCGCCTTTGAGGTGGCTGCGGGATCACCTGCATTGGACGTGTCGGCCATATCGTTACGAAAAGCCTCATCCACAGTGGCATAGGCGGGAAGTGAGTCGGCCCATACCAGGGAACTGCCAGCCCAGTCGGTGGCAAACGGTCCCGGCTCAACCAGGGTTACATGGATACCAAAACCGGCGACTTCTTGCGCCAGCGACTCGCTCATCCCTTCCAGCGCCCACTTCGAGGCGTGATAGAGGCTGAAACCCGGATAGGTACAGATGCCACCAATCGACGACACCTGCACAATGTGGCCGCTGCCCTGCTCGCGCATGTAGGGCAGGACAGCCTGAGTAATCCACAGCGCTCCGAAGAAATTGGCCTCCATTTGCGCACGAGCCTGCTCCTCAGAGATCTCTTCGAGCTCGCCGGCCAGACCATAGCCAGCATTATTCACCACCACATCGAGTCGTCCGAACGTCTTGTGAGTCTGAGCAACTGTGTCGCGGGCCGCCACCTGGTCGGTGACGTCGAGTTGGAGCGGAAGCACCCCCTCACCGTAGGTTTCAACAAGCCCGGTCAGGCTGCTGGTGTCGCGCGCGGTGGCAGCGACCAGGTCGCCGCGCTGGAGAGCGGCTTCAGCCCAGTGACGGCCAAAGCCGCGAGAGGAGCCGGTGATAAACCATACCTTCTTCGCCATAGGAGAATCTGTCCTTCCTCATATCTTCTTTCTCACTCTGCTGGTCCAGTACGCGCAAGATCCCAGGGATTGCTTGTGCGACCACAGACCGGATGAGTAGCTTCATGGTACATGAGCAGTTGGGCGACATGCGTTTTCCCCAGAATAATGGCTCCAGCCTGGCGGAGCCGCTGGACCAGGGGACCTTCAGGCCCGGTGTAGCGTGCTTGCTGGCTTATGAGCCCAACCGTTGATGCAGTCCCTGCCACGAGAAATTGCTCTTTGAGGGTGATTGGAACGCCGTGGAGTGGACCGGGAAGCGCCCCTTGTTCATGGGCATGATCAGCCTTGAGAGCTTCCTCTCGTGCCTGTTCAAAGAGCGGAACCACGACCGCATTCAGATCTGGATTAACGGCTTCAATGCGCCGAATATGCGCTTCCACCACCTCACGCGAGGAGAGCTCCCCTGCTGCTATGCGTCGCGCGAGCTCTGACGCGCTCGGGTGAATGAAATCCGACCTGGTCTCTCCTTCGCGCCCCTGCTGTCCACTGGTCAGCACCCACTGGCTCTTTGCAGGTGGAGCATGCTGACGCTTGCTCATGCCTGTCGGTTTCACCTCTCTCAATCTCTCTCCATCTTCGTTCTCTTTCCTCCGAAAAGGATCGCCTTTGCAGGAACAAACACGCTTCACGTGAGGCGATCTCGGCCTGCCTGATACGCGCGTGCTCTTCTGGCGTTAAACGCCAACCGAGCGCCCCGGCATGCTGGCGTGCCTGTTGTGCGTTCTTGGAATGCGCAATGCCGTTGGCCGACCAGTCCCTTGCCCTCAGAGCGAGCATGCTAGTGACACCCATACGCTTGCCTGCTGCTTATCTGGATATGTGAGAGACGCATGCATGCGTCGTCCGTTGGAATGCAGGATGAGGGAACCGCCTAGCAGCGCTGCACCGGCATTCTCAAGGAGAAGACGTCCTTCTTGCCCATGCATCCTCTCACACAAGCATACCATCGCAGAACAGGAAACACCAAGGCGCCCAGCAGGCTTTTGGAGCTCTGGCCAAATCGCCTCCTAAAAGCCTGCTGGGCGCCTTGGTGTTTCTTCTTCTCTGATGCTACACTCCCTTTGGGAACGCAAAAAGTCGTGTAGGCGCAAACTGCCCTCGCCGCGTCACTGTGTTGGAGGCTCCCTTATGTCTACATCTGGACATCCTCAAGTGCATCCAGTGAGGGAGCCATGCGGGAATAGAGAAGGCAGAGAAAGAAAGCCATTACCTCATGTTTACTCATCTGCTCGTGGCGCGTGCTCAAATGGGCACTTCGTTGGCCTTTCATAATTGGCGACGCAAGCGAATGATTCCGTGGGCAAACTGGCTGCTCTGCTGTGTTGTCATCACCAGTCCAGCCGCTTTTCTGGCCCTGGAGCTCGGCTGGATGGTGACCGAAGAAGGGCGGTAGCCCTGGATCATCTATGGGCTGCTGCGCACCGGTCAAGCGGTTACGCCAGCTCAGTGGATCAATAGCAGTTTTCTGGTCTTCTCATGCATATATGTCCTGCTTAGTGTTACCCTGGCGCTACTCTACAAGAACGTGACCCAGGCCCATCGCGAGGACCTGTTACGCGAGGCCGCGCAGCAGCGCCTACTGGCGAGTCTCCCCCGATGTCGGGGAAGCAAGAGCTGGCGTGCAGCCGGCAAGCTCGGTGTATTGCTGTTGAAGCTCGGCGCTTGGCTGAGGCAGTGCGAGCAATCACCTACCGCAGCACAGAAGCGCGCCTCATAGGAGAGCTGATCCGGATTTTGAGATAGTAGATAAGTAATAACAAAGCCAAACGTTTCCAGGGGTTGAGGAGTAACGGGTTTTTGGTCGCTTGCTACCGGAGGCCCACGCTGCTTTTATAATATAACAAGCGCACTTATGAAAAAGAAGGAGAGATACGTTTATGTGGACCACTTCCGCAACAGCACAGACCACTGCATCCGCTGAGCGCGTCTGGGCAATCTATCGTGATGTCGCTCATTGGCCTCGTTGGGATCATGGACTCGCCCGTTATCAACTTGATGGCCCTTTCGCTGCGGGCACTGCTGGGACCTTACAACCTGTGGGAGGTCCAGAGTTGCCCTTTACACTCATCTTCGTCGAGGAAGGGCAGAGTTTTGTTGATCGTACACCCCTTGGACCAGAAACGGCCATCATCGGTCGCCACGAATTGACCCCTCTGGCCAGGGGCACTCAGATTACTCATATCATCGAGATTGACGGTCCTGATGCTGAACATCTCGCTCAAGAGATGGGCTTTACTCAAGAAGAACTACAAGAAACAGTCACCACTTTAGCCCGGTATGCTGAGGAGAACCACCTATGAATGAGACCTGTTTCTGGATAGGAGTCGTTTCATATGAGCATGTCCAGAACGATGGGATATATTGGTGGAGGAACGAGTACTTCTACTTTGAAGAAGAGAAGCGTTCTTGGTGCCTTGGAAGGAGGGGTACACATGCCTGAAGAGAGAAAGCTGGTGACCATCCTCTTTGCTGACGTGACTGAATCTACAGCCCTCGGCGACACGCTTGACCCGGAAGATATCCGAGCCTTGATGGGGCGCTACTATACACACGCACGCCGCATCATGCAGGAGCATGGTGGCACACTCGAGAAATTCATTGGCGATGCCGTGATGGCGGTCTTTGGTCTTCCACACGCCCATGGAAATGATGCTGAGCGAGCTCTGGCTGCCTCCCTGGCACTCCGCGAGGCAGTGGCGACCGATACAGTGCTGGGCGGACGTTTGCTGCTGCGCATCGGGATCAATACCGGAGAGGTCATAGCGACCAGCGATCCCCAGGGCAGCGATTTCCTGGTGACCGGAGATACTGTGAACGTCGCGGCCCGTCTGCAACAGGCCGCTAGCCCGGGCCAGATTGTGGCGAGCGAGCGGACGGCAGATGCGGCCCAGGCGGCTTTTCTCTTTGACATCGCCCGCCTGGTCGAGGTGAAGGGCAAGCGCCAGCCCCTGCGTGTGTTTCCCCTCAAAGAGGCGCGGCTCGTGCGTCGTGTGACCCGGCCACCATTTGTCGGCAGGCGACAGGATCTCTTACAACTCTCAGTGCTGCTGGCACGGGTTCTCGAGGAGCGACGACCACAGCTGGTCTCGATCCTGGCGCCGGCGGGCACCGGCAAGACGCGACTGCTCGAGGAATTGCTGGCTCGCCCTGATCCGGCAGACGGATTCCAGGTGGCAACGGCTCGCTGCCTGCCCTACGGCCAGACCCTGACCTACTGGCGCTCGCGCAGCGTCCCAAGCCAGAGCAAAGTTGGTCGAAATTGATTGAGAAGACGGGATCGAGCGCTGCACAAAAAGCAGGTGCTTCATCAGGGTGTCAGGCATTCTTCTGTGCTGCTGATCAAGAAAGGGACATTGCGATGGGGATTCAAGCTCAAAGGCAGAGCCTTTTGTCTCGATCTAGATCAGCAGAACTCCCTTTGCCTGAGACCCTGGTCAAGCACCCATCCCCTTGAAAGGGATGGGCTTGTGAGCTAGCGCGCCTTGCCAGCAAAACCCTCACAAGGGTAACTGCGAGACTAGCTTGCCCAAGCTCAGGCAACTGGGCGCTTGAAGGGAACTGAACTGAAAGCGGTCGAATGGCAATCCGCCTCACGATGGGAATGCCTCCCTCGTTTCCATCCTCTGAGCAGTCAGCAGCGAAGGGAATGTATGCACGCGCAACGTGGCCTTACCGGCAACCGGTTTGGGCGTTCCTGTCAAAAACGCCCTCCCGCAAGGGGTGTATCGTCAGGAAAGTACGCCTGCGGGCGTCATTCTTTCCTCCCATAGCCTAAAGGCATATGGGTATCCAGAAAGGAATTTTTATGACCGATAATTATTTCACTTCACAAAACTCAGAAACCGAACTGACCAAGCTAAAGGTAGACGGCTCGCTTCCTACGTGGTTAAGCGGCAAGCTTGTCCGCAATGGCCCAGC
>Ga0070698_100008976_pt1 | contig 10756 bp, 7 predicted proteins | sample KBSK1502metaG_FD_65477 | JGI IMG/M metagenome (GOLD analysis project Ga0070698, IMG submission 65477) | Corn, switchgrass and miscanthus rhizosphere microbial communities from Kellogg Biological Station, Michigan, USA - KBS K1-50-2 metaG | ecosystem: Host-associated > Plants > Roots >... | reverse complement strand
CGTCAGGGAGGTCCGGCGGGTTGCCCCTGGCGCGCTGATCGTCGGGCCGTCGGTCGCCTTCACGCCGCAAAACAACGCGGGTGAGTGGCAGACCTGGCTTTCTCACGTCAACTTGGCCGGGACGCTGCCCAGCGAGATCACCAACCACGACGAGGGAGACGGAGACGACCCGGTGACCGTCGCCCAGGCGATCAACAGTGATCTTTCCTCAAACGGCATCTCTCCCATCCCGCTGTCAGCGAACGAGTACCAGCCCCGGGACCAGCAGTCCGCTGGGCAGACAGCGTGGTACCTGGCGCGCTTCGCTCAGTCGGGCTACACGAACGCGCTGCGCGGAAACTGGGTCTGCTGCCTGACGCCGAACCTGACCGGGATTCTCACCCAGACCAGCAGCGGGTGGACGACGTCGGGCAACTGGTGGGTGATGCGTTCGTATGCCGATCTCACCGGTTCCCTGGTGTCCACCTCCGGGGAGGTGGGTACCACGGCGGTCTCCGCGGCCGAGGACAGCAGCCGTAAGCGTGCCGTCGCCATCGTCGGCGACGAGAACGGGTTCACCGGGGCCGCTTCGGTCACCTTCAACGGCCTGTCGTCGGTGCCCTGGCTCGCTAACAACGGCAGTGTCAACGTTACCGTCGACCGGATTCCTGACCAGTCAACGCTCAGTTCTCCCCAGGTGGTCCTCAGCCAGAACATGAGCACTTCCGGCGGCTCCATCACCGTGCCGTTCACCTTCCAGGCGTCGCATGACGCGTTCGCGATCTACCTGACGCCGGCCCAGTCCAGCGGCGGCGGCTTCCCGGGCGGCAACCACCGGCTCGTCATCGCCAGCAATAACCTGTGCCTGGACGTGTTCGGGAACACCACAGCCGTGGGTGCGGCGATCGACCAGTGGACCTGCAACGGCCAGACCAACCAGCAGTTCCAGTTCGTCCCCGTCTCGGGCGGCGCCGGCGAGCTGCAGGCGGAGAACTCCGGCGACGACGTGGCGGTGGCCAACGGCTCCATTACGGCCGGCACTCCGGACATCGTCCAGCAAGTCCCCAATGGAGCGGCCAACAGCCTGTGGACACCGGTTCAGCAGTCTGACGGCTCGTTCGAGTTCCAGAACTCCAACAGCGGCCTGTGCCTGGATGCGACCGGCGCCAACAGCACCCTCGGCCAGCAGCTCGACCAGTGGCCGTGCAAGAACGCGCCCGGCACGAACCAGGACTTCTCCGCCCGCTGACGACCCACTCAGGACTCACGGTGCCCAGGACCGTGGGCCCCGTGCCTGGGCCAGCCGCGTGGTGGTGCTTGCCGGGCCGGAGGACGCGGGTGATGCGCCCGCTTACGACAAAAGGTAAGTGATCATGTGCCAATCCAACCAGCGATGGACCCTCGGGTAAGGAAAGGAAGGTGCTCTATGACTATCTGGTCACGAGTGCGGCAGGCCAGTCGCATAATCGCGCTGCCGGGTGCGGCGGTGGTGCTGGTGGGCGGTGTGCTGGCCGGTGCCGGTGCTTCGCCCGCGATGGCGGCGTCTGGAGTGTGTGACATCTACGCTGCGGGCGGTACTCCGTGTGTAGCGGCGCACAGTACGACGCGGGCGTTGTTCGCAAGTTATAGCGGGCCGCTGTATCAGGTGCGGCGTGCTTCTGACGGTGCCACCCTCAACGTTGGCCCGCTGAGCCCGGGCGGAGTCGCCAACGCCGCGGCGCAGGATTCGTTCTGCGCGGGCACGAGTTGCGTGATCACGATCATTTATGACCAGTCGGGTCGCGGGAACAACCTCACCCAGGCTCCGGGGGGCGGGGCGGCCGGCGGTCCGGACAATCTGGCGAACGCGACAGCGGCGCCGACGGTGCTCAACGGGCAGAAGGCCTACGGCGTATTCGTGGCGCCCGGCACCGGGTACCGCGACGACAACACCAACGGGATCGCCACCGGCGACAACCCCGAGGGCGAGTACGCCATCTTCGACGGCACCCACTTCAACGGCGGCTGCTGCTTCGACTACGGCAACGCCGAGACTAATAACAATGACGACGGTAACGGCACCATGGAGGCCATCTACTTCGGCAACATCAAGGTCTGGGGCTTCGGCACCGGCAACGGCCCCTGGATCATGGCCGACTTGGAGAACGGCCTGTACTCCGGCGTCAACTTCGGCTTCAACTCCAACGATCCGACCATCAACTTCCGCTACACCACCGCCATGATCAATGGTGGTGCGAACCATTGGCAGATCCTGGGTGGCAACGCCGATTCCGGCAGTGTGTCGACGTTCTACGACGGGCCGCGTCCCAACGTGGCCGGCTACAACCCGATGCGCAAGCAGGGCGCCATCATCTTGGGCACCGGCGGCGACAACAGCAAGGGCGCGGACGGCACCTTCTACGAAGGCGTGATGACGTCCGGCTTCCCTTCGGCTGCCACCGATCAGGCGATCCAGGCCAACATCGTCGCCGCCGGCTACGGCGCGGGCGGCAGTAGCGGCGCCACTGGCCCGATCACGTCCGGGCTGAACAGCGCCAAGTGCGTCGACAACAACAACGGCGCCGCCACTAACGGCAACAAGGTCCAGATCTGGGACTGCGACGGCTTCGCCCCCGCCCAGAACTGGACCGTCAACAGCAATGGCACGCTCACGATCGACGGCGGCTGCCTCGATATCACCGGCGCCAACTTCAGCAACGGCACACCGGTCGAATGGTGGCCCTGCAACGGCGGCTCCAACCAGCAATGGCGGGCCACTGGCGGCCAGCTCGTCAACCCAGCGTCCGGCAAGTGCCTCGACGACCCCAACTTCAACACCACCAACGGCACCCAGCTCATTCTCTGGCAGTGCAACGGCGGCTCCAACCAGCAATGGCGCCTCCCATAACCCACGAATAGACAGCGGGTGGGTCAGCCGCCGTGGTGGGGCGGCGTCTGGCCCACCACGGACATGAATTGCTTGTGACGACCCCAGCCGCGCGGCGACGATCGCGACGTTGCTCTCAGCGCCGCCGATGCCATACCGGAACTCGCGGGCGTGCGCCGAGGGGGTCGGCGGCGAGGTAAGCAGGCCTGCCGGGGTTCACCTCAGGTTCTGCCTCCGAATACCCGCCGTTGAATCTCGCGCCGGTAGTCCTTCAGGGTGTTGTCCAGATGGACGGAGGTAGCCTGTGCCGCGGCCTCGGCGTCGCCGCCTGCGATGGCACGGTATATCGCCTCATGTTCATCGACCGCACCGTCAGCGTGGCCACCCAGCCCGCGCAGGCCGATAACACTGGCCTGCCGCTGCAGCATGCGTGCCTCGCGAACCGCGGCGAGCAGGAAGAAGTTGTGCGAGGCGGTGGCGACGCCGACGTGGAAGGCATCGTCACCCTCTTCGAACTGTGCGTCATTACCGCTGGTGTAACCATGACGGCAGGTCTGCACGGCGGTCTCGATCGTCCGCAGCTCAGCGGGGCTGGCACGGGTGGCAGCGAGCCTGCTGGCCTCGGTCTCCTGAACGCGCCGGAACTCGAAGAGCATGAATATGTGGTCCAGGTTGGTCGGCAGGAAAAATCCGCCCCACCGTCTCGCCCCGAGCACGCTCTCGCCGTCGGCGACGTAGAGGCCACGGCCCTTCTGTGCGGTGACCCGTCCGGTCGCCGAGAGGACCTTGACCGCCTCCCGTACGACGGTGCGGCTGGTGCCCAGCCGTGCCGCGAGGTCCTTCTCGGTGGGCATCCGGTCACCGGGGGCGAGTGCCAGCTCGCCGATAAGCTGCAGAATCCGCTCGGCCACCAGCTCGTACCCGGGCCGGTAGGCACCCGCCTGGCGCTCGCCACCGCTCCCTGCGATCGGAGATGCCCGGTCCTTGCCGGATGTCCCCGGGACGGCGGTCACTGGCCTACCTCCGTCCCTTGGGTTACCACTGCCACAGTATGTCCAAACTCGCTGCTCGCTGATCGTATCCACCTAATCGAGGTGAGGCAAGATAAGTATGAAACATTTTCGCCCTCGAATCATCCCATATCATCCTAAAATATCCTAAAACTAACACCCGATGTCAGTAATGCCGTCTCTATGAGTTAACAATTGTCAAAAATAGGTCGTCAAAAGCCTTGACGGTGGACCTGGTATGGCTGCTAATTATGGGCAGGCACGTGCAGGGCTAGCAGTCGAGCTAGCAACGCGAGGCACCGGGTGCGGCGCACTGCGCTCGGCGCGCTGGCAATGCAGGGCTCTATAGGTAGTACTCATCAGATGGCCTGACGCCTTCCCGCCAGCCTGGCGGCCGTCATGACGACACAAGTTAGTGGAGCTTGCCATGCCCCCGATGAACAGCGCTGTTCGCACGCGCAGTCAACCAGGCCCGCCCCGGCGGCGTGCCATCCTGGCCGTCAGCCTAGCTGCGCTGGCCACGGCGGCACTCTCGGCGTGCGGCGGTGGAAGCTCGTCATCGACGTCGTCGGTGAAGGATGGTTTCCATCAGGCCGCCCAGTCCGCTGGCCCGCTGACCGTCTGGGTCGACTCCACCCGGGTGCCAGCCGCGCAGGCATACCAGAAGGCCCATCCGGGCGCGAAGCTGAACATCGTCACTTACGACGGCGACGCCAACGGCGCGGACACCTTGCAAACCAAGGTCGACCTGTTCGACAGGACCGGCAGCGGCTGGCCGGACGTGGTGTTCAGCAGCCAGCAGAACGAGACGAGCTGGGCGGTGAGCGCAGGCTTCGCCGCCCCGCTGAGTGAGGGCCTGATCCCGCGGTCGGTGCTGAGCAACTTCGCGACCGGAGCCCTGAACGTGTGCACGGTGAACGGCAAGGTCTACTGCCTGCGCAACGACCTGGCCCAGGTGGTGCTGTGGTACAACGCCGCACTGATGAAGAAGTGGGGCTACCAGGTGCCGACCACCTGGCCGCAGTACCAGGCACTCGGCTTGGAGGTGGCCAGGCAGCATCCTGGCTACCTGGTTGGCAACGCTGGGGACACCTTCACCCCGGAGATCTACATGTGGGCCAGCCAGTGCCAGGCCAGCGACATCACCGGCCTGCGCTCAGTGACGGTCAACGTGACCAGCCCCAACTGCTCCCGGATGGCGTCCCTGCTGGACACGCTGATCAGGGCCGGCTCGATGTCGAAGCTGAGCGTGTTCAGCACGGCGTTCGACAAGAACGAGAAGGGCAAGGTGCTGATGCTGCCCGGCCCCTCGTGGTTCGGCGGCGCGGTCTTCGACACCACGTCGGGCCTCAACATGCCGAAGGGACAGATCGCGGTCGCTCCCGTTCCTCAGTGGCCCGGTTCGTCCACCGTGAGCACCGGGAACGTCGGTGGCGGCACATGGCTGCTGTCCGCGCACTCGGCGCACCTGAAGGAAGCGGTCAACTTCATCACCTGGGTCACCACCAACGACGCCTATCAGGGTGACCTCGCCCCTGGCTACCCGGCCTACGCCCTGGCGGCCAAGGTGTGGCTGTCTCACCAGACCACCTCCGGCTATTACGCCAACAACATCTCCCCGGTGCTGGAGCAGGCGGCCGGACAGGTCTGGGCCGGATGGAACTACGGCAAGTGGAGCAATGAGGCCGTCTGGGCCGCCACAATCGACCCAGGCCTGACCGCGGGCAAGGCGATCGTCTCGATGCTGCCAGCCTGGCAGACCGCGATCACCAACTACGCCACGGCCGCCGGCTACCACGTCAGCCATTGACCTCGGCACCCGCCACCGAGCCCGCCGGGACGCGCTCCAGCCGCGCGTCCCAGCGTGGCCGGCCCGGCGCCCGGCGGGTCCGGGCCGGTCATGTCTTCGTGGCCGGCTATGTGGTCCTGCTGGCCGCGTTCGGGATCGTGCCGACTGCCTATGGGATCTACTTCGCGTTCACCAACGCTGGGAATACCTTCGCCGGCCTGGCCAATTTCACCGGCGTCACGCGGGACTTCCGGTACCTGCCCGCCGTCGAGCACGTCGGGCTCTACCTGTTGATCTGGCTGGTCACCCTCGTGGTGTTCGTGACCAGCCTGTCGCTGGTACTGCATCAGCTGGCCGCACGCCGTCTCGGCAGGCTGGTGCGCTTCCTGTACTACATCCCCGGCGCGCTGGCGGGCGCGGCCAGCGTCATGGTGTGGCTGTTCATGCTCGACCCCACGGTCAGCCCGGCCGCCTCGTTCCTGCGCCTGCTTGGCTACGGCACCTTCGGCCAGGCCGTCGAGCCTGGCCACCTGCCGATCCTGTTCGCGATGATCGCGTTCTGGACCGGTGCGGGCGGCTGGATCGTCGTGATGTATGGGGCGCTGAACAACATCCCGCTGGAGATCCTCGAGGCCGCGCGCATCGACGGCGCGGGCGCGTGGCGCATCGCCCAGCGCATCCAGATCCCACTGCTGCGCAAGTGGATCGTGTACATGGTGATCCTGGCGTTCGCCACCGGTACCCAGCTATTCGTCGAGCCCCAGCTCATCTCACTGGCCAGCCTCGGGGTGGCGGGCCGCGACTACTCACTCAACCAGCTTGCCTATGACTTCGCGTTCCAGAACGACAACGTCAACTACGCCGCGGCGATCTCCGTTGAACTCCTCGTGGTCTCGCTGGCCGTGGCCGCCCTGTTCGTGATCCGATCGGGATTCTTCGATGCGAGCTGACACCGCTCCGGCCGCGAGCAGGCTCGCCCCGCCGCGTACGCGAACAAGCACACCGCGGCCCCGCCCCTCACGCGCCGCAGGCCAGTTGCTCGCCTGGCTGCTGCTGCTCGTCTTCCTCGTCTTCTTCGTGCTGCCGGTCATCTGGCTGCTGCTGGCCGCCACGAAGACGGACGCGCAACTCGTCCGGAACAATCCGCTGTCCTTCGGATCGTGGCATGCGCTGCGGCGCAACTGGGACGCGCTGACCGGATTCGAGGGCGACACGATCCTGCTGTGGCTGCGCAACTCAGCGCTTTACGCCTCCTTCGCCCTGGTCATCACCCTGGCCGTGGGCATACCAGCGGGCTACGCCCTGGCCATGACGGAGTTCCGCGGTAGGCACGCTCTGCTGGTCACCACGCTGGTGGTCATGCTCATGCCGACCACCACCCTGGTCGTGCCGCTCTTCCTCGAAATCAACGCGGTACACCTGATCGGAACGCTGTGGTCGGTGGTGCTGCCGTACTCGTTCTACCCGTTCGGCGTGTACCTGGCCTACATCTACTTCAGCACCGCGCTGCCTCCCGACCTGCTGGCCGCAGCCCGCGTCGACGGCTGCACGGAGTTCGCGGCGTTCCGCCGCATCGCGCTGCCCCTGTCTGCCCCGATCATCGCCCTGGTGGGGTTCTTCAGCTTCGTGGCGAACTGGACCAATTACTTCCTGCCCTACGTGGTGCTGCCAGAAAGCAGCCAGTACCCGGTCCAGGTCGGCCTGGGGCTGCTGCTGGACAACGTGCCGCAGTTCAACCCGACCGCGGGCACCGCCGCAGTGCTGCGGCCCGAACTCGCGCTGGCCACCCTCCTGGCGATCAGCCCGGTCCTGATCGTGTTCCTTTTCGCCCAGCGGTTCCTGATTTCCGGGCTGCTCGCCGGGGCCACCAAGGAGTGACATGACCCCTGCTGTGATCACCGCCTCGGTGCCGCTCCTCGAACCGCCAGGCTGGGCGCTGGCCGAACGGGCGCTGTTCGACCTGCTCGACCACGCCTGGCGCCGGTTCGCGCGGGAGTTCACCGGCCCGGACGGGCGGCTGACCTACCAGCACGAGCTCACTTCACGCGACGGCGTCGACGACTTCTACGAGGTGTTCTTCAACTGGCCGCAGCTCTACCTGCTCGGCGGGGCAGACGACCTGCTCGCCGAGGCCGAACGGCACTGGGAAGGAGTGACCGCACAACTCACCGAACTCGGCGTGCTGTCGGCCGAGTACGAGCGCGGCTACGACTGGTTCCACCAAAGCGAGAGCCTGCTCATGCTGTACTTCCTGACCATGGCCCGCCCAGCCCATTGGGCTGAGCGGGCGGTGCGGTTCGCCGACCTGTACGTCGATCCCGCGCACGGCAACTACGACCCCGGACACCGCATCATCCGCCGCCCGCACAACGGCTCGGACCCCGCGCGCACCGGCCTGTTCGACGGGACGCACTACCCCTGGCTGGACCGCGAGGCACGCGCCTATGGCTTCCCGCTCGACTGGCTGCTGCCCGATGGCGCACCCGAACCCGAGCGGGCGCTAGACCAGCGGCTGACCAGCGAGATGACCGCCCGCATGGGCGCTGGGGACACCGCGGTGAACATGGCGGCCGCCGGGCTCGTCCTGAATGCCTGGATCGTGACCGGCGACCCGCGCTACCGGGACTGGATCGAGCAGTACGTCGGCGCGTGGCGCGAGCGCGCCGCCGCCAACGGCGGGCTCGTCCCGGACAACGTCGGCCCGGACGGGGTGGTCGGCAGCCTGCTCGACGGCCGTTGGTACGGCGGCCACTACGGCTGGACCTGGCCGCACGGCTGGTACAGCGTCGGCTGCGCGGCCGCGGTCGCCGCGCTGGCCGCGGCCGCCGCGACCGGCGACGACGGTCCACTGGACCTGGTGCGCCCGGCCATGGACACACTGATCTCCCGCGGCAAGGTGCTGGCCTTCACCGAGTCGGACTCCTCGCTGCCCGCCAAGTGGCGCGTGCAACTGGGGACCGACGTTGACACCCCGACATTGCTGGTCCCGTTCCGGCACAGCGACGGCGGGTGGTTCGACTACAACCCGATGCTGGCCTCGGTCCCGATCGCGCTATGGCACCACAGTGATCTCCCGGCCGACCGGCAGCGGCTGGAGAGCCTGCGCGAACAGGCCGCGTATGACTGGGCGGCGGTCCGCCCGTTCCGCAGCAAGGAGGAGGCCGGCCACGAAGAGCCCTGGTTCGCGTTCCTGGCCGGGGACAACCCCGGATACCCCGAGAAAATGCTGGCCGCAGCCCAGGCGCAGGTGCGCCACCGGCTCGCCAGGATCAATGCGTACCGCAACGCCGACGTGTCCGAAGCCGACCTGCACCTGTGGCAGCAATGCAACCCGGTCGTCACCGAGGCGCTGGTCCAGCTCACCTGGGGCGGCCCCCAGGTGCTCTACAACGGCGGCCTGCAGCAGGCCCGGGTGCGCTACTACGACGCCAGCCGGGCGCGCCCGGGCCTGCCGGCCTCCGTCGCCGCGCTGGTGTCCAGCATCGACCCGCAAGCCACCGTGGTCGACCTGGTCAACCTCGCCCCAGAGCAGGAGCAAGCCCTCATCATCCAGGCCGGCGCATTCGCCGAGCACACCATCGAGGCCGTGAGGTACACCGTCTGCCCGGACGGTTCCTGGCTCGGCGGCCTGTACGACTACGGGCACAGCGAGCCAACCATCATCGAAATGCACGCTGAGGTCCGCGGGCCGTGGCTGACCGTGCGCCTGCCGGCCTCCACCCGCATCCGGCTGACCCTCACGCTCGGCCTTCACACCCGGGCCCCGTCCTACGCCACGCCGTTCGACGAGGTCCGCCCGGAGCGCAGGTGAGATACGAAAAGCTGGCCCCGGACGGCCCCGTGGTCTCTCAGCTCGGATTCGGCGCGTCGGTCGCCTGGATCGGCGAGCCGCCCGAGGAGGACCTGCTGGGCGAGATCGAGGCGATCCTCGTCCCGGTGCGCGACTGCGGCTGGGTCAACGGCCGACCCGAGAACCAGAACCCCGGACAGCGCTCATGACCCGGCAGATCATCGACAGCCACGTGCACCTGATCGATCCGGCCCGTCTCATCTACCCGTGGCACCGAGTTACCCGCTCACCTTGGGGATGCCGGAGACAGTGCCTTGCGCGGTCTGCAGCGCCGAGCTCACCGAGGCGGTGCCGGTGATCGCGGATTGGATGGCGGTCCAGATCGCCTGCGACACCTTGGGGTAGTTGACGCCGTACTCGGTCGTGCGCGGCCGGGCCGTCTCGATCTCCTTGGCGAACTCGGTATACTGCGGGCCGCCCTGGAGGTACTGGCTGATGACCGCGGGCTTGGTCGGCAGGTAGTACATCATCGACGTGACGTGGATCATCGTCGACGGCTGCTGCAGGCCTTCGATCCATTGCCAGGCGGCCTGCTGCTGCGCGGACGAGCCGCCGGCCCCGATGTCCATGGTCTCCCCGCCCAGCGGGGTGACCACCGTCTGCCCGGGCTGGCTGACCGGGATCGGGACGATGCCATACTGCTGGTTGTACTTCCACCCGGCCGCGTTAAGCTCCGGGAAGATCCACGGGCCGTCGATGATCATGGCCGCCTTGGCGTGCAGGAACTGCTGGGTGAGGTCGGGGTCCTGGCCCCAGGTGATTACGGACTTGGACGCCGACCCGTCCTTGACCATGTTGACCCACAGCTGCAGGGACTGCCGGAACGCTTGTGTGCTCACGTCGGTGAGCGACCCCCCGGCGGACCAGAAGAACGGCTCGAGCTGCCAGGTGGACTGCTCGTCGTTGGTCGCGTCGAACGCGATCCCGTAGTGCGCTGACGTGGTGAGCGCCTTGGCGTCGGCCTGGAGCTGCGCCCAGGTGGCCGGCGGGGTCACGTGCGCGGCGGCGAGCATGGCCTTGTTGTAGAACAGCCCGATGGTGTTGGTGCCGATCGGATAGCAGTAATGCTTGCCCTGGTAGGTGCATTCGCTGATCGCGCCCGCGGCGTACCCGCTGGTGCTGAACCCGGGCATGGTGTCAAGCGGGACCAGCTGGCCGGTGGCGGCCACCTCGGGCACGTTCGGGTTGTCGATCAGCATCAGGTTCGGCATGTCCCCGGCGCTGGCGTCCTGCAGGATCTTCGTGATCAGGTCCGCGTAAGG
>Ga0070698_100008975_pt1 | contig 10757 bp, 9 predicted proteins | sample KBSK1502metaG_FD_65477 | JGI IMG/M metagenome (GOLD analysis project Ga0070698, IMG submission 65477) | Corn, switchgrass and miscanthus rhizosphere microbial communities from Kellogg Biological Station, Michigan, USA - KBS K1-50-2 metaG | ecosystem: Host-associated > Plants > Roots >... | reverse complement strand
CGGAGCGAGGCCGGTCGACTGCTCGGCGAGCGGCTGCGCGAGCTGCGTCTCGACGATCCGGTCGTGCTCGGCCTGCCGCGCGGCGGCGTCGTCGTGGCCGCGGAGGTCGCCGACGCCATCGGCGCGCCGCTCGACGTGCTCGTGGCGCGGAAGCTCGGCGTCCCGTGGCAGCCTGAGCTCGCCTTCGGTGCCGTCGCTCCAGGGATCGTCGCGCTGCGCGACGACGTCGTCGCGGCCGCCGGCCTGCGGCGCGCGGACATCGAGGTCGCGGCCGCGCGCGAGACCGCGAAGCTCGCGGAGCTCGCGGTTCGCTATCGCGGCGACGCGCCCGCCGTCGCCGTCCGCGGACGTACCGCGGTGATCGTCGACGATGGGCTCGCGACCGGCGCGACCGCGACCGCTGCCGCGAGATCCGTCCGGCGCGACGAGCCGAAGCGGGTGATCGTCGCCGTGCCCGTCTGCTCCGCACCGACCGCGAGCGAGCTGAGGCGTGAGGTCGACGCCGTCGTGTGCCTCGGCGAGCTCGCCGACTTTCACGCGGTCGGCATGTACTACGAGGACTTCGCCGCGGTCGCCGACGATCGGGTCCGCGCGCTTCTCGCCCGCTAACGTTCGGCCATTGAGCCTGCGCCAGCTCCTGCTCCCCGACATCGCGCCACTGCGCGAGTCGCGGTCGTTCCGGCTGTTGTGGATCGGCCAGCTCATCTCGCTGAGCGGCAGCCAGCTGCGCCTCGTCGCGCTGCCGTACCAGATCTACCTGCTCACCGGCTCGTCCTTCGCGGTCGGCTTGATCGGCGTCGTCCAGGCGGTCCCGCTGCTCGTGCTCTCGCTGTTCGGCGGCGTCATCGCCGACGCGGTCGATCGACGCCGGCTGCTCCTCATCACCCAGGTCGGGCTCGCGGCCGTCTCGCTCGCGCTCGCGCTCGCGACGCAGCTCGGATCGTCCTCCGTGCCGCTCCTCTACGTGCTCACGGCGGCGGGCGCGTGCTTCTCGGCGCTCGACAATCCGACGCGCGCGTCGCTCGCGCCGACGCTCGTCGATCGGCGGCACATCCGCGCCGCGATGGCGCTGAATCAGACGATCTTCCAATTCGCGCTCGTCTTCGGGTCCGCGCTCGCGGGCTTCATCATCGCGCGGCTCGGTCTCGCCGGCGCGTATTGGCTCGATGCCGTCTCGTTCGCCGCCGCGTTCGCCGCGGTGTGGCTGATGCGCACCCCGCGGCGAGTCAATGCCGAGCGGCAGCCCGTGCTCGAGGCGCTCGTCGAGGGCGTCCGCTACCTCGGGGCTACGCGGATCCTTCTCGCGACGATGTCGCTCGACTTCCTGGCGACGTTCTTCGGCTCGCCGCGCGCGCTCTTCCCGTACTACGCGGATCGGGTGTTCCACGTCGGACCGGAGGGCCTCGGCCTCCTCTACGCGTCGATGGGCGCGGGCGCGCTCGTCGCAGCGGTGGCGTCCGGGTGGACCGCGCGGGTCCAGCGCCAGGGCCTCACCGTGCTCGTCGCGGTCTCGGTGTGGGGGATCGCGATCGTGCTGTTCGGCGTGCTCGACGAGCGGGCATTCGTGCTCGCGCTCGTGCTGCTCGCGGTCGCCAACGGTGCGGACGCGGTGAGCTCCATCTTCCGTGGGACGATCCTGCAGCTCGTCGTCCCAGACGCGCTCCGTGGCCGGTTGAACGCCATCAACATCATGTTCGTGCTCGGCGGACCCCAGCTCGGCCAGTTCGAATCCGGCGCGGTCGCCGCGCTCGCGTCGCCCGTCGTATCCGTCATCTCCGGCGGCATCGCGTGCGTCCTCTCGGTCGTCGCGGTCACCGCTTGGATACCCGAGATCGCCCGTTATCGCGCGCATCGCGACGCACCCGCGACCTGACACTCGACCGAGACCGCGCCACCGCTTGTGGTCTCGTAGCCTTTTGCCGTCCCGGCGGGGGTGTGTAGGAGAGCAGTGGACGAGCTGAGCGGTGGGAACCCGACTGCCGATGCGCGACTGCGGGCCGTCTACGAGGCGATGGCCTGCGGCGTCATCGTCCGCCTCGCGTCGGGGGACATCGTCTACGCGAACCAGGCAGCGATGCGCATCTACGGCGTCGCCGACATGGCCGAGCTCGGTGCCGCCGACCTCGAGGCCGCCGCGTTCGCGGACGACGGGGCGCCGCTCGCGGAGCGGCCGAGCGCCCAGGCATTCCGCACCCTCGCGCCCGTGCGCGACGTCGTCGTCGGGCGCCGTCGCGCCGACGGCGCGATCCAGTGGCGGCTCATCGACGCCGTCCCGATCTTCGACGCCGACGGTCAGGCTCGCGAGGTCGTCTCGAGCTTCATCGACGTCACCGCGCGGCGCGAAGCCGAGCGCGCGCTCCAGGAGCAGGCGCTCCACGATCCGCTGACGCAGCTCCCGAACCGCACGCTGATGCACGACCGGTGGGACCACGCGATCGAGGTCGCGCGGCGCGACCGCGAGCCGCTCGCGCTCATCCTCCTCGACCTCGACCACTTCAAAGAGGCGAACGACACGTTCGGTCATCCGTACGGCGATCTGCTCCTGCGGGCCGTCGCGCGCCGGATCGCCGCCGCCGTCCGCAACAGCGACACGGTCGGCCGGCTCGGCGGCGACGAGTTCGCGGTGCTCCTGCCGAACACGAACGACGCCGGCGCGCAGATCGCCGCCGGGAAGCTCCTGAAGGCGCTCGAAGAGCCGTTCGACATCGACGGCCAGGTCCTCGAGGTCACCGCCAGCATCGGCGTCGCGCTCTACCCGCGCCATGGCGAGGACGCCTCGACCCTCCTCAGGCGCGCCGACATCGCGATGTACACGGCGAAGCGGAGCGGCTCCGGCACCGCGATCTACAACTTCGAGGACGAGGTCGACGAGGAAGCGCCGCACAAGCTGCTGATCACCGCCGAGCTCCGGCAGGCGATCGAGAAGGACGAGCTCGCGCTCCTCTATCAGCCGATCGTGGATCTCGCCTCTGGTCGCGCGCTCCACGCCGAGGGCCTGCTCCGCTGGCGGCACCCGGTCCGTGGGCTCGTGACGCCCGCCCACTTCATGCCCGCGGTCGAACGGTCCGGACTCATCCGGCCGTTCTTCGCCTTCGCTCTCGCGAGCGCGCTCGAACAGTGCGCCAGGTGGCGGGCCCAGGGCATCGACCTCCGGGTCGCGGTGAATCTGTCGGTCCGCAACCTCCTCGACCCCGGGCTCGTCGACGTCGTTTCGGACGCCATCGAACGAAGTGGGATCTCCGCGTCATGGCTGGGCCTCGAGATCACGGAGAGCATGCTCATGGTCGATCCCGAGCGCGCGCTCAAGAGCCTCACCCGCCTGCGGAACATGGGCGTCTCGCTCTCGATCGACGACTTCGGCACGGGCTACTCGTCGCTCGCGTATTTGCAGCGGCTTCCGGTGTATGCCGTGAAGATCGACCAGTCGTTCGTTCGCGACATGAGCCTCGACCTTTCGAGCCGCGCGATCGTCGAGGCGACCGTCGATCTCGCGCACCGGCTGGGTCTCAAGGTCGTGGCCGAGGGCGTCGAGACCCAGGACGCATACGACCTCCTGCGGACGATCGGCTGCGACGCGGCGCAGGGCTACTTGCTCGCGCGGCCGCTCGCTGCGAGTGCCCTCACGAAGTGGATCGCGGACCGCGACCAGGGGAAGGTCGTCGACCTCCGGCGTCCAGGCTGGATCGTCGGCGAACCCGAGAAGGCGGCGACCGAAGCCGGCTAGCCGTTGTTCATGATCGCGCGCGCGGTCCCGCTGAAGATCCGCTCCCGCTCCGCCGCGCTGACGTCGAACGCCTCGATCGTCGTGACCGCACGCGTGATGTCGCCGAGCTTGTGCGGGTAGTCGCTGCCCATCGCCATGTGGTCCGCGCCGGCCCAGTCGCGGAGCAGCCGAAGCACGTGCGGGCTGAACGTCACGGTGTCGTACGTGAGCGTCTTGAGGTACGCGCTCGGGAGCTCGTGGATGTGCACGCGATCCTCGGCGAAATCCCGATAGCCGTTGTCGAGGCGCTCGGCGAGGTAGGGGATCGCGCCGCCGGCATGCGCGACGATCCAGCGGATGTTCGGTAGCTCCTTCAGCATGCCCGCGTAGCACATGCGCGCGACCGCGAGCGTCGTGTCGAACGGGAACCCGACGAGCGGGCCGAGCACGAAGTCACGAAAGGCGTCGGCGCTCGCGGGGAGCATCGGATGAAGAAGGATGCAGAGCTTCATCCGGTCGGCTTCGGCGAAGAAGGGGCGGTACGCGGGGTCGGTCAGGGCGCGGCCGCGGATGTTGCTCAGCAGGATCACGCCGTTGAGCCCGAGGTCGTCGATGGCGCGGTGCAGCTCGCGCAGCGCCGCGTCCGGGTCGTCCATCGGGATCGAGGCGAAGCCCTTGAAGCGCAACGGGTGCGCCGCGATGAGCTCGGCGTACGTGTCATTGACCATCTGGGCCACCGGCACTTGGGCCGCGCCTTCCGCGAAGAAGACGTTCGGGGTCGACAGGGAGAGGATCGCGACGTCGATGCCGGCGCGGTCCATGTCCGTCAGGCGCAGCGTCGCGTCGGTCATCGGGGCGGTGACGCCGAAGAACCGCGAGCCGCGGTACCGGATGATCGTCTGGCCGGACGGGTCGGTTCCGAACGAGAAGTCGCCCCCGCTCCGCTCGATGAGCGAGAAGTACGCGGTGGGGTAATGGTGCGTGTGAACGTCGTACCGCACGCCGAGAGGCTAGCGTGACCGGGTGAAGCTGCCCGAGCCGGTCCGCGCGTTCCTCGACGTGCCGCGATTCGCGGTGCTGGCGACGGTGCGGGAGGACGGCTCGCCGCATCTCACGGTCGTTTGGTACGAACGCCGTGGCGACGAGGTCATCGTGAACACGACTGCGCCTCGTTCCAAGGCCCGCAACATCGAGCGCGACCCGCGGGTGTCACTGCTCGTCGGCGAGATGGAGCGCTATGTGCGCCTCGAGGGCGAGGCCCGCGCCGTTGCCACGGGTACGGAGGCGCTCGCGGACATCCGCGGACTGGCCGTCCGCTACGACGGCGAGGCTGCGGCGGAGCGGCAGGCGCGGACGGTCTGGTCGAGGCAGGAGCGGGTCACGTACGCGATCGCGGTCAAGCGGCTCTACCGCTACGAGATCTAGCCCGTCGCGACGGCGGGCGCGGGACGCACGAACGCGAGGCCCGACGCGACGAGCACGCCGGCCGCGACGATGACCGCGCCGATGAGGAACTCGAACGTGACGCCCTCGCCCGCGAGCGCGTTCGCCGCGACGACCGTGACGAGCGGCGCGATCGGGAACTGCAGCGATGCCGCGGACGCCGTCCAGCGCCCGAGGATGTACAGCACGAGGACGAACAGAACGATCGTGCTGGTCACGATGTAGGCGTACGCGATCAGCGTCGTCGTCTGTTGCGGGATCACCCAGGGCTCGCCGGCGAGGCGCGAGAGGACCGCGAGCGCGGCGGTCCCGATGCCCATCGCCGCGGCGTTCGTCGCCGCGGGATGGCTCCGCGGGAAGGACTTGACCACGACGCCGGACTCGGCGGCGCAGAGCGCACCGGCGACGAGCGCGGCGATCGACACGAGCGGCACGGTCGCGGCGAGCTGCTCGCGGAGGACCACCGCGATGCCGACCGCGGCGAGCGCGCCACCGAGCACGGTCCGCGCACGGAGATGCTCGAGACCGTGGACCGTCGCGAGGAACGGCGTGAACACCGGGACGAGCGCGAGGGTCACCGCGCCCATGCCCGCGGGCGCGCCGACGAGCCCCCAGTAGAGGAAGGCGTACGCGCCGCAGAAGCCGAGGAGGCCGAAGAGGATCGCTCCGGTGAGCGACCGGCCGCGCGGGAGCGGGACGTGTCGCACGCGCGTGTACGCGAAGAAGAGGAGCGCGGCGGCACCGAATCGCAGCGCCGCGCCTTCGAACGGTGGGAGCTCGCGGTTGCTGAAGCGCACGGCGACGAAGTTGAGGCCGGCGATGACGACGACGATCGCGAAGGCGATCAGGGGCGTTCGGTCGGTGCGCATCCGCGAGATCGTAGGTGCGGTCACTCGGTCGAACGCCGTGCGGCGTAGGCGAGCGCCACGACGCCGGCCAGGGTGAACAGCATCGCGGCGGGGAAGATCAGGAAGATGTCGCGGCTCGCGATGAGCGTCCCGATCCCCGGGCCGGCGATGAACGCGAGGTTCAGCGGCAGGTACGCGAACGTCATGACCCTCGCTCGGGCGGCGTCGGTCGCCGATGACGCAAGTACGTTGAAGCTCAGGCTGAACACGCCGCTGCCGATGCCGCTGACGAGCGCGAACGCCGCGACGAACGGCCAGTACTCTCGCGCGAGCCAGGGAAGGAGCCACAGGATCCCGTCGACGAGCGCGGCGATGAAGAGCACGCGCCAGTGGCCGTAGCGGTCGGCGATCGCGCCGATCGCGGGTGCCGCGATCAAGGTGACGAGGCCGCTCCCGCCGAGCGCGATCCCGACGGCGGTCCCGAGCCCATCGTCGCCGTGGATCCGTTGGACGACGAGCGGCAGGTACGTGAACGTGAGCAGCCAACCGGCGAACAGCACGAGCAGCGCGGGGAACAACGCGCGCAGGCGTGGTGAGCTCCAGATGATGCGCAGCCCACCGACCGCGGCGCGCAGGACCGGAGGGTGCTCGCGCGACGGCACGAACGCGTCGCGGTATCCGACCGCGAGACCGACGACGACGGCGGCGAGCAGCGCGGCGTCGATCGCGAGGACGACGTTGAATCCGTAGCGGTCGACGATCGGACCGCCGATGAGCGGGCCGATGAATGCGCCCAGCGGGCCGGCGCCATTCACGACGCCGAACGCGAATCCGAGTCGCGCCGCCGGCGTGGACTCCTGGAGCGTCGTCATCATCAGGCCGCTGTTGCCGAGGTTCAGCGAGTTGAGCCCGCGGCCGAGGGTGAAGAACCACACGTTGCGCGCGACGGCCGCGACCGCGAGTCCGGCCCCGGTCGCGGCGAACGACCGGATGATGAGCGGCTTGCGGCCGAAGCGATCGGCGAGCACGCCCCAGAACGGGAGGAACAGCAGTCCGATGACGTTGACGCTGACGGCGATGAGGCCGACTGCGGCGGGAACGTCTTCTTGCGCGACACCGATCTTCGGTAGGTGAAGCGGCGTGAATGCGGCGAGCTGCCCGTACGCGATGACTTCGATGAACGAAGCGAGCGTGAAGAGGGTGAGCATGCGTCGCCAGCCGGAGGGAGGGGGCATCGCGCTAGAGACTAGTTACACAACGACTGAGCGGGAGACGCGATTCGAACGCGCGGCCCGCGCCTTGGGAAGGCGCCGCTCTGCCACTGAGCTACTCCCGCGTGCCCTTCATTCTACCTGTGAAGCGAACTTCGCCCAAGCGAAGTCGCGCGCGGTCCTACGGCGATGGCAGTTCACGCACCGCAGGTCGCATTTCTCGATCTCAGCTTTCACACGCGGCCATCGCATGTTCACCATCATCTTCGCGACCTCTGAGAACTTCAGTTGGCGGTCGCGATGGTCGAACTCGAGGACTATCGGATTTGCGATCCCGCAGTCGGTGCAGGAGTGGGACTTGAGATAGGCGAGCACCTCGCGTCGGTTCTCCGCGCGCCGCCCCTTGACCTGCGCGACCGCCCGCCGAATGTAGTCGGGCTTGTTGGCCAAGTAGTGGGCGTGTCGATAAGCCGCTTGGCAAACGCGGCAATACGAATTGAGGAGCCGCCGAGCCTCGTCGGTGAACGAGAACTCGCGCGCGATCTTGTCTTCGCCGCATGAGCTGCACGGGTACAGCACGGCATCAGACGAGATACGCATTCGCCTCTTCGCCCAATCGATACCAACCGAACTGATTCGCCGTGCGGATCCGGTGGCAGTTCCCACATCTGACATCGCACTTTTCGATCTCGGCCTGGACCGCCGTAAGCGTGCCCGTGTGAAGCAGGCGAGCCACATTCTCGAGCTTGGTGCCCGGGTCGCGGTGATCGAACTCGAGAACGACCGCGTCTGATTCTCCGCAGTCGATGCATGGGTGTGTCGCGAGGTATTCCGCCACGTACGCTCGGTTCCGGTCCCGATCTGTCCTCGACCGGGTCCTCGCTCGCGCGATGTAGGCGACGAGGTTCTTCTGGTAGTGCTCCTTGCTCCGCTCCCGCGTACACGGTCGGCAATATGAGCTGTACCAACCCTTTGCCGGATTCTTCAGGCCAAAATCGTGGAGCGGTTTGTCGAGAAGACAGCGCGCGCACATACGGGTCGCGAATTCGCCGGACATGTCATCCCTCGAGACCTCGGCTGCGGGCCCTCTCCCTCCGCGCCGGCAGGTACTCTAGAACAACTGTTCTAACACGTATCGACCGAAAACACAAGCGAAAACGCACGAAAGTACCGCTGGCGAGTACGGTGCTCCGCTGCCTAACGTGGTCGCGTGACGAAGCTCGTCGCCGTACTCGTGCTCGTCGGCGTCGCGTGCGCCGCATGCGACGTGACCCCCGACGCCGCGACCAGGTCATCGAGCTCGTCGCCACGAGCATCGGCGAGCGCGACGGCTGCGCGCTCCGCCACGATCGCCCCGACGCCGACGGCCGCACCCACCACCGCCGCACCCGCGCCGCCCGCGCCGACCAATCCGCCGGCCCCGCCGCCGCAGCCGACGATCACGATCAAGGCGATCCCCACGCGAGGCAACCGCGGCACGAACTTCGTCTTCCAGTTCTCGGGCTTCCCGACGTCGCCGAACGGCCTCGACATCATCCAGACGGTCACGCTGCCGACCGGCGTGAAGCTCGCGCCCAAGACCTTCTCTGCGGCGCCGAACGGCAGCGGCCTCAGCACGTACACCCCGACGTTCTCGGACCCCTCGGGTCAGTACGTGATCACGCTGCAGGTCGCGGGCGGCGGGGCCTCGGCGTTCACGATCATCATCGTCGACTGATCGCGCGGTGCGGGGTCGGGAGGCTAGCGCACCACCGCGTGGCGGCCGGCCATCGCCGGCAGCCGTTCGTTCTCCACATCGGGCTCCTCGGTCGCGCTGATGACCACACTCGTCGCGATGGCGAGCGTGGTGCCGACCAACGCGGCGACGAGCAGGATGCCGTCGGCGGGACGCGCCGGGGAATTCGAGAGCGTCGCCCACGAGACGAAGAGCATGTAGAGCACCGCCGCGCCGGTCAGGTTGCCGACCGCAGCCGCGAAGACGTAGAGCGCGAACCAGCGCTTCGGCCGGCGGAGCACCGTATCGAAGAGCGAGCGCAGCAGCCGTGTGACGGTCCAGACGACGAGGGAGGCAACGACCCACGCGAGGATCGTGCCGATCCACGTGACGTCCGCACCGCTCACGCGCGAGACGATGCCGGTCATCTGTCCGACGATCGTGCTCGGGTCGAGCAGCGTCAGGAGCGGTCCGAAGCGGTCGGGGCTGTTGCCCTGGATCGCGGTGAGGACGGCACCCTTCGCGATGCTCGCGCGCACCGGGCTGAACAGCGTCTCCTGCTGCAGCGAAAGGCCGGTCTGCACGAACGCGCCGAGGGCCTGCTGCCCTGACGCGATCGCGAAGATCATCGTCATCGCGGCACCCCAGAGGACCGTGACCACCCCGCCGAGGCCGTGGATCGCCGAGGCCGAAAGGACGAGCGCGGGCGCGAGGCCGAACGGCGCGGTGACCGGCATCGCCAAGGCCATCGCGGTCCGCTCGCTCGACACGTCGCGCAGCCAGACGAAGAGCCCCATGAGCGCCCAGAGCACAGCGAGACCTGGCACGAAGAGGAACAGCAGCGCTGTCTCGAGGACCCAGCCGATGGTGAGCGCGAGGCCGAGCTGACCGGCGAAGCCGATCACGACCACGAGCGCCGCTCCGATGATCGCGGGGATCGGACCGAACCCCGCGAGGACGGTCAGCCCGAACAGGGGCAACGCCGCGAGCACACCGTAGAAGCCCCGACGGATCGGCTGCCCGTACTCGGTCAGCAGCGCGACGACCGGGCTCTGCTCGACACGCGGGACGAAGCCGCGAAGCGGCTCGGTCATCACGCTCGGGGCGTAGTCCTCGAAGCCATGGTGCGTCGCGGTCGCCGTCATCTGCGCTTGCAGCGTCTTGGTGATCGCGTCGCCGATCTCGGTCGCCTTCTGGTAGCGGAGCGCCGGATCCTTCGCGAGCGCCTTCAGCACGATCGCGTCGACGTCCTTCGGGAGCGACGGGCGCAGATGGCTCGGCGGCACGGGCGGGCGCACCACGTGGTCGCGGAGCAGTACCGCGGCGTTGCCGCTCGTGAACGGCGGCTTGCCGACGAGCATCTCGTACAGGACGAGGCCGAGGCCGTAGACATCGGATGCCACAGACGCCGGGCGGCCCTCGACGCGCTCGGGCGCGACGTAGAGCGCGGTCGCGAAGAGCTGCGGCGAGTCCGAGTCCTCCGCCGGCGCGCGCGCGATGCCGAAGTCGCAGATCTTCGGCTTGTCGTTGTTGTCGAGGAGGATGTTGGAGGGCTTGAGGTCCGCGTGGATGATGCCGCGGGAATGGGCGAAGGAGAGACCACTGGCGATCGAGTCGGTGAGCCGGACCGCGTCCGCGAGCGGGAGCGCGCCGGTGCGCTCGATTCGCTGCTTAAGCGAGGAGCCGGCGACGTACTCCATGACGATGAACGGCAGCCCGTCGACCTCGCCGACGTCGTAGACGCCCACGATATTCGGGTGGGAGAGCTGCGCGAGCGCGCGCGCTTCCTTCACGAAGAGCTTGCGCAGGGTGCTGTCGGCGGCGGCGTGCGGGTCGAG